>Ga0129317_1000101_pt1 | contig 106083 bp, 77 predicted proteins | sample Cm1ome_FD_94430 | JGI IMG/M metagenome (GOLD analysis project Ga0129317, IMG submission 94430) | Eastern black-and-white colobus group fecal microbial communities from Wisconsin, USA - Cm1105 metagenome | ecosystem: Host-associated > Mammals > Digestive system > Large intestine > Fecal | place...
AATTTTTCTTTGCAAAGATACGAAAGATATTTTATATATGCAAATATACAGTATTAATAATAAATAAGTTACAATACATTTTTTAATATGTTAACAAGTAAGATATTTGGTGCGTCTGCCCTGATCACCTTGGTGATTAGAGCTCGTCACCAAGGTGATTAACCCTCGCCACCAAGGTGACTAGGTTCTAAAGTTACATAATAAGCATAAATAACAACTTATATTCCGCACGATACAACTCATGCCATAGATAAAATGGATGTGACCTTGGGGTCACGTAGGGTGTGACGTGGGGTGTGACCTCCACAAAGAGGTCACACCCCGAAGAATTCCTTTGTTTATCGGTGTTTTGCGGGCATTGGGGTGTGACGTTGGACGTTTAATTACAAAAACAACTTTTGATGGTTACACTAAAGGGCTTGCTATGTTAATAAATCCTTTATTTTACAAAAAAACATCCGTATATTTGTGAAATTAAAACTTAATGGCTAACTTTGCAGCATACAACCTACCGCAATTGCAACAAATTAGATATAACATTTTTATTATGGACAAATATGAAATTCCTTTCATAAATACCTGCATAAAGGCTTTTGGACATAGATTTTCTATGTCGAGAGACAAGGCATACGAATACCTGAAAAAATATTCAGGCATGGCTTTCCTATACGAATTTTATGACGTGGAGCATCTGCAGTCCATTGAGAACACTGTTGATGACCTGATTATAATCTGCAAAAAAAACGGAGGACAATTAGCATGATTCTATACCATGGCACAAATCAAGATTTCGAGTGTATAGACCTGTCAAGAGGGAATGCACACAAGGATTTCGGACAAGGATATATCTTTTAGGACGATTCCATGAAGGTACCAAAAGTATAGAGGAGCTTGCCGCAGACTTGCAGGACAGATTTCTTGACCAACAATATTTTTTCGGGACAGAACGGGCTTTATCATATCTGAAAAGAATAAAAGTTATTAGACTATGAGCACGATGCCAAACAAAGAACAAATAAGAGAATATCTGATTTCAAACGCCATTGACAAGATGGTGGAATTTCTTATTGTAGAAAAAAATTGCACCATAGACCAGGCTATGGATAAAGTTTATAAATCAGAGACCATAAAGAGATTGCAAAACGAAGAGGGCGAACTGTATATACAAAGTTCCAGTTATATCTGCGAGTTGCTCAATGGCGAATTACTTAAACCTGTTGTCTTGCCCTAAAAAACTATGATCTCTCACTTTCCATACAGCTGTTTCTGAATATTTACATTAATTTTGCACCGAGACAAAGAGCGGGCAGATTAAGAAGGCCAACAACAAATAAACAGAAGACAAGTATGCGCAAACTTCTATTCATAGCATCATGCCTCACGCTGGCGACATTTTTCGTGAACATACTGCTGCCAAGCGACAACGTCACGACACGCGACGATATACTGCAATCGGTCATCGACAAGGCCAGCCGCAAATACTGCAACTGCGACATGGGTGACATCCCATATCTCAACATTATGGACATGGACACGACAAAATGCGGCATCGGCCACGTGACCTTTGCATACAACGGCGTGTCGGACTTCGAGCTGGAATGCTATGCCGACAGCGTGCGCCATAACTACACCGCCCGCCTCGACATCACGCAGATAGCACGGCGCGACAACGCCAGCGTGGTGCGCAAATGCCACGACGGCTACATACTTGCCGGCGACCTGAGGGACACGGACGGAATAACCGTGCAAGGCTACAACTATTACCGAAAATTCATCTGCCGCAACGGGCGCTGGATAGTCTACGGACTCAACTACAAGGACACCGACAAGCCGGCATTGGCGCGGCTGTTCAGCATTGTCGACGGTTTCAGCGTAGCGGTAATATCGTAGCCAGCACTAAAAAACACAGTTCTAATATTCATTTCCTGCCAGAAACACACGGCTGATTATAGGAGTAGTGTATGCGTATGGAATGAAGTCGAGCGAGGGTATCGGCTCCGTGATATAGAAATTGGCAACCTTTCCTATTGAGATTGAACCGTAATCATTGCTCACTCCCATTGCATACGCCGAATTAAGAGTGGCTGCGTTGAGCGCCTCTTCAGGCAGCAGCCGCATCTTTATGCAGGCAAGCGACACTGCGAACTTCATGTCGCCGGATGGCGTGGAGCCGGGATTATAGTCACTCGCAATGGCGAGAGGCAGTCCGCCGTCTATTATCCTGCGCCCCGGAGCAAAAGGCATGTTCAGGAAGAACGACGTGCCAGGCAGGGCTGTAGGCATGACCGTGCTGCCCTGCAGGAGCCGGATGTCAGCGCCGGTCATGCTCTCAAGGTGATCCACTGAGAGGGCATTGTGCTCCACGGCAACCTTCACGCCACCAGAGTCTGCCAGTTCCTGACCGTGAATCTTTGGGCGCATGCCCCACTTGGCGCCAGCCTCAAGAATACATGCAGTCTCCTCGGGAGTGAAAAATCCCTCATCGCAAAACACGTCGATATAGTCGGCAAGCCGCTCACGCCCCACTTCCGGTATCATCTCATTGACCACAAGCTCAACATACTCCCTCTGCCTGCCCGCATATTCGCGTCCCACGGCATGCGCTCCAAGAAAAGTGCTTACCACCTTCAGCGGTGCCGTCTCACCTATGCGCCTTATGACGCGCAGCATCTTCAGCTCGTCGGCAGTGTTCAGCCCATAGCCGCTTTTTATCTCAATGGCGCCAGTGCCCTTGCCCATCACTTCATGAACACGGCGCATAGCCTGACGGTAAAGCTCATCCTCAGACAATTCGTGCAAACGGTCGGCGGAATTAAGTATCCCGCCGCCCTGGCGGGCTATCTCCGCATAGCTCAACCCGCGTATCTTGTTTACAAACTCATGCTCACGGCTGTCAGCATATACTATATGTGTATGGCTGTCGCAGAACGACGGCAGAACCATGCCACCACCGGCATCGACAACGGGCGCGCCCTCATACCCTTTTTCTGCAAGCAGCGAGACATCGCCAAAATCACGTATCACTCCATCCTCCACATACAGGAAGGCGCCAGCCACGCTCTCAAACACAGACATATCCCTGCCTGCAAGCATCTGTCTGCCCTTGCGCTCTATGCCTGCAAGAAGGGATATGTTTTTAATCAACAATGATTTCATTTGACTGTCAACTATTTATTTGCGTATAAACTCAATGGAGCGGTCAATATAAGGATACATCAGCTCATCGTTGAGGATAAACGGCACCATCTTGCGGTAGTCCTCATATATGCTCATGATTTTCGGCGATGATTTCAGAGGCTGGCGGAATTCAAGTGCCTGCATGGCATTAAACAACTCTATCGCCAACACACGCTCTGTGTTATATATCACCTTATATAATTTTATGGCGGCGTTTGCTCCCATACTCACATGGTCTTCCTGGTCCTGACATGACGGAATACTGTCTGTTGACGACGGCATGGCAAGCGACTTGTTGAGACTTACAACCGATGCCGCAGTATATTGGGTTATCATGAATCCGCTGTTTACACCCGGGGTTGCCACAAGGAAGCTCGGCAGTCCGCGTGTGCCGGAGACAAGACGGTAGATGCGCCGCTCCGATATGTTTGACAGCTCGCTCATTGCTATCGCCAGGAAGTCCATTGGCAGGGCTATCGGCTCGCCATGGAAATTTCCGGCAGAAATAATCAGGTCGTCATCGGGGCATACCGTAGGATTGTCGGTAGCTGAGTTTATCTCCGTGTCAATCACCGATTTCACATAACGTATGGTATCCTTCACCGCACCATGAACCTGAGGCACGCAGCGGAAGGAATAAGGATCCTGCACGTGTCCCTTTGAGCGGCTTATAATCTCGCTGCCCTCAAGCAGCTCCCTCATGCGCGCCGCCGTCTCCATCTGTCCCTGATGCGGACGGACCGCATGAACCGCATGTGTGAACGGCTCTATCAGTCCGTCGTATGCGTCGAGCGACACAGCGGCAATAGTATCAGCCCACTTGCTCAGACGGTCGGCCTGCAGCAACGCCCAAACCGCAAACGCGCTCATGTTCTGCGTACCGTTGAGCAGGGCAAGTCCTTCCTTAGATGCCAGTTCGATGGGTTTCCATTTCTTCTTGCGCAATATTTCAGCTCCCGACATCAACTTGCCTTCATATTCCACCTCGCCAAGTCCGATAAGCGGCAGGCAAAGGTGAGCCAGAGGAACAAGATCGCCTGACGCACCAAGAGAGCCTTGCTTATAAACCACAGGATAGACGTTGTTGTTGAAGAAACGTATGAGCTGTTCCACCGTATCGGTCTTGCAACCCGAATATCCGTAGCTTAACGACTGTATCTTCAGCAACATCATAATCTTCACAATGTCGTTAGGCACCCTGTCACCAGTACCGCAGGCATGCGACTTTATAAGGTTTATCTGCAACTGCGTCAGCTGGTCCTTGCCTATGGACACGCTGCACAGTGAGCCGAATCCCGTGGTCACTCCATATATAGGCTGATTGTTGGTGCTTATCTTGTTGTCAAGATATTCACGGCAACGCTCAATGCGGCTGACGGCATCGCTGCTCAGCTCCAGTTCATAACCATTATATATTATCTCACCGATTTTCTCCACCGTGAGATGCTCGGCACTTATTTTGTGAATCATAAAGCAGTAGTTCTTAGTTTATTTACCAAATATATTCTCTATCACACAGTCGTCGACAATGTTGGGCAGGGTTACCTGCAGCTCAGGGGTGCGCTCCATCTCACGCCGTATGGCATTGACCGCTCCTTTATTGCGTGCCCACGAGCGGCGTGCGATACCGTTGTTCACATCCCAGAACAGCATCTCACGTATATGGCGTGCGGCATCGTCACTGCCGTCGATGACCATGCCGAAGCCTCCGTTTATCACCTCGCCCCAGCCTACACCGCCGCCATTGTGCAGCGACACCCATGTGGCTCCACGGAAAGCGTCGCCTATCACATTCTGCACAGCCATATCGGCACAGAACTGCGAGCCGTCATAGACGTTGGAAGTCTCACGGAACGGTGAGTCAGTGCCCGACACGTCGTGATGGTCACGCCCCAGCACCACAGGACGGCTTATCTCACCCCGCCTTATCGCCTCATTGAATGCAAGGGCTATCTTCGCACGCCCTTCGGCATCGGCATATAGTATCCGTGCCTGCGAGCCCACCACGAGCCTGTTCTTTCCAGCCTCACGTATCCAGTGAATATTGTCGGCCATCTGTCCCTGTATCTCTTCAGGGGCAGTTTTCATAATGTCCTCAAGCACCTCGGCTGCCAGACGGTCGGTCACGGCAAGGTCTTCACTGCTTCCTGACGAGCAGACCCAGCGGAACGGGCCGAAACCATAATCGAAGAACATCGGCCCCATTATGTCCTGCACGTATGACGGATAGCGGAAATCGCCGTTATCCAGTGTGATGTCGGCGCCGGCACGCTTTGACTGCAACAGGAATGCGTTGCCATAGTCAAAGAAGTACATTCCGTTTGAGGTAAGCTTGTTTATTGCCGTCACCTGCCGGCGCAGTGACTCCTGCACGCATTCGCGGAAACGCTCAGGCTCCTCGGCCATCATGCGTTTCGACTCCTCAAGTGTCAGCCCCACAGGATAATAGCCTCCTGCCCACGGATTGTGCAGTGAGGTCTGGTCGCTGCCCAAATCCACTCTTATACCTTCCACGGCAAGACGCTCCCAAAGATCAACGACATTTCCGACGTATGCCATCGACACCGTCTTGCGGCTCTCAACGGCACTGCGTATTGCCGGTATCAGCTCGTCAAGACTGTCGTGCAGCTCGTCAACCCAGCCCTGGTCATACCGCTTGCGCGCCGCCATGGGATTTATCTCTGCCACCACGCTCACCACACCTGCAATGTTGCCTGCCTTCGGCTGTGCGCCCGACATTCCACCAAGTCCTGACGACACAAACAACATACCGTGTATGCCGTCACGGTCCTGCGCCTTGGCCAGCTGCTTGCGTGCAGCATTGAGCACCGTGATGGTTGTTCCATGCACAATACCCTGCGGACCTATATACATATATGAACCCGCAGTCATCTGACCGTACTGGCTCACGCCCAGGGCATTCATCCTCTCCCAGTCATCGGGCTTGGAATAGTTTGGGATTACCATACCGTTGGTCACCACCACTCTCGGAGCGTCCTTGTGCGACGGGAACAGTCCGAGCGGATGTCCGGAATACATCACAAGTGTCTGCTCATCAGTCATTTCAGAGAGATACTTCATTGTCAGACGGTATTGTATCCAGTTCTGGAATATCGCTCCGTTACCGCCATACACTATCAGCTCGTGCGGATGCTGCGCCACAGCGGGATCGAGGTTGTTCTGTATCATGAGCATTATAGCCGCGGCCTGTTCCGAGCGGTGGGGATATTCGTCAATGGGACGGGCATAAATGTCATGGTCAGGACGGAAACGGTACATATATATACGTCCGTACTCTTCCAGCTCGGCTGCAAACTCCGGGGCAAGCACATCATGGAATTTCTTCGGGAAATATCTCAATGCGTTTCTCAAAGCCAGCTGCTTCTCCGCATTTGTCAGTATGTCCTTACGCTTGGGAGCATGGTTGATGTCCTTGTCATAAGGCTTTGGCTCCGGCAGCACGTCCGGTATTCCGGCACGTATCTCAGCCGCGAACTTCGATTTGTCGTAGGTCTTCTTGTCAGTTATCATAGTAGTCAGTTTTTTGTTATTTTCTCCTCAACTTTTCTTATTATCTCTTCCTCGGCAGCCACAGCCTCGGCAATGATGGCATTGGCTTCCGTTATGAGCGACTGTGCCGTCTCCCTGTCTTTCAGCGATGATGCGTTAATCTTCACGTTCATGCCGGCACCTATCACAGCACTGCGTGCCGCCAAGGCTCCCACTCCCGCATCCGACACACTGTTGGGATTGCCCTTGTCTACCATCTCCCGGCACAGGTCAAACACCTTGAGCGAAGCCTTCATCGTCTCCAGCGGAACGCGGGCGGCAAAGAGCGTGGCATGCTGTATGGCTTCTGAGCGCAGGCGCTTTTCCTCCTCCGTGCCCTTTGGCATGCCGAATGCGCTCATTATCCTGTTGAATGCTTCAGTGTCCTCGTCAACAAGGCGGAGCAGCTCGCTCTCCACCTCCATTCCGTATTCCGCCCAATGGCTGAACTCGTCCCAACGCTCGTCCCAACCGGGTTTGTGGCTCGACAGGTTTGCCACCATAGTTCCAAGCGAGGCTCCCAGAGCCCCCATATATGCCGACACCGAACCGCCACCCGGTGCCGGTGACTCACGCGCCGTCTCATCGGCAAAACCTTTCACGGTGAGGTCTATCAGGCGTTTGCCGTTCCTTGCGCCGCCGTCAAGCATAAACTCAATCACTTTCTCCTCTGCCCTGAACGGTTTCAGGTCATCAAGTCCGAGCGACTTTATTGCTATACTTATAATGTCTTCCTCTGGTATACCGGCAGAGCGGTGCTGTTTTTGCAGGAAATACTTGCCCGCCTCTATGAGAGTTCTCTTGGGTGTCAAGCCTACGATTTCCGTGCCCGTGACACGCAGCCCGCGGTTCTGTGCGCAACGGCAAACCTCCTCAAAAGCCACATGCAGCGGAGTGACATTGATGTCGGTAATGTTCATCGACACTTGCGCTATGCCATATTCCTCGATATACCACCCTATCGCCTTTGTAGCCTTCAGTGTTCCGGGAATCATGATCGGGTTTCCGTCAGCGTCCTTGCGCACCTTTCCTATTATAGGATTGCCCTCACGCGACGGTCTTCCCTTCTCCCTCACATCAAACGCAATGGCGTTGGCACGGCGCGTAGATGTTGAGTTAAGGTTGAAGTTCACGGCAATGAGGAAGTCTCTTGCGCCGACAACCGTGCATCCTGTACGTGCCACATCCTCTTCAAACGGACGTGCGCCGAAGTCGGGCGCCTCATCGCTGTCAGTGATTCTTTCCTGTATTCCCTCATACTCCCCCTTGCGGCAAACCGCCAGGTTGCGGCGTTCAGGCTTGAATGCCGCCGCCTCGTAGCAATAGCACGGGATATTGATTTCTTCGGCTATGCGTTTCGCCAGCCTGCGTGCAAGTTCAGCACACTCCTCCAGGGTGATGCCGCTGACAGGTATTATGGGCAACACGTCCGTCGCACCGATACGCGGATGCGCTCCGTGATGCTTGCGCATATCTATCAGCTCTCCTGCTTTCCTGACTGCCCTGAAGGCAGCCTCAACCACCGCCTCCGGTTCTCCCACAAACGTAACAACGGTACGGTTGGTGGCTTCGCCGGGATCAACGTCAAGCAGTTTCACTCCCTCACATTCCTCTATGACATCAGTAATTTGCCGAATTACATTTTTGTCACGTCCCTCGCTGAAATTCGGGACACACTCCACAATTTGTCTTGTTTTTGCCATTATATTTTATAGTTTTAGTTTTCTTTTGCAAAGATAATGCAAATCGAGAGCAAAATAATCAAGCTTGCTTGTATTTTTTGCCGAGATGCAGCTTATCTTCTGCAAATTTACATAAAAATCTCGAATTATAAGCCAGTAAAATAAAAAACTTAAATTATTTTCCCAAAAAGAGCAAAATTTATCCTTATTAAATGGAAAATCAAGGCTACAACTGCAAAAAGACCTGTCAACGTACCCTTAGTCACAATAATTTGTTAACGTTTTATAGAGGATAAGGTATAACAAATAATCGAGAATTTGCAGAAATTTGTGTGTTTTTTTACTTTTAAATAAGTTACGCTGCATCTCGGAAATAAAAAAATCACGATTTTTTTTGTATTTCGCTCGATTTGCAGTAACTTTGCATTAAAAACAAGACCATCAATGGACATAAAGGATATAAAAGAGGAATGGAACGCCCGGCTGATGGATAACCTCAAGGCGTTTATTGACATCTGCCGCCGCCACAACCTGCGGTGGTATTGCTGCGGAGGAACATCGATAGGCGCTGTGCGCCACAACGGGCTGATTCCATGGGACGACGACATAGACGTGATGATGCCGCGCCCCGACTACGACCGTCTGCTTGAGATTGCCAGAAGCGAAATGCCGCACCTCAGGCACGGCAAGGAAAACGGCAAAGACGGGACAAACGGCAAAGGCGAAGACAGGGAAAACAACCAGTACGAGATAATAACCCCATACAACGACAGCGACTATCCGCTGTACTTCGCAAAGATTTCCGACACCACGACCACGGTTGTGGAGGAGCGCGAGCGTCCCTGCGTAATCGGCTTGTTTGTTGACATATTCCCCATCGACGCTACCGACGATGACACCGCCGCAGCCATACGCACCAAGGCGCGCTACGCCAAACTGCTGAACAAGCTCAACGCAGTGTCAACCCGCAACACTTTCATCGAGTATATATCTCTGCTCAAAAACAAGAAGGAGTGGGGACGCTTTGCCATAAAGACCGCGGCATGGCTATGCCGAGCCACAATCCGAAAGGCACTGATAAGGAAAATGGATGCCATAAGCCACCGCTTCGACTACGATACCGCCAAGAATGTGGCGGTACACACCGGCTCATACGGCGCACGCGAGGTGTTTCCCAAGGAATGGCTCGGCAAGGGAAGCATCCACAGGTTTGAGGACATAGAGGTGGTGCTGCCCGAGCAATACGACGTATATCTTCGCCATTTCTTCAACGACTACATGCAGCTGCCGTCCGTTGAGCAGCGGGTGGAGAAGCACAACCGCGCTTATGTCAACCTCAGCTGCCGCCAAGCGATTGAAGACATTCGGCAATTCCTTGCGTGAGAGTGTACTGCGGCTGCCAGCCGAGCGCGCGCAGGCGAGAGGTGTCGAAAGTGGCGCGTTTTATAAATGAAGAATGAAGACTGCGAAGCTGATGAGCTTGCGAACTAATGAAGAATGAAGAATCTTTTGGGAGTGAGGAGTGTGGGGCATTTATTATCACATTCCGTCCTCCAGCCTTTGCAATCAGCTCTGCCAGTTCTTTGATGGTGACACACGACTGCTCGTCGGCGACATTATAGGCTGTGCCGCTTACACCTTTATATAATATAGTGCGCAGAGCCTCGGCACAGTCCTTAACATAAATCCAGGAACGGTACTGGCTGCCGTCGCTGTTCAGAACAATATCCTCGCCCCGTGCGACGTTGCGCAGGAACTGGGCATAGGCGCGGTTGTCGCTCTCGGTGAAGTTGGCGCCGTAGGTGTGGCAGGGGCGAGCCACCACAACATCCATGCCGTACTGGGCGGCGTAGGCAACACACAGGGTCTCGGCGGCACGCTTCGACGAGGGATAGCAGGCGCGCGGCGTCATCGTGTCCACATAGCCGCTGTCCTCTTCGCGCCAAAGTTTTTCCCCGTTGTCGCTGCCGTAGACCTCGCCCGAAGAGACGTAGAGCAGACGCTCCATGCCGTGGTTGCGCCCGTATTCAAGCAGGTTTCGCACACCGTCGATGTTGGCAGCCATCACGCCGACTGGGTCAGTGGAAAAGCTGCGCGGGTCGGCACCGCTGGCTGCGTGGACAATAAGATGATAACGGGTGTCTCCCTCCAGCGGACGGCACACGTTGTGACGCACAAAGTGGAAACGGCTGTTGCCCACGTACTTTGCAAAACGCTTTCCTGCACGCTCCTCGTTACGGCATGCGGCATAGACATCGTGCAAGCCCTCCGCCATGAGCAAATCGACAAGAGCCGACCCGATAAGTCCGGTGGCTCCTGTCACAAGTATGTTTTTTCTTTCCATATCTTCCTTTACTTCAGCCATCCTTCCCGCTCCGTGTGCATCAGCGCCTTCAGGATTTCGAGGTCCTCGACGGTTGTAATCTTGATGTTCTTCTCCGAGCCGGGCACGATGTGCATCTCCCTGCCGCCAAGCTCCGCCATGAGCGTGCAGGTAGCCACCGAGTCGGTGATACCCCTTGCGGCAGCCTCCTTGTGCGCCGCCATCACGTCGCCGAGAGCGAAAGTCTGCGGCGTCTGCGTGCGGATAAGTTTGTCGCGCGGGATGCTTTCGGAGGTTGTAAAGCCGTCGTCGCTCTCAAGTATCGCCTCGCGGCACTTTATCCCCGTCACCGCGCTGCCGTACTTCTTGCACACGGCGATGTTGCTGGAGATGATGTCCTGCGACAGCAGCGGGCGCACGGCATCGTGGATAAGCACAAGGTCGTCGTCCTTTACGCCAGCCTCATGCAGCCCCCACACTCCGTTGTGAATGGACTCCATGCCGCTGCCTCCGCCTGGAAAAATCCATTTCAGCTTGGTGACGGAAAACTGGTTGGCATACGACTGCACCACCGTCTGCCAGCCGTCGAGACACACCACGGCAATGCCGTCAATGTCGGGATGGCGCTGAAACGCCATGAGTGTGTGGATGATGATGGGGCAGTTGTCCACGTGCATGAACTGCTTTGGAATGTCCTGCCCCATTCTGTTGCCGCTTCCGCCGGCTATAATCAATGCGAAATTCATTTTTTAATTTTGAGTTACGAATTAGCACACTCTGCTTCCCGGCTTTACGCCGCGGAGAATGGTGGTAACGCTCAGGTCGCCGTCGAAGTTCTCGGCAGAGAGAATCATTCCCTGGCTCTCAATGCCCATGAGCTTGCGCGGAGCGAGGTTGGCGATGAAGAGCACGTCCTTTCCTATGAGCTCCTCGGGCTGATAGAACTTTGCGATGCCGCTCACGATGGTGCGGTCGGTGCCCGAGCCGTCGTCGATGGTGAACTTCAGCAGCTTGTTCGCCTTTTTCACCTTCTCGCAGTTCTTGATGTGCCCCACGCGGATGTCGAGCTTCTCAAAGTCGCTGAAGTCCACGGTGTCCTTTATCGGCGCAGCCTTGTAGGCGGCGGCTTCGTTAGCCTTCTTGGTGTCCTCCAGCTTCTGCAGCTGCCGTGCGATTACCTCGTCCTCTAATTTTTCAAACAGCAGCTCAGGCTCTGCCAGCTGGTGACCGGGCTTGAGAAGGGTGGTAGAGCCAAGCTCGTTCCAGTCGAAGCTGCTGAGATTTATCATCTGGCGCAACTTTGCACTGCTGAACGGCAGGAACGGCTCAAAGGCGATGGCGAGGTTTGCCACAAGCTGGAGCGAGATGTAAAGTATGGTCTCCACGCGCTTGGGGTCGGTCTTCCACACCTTCCAAGGCTCGCATTCGGTGATGTAACGGTTGCCTATTCGCGCCAGTTCCATAGCCTCTGCCTGAGCCTCGCGGAACTTGAACACGTCGAGCAGCTGCTCCACGTTTTCCTTCACGTTCTTAAACTCGTCGAGCGCCTTCTGGTCTATGTCGGTCAGCTCTCCGCACTCAGGCACCACGCCGCCCCAGTATTTCTTTGTGAGCTGCAGGGCGCGGTTCACGAAGTTACCGTAGACAGCCACCAGCTCGTTGTTGTTGCGGTCCTGAAAATCCTTCCAGGTGAAGTTGTTGTCCTTGGTCTGCGGGGCATTGGCGGTGAGCACGTAGCGCAGCACGTCCTGCTTGCCCGGCATGTCAACGAGATACTCGTGGAGCCACACAGCCCAGTTGCGTGATGTCGAAATCTTGTCGTCCTCAAGGTTGAGGAACTCGTTCGACGGCACGTTGTCGGGCAGAATATATCCGCCGTGAGCCTTCAGCATGGTGGGGAACACGATGCAGTGGAACACGATGTTGTCCTTGCCGATGAAATGCACCAGACGGGTGTCGTCGTCCTTCCACCATTTCTCCCAGCTGCCCCACTTCTCGGGGTTCTTGTCGCACAGCTCCTTTGTGTTGCTGATATATCCGATGGGCGCGTCGAACCAAACGTAGAGCACCTTGCCGTCGGCTCCCTCCACGGGCACGGGGATTCCCCAGTCGAGGTCGCGTGTCATGGCGCGCGGCTGCAGGTCCATGTCGAGCCAGCTCTTACACTGCCCGTAGACGTTGGGGCGCCACTCCTTGTGTCCCTCAAGAATCCACTCCTTGAGCCACTCCTGATACTTGCCCAGCGGCAGATACCAGTTCTTCGTAGGCTTCTTCACCAGCCCGTGGCCGGGATTGTTCTTGTTGGTCGGGTTGATAAGCTCGTCGGGCGAGAGCGTGGCGCCGCACTTCTCACACTGGTCGCCGTAGGCACCCTCGGCGCCGCAGCGCGGACATGTGCCCACGATGTTGCGGTCGGTGAGAAACTCGCCCGTCACCTCGTCGCAATACTGCTCCTCCACGTGCTCCTCCAGCTCGCCCTTGTCGTAGAGAGTGCGGAAGAAGTCGGAGGCAAACTTATGATGAATATCCGAAGTCGTGCGGCTGTAGATGTCGAACGAGATTCCGAAGTCCTCAAACGACTTTTTGATTAGGCTGTGGTAGCGGTCCACAACCTCCTGCGTGGTGATGCCTTCCTGACGCGCCCGTATGGTGACAGGCACTCCGTGCTCGTCGCTGCCGCCGATGAATACAACCTCCTTCTTCCTAAGTCGCAAATAGCGGACGTAGATGTCTGCGGGAACATACACGCCAGCCAGGTGTCCTATGTGCACGCCGCCGTTGGCATAAGGCAGGGCAGCAGTCACAGTAGTCCTCTTATAATTTTTGTTTTCCATAAATTTAAAAGTACTTTTGATATTTTGCTGCAAAGTTACGAATAAATGAGAGAAAAACAAAATAAATCATAATTTATTTTTATTTCCGAGTGTGAGGAACTTATTTAAAATTAATATTTTTTTGCGACAATTCTGCAACTATACATTATTTATTAATAAAGATTTAGATTCTCGCGGCGGCTTTGAAACTGTTTTTGCCGTTTTGCCAGCCGATATTCCCGAAGAAAAAATTTTCTATAGACCAAGATTTAAAATTCTGTAGACCTAGAGAATTTTTTTTCTAGACCTAGAGAAATTATTTTCTAGACCTAGAGAATTTTTTCTGTAGCTCTACAAAATTCCCGAACGTTCGAAAAAAAATTCTTGAACGTTCGGGAAATAAAAATCGAACGTTCGATTTTTCTGAGAATCCTGGAAGAAAAAAGAGAGCTGCGCAACATCACGTCGCACAGCCCCCAAAACTATCCACTTAAATAGCAATCTGAAAGGTTGCTATATAGCTGTTTTCACTTCACAGTTTGAAGCCTTTCCTTTATTTCACCGTTGACGAGACGTTGTTCTTCTCGTAGTAAGCCTTGTAGTCCTCGCCGCCATACTTCAGTCCGAGGTCCTCGCCGGCAAGTCCGTCGCAGAAGCCCTTGTAAGCCCACTTGCGCAGATAGTCCTTGTCGAAAAGGTTTGGCACCTGACCGTTGAGCCAGTACTCGTGCTCAGCCTCGTTGTCAGACAGGCTCCAGATGGTGATGCCGCTCTGCTGTGCAGCGGGAACGTTGGCGAAATAAGACTCAGCTATCACGCGGTAGGCGTCAGCCTGAGCCTGATACTGCGCCGACGATGGAGAACCAGTGCCGAGGGTGATGTCAAGCTCGGTCACTCGCACGAGCTTGCCCGTTGCCGCCATGGTCTGGAACTGAGCGTCCACCTTTGCCTTGAGGTCTGCTATGATCTGGGCGTTCTTCGCAGTGTCGTCGGTAGGACTGATGCTCACGTGCATCTGCGTGCCGATACCGTCGACGACAGGCGAGCCGTTGGCAGCGTCGATGTCCTTTGCAAACTTGATGAGCGCCTCAAGCTTCTTCGGATTGCTCTCCAGGTTGTAGTCGTTGACGAAGAGCTTGGTCTCTGCGGGCAGATATGCGCGCGCCTTCTGGAATGCCTGCACGGCGAAGTCAGGAACATAATATCCCCAGTAGAAGTGTCCGCTGCCCCAGTTGAGGCTCAGACCCTCAGCCTCGGTTTCTTCGGGAGCCTCGTCGTAGTATGTCACGTCGTCCTCGGTCCATGAGCCGCCGAACACGTTGTCCACGCCGCGCACCTTGCAGTCGCCGTCGGTGATAGGCTCGTTGATAACGTCGTAGCCGTAGGGCACGATGTTCTTCTCCTTCAGGTGGTCTGCCATGCCCTTAATCCATGTGTCCATGGCGCCGAGCAGTGCCTCGCGCTTCTCCTCAGGCGTCTTGAATGTGTAGATGATGCCTCCTGCACGCGTCTGTCCGCGTTTTCTTGCCGACGCTGCGCTGTTTTCCAAGGTGACTTTCACATCGTCAATGTAATAAGTAACACCCGGCACTGAGCCAAAATCAAGATTAAACGTCCATGTTGCCTCCCCGTCCTTGAAGTCGGTGGAGAAGTTCTGCAGAACAACATCTATAAGCATCCAGTTAGTTGACGTTTCAAAGCTTTCGGTCCAGGAAGACTGGGTTCCGGTCCAGTTCATCCACGGCCACTGGTTTGACAAGGCGCTTGAGAAAGACACGCGTCCAGCACCTGCCTGATTAGACTTGACATAGAACGACAGGCGCACCTTTTCACCGGGGAAAGTAGGAATGGCGGCGCTTGTGAGCTGCAAATCCCAATAGTTTGACGAAGAAGCAGAAGCAGTCATCTTGACCACATGCTTGCCGTCTATGGCATCGGCAGCCTCAACAGCCTCAATTCCGTCGCCCCTGTTCTGCGAATCCCAGCCATCGATGCCGTTTTCAAACGAGCCGTTGGAACAATAGTTGGCAGGTCCTTCCTTCTTCTTGCCAAACTGGACATTGTCAAGCCATACATTTCCCGTTCCTCCGCCAAAGTCGATGGTGATGTGGGTAGGAGCATTAGCGATAATGTCATCGGTAATCTCAAACTCCTCTTCAAAGTAATACCATTTGTCAGCTGCGTTTATAGGCTGATGGAAATACTTCTTGGCACTGTATGTGCTGCGGTTTTGCAGCTCAGCCTGGAAGTCAGGGTCACTGTGGTCGGCCTTCACATAGAACGACAGGATATATACATCGCCCGCCTCAAGCTGAATCTGCGGCAATGTGTAGAAAGCCTGTGCAGAATAGTTTGCCCCTGCCTTAGGATTGGAAAGCTTTATTGCATAGTCGCCCTCATATCCCTCACCCTTTGCAGAAATGCTCTGGGTACAGCCATCTGACGACCATGCTCCCCATCCGTTTGTGTTTCCGTTCTCGAAGTCCGAATTCTCAACGATGTTCTCTATCTTGCCGTTAGGGTCGGATATAATCTGCACGTCAGGCGCGATGAGCGACTTCAGATAAGTCTGTTGCTGCTGTGTGTGCCAGATGAAGTTGTGGCCGTAGAGCGGCATGTTGTTCTCCTGCAGCGCGGCGATGAGCGCGTCTACAGTCTCAAACTTCAGCGTGCCGTTGTTTTGCACCACCGCGTCCATCTTCATGGCGTTGCCCGGGGTGAACAGCTGGTAGTTTGCCGTGGCGAGGGTGCCCTCGCCGTTGGCGTTGCTCACGTACATGTCGGCTCCCATGCCTATTCCGATGAGCGAACCCGCGGGAGCGTAAGCCTTGATGTCGCTGTAGTTGGCAAGAACCTCCTTCACGGCAAGGGGAATCTCAGCCTTTGTCACCTGCCCGTGTCCGTCGGGAGTGCCCCACTCCATTATCTGGTCGTCGCAGCTGGTGAGCGCCGCCGACATTCCCAGACAGGAGAACAAGAATACTTTACTGATATTATATTTCATAATCTTTTAATCTTTTTGAAATCAAACGTTGTTCTTATTTTAGAAATCGCTCACTGTAATCTGCTTGGTGTTGACCACGCGCAGGTTGTCGATGTAAATCTTCTGGCTGAAGGGCTTCGCCTTGTAGGTGATGGCGTCGGAGAACTCCAGGTCGGCGTTTACAAAGAGGAGCACGAAGTTGCGGTAGCTGCCTGCGTTGCGGTCCTCGACAATCTTCTGGAAGGTTACGTCGGGAGCCTTGCTCGGGTCGTAGTTTCCAAAAGCGGTCATCGGTATGGTTATGGTTTTCCAGCTGGCTCCCGTGGTGTAGGGAGTGTGGCTTCCGTCCTCGTTGAGCCAAGGCACCCAGACGGTGGCGGTGTTGGTGTACTGGTCGCTGAACTTGGTGCCAGCCGAGCCGTAGCCGTAGTTTGAGAGGTTGTTCTGCAGAGAGAATTCCAGCTGTCCGCTCTCGTCCCAAGCCTCGGGCACGTAGATGTCGAACTGTATTCCCACCTCCGAAGCCGGAGTCTCGGCAGGAATCATGCTGTACATGCGGCTCCAGTCGTCGTTGGCATTGTCGTTGCCCGCCGTTGCCCAGAGCAGTGCGTTTGAACCGGCGTCCAGACCGCCAGTGTCGAGCTTCGACTGCGGCACGAGCAGCGCCACCTTGCCGCGCCCGGTGTTGAGCGGGTCGTCTACGAGGTCGTCGCTGGAGTATGTTGCGCTCCACGAGCCCAGCTCGCCCTTGTCGCTGAAGTTGGTGATGAATGTGCGGAAGTCGTTGAAGTATGCGGGGCTGACGGCGGTGCCGTTGGCGCCCTCGCTGGTGATTGAGCCGGCTTCGGTCACTCCCTCGGGCATCACGAAGGCGTAGAACTCGCCGTCGGGGTCGCTCACGATGCCGCTTGTCACCTCAACGCCGCCGGGCAGGGTTATCTTAGTGGTCTCCTGCAGGTTGGCACCGTACACGCGCACCGTCTCGCCCGGCTGCGGCAGGGTGTTGTCGACGCTCGTCACGCTCGGCGACGCCGCGCGGATGGTAAACTCGTGGGTGAGCTTGGTGCCGTCCTTTACAAATACGATGGTGTTGCGCACTTCCGGGTCAGCCTTGTCCACGGGAGTCTTGCTGTTGAGCGTCACCCACACGTTGTTGTCGGTCATCAGCGCATTGTTGAAGTATGTATCAAAACCGTTGATGTATATTTTCTTCAAGCCCGTGAATCCCGAGCCCTCGATGCGGATGAGCTGGCCCAGACGGGCAAAGTCCACCTCGCGGCTCTTCATCTCCTCGTCCTCAGCGTCCTGAAGATAAATCTTCGACACGGTCATTGGGGCAGACTGCGAGTCGTCATCGTCGCTGCACGACGTGAGCCATGTTGCAGCCAGTGCCACGCACAGTGTCCATATATATTTCTTAGCGTTCATAATATCTTTTTATTTTTATTGTCAGGAGTAAGGGGTATCTCCTTTTTACTCCATTAATTATTAAACATTCTCCTATTTAAAACAAGTCAGCGTCGGCTACCTCACGCTCTCCGAACTCATAGCTCACGGTGGCGATGTTGCCGTCGGCATCGGGCTTGAGCAGAGGGTTCTTGGTCTGGTCGGTGTCGGCTATAGGCAGAGTCAGGTTCTTGGCTGTTGCCACTGCAACGCTCGGACCCGGAGCCGTATAGCTGTCACTCAGCTTGTAGGTGTGAGTGCTGCTCTCGTAATAGCTTGCGTTGCGGTTCTGGTTGTTCACATAGTTCACAACCTCCTGCTGACGGTAGTAGCCGCGGCGCACAAGGAAGTACCAGTATGTGCCCTCGAAGGCAGTCTCCACGCGGAACTCGTGGCGCAGGTCCTCGTAGCCCACGCTCTGTTTCTCGGGCACGTTGGCACGGCGGCGCAGGGCGTTGAACAGGCTCAGGGCCTTGCTGTCGGTGGTGGAAGTATTGTTGCCTATCATGGCATCCACGTAGTTGAGGTAGACCTCGGCAAGACGCATCATGTAGGTGTTGATGCCCGAGTTGTTGTTTACGGCAAAGCCGTTCACGGCGTTGGTGCCGATAACGTACTTCTTGACGTTGGCACCCTGACTGCCGGCACTTTCGGTTACGCCGTAGATGTAGGGATTCTCAGGGTCGGTGGAGAGCTCGGGGTATTCCTCGCCGTAGGAAGCCACAGAATAATGGCGGCGCACGGCATCGTCGATCACGACGTTGTCGCCGAGAGTCTTGTCGTTATATTCCTTGAACTCCGACCAGAGGTCGTAGGAACAATATGTGGAGCCGCCCCAGGAGTTGCCCTGATTCACAGCCGTGCTCCAGGCGAGGAAGCGGGTCATCGACTGAGCCAGACCTCCGTCGGCGCCAGCCTGGAACTGCAGCTGGAAGATGCTCTCGTCGTTGTTGTTCTGCGTGGCGGCTGCAAACAGGTCGGCATAGTTGTCGAGCAGTTTGTAGGGTCCGTTGTCGATTACCATGGCGGCAGCCTTGCGTGCCAGGTCGAGATAGTACTCGTTGCGCGTGCCGCTGTTCTTTTCGGTTGCAATGTTGCTGCCGTCGTAGCGCCCGCTGGTGGTGAGCCCCGCCATCGAAAGGTAGAATCGCGACAGCATGGCGTAAGCCGCATACTTGTTAACGCGCCCTGTGGCAGGCGATGTTGCCGGCAGGTTCTTTGCGGCGAACTCAAGGTCGCGGATGGCGAACTCTATGACGTCGGTCTGGCGGCATGGCGGCACCACGTAGCCGTTGACGAGGTCCTGAGTGTCCTCATAGATGATGCCGCAGCCCCAGAGCGTGCCGATGTACCAGTAGGCAAGTCCGCGCATGAAGCGAGCCTCGGCAATACCCTGAGTCTTGCCCTGCTCGGTGACTTCCGCCATCGAGAAGTTGCGGATGTTGTTCAAGGCGTTGTTAGACTGCGCCACCACAGAGTAGAGCGCGCCCCATGCCTCGGACAAGCCAACCGAGAGACCCGTCTCCGTGAAGTTTGTATAGGGATAGATGTAGTCGGAATACTGCGCCGTGATGTTGTTGGCGCGGCCGTCGCCCATTCCGTAGTAGAACTTGTCGTTGAAGTCAAACCATACGTAGCTGTAGAGCGGATATATTGCCTGAGCCACCGCCTTGTCGTCGCCGAAGAAGTTGTCCTGCCCCTGCTGGTATGTGTTCTTCTGCTCCAGAAAGTCGTCGGCGCAGCTTGTCACCGTCAGCATTCCGGCAAGTGCTATGGTGTATTTAAATATATTTGTTTTCATATCGTTTTATATTTATATGTGTAAATGCCCTTTCTTAAAGTTTAGAACTGAACGTTCAATCCCACGGTGTAGATGCGCGGCGACGGATAGCGGCTGTAGTCAACGCCGTTGAGCAGCGCGGTGCCGCGGAGCGAACCCACCTCAGGGTCAAAGCCGTCGTACTTTGTTATGGTGAAGAGGTTCTGCACGTTGCAGTAAACCTTGACATTGCTGAGGAAAGTCGCCTTGAGCCATGCGCGCGGCAGGGTGTAGGATAGCGCCACGTTCTGCAGGCGGATGTAGGAACCGTCTTCCACGTATGCGTCGCTCACCCGGAAGTTGCTGTTAACGCCGCTCTCGGTCGAGAGGCGCGGCATCATGGTCGAAGGATTGGTGACGCGGTAGTTGCGGTAGTCCTCCGGACCGTTGGGGTCTATCTTCTCAATGCGGGCATAGTTGAGCACGGTTGTGAGCTGGTTGGCTGTGGAGCCCGTAATCTCAAGGAAACGCCTGCCGTAGTTCATCACCTTGTTGCCGTAGGAGCCGTTGAACTGGAAACTCAGGTCGAAGCCTTTATAAGACAAGGTGTTGCCGAATCCCCATGTGAACTTAGGCTCGGGGTTGCCGATGAAAGTCTTGTCGTTGTTGTCGATCACTCCGTTGCCGTCGCGGTCCTCGAAGATGTAGTCGCCGATGAACACGCCGCCCGCCGTGGGCGAGGTGGCAATCGACGCACCCTCGGGCAGAGCCACGGGCTTGACGTTGCCGTTGGCGTCCTTGTAGTAGAAGTCCTCGGGATTGTTGAAGCGGCCTATGACCTTGTGCCCCCAGAACTGTCCGATGGGATGCCCCACCACGGTGTTTGTCACCACGGCTGTCTCAGAGCCAATCTGAAGTGTCTGCGGCAGGTTGCCGGTCTCGGAGTCGAGCGAGACAACCTTGTTTCGGTTGAGCGAGAACACCACGTTAGAGCTCCACGAGAAGTCCTTCTTCACGATGTTCTGGGTGTTGAGGGTAATCTCCACGCCGGTGTTGCGCAGCGAGCCGATGTTGCCCCAGGGATTTGACGCCGCGCCATACTTTGAGCCGCCGCCCGAGCCGAGGAATGCCGGCAGGTCGATGCTCATGAGCAGGTCGTTGGTCTTCTTGTAGTACCAGTCGACGACGAGGTCGATTCGGCTGTTGAAGAGCGACAGGTCGATACCCACGTTGGTGGAGTATGTGGTCTCCCACTTCAGGTTCTGGTTGGCGTTGTTGGCATTGAGCACGCCCACGCCCCATGTGGTGGTGTAGTTGGCAAGCATTGCCGCGTAAGCCCACTGCTGCACGTTCTGGTTACCCGTGGCTCCCCAGCCCAGACGGAGCTTGAGGTTGTTGATAACCTTGTTGTCCTTCAGGAAATTCTCCTGGCTCACTCTCCATGCGAGGGCTGCCGAGGGGAACCATCCGTAGCGGTGACCTTCAGCGAACTTGTTTGAGCCGTCGCAGCGCAGTGTGGCGGTGAGAAGGTAGCGGTCGTCGAAGTTATACAGCGCACGGCCGAAGTAAGAGAAGAGTTTGAAACCGTCCTGATAGCCGTCTATGTTTACGTTGGCGCCTGTGGTCTCGCCGCCGCGCAGGTCGGTCACGAGGTTCGACAGGTAGCCCGAGTTTTTGGTCGACATATTCTCCCAATAGCTCTGGCTCATCTCCTGTCCTGCCATCACGTTGAGATTGTGTTTCTCGGCAATCTTTCCGTTGTAGGTGAGGATATTTCGCCACGACCAGTATTTTGTGTCGTTCTTGTACCATGCGCCGTCGCGCTGCGAGCTTACGCGTACTCCAAACTCATAGTCGGGCTGGTAGGTCTTGGTCTTGTTGAGATTGTAGTCGGTTGAGAGTTCTGTCTTGAAGGTGAGCCCTTTCAGCAGCTCGGCTTCGAGATAGGTGTTGATGCGGAAGTTGAGACGCTTGGCGTAGTTGGTCTTGATTTCGGCGAGAGCCACGGCGTTGTCGGGCATCCACTGGTCGTCAGGACCGTCGTATCCGCCGCTTGGGTTGCGCACGGCAACCGATGGCTGCGACTTCAGCGCCGTCATGATGATGTCCCAGTTTTTCTCCATCTCCTGCTTCGAGTCGGAAAGCGAGAATGAGATTCCGCCCTTGAGCCATTTTTTCAGCTGGCTGTCGATGCTTCCGCGCAGAGTCTGGCGCTTGAATCCCGTGGCGAGCGCTATACCGTCCTGGTTCAGATAGCCGGCGCTGATGGCAAACGTAGTCTTGTCGTTGCCGCCGGTCATTGAGAGGCTGTGGTTGGTCATGAATGCCGTGGAGAAGAGCTCATCCTGCCAGTCGGTTCCCTCGCCCAGCAGCTCGGGGCTGATGAACGTAGAGCTTGCCGGCTTGATCTTGGCATCGGAGATGTCGTTGTAGTGCTGGGCATACTGGCGCAGGTTAAGCACGTCGAGCTTCTTGGGCATCGACTGCCAGCCCACGTAACCGTCGTAGGTGATGGTGGCCTCGCCGCTCTTGCCGCGCTTGGTGGTGATCATGATCACACCGTTGGATGCGCGCGAGCCGTAGATGGCTGTTGCCGAGGCATCCTTGAGGATGTCCATGGTGAGGATGTCGCTCGGGTTGATGGCTGCCAGAGGATTGGTGTTGCCGTTGTCAGAGCCGTCGGAATCGATGATTACCCCGTCGATGACAAAGATAGGCTGCGACGAGGCGTTGAGAGAATTGGTACCGCGGATGCGGATGGTCGACGAACCGCCGGGAGTACCGGTGTTTGCCTGAATCTGCACGCCGGCGGCGCGGCCCTGCAGCACCTGGTCGATGCTGGTGGACACGGTTTTCTCGATTGCCTTGTTGTCAACCTGAGTCACGGCACCCGTGAGGTCCGACTTGCGCATCGTGCCGTAGCCCACCACCACTACTTCGTTGAGCAGCTGGTCGTCGGCGCTCAGCGTCACGTTTATCACTCGCTGGCTGCCCACCTTCACCTCCTTGGTCTTCAAGCCAAGATAGGAGAACGTGAGAGTAGCACCGGGACGCACCGAGATGGAATAGTTTCCGTCGATGTCGGTGACCGAGCCTGTCGACGCGCCCTTTACCTTGACAGTGGCTCCGATGACCGGGCCTTCACTGTCGCTAACCTGTCCTTTGACTGTCACGTTCTGTGCCATCGCCAAGAGCGGCATGAGCATCAGAATGATTGCAAGTCCAAAGGTTTTGAATACATTTGTAGTGCAATTCATCTTTCGTTAGTTTTTATTGATTTATATAATTAGTTTTTTATCTGATACATTATTAGTTTTTTCGATTTATATAGTTGCTGTCTGGTAACAAATTGTTTAGCTGCCGTAACATTCTTCCATCTTTTCAGGCACAAAGGTATTAATATATTTTATAGCTGCCCTTTGCAGGCGTCTCATTTGCGTTTCTATTTGTAACATACCAGTAAAAACGTATCTTTTTTTGTGTTTTTAGTACATTTTGAAACAGGTGTAACCGTTCTCAATGTTTTTCTTTTCAACAGTAATATCCATAAATAAACCAGTAATGTTCAGAAATAATAATGTTTGCTAAAGCAAATAATGACAAAAAATTTATTTTCATTGGTGGCATAGCCACAAAAAATATTTTATTGGTCATTACTGGTTTATTTCTGGACATTACTGTTCAAGAAATCACTATTGTCGGGTAGTCACAAATAAGTTTAGGGGGTGGCGCGTCATTGTCCGCGGGAATTTCGGGAGTGTGTCGGGAGAAAAAGATGCCATACTGGGAGAAAGAGATGCCATACTGGGAGAAAGAGATGCCATGTCGGGAGAAAAAAATGCCGTGGCGGGAGAAAAAGATGCCGTGGCGGGATTCACGAAAAAAAATCGACCGATTTTTTGCAGAAAATCGCGCGATTTTTTTTAGGAAATCGGTCGATTTTTTTGCGCACTCCCCGACATGCCTTTTAAAAGCCTCGCAAGCTAATCTTTTTCGCCCCTGGCGGCATATTCCGACGGGGTCATTCCGAAATGTTTCTTGAACACGGTGCTGAAATGCGCCTGGTTGTTGAAGCCCACGGCGTATGCCACCTGCGTGATGTTGATTTTCCTGTCCTTTATCAGTTTTGCGGCGTGCTCAATCCTGATGTTGCGGATGTATTCGCTGGTGGATATGCCCGTTATCTCCTTCATCTTGCGGTGGAGGTGGGCTCGGCTCACACACACCTCGGAGGCAAGCATCTCCACGTTGAAGTCGGGATTGCCGAGGTTGTCGTTTATCACCTTTATCACGCGCTCCATAAACGAGTCGTCGTTGCCTGTCACCTCGGGAGCCTGTATCGCTCCGTCGTCGGTGTGCAGCTGTCCCGAGTATTTGCCGCGCAGGCGGCGCACGTTGTCGATGATGGCTGCTATCTGCGCCTGCAGCTCCTCGATGTTGAAGGGCTTTGCCATGTATGCGTCGGCGCCGCGGCGCAGCCCCAGCAGGCGGTCCTCAATCTCGGTCTTCGAGGTGAGCATCACCACTGGTATGTGGTTCAGGCGGGGCGTCTGCTTGATGTTGCGCAGCAGCTCTATGCCGTCCATGCGCGGCATCATCACGTCGGTCACCACAATGTCGAACGGCGCGCGGTGCAGTGCGCTGAGCGCCTCCATGCCGTCGGCGCAGGTGGTTATGCGGTAGGTGCCGCCAAGCTCGTTGCTGATGTACTGGGTGAGGTCGCTGTTGTCGTCGACCACGAGCACGCTGGTGTTCTGTGTCGTCTGGGCGCTCCTGTCGTTTGCCGCCGGCGCCTCGTCGGTCTGGTCCTCGTCGATGTACTCCGGCTTGAGATGCTGGAAGCCGTGGCGGAGCGTAACCGTGAACTGCGCTCCTGGCACGCCGTCGCTGCGGTTGGCCGCGGTGATTCTGCCGCCGTGCATCTCCACGATGGTGCGGCTCAGGTTGAGACCTATTCCCGTGCCCGGCGTCTGGTTGCGGATGGAGTTCTTTCCCTGATAGAAGCGCTCGAACAGCTTTTCGCGGTTCTCGCCGTCGAGCCCCACGCCGCTGTCGGTTACGGTCACCGTTACCTCCTTGCCGTTGTCAGCAACGCCCACGGCAATCTCGCCGCCGTCGGGAGTGTATTTAAAGGCGTTGCTCAGCAGGTTGTTTATCACCTTGTCAAACTGTATGCTGTCAATCCACGCCCGCGCCGGTGAGGCGCTGGCGGTGAAAGTGAGGCGGATGCTCTTCTCGTCGGCACGATACTGGTAGAGCGAGCAGACATTGCCCACAAACTGTGAGATGTCGCATCGCTTGCAGTGCAGGCGCATCTGGTTCTTGTCTATCTTGCGCTCGTCGAGAATCTGGTTTACGAGCACCAGCAGCCGCTGGGCGTTGCGCTCGATGATGTTGAGATAGCCCATCTGGCGCTCGTCGCTGGTTATGCCGCGCAGCTTGGCGAGCGGACCGAGTATGAGCGTAAGCGGCGAGCGTATGTCGTGCGTGGCGTTGATTAGGAACTGCATCTTAGCCTCGTCGAGCTCACGGCGCTTGCGCCGGCGGTAGTAGAGCAGCACCATCGCCAATGTCACCACACCTATTATTATATATAAGGTGCAGGCTATGGGCGAGGCATACCACGGATGCTCCACCCTGACGGTTATCGCCTTGACGTGCTCCGACACGTTGCTGCCGTTGCGCGCCCTCACCTCAATCCTGTAGGTTCCGGGCGGCATGTGGGTGAAGGTGATGTTGTTGCCCTCGATAAACGGCTCCCACCTACCGCCTCCGATGCGGTATTCGTAGGTCACGTTGTCCACGTCGCTGTAGTTCATCGTCGAGAACTCCAGCGACAGGCTGTTGTTGCCGTAGGGAATGACGTAGGTGTCGTGGAGCGGGCTGAGCATCTCGCCTCCCACAATCACTGCGGAGAGCCGGGCATCGGCGGTGTGCTGCTCAAGCCGCTCCACCGCCTCGGGCAGGAAGAACGTTATGCCGTCGGCGGTGGCGAAACCTATCTCGCCGCCGGGCAGTGCAAACGATGCTCCCATCACATATTCCTTTGCCGCAAGACCGTTGCCGTGGATATATCCCTGCCACTGGCTGTCGCTGGCAGATTTCTTCCAGATTCCAGCCGAGGTGCTCACCCAGACGTTGCCGTGGCGGTCTTTGCGTATGGCGCAGATTTTCTTGTCGCGAAGCATCTCGGCACCCTTCATCGGCTGCTCCACCGCCGTGTGCAGACCGTAGGTGTAAAGTCCGGAGAGCGTGCCCACGAGCAGCTGCGAGCCGTCTGCCTTGAGCAACGCCGAGCACTCCATGCCGCTGAACTGCACAGGGCCGAATGCGCCCGTGGCGGTGTTCATCGCCTGAAGACCCTCCACGGTGCCCACCACGAGAATGTCGGGCGCAACCATGCACAGCGACTTTATCCAGTCGTTGTGCAACACGTTGTCATTGGTACGTTTCGGCTTGTCGTTCATGCTGTAGCCCGTGGTCCTGCCCGTTTTGGTGTCGTAGACCACCAGCCCGCGCCCGAAGTCGGAGATATAGAGTTTTCCCTTTCCGTCGTCGGTCATGGCGTTGAGCCCGAAGCCGTTCATCTGCGCCGCCTTTTCGTATGTTCCGTCGGCGGAATAGCGGTAAAGGGCGTTGTTGGTGCATATCCACATCTGACCGCTGCGGTCGCTGTACACAAGGTTGGTGCCCTGGGGACTGTCCATCACGCGCAGGTTGTTGCCGTCGGCATCGAAGCGGTAGAGACCGCTGTACTGCACCGTGCACCATATAGCGCCGTAACAATAGGCAGTGCTGGTGATTCGGCTGCCGAGGGTTATGTTGTTGTCGCTGAAAGTGTGGCTGCTAAAAGCCTTGTCGCCGCCTCCGGCACGGTAGACTCCCTTGCCGTAGCACGACAGCCACACTCCGCCCTGACGGTCGCACAGGATGTTGTTCACGTTGGTGTTGTGCAGCAGAATATCCTTGCTGTTGCCTGCGGCATTAATGAGAGTCTTGCCCCCCCTGTGAAGAACCACCAGCCCTCCGCCGCTCGTGCCTATGAGCATGTTGCCCTTGGCGTCGAGCGTAGCCGTGCGCATGGTCACGGTGTTGCCTATGACGCTCAGGTCCACGCCTGCGTCGCTGAGAGTTTGGCGTGCATAGTCATATCTCATTATGCCGTACATGCAGATAATCCAGAAACCTCTGCTGCCGTCGCTCAGAAACTCCACGGCAGGCCCCTTGGGCATCAGCGGATAGTCCTTTTGAGAGTAGACGCCGTTCTTGCCGCGCCTGTATCTCGTCACAAGATGCAGATGGCTGCTGCGCCAGATGTCACCGTTGGCATCTACGAACAGGCTGCTGCAGAAGTCATCGGTGCGGCGGCGGGTTGCCATCGGCAGGCGCTCAGCCACGGTCGCGCCGTCCTTGAGCGTAAAAATTCCATAGCCGCTGGTGCCTATGAGAAGCGAGCCGTCATGCTCCAGCATGGCGCTCACCCGTGGCATTCTGCCGTTCACGGTGTAGCGCACAAAGCTGTTGGTCAGATAGTCGTAGCGCGCCAGTCCCTTGCTCTGTCCCACCCACAGCCTGCCCTTTCTGTCGACGAAAAGCGCCGTGATTTCATTGTTGTAGAGCGTGGTGCTGTCGTTGCCGCTGCTGAAATACGGAGTGAAACGGTAGCCGTCGAACTTGTTGAGCCCGTATTCTGTTCCTATCCAGATGTATCCGTAGCGGTCTTGACATATTGTAGAGGTGAGCGAGCTCGACAGCCGCTCACTGCCGTACAGGCGGCCGTTGTCAGCCATGACTGTGACGGAAACAGTGATGGTAATCAGGAATATACAAATTTGTTTCAGCATCTGTAGTTTGTTGTAGTTTGTAGATTACGATAAAAATCGTCTAATATCTATAGAGCTTCACGTGCAGCATCTTCCAGTCGTCAACAGATATGCGCACATGACGGCCCTGATGGCTTTGGTCGCCGTTGTGGCGGCGCAGGAACTTCATATTTCCATTGGCATCGACCTCCACCTCGTCAACAAAGCCTATGCCCATGCGCTGTCCTTTAAACTTCGGAGCAGCATTGTCGTTCTTTGCTTTTCCGCTGTTGTCGCCTGCAAGCAGGAATCCGTCCTCACCAAGCTTGCGCTCTGTTCCTGCCTGTTGCCTTTCTTTCTCGTACTTTTTCTCGTATTCAGTGGCAAACTCCACGACAATGCCGTTGCCCACAACAAGATATTCGTCGGCAGCCAGTTTCAGAATCATGCCTCCGCCTTCCTGCCAGGCCGAACTGCTGTTGGCGCGCGGGTCCCATGGCAAGGTGAAGTAGTGCCGGCAGGTGAGCACGGCGGCTCCGTCGGTGATGACGCGCTCTTTGCTGTCCTTGTCAAAGAGCACGCCCCATTTATTGACAATGTTCGCACACCTATTATTATATAGGGCGATAATCTGCTCCATCAGCTTATATGAGTTGGTGACCGTTGCCACCTCCTGAGGCGATGCCTGGTCGATGGCAAAGGGACTGAAGCCCAAGGCATCGTGCTCGCCAAAGGCATAGAGCGCTCTCACGCCGCTGTTGACGCAGCAGCGCGACTCGGGAATGAACAGGCGGTTGTCGGTCAGCGCATACTGGCTGCACCATGCGGCAAATCCCGTGTCGTAGATGTCGGGAGCAAGAATGTCAATCGTGGGAGCGGCGGCGTGCCAGACGTCTTTGAGATGCGCCAGCGGACCAGCCGACGGATATTCGCCGGGCTTGCGGCCGCGGCTGTTCATGGCGGCATTGACATAGAGCATACGGCTGCTGCGGCTGCGGGCTATCCTTGCCAGACGCTCCACATACACGCCGTAGTGCCAAGCCATAAACATCTCATCGGTGTAGATGTCGCTGCCGAACACCTGCTCCCAACTGCCCCTGGTCTTGTTGCCGTTCTGCTGCCATTTCTCCGCCAGCTGGCTGTGCAGCAGCTTCCTGTTTTTCTGAAGATGCCTGATGAGAGCCTCGGGCACATCGGCGGCAAACAGCCGGTCGGCCTCCGGCGAGTGGTCGCGGGCATCCTCAAGCATGCCTATCTCATTCTCAATCTGAATCATGCTCACCACCTTCCCGTCGGCATCTATCTCCTGCAGGCGGTCAACCATGGCAGTGAACGCCGCGGCATCGGCACGGTAGACATTCTCACTGAAACAGCTGGCAATCTCCAGCGGTTTGCCGCTGCGCGTCACGGCGCGCGGATAGCGCTTGGTGTCCTGCTTGAACCACAGCGGAGCATAGCAGCTCATGGAGTTTTTCCATGCCCCAAACCATAAAATACCTATCCTCAGATTGTTCTTCCGCGCCTCGTCCACCATGGTGTCGAGCAAACTGTAGTCGAACTTGCCCTCCTGCGGTTCAAGAAACTCCCAATATACAGGCACGAGAACGGTGTTGAGTCCAGCCTTCTTCATTCGTGGCATCACCTCGCGGATATCCTCAACACAAGTGGCGGCAGAATTGCTCAGCTCTCCGCCAAGCACTATGGGCATTCCGTCAACCGAATTACCGGCACAGACGGTTGTGGCAAAAGTAACGGCTGCACACAAACTGAGCAGTCTCTTTTTTAGGGATAGGTTTGTAGTATTCATTGTTTTTTTGATTTATTGATTGCAAAATTACTAAAAAAAAAATTCATAGCCAAAGTTTTTTGCGCTTTAGTTATTTTTTATCATCACTTATGCAAAAAAAAGATGGATTCTGACCTCATACGTGCCAAAACCCATCTCACACATTATATTTGACTTTGAAACTTATTCTATTTCGGTGTCAATAGCCTTGATTTTCTCCTTCACAAGTACAAGGTCGTTTTTGAGCTGTTCCAACTTGCGGTTCATTTCGTCAACAAGGCTGTTGCCCTTCTTGCTTGCCACCGACAAGAAACCGAGATTGTTCTCGTATGTCTTGATTTCGTTCTTCAGGTTGTCAGCCTGACGCACCAGCCTTGCGCGCTCGCTGTCAAGGGTCTGTGCGCCCTGAGCTGCGGCATCCTTTATCTTGTTCTTGAAGTTGCTGAGATGCTTGCGGGCATTGCTGCTCTTGAGCTGCTTGTAGATGGCATCCATGGCAGCATGGTAGTCGTTGTAGACATTGTCCTTCTCGCGGAACGGCACATGACCGATGGCGTTGTACTCTTCCTGCAGCTTCTTCATTGCAGCCATGATGTCGGCGGCTCCGCTGGCTGCAAGTTCCTGCAGCTGGGCTATCACGCTGCGCTTCTTCTCAAGGTTCTCCTGCTGCTCGGTGCGCAGTCCGGCTGTCTGCTCGTTGCGGCGCTCAAAGAACTGCTGGCATGCTCCCTGGAACTCCTCCCACAGCTGGTCTCCGAGTTTTTTCGGCAGGCTGCCTATAGTCTTCCACTCCTTCTGCAAGCCGATGAGCTTGTCGCCGGTAGATTTCCACTCGGTGCTGTCAACAAGCGCCTTGGCACGCTCGATGAGGGCACGCTTCTTCTCGGCGTTCTGTGCGTATGTCTCTTTCAGCTTCTTATAATATGCGGCTTTTTCTGTGAAGAATGCGTCGCATGTGCCGCGGAAACGCTCAAAAATCTTCACGTTCATCTTTTGCGGGGCGAAGCCTATGGTCTTCCACTCTGCCTGCAGTTCTATAATCTGCTTGCTGTGGGTCTCCCAGTCGTTGTTGCTGTTGTTGGGCTCTGCCATGATTGCCTCAACCTTCTCGCAGAGGGCAGTTTTCCTGGCAAGATTTTCCTCCTCGCGGGCTCTCAGTGTCTCGAAGTGCGACTGATGCGCCTTGTTGATGACAGTCGACGCAGCCTTGAAGCGGTTCCATATTTCCTCACGCAGTTCCTTTGCCACCGGACCCGTCTCGCGGAACTCGGTATGCAGGTTCTGCAACTGGTGGAACGCGCTTACCACATCCTCTTCCTCAGCCAGTTTCTCGGCAGTCTCGCAAAGACGTGTCTTTATCTCAAGGTTTTTCTTGAAATCATACTCACGTGCCTCATGATTGAGCTTCAGCAGATCGTAGTACTGCTCCACGTAGAGCTGGTAGTTGCGCCAAAGTTCGGTGGCGTTCTCTGCCGGCACGTTATCTATCTCACGCCATTCAGCCTGCAGTGCCTTGAAGTCCTGATACGACTTGTTTGCCTCCTCAGGCGATGTCGACATGTTTTTAATCTTCTCCAGAATGTCGAGCTTTCTTTGCAGGTTCTGCTGCTCAGCTTCCTTCTGCTCAAGGAACAGCTTCTGGCGGCGCTCCTTGATTCTTGACATTTCAGCCTTGAAGGAGTCCTCGGTCTCATCCACCGGCATTACATATTCCTCAGGCTGTCCGCCGCCGTCTACAAATGCCTTCATGCTGGCTTCGCGCTCTGCACGCTGCATCTTGTAGTAAAGAGCCTGCAGCAGGTTAACTTCATCACGGTCGGGGGCTTCCTCACCGCCTGCAATCTCCTTCACACGCTCCAAAACCTCAGCTTTGTCGGCATAAATCCTATGTCCCTGTGTTTCGTCGGCTGTTGCTTCCTGTGCTTCACCGGCAGGCGTCTCACCGTCAACCGGTGTTGCCACAGCCTCCTGAACATCGGCAACTTCCTGTGTTTCTACTTGCTGAGTCAGTTCAGCGTTGTTTTCTGTCTTTGCCACTTCAATGGCATTTTCTTGAGAGTCCATCAATTTAACTTTTTTAGTTATTTGATTCGAGTTATTTTTACAATCATTGTGTACCTGTTGCACACTTTAGTTTGCAAACTTACACTTTTTTTTTGAAAAAACAATATTCTTTTGCTGTTTTTTAGGAATAATTAAGGCTATATCAGGCGTTTGTACCTGAACACCCACCAAAAAAGTCCTGACACCACCACTGAGAGAATCAGCGCGAAGGCAAAGCCGAAGGGATTATTCTCCATGCCGTTCATCAGGTTCATTCCAAAGAGCGATGCAATGAGCGTGGGGAACATCATGAGAATGCTCACCGAGGTCAGCGTACGCATCACGGTGTTCATGTTGTTGTTGATAATGCTCTGGTAGGTGTCCATGGTCGATTCCAGGATGTGGGAGTAGATGTTGTTTGTCTCCCTCGCCTGGCTCATCTCGATGTTCACGTCTTCTATAAGGTCGGCGTCAAGTTCGTCGATCTGCAGCTTGAACTTCAGCTTCGACAGCAGCGTTTCGTTGCCGCGGATGGATGTCTGGAAATATGTGAGCGAGTCCTGCAGGCGGCTAAGTCCGATTAGCGACTCGTTGTTCACCTCGCGGTCGAGATTTCTCTTTGCCTTCTCTATCAGCATGTTTATCTGTTTGAGGCGCTTCAGGTACCACACGGCAGATGAAAGGAACAGGCGGAACGTCATGTCCACATAATCGGTGAAGCCCTCGCCGCGCTTCTGCTGGAAGCTCACGAAGTCAATCATCATGTTGGTCTCATAATAGCACACGGTGATTGTCACGTCGCGCTTGTGGATAATGCCTAATGGCACAGTGGTGTATGGAGTTCTCGATCTCACCTCCTTAACGTAAGGTATACGCAGAATTATGAGCATCCAGCCGTCGTCATATTCGTAACGGGCACGCTCGTCGGCATCGCTGATGTCGGGGAAGAAGTAATCGGGTATTCCGAATTTCTTTTCCAGTTCGTCCTGATCTTCTTCTGTCGGACAGGTCACCTGTATCCAACAATTGGGCTGCCAGTCTCTAATCTGGCTCAGCCCACCTGTGGTGTTCCAAAATGTCTTCATTGCTGTAATAATCCTTTTTTGCTATATTGGAAAATAAAACCCGTCGAGCAAAAAGAGGATTATCCACACCTTATTTATATATAAGCTGCCTGACTCTCCCCTATCGCCCGAAACCGTTAAAGTTTTCCGCGTGATAGTCGTCGTCCATAACTCTTAGAATTAAAATTATTAAATTTTGTGTGCAAAGTTACGAAAAAAAATGAAGAATAAAGAATAAAGAATTGAAAAATCGCCGAAGTTAATGAAGTTTTTTGCTTTTAGCGACTTTTGGTGAGATTTTTCCGGCTGTCTGACGTGTCAGACCTGTCGGACTTCGTCGTGAAAACAAGTAATCATAATGACATAATTTAGGCACGGACTACACGGATTAGTGAAAGAAAAATCTGTGAAATCCGTGTAATCCGTGCCTAAAAGAAAGTTGAAGGTTGGTTTTGACACACCTCCATGATAAATCTGACTGATAACGGCAGCCAGTTTCTGCAATATCTTACAACACACGCTTCAGCCTTGTTATAAAATCATCGGCTTGGGCGATGGTTAGCGTAAGCGGCGGAAGCAGACGCAGCACGTTGGTGCCGGCGCAGCCTGTGAAGCAATGCTCCTGCTTGATGAGCGGCACACGAACGTCCTTGTGGGGACAACTGAGGTCGATGCCAATCATAAGACCGCGGCCGCGGATGTCGAGAATCTTTTCGGGACATTCTTCCTGCAGCTTCCTCAGTTCCTCCATGAGGTGCTCGCCCACTGTGCGGGCGTTGTCCACAAGATTCTCGCTCTCCATGACATCGAGCACGGCAAGCGCGGCGGCACAGCCGAGATGGTTGCCTCCGAAGGTGGTGCCGAGCTGACCGTAGACGGGCTTCAGGTGAGGGGCGATGAGCACGCCGCCCATTGGGAAGCCGTTGGCGATGCCTTTTGCCACAGTCACTATGTCGGGGCGGATACCCAGCCACTGGTGGGCGAAGAACTTGCCGCTGCGCCCGTAGCCGCACTGTATTTCGTCGCAGATGAGCACCGTGCCATACTTCTTGCAGGCTGCCTGCAAGCCCTGCGCAAACTCGGGAGTGGCAAGGCGGATGCCGCCGACACCCTGAATGCACTCAAGGATTACCGCGCACACATCGCCCTTGGCAAGCTCAGCCTCCCATGCCGCAAGGTCGTTGAGCGGCAGATAGGTCACGTGACCGTTGGCGTTGATTGGCGCAATGATTTTGGGGTTGTTGGTAGCTTCTACCGCCAATGAGGTTCTGCCGTGGAAAGCCTTCTCTGCAGAAAGCACACGTGTACGTCCGTTGGTGAACGATGCCAGCTTCAGGGCGTTTTCGTTTGCCTCGGCGCCGCTGTTGATGAGAAACAGCTGATAGTCGTCGTAGCCGCATGCTTTGCCCAGCCGTTCCGCCAGTTGCTGCTGTAGCTTGTTTATCACTGAGTTGCTGTAGAAACCAATTTTCTGCAACTGTTCCGTCACCTTATTTATATAATGGGGATGACTGTGGCCGATGCTTATCACGGCATGTCCGCCGTAGAGGTCAAGATACTCCTGACCATCCTCGTCCCACACTTTGCATCCCTCGCCTTTCACGATGTTTACATCGAACAAAGGGTAAACGTCGAATAATTTCATATTAATTAAATGAAGAATGAAGAATGAAGAATGAAGAATATCATTTTCATGCTTACATTCAATTTTACATTTTATACTTTAAAAGGCGCTTGGCTTGAGTTTCAAGCCTGCACTTTCTTCGATTCCAAACATAAGATTCATGTTCTGAACAGCCTGACCAACGGCACCCTTCAGGAGGTTGTCGATGGTGGAGGTCACGAGCAGCTTTCCGTCCACCACGTCGCAGTGGATGAGCGCTTTGTTGGTGTTCACCACCTGCTTCATGTCGATGGGCTTGTCGATGTAGTGGGTGAAGGCGGCATCGCGGTAGAAATCCTTGTAGGCTGCCACGATTTTGTCCTCAGGCATGTCGGTCTTGATGACGCATGTGGCGAAGATGCCGCGGGCGAAATCACCGCGCATTGGGATGAAGTCGATGGAAGCGTTGAGGGCGCCCTGCACCTGGGTGAGACTCTGGCGAATCTCGGCTATGTGCTGGTGCTTGAACACCTTGTAGACGCTGAAGTTGTTGCTGCGCCACGAGAAATGCGTGGTGGCGGTGGGCTTCTGTCCGGCTCCGGTGCTGCCCGTCACGGCATTCACCACCACATCCCTGTCGAGGATGTGCAGACTTGCGGCAGGCAGCAGCGCCAGCTGGATGCAGGTGGCAAAACATCCGGGATTGGCAAGATGCTGTGCTCCCTTTATCTCCTCGCGGTTGATTTCCGGCAGACCGTACACGTAGTCGTTGCCGGGAGCGGCGATGCGGAAGTCCTGTGCAAGGTCTATAATCTTGACGTTTGCAGGAATGGTGTGCTCCTTCAGAAACTGCTCACTCTTGCCGTGGCCGAAACAGAAGAACACCACGTTGACGCTGTCGAAAGGCATGCTGTCGGTGAATCGCATGTCGGTCTCGCCATACAGTCCTCCGTGAACGTCGGTGAGCAGGTTGCCTGCGTTGCTCTCGCTGTTTACGAAAACAATTTCAGCCTCGGGATGATTAATCAATATGCGGATAAGTTCACCGGCAGTATAGCCGGCTCCGCCCAATATTCCAACTTTTATCATTTTATCTTATTTCAGTAATTTGTTATCACTCGGTGCAACGATCCACAACAGCAGATAAATCCAAAAACCTGCCGATGCACACCAAAGAAGCACAAACATTGCGATACGCACAAGTACGGGGTCGAGCCCGAAGTAGTTGGCAAGTCCGCCGCAAACGCCGCCGATAATCTTGTCGTTGCCCGACAAGTAGAATCTTTTGGGATTATCCATTTTCCTTACCTTATTATATAATAGATTTTACTTTCTGTCCTCGGGGTGCAGCGAGTAGTAGGCGCGCAGAGGCGTGGATGTTACCTTGATGAATCCTTTTGCCTCGTCGCTGGTCCAGCCTTTCTGTGTCTCGCCATATTCGCCGAACTTGTTTTTCACGAGGTCGTCGGGCGAATCCACGCCGAGAGTCTGGAAACCGTAGGGGCGCAGCTCAAGGGTCACCACGCCGTTGACGTTGCGCTGGCTGCTGGTGAGCATAGCCTCGATGTCGGGCATCACAGGCTCCAGATACTGGCTCTCGTGCAGGAACATTCCATACCAGTTTGCCACCTGGTCCTTCCAGTATTGCTGCCATTTTGAGAGGGTGTACTTCTCAAGGAACCGGTGAGCGGCGATGATGAGCATCGGAGCGGCTGCCTCGAAGCCTACGCGCCCCTTGATTCCGATGATGGTGTCACCCACGTGGCAGTCCCTGCCTATGGCGTAGGCAGCTCCGATTTCCTCAACCTTCTGAATGGCTGCTATCTTGTCGTCAAACTCCTCGCCGTTCACCGAGCACAGCTCACCCTTCTTGAATCCCAGGCTGAGCACCTCGGTGCCATCCTTTGTGGGGTGCTTCAGGTATGCGCTCTCGGGCAGTCCCTGCTTTGAGTCAAGAATCTCGCCTCCGCAGATGCTCGTTCCCCAGATGCCCACGTTATATGAGTACTTCAGCTTTGTAAAGTCGGCAAAGAATCCGTTGGCATTGAGATAGTCAACCTCCTCCTTGCGGCTCAGGTTGCGGTCGCGCGTGAGGGTGATAATCTCCACGCCGGGAGCCATCACGAGGAACGTCATGTCGAAGCGTATCTGGTCGTTGCCGGCACCCGTAGAGCCGTGGGCGATGGCGTCGGCGCCAATTTCCCTGGCGTAACGCGCGATGGCTATTGCCTGAAAGATACGCTCTGAGCTTACGGATATAGGATAACAGTTGTTGCGGAGCACATTGCCGTAGACCATGTACTTGAGCGATTTCTCATAGTACTCGTGAGTCACGTCGAGGGTCACATACTTTACTGCGCCCAACTTATAAGCGTTTTCCTCGTTGGTATTCAGCTGTTCTTGGCTGAAACCGCCGGTGTTTGCGCAAGCTGCATACACCTCATACCCCATCTCCTTTGTGAGATACATTACATTGTAGCTGGTGTCAAGACCACCACTGAATGCTACCACTACTTTTTTCTTTGCCATTTCTTATATTTTGTTTTATGATTTTTTGTTTATTGTAAGATGAGTAGGAATTGTAAGAGTTGTAGGAGAGTTAAGAAAAAAACTCACTCTTCGTTCTTCACTCTTCGTTCTTCACTTTTTACTCTTCATTCTTCCCTCTTCACTTACTTTTTCCCATCCAATTTGTTTATTCTGTCAATCACATCCTGCGGAATCTTTGCCGGCAGATGCTCCTCGGGGTCATATAGCATGCCTGTGCAGATGCAGTATTTCCTGCCTGTGCGCACCAACACGTCGTGATTGATGCAGCCCTCGCAGCCGCGCCAGAATGCCTCGTCATCGGTAAGATCGGCAAAGGTCACAGGCTGATAGCCCAGCTGGGTGTTCATTGCCATTACCGCCGCACCACTTGTTAGCGAGAATATTTTTGCGTGAGGCCAGCGCGTCCTCGCCAGCGAGAATGTCATGTCCTTGATGCGCTTTGCAAGACCTATGCCGCGGAAGTCGGGATGCACGATGAGTCCCGACGTGGTGACATACTGTTTGTTGCCCCATGTCTCAATGTAACTGAAACCTGCAAACTTGTCGCCCTGCAATGCAATCACTGCTTTTGCCTCCTTCATCTTTGTTGCCACATATTCGTGTGTGCGCTTGGCGATGCCTGTGCCGCGCACCTTTGCTGCCTCCTCAATAGTCTTGAGGATAGTGTCTACGTAAATCTCATGTGTGGAATCTGCTACCAAAACCTTAACGTCTTCCATTTTCTGCTTAATATAATTTCATATTTGGTACAACATAACTCAATGCCTTCACCACATCGCGCTCATTCGCTCCCTCTCTTATCACCATGAAAATAGTGTCATCGCCGGCAATCGTCCCTATAATAATAGGTATATTACTGCTGTCGATATTGTATGCAATACTGCTGGCATAGCCCGGACGGGTCTTTATCACAGCCATATTGCCCGAGAACTGGATGGAGAGAAATCCAGGTACCTCCATCATTTCGCGTATCTGCACAGGAGTGCTCACGCGTTTATACATTGTCTGATTGGGCAACACATACACATAGTTGCCGTTCATCGATGCAGCTTTTGCCACCTTCAGCTGTTTAAGGTCGCGGCTCAGCGTTGCCTGAGTGAGTGTAAAGCCTTCTTTCTGCAATGCTTGAAGTAGTTCTTCCTGACTTCCCATCTCCCTGCTTGAAATAATCATGCGCAGAGTGTCCAATCTGTTGTTCTTAGACTTCATTGTTGTATATTTATGCTAAATTCTGTGCAAAAGTACGTATTTTTTTGCATACCTGCAAAGATTTTTGCATATTTATTTATAAATAACGTTAAACAGGCGTTTTTGTATATATAAGCAAAATATATATTGCTGTTTATCATTTGAGCTGTAATAGGAGTGACGACAGCGGCGAATGGTAACTATTCAGCAGGGGTGTTTTTAACATAAATGTCCATAAATGATCAGTAATGTTCTAAAAATGAGTATGTTTGCTAAAGCAAATAATGACCAAAAATTTATGTTCATTAGTGGGTTTACTCCACAAAATATTATTTTCTTGGACATTACTGGTTATTCATGGTCATTACCGTTATAGATAAAACTGTGGTTGATAGAGCATTAAGAGCTGCTGAATAGTTACGGCGAATGACAGAAAAATAAAAAAAACATAAAAAAGAACGTTTTATTTTGCAGCGCGGTCATTTATTTGTATTTTTGCAGCAGATAAATCGTATTATCTTTGATAAGATAAAGTATATAGTGTATAATAAATAAAAAATTGAGATTATGTTAAGTAAAAAAGTAGAAGAGGCAATCAATGCCCAGATTAATGCCGAGATGTGGTCGGCTTATTTGTATCTTGCAATGGCAGCATACTGTCACGCCATCGGTCGTCCAGGCACAGCCAACTGGTTTGAGGTGCAGTTTAAGGAGGAGCAGGATCATGCCAAGATTCTGTATAACTTTGTGGTAGCCCGTGGCGGTCGTGTGGTTCTTGCACCTATCGATGCTGTTCCTGCAGAGTGGAACTCACTGCTTGAGGTGTTTGAGGAGACTCTGAAGCATGAGCAGAAGGTGACATCGCTCATCAACAACCTCTACGCCATCGCTCTCGACGAGAAAGATTTCGCCACACAGAGCATGCTGAAGTGGTTTATCGACGAGCAGGTGGAGGAAGAGGAGACCGCACAGGGTATTATCGACAACCTGAAGATGATTGCCGACAATGGCTACGGTCAGTATATGCTCGACAAAGAGCTTGCCGCAAGGGCATACACTCAGGCTTCTCCCCTGAATGCTGAATAATGTTTTTGAGGAATAGCAAAAAAAAGAGTCAACTTTTAAAAGCTGGCTCTTTTTAATTTATTTATATCTTAGATTTAAATACCAAGACTGCCTATGGGGACAACTATAACACCGTCTTTGCGGGGATAGGCATATTGTCCCAGACCTGTGAGAACCATCATAAACGATGGTTTCTCCATCTTATCTGTATCAATCTTTGTTGCCAGCCGCTTCAATGTGTCAGCTCCAGACTCAATGAGGGAATCACCGCCCAACTTTATTTCAATAAGACCGTATTTACCGTTACGCAGATGTATGACGGAATCACATTCCAGACCGTTCTTGTCACGATAATGATATACATGCCCACCCAAGGCTTCGGCATATATACGCAAATCTCTTACTGCCATGGTTTCAAAAATAAGCCCCATGGTATTGAGGTCTTTTATTAAATCCTCCGGACCTACACCCATGGAAGAAGTGGCAATGGAAGAATCCACGAAATATCTCGTATCAGACGACCTTATTGCCGTCTTCGACCGTAGATTGGGCGACCACGCTTCCATGTCTTCTATAACAAATATCTTTTTAAGTGCATTTATATAGTCGTATATAGTGTCATGACTAAAGGAGTTACTGTCGGTGGCTACCAAATCATCATATATCTTGCTTACAGATACTTGGGTGCCTTGATGGCGTGAGTAGGAGCGCAGCAATTTGCGTGTAAAAGTTGCGTTACGAGATATACCGTCTACGCGCGACATGTCACTGTTGACCACTGCATCAACATAGTTGTCTGCCTGACGCAGGGCTGCCTTTTCTGACAATGAAAGTGAACCGGGCCACCCGCCACGGCACATGATATAAGCCAATCGCCGTATATCTATTGGCGTTGCCGCACCTGCCGCCTTTTCTCCGTGGAAGAGCGATGACAGTTTTATTGCGCCTGTGGATTCTCCAGATTCCAAAAGACTCATAGGACGCATCGTAAGCCAGGCAAAACGTCCAGTACCGGAATGGGTAATGGAAGATTTGTCGGGCGGAACGGCAGAGCCTGTGAATATAAACTGACCGGGAAGTCCCCTGCGGCTAACTTCATACCGTGCAGCATCCCAAAGAGAGGGTGCTAATTGCCATTCGTCTATCAGACGTGGATTTTCACCCTGTAATATTATATCTGGGTTTGTTTCTGCCAACATAAGATTGGCTTGCATGATGCTTGGATTGTCCATAAACAAGGTACTGGCTGCAGCTTGCTGGGCTGTGGTGGTCTTGCCGCACCATTTGGGACCTTGTATCAATACCACGCCAGCTGCTTCAAGCTGTTCCTGAAGCATAATGTCGGCAATTCTTTTCTTGTATGTTTTCTTCATATATTTCCCCGTCTTTTTACGGGTGCAAAAATAATACAAAATTATCTAATAACCAAACGATTAACCTTTTTTAATCCTAAAGTTGGCTATTTCCTGTTCCTAAAGTTGGCTATTTTCTGTTCCTAAAATTGGCAGTTTTCTGTTCCTAAAATTGGTGTTTGATTTCATAAATTCTTTTGGCTTTTTCCCATTTTTATTTGCAATATTGATGAAAAATGTGTAATTTTGCAGAACCTAAGTTTTTAGTTTACGAATTATGAGAATATTATTATTGGGCGAGGCAAGCTTTGTATATAAAAAATTGTGCAGGGAATTTTTGTCTTGTGCAAATTTTAAATTGTGGCAATTTTGTCTTTGCATCACGCTTTTATATGGCATTACATTTCTTTTTGCCGAATTTTACGACAATCCGTTCTCAAACTTTCGTGACCTTGCCTTATTGTTATTTCAATGGCTGGTAATAGAAATAGCCATATTTGGACTTATTTATTTTATAAGTATAAAGAAGTATGTATTTTGCATCATATTCCCCGTTATAACATTATTATGCACAATAATAGCCTATTATCGTTGTACACTGCATGTAACTCTGATGCCTGAGGTAATAGAACTGTTAATAGAGAATGATGTCCGTACAAGTATGGATATAGTTACGTGGCAGCTTGTCCTTTGGGGAGTGCTTGCGATAGCTGTGTCTTTTTTTATATCAAAGAAACGTCTTCACATGGAACATATTCCATGTCAGTGGCTACATTTTCTGCTTGCCCTAATATTCATATCCATACCGCTTAATGCCGGAACAGCTTATAATGCCATTGTAAAACGTATACCATATTCTATATTCTTTACTGTAGCCGAATATATTGACAACCGTGTAAGTGTAGACACCGTCCGCCCGGATTTTAAGTGTAAAGCATCATGTGATACCGATTCCTTGACTGTTGTATTAATAATCGGAGAATCGTTGCGGGCATCCAGTATGCAGATTAACGGATATGAAAGAGCCACTACACCATTATTGTGTAAGGAAAGAAATGCTGTTTCCATGTCAAACATATATAGTGATTATAACCTAACGCATCTCAGCATACCTCATTTTATGACCCGTTCCGATGAAAAGCATCCGGACAGGGCATATACCGAACGCTCATTCATATCATTGATGAAACGGGCTGGATACACGTCGGCGTGGCTTGCAAATCAGGAAGGCATAAAGAGTTTCTTGTATTTTATGAAAGAATGCGACCGACTGAAATATGTCAGCAGTGGAAAAGTATCATATATATATGACAAGTGGCTTGATACAGACCTGTTGCCTGCCTATGATGAAGAACTGGCACGGGCTGGAGCACGTAAATTGATAATACTTCACACTATAGGCTCACATTGGTATTATAATACGCATTTTACTGATGATTTTGAAAAATACAAACCAATTACAGACAGTAAGATATTATCGTCAAACACATTTGAAAAAATACGTAATTCGTATGATAATACCATCCTATATTCTGATTACTTTTGGAATAAAGTGATAAAGAGATTAAGAAAAAGAAATGCCATATTGATTTATCTTTCTGACCATGGTGAGTGCATGGGTGAGGACGGATATTTCATACACGGCAGTGTTGACAATGAACCACAGCATCTGCCAGGATGCTATGTATGGTATTCATATGAGTATGCAAGTCGGTATCCACAAAAAATAAAAGCCTTGCGTTCCAATAAAAATAAAAGATTTAAGTCTTATTTCTTATTTCATAGTATTCTTGACGCAGCTGATATAAAGAGCGGCTATATAGATGAAGGGTTGAATATATTCAGAACACAAGAGCACTTATAAAAGCATAAAAGGATTATGAGAATATTGTTATTGGGCGAGGCAAGTTTTGTACATAATACATTAAGAAAAGGACTACGTGAGTTAGGGCATGATGTGATATTGATGTCAGAAGGGAACAGTTGGCACAACAGTCCCCGTGATATTGATTTGAAACGAAACATGAAGTATGGTGTGTTGGGAGGGCTTGTTGTACTTTGGAAACTACTTATAAATGCTCCACGATTGTTTGGTAATGATATCGTACAGATTCCATGTCCTAATATGGTTCCTTTGCGTATGAGATGGAATGAGATATTATTTACTTTGCTAAAATTGGGAAATAAGAAAATTGTAAAATGGTGTTTGGGCGATGATTATATTGTAATGAGAGGGCAGGCTAATGCTGTGTTAGCATATTCTGATACACATATTGGCACCAATGAAATAAATAAAACAGAGAACAGAGAACGTATAGATGAGTGTTTTATGCCTGAAATTAAGCATAGCTGTAAATTTGTAAATGATGGTGCTGATGTCTTACTTCCATGCTTGTATGAATATTATAAATATTATGAAATATCGCAATATCATGATAAGCTATGCTACATGCCTTTACCAATGGAGATACCGGAAACACTCCTCACTCCACACTCCACATTCCACACTCCCGTCAAGGTTCTTGTGGGTATTCAGTCAAAAAGGGATTATCTGAAAGGAGCTGCGATAATTGGTGACCTCGTGGAGAGAGTGGCTGAAGAGAATCCAGGAAAGATAGAGGTGAAAAGGGTGTATGATGTTCCCTACAATGACTATCTGAAAATGCTCGACGAGGCGGATGTGCTCGTTGACCAGCTTTACAGCTATACTCCCTCGATGAACTCACTTGCGGCTATGGCTCACGGTACAGTCGTGATTGGCGGAGGCGAAGAGGAATATTATGAGTTTATAGGTGAGAAAACACTGCGGCCGATTATAAACGTGCGCCCAGAGGATGATGAGTACAACCTGAAGATGCTTCGCGACACATTGCTTTATCCCGACAAGATAGAGCGGATGAAGCGAGAGGGACTGGAGTTTGTACGCAAGCACCACGATTATGTAAAGGTTGCAAAGGAGCTGATTGAGATATATGGCAAACTATCTTAAGATACTTTGTCATTTATCTTAGGATACTTGACCGTTTATCTTAGGATACTCGACCATTTATCTTAGTAGTACTTACCTGACAAAGTAAGATATACTTCGTTGGCAAAGTAAGTAGTACTTCATTTAAACAGCAGTTTCTTCAATTAGCTTAATCCACTTTTTGAAAATGTTTTCCTTTGAGTAGCGTTTGCCGACGGCAAGCGCATGTGTGCCGTATTCCTTTCTCAGGGCTTCCGATGACAGCATTTTTATGACTGCTTCAGTAAACAGCTCTGTATTGCCTTGCTCTACTATTAATCCGTTGTGTCCGTCGGTCACAATGTCGCTTGCGCCGTATTGGAAATTAAACACCACTGACGGCAATCCGCAGGCTTGGGCTTCGATAAGCGTCATGGGCAGTCCTTCATAGCGCGATGTCATAAGGTGCAGGCTGTATCGTGGATATACTTCCATAATGTTGTCGTGCCTGCCGCAGAGTTTCACCTTATCGCCCAAATGCAGTGTATCAATCTGCTGCTGCAGGGCTTCTCTGCACGCTCCCTCACCATAGATGTCGAGCTGCCAGTCAGGGAACCGCCTTACAACCTCCTGCCAGCAGGAAATAAGAATGTCGAAGCCCTTCTGATGCTCAAGTCTGCCCACAGCCATTGCTTTCTTTATGCCGTAATCATCAACGCGGTTTGAGACTTGATTGATGAAATTGGGTATAATGTTAACTTGTCGTGCATGTTTAAATTCCTTTGCGTCCCCACTTGTAAGGCATACAACTCTCTCTGCACTCCGTTCTGTGAGAAAAAAAAGCTGGTTGAACGGATTGAAGTTTCTTGCCAGATGCGATTCGTAAATCTTCCTTGCCTTGGTGTTGCAAAAGGGCAAAAGAATGGCACCGAGGGTCGTGGTAAAGAATATTATGTCGGGATTAAGCAGTTTTACGGCTTTGTTCAGACGGAAGATTGCAGTAAGCATCGTACTCAAACGACTAAAAAGTCTTGATACAGGATTACTTGTCTTTTTCGCAAAAGGCACGTCAAGAAGTACCGTTCTAACCGTTTTAGCAAGTTGATACCGCGGCTGCCGGTCATCATGATATACCGAAATTAGAGTTACATTGTGATGATATTGCACGGAAAGCGTGTTTGCCTTTTCACTCACAATCCTTTCCACTCCGCCGTTTTCTGAAAAATCCTCTACAATATATATGATGTTCATGCCAACTATCGGTTATTTTTGATTTTCTTAATGAAGAATTTGAACAACCTGCAAAACTGTTTGAGCCCCAGAATATCGAGAGCCAATGATTTTACAAGTCCTTGAATGCCGTTGTATGCGCGGGGAGCGACCTTTTGCGGCGATATGATTATGTTGCCTGTCTGAATATAGGCATACAGTTGTATGTTATACATATCCATATAGAGCTTGTGCCACTGTCTTTGCCGTGTGTCAATACCAAGCTTGCGTATAACGTCTGCCTGCACATTTATCAAATCTGCGTATTGCCATGTGCCAGCCATCAGCCCGCCATTGTTCCAATGATAGAGATATTTTCCGTGCGATGTAGTGGCTATTACGGGATTACGCTTTAACAACTCGCCCATCATCCAAAGGTCTTCAAACCTGTGAAGGTGTTGTGGAAAGCGGAGACTGTCGAACAGTTCACGCCTGAACAGCTTATTCCACATCCAGCAATGCTGATAACCGCTTACGGCAAGCCAGTCTATGGTGTTATGATAAATGTGATTGCCAATGTCAACGTAACGCTCATCATAATACCCCACATGTTCATGGAAAGAATACTCCAGTATATCGTATTCCGGATGTGTATGGAGAATGTTAAGCAACGGACGCAAAGTGCCCGGTGCCAGTTCATCATCGCTGTCGATAAACGTCACATAATCGCCTTTAGCCTTGTCAAGTCCATAGTTTCTTGCAGCCGACGGCCCGCTGTTTGGTTTCCTTAACGCAACAACGTTTTTATACTTTCGTGAATATCCTTCTGCAATTTCGCCGCTACAGTCTGTAGAACCGTCGTCAACGAGTATTATCTCGCAGTCGTCAACGTTCTGCGAGAGCACACTGTCAAGACATCGCCTAAGCGTATTCTCAACATTATATATAGGTATGATTATACTCAGCACCATTGGATAGTCTTACTGATATTAACGGACTTTATCCTTACTTTATTTTAAATACACAATATTTTTAATTGTATTCCACCGGAATCTTATTTTTTGCCACAATGTAAACTTGCTTCCCTTAGCGTTGCACGATGCCGCATCTTCATGCCTGCGGAAATAGATGAGTTTATCATTTATAAATTTCACATTATATTTATATGCCGCAACGTTGCCTATCCAGATGTCGTGCATTGGGATATTGTCGGGAAAAGGCAAGGCAGCACAAAGCACCTTGCGGCTGAACGCCATGCAGCAACCTGTATATCCGTTTTTCCATATAGTGTTGTATATCCGGCTTTGCCTCACTTTCAACAATGCAAACAGTGAGAAATGTACGACTTTCAGATGGCTGTCGGTCACTTCAGCGTCACTCACCACGCAGTCATACTGTTTAAGCCACCTCATGCATACTTCCACTTTTTCAGGTTTCCATACATCGTCCTGATCGGCAAGAAAAATATAGTCGCCGTTGGCATGTCGCAGTGCGTTCTCAAAATTTTGTGTCGGTGACTGTTTTTGCGGCCCGTCAATAAACCTTATCCTCTTGTCGTTTATCTCCCGAATTACAGTCAAAGTATCGTCTGTAGATCCGTCATCGGATACTATAACCTCATCACTGTCTGCCAGTTGGCACAGTATGGACTGTAATTGCTGGCGGATATACATTTCTCCGTTATATGTGGCAACGCATACTGAAATCATTGGCTATTGTTTTTGAGGAAATAAATTCCTGATTATACGATTCTCTATATAGAAAGTGAAATAACTCAGGGATGTTGCTACAATGATGGCTGCAATAAACAGTATGATGAACATTGCGAAGTCGTTATGGATGTATCCTTTCAGGTGCTCGGTCATTTTATACACAATAAAAAGGCTTATGCTTTGATAAAGGAATATATTGTAGCCACGTACATTCCACAGTCTTATTATATAGCTGTATGGAATTTTAACGTAGCTGAGGATAATGGATAATATACATATTGCACCTATGTTGTAGAAGAGAAAAAACAGGTCGGGCGGGAACTTTATGAACATTCTCCCGTTGGCAAACAGATATGTTGATATTATTATGGGCAGTATTGCAGCAAGTATTATTTGCTTTTTCTTTAACTGTTTGTAAAACACATATCCCGAAATATAGAATACGTTATAGCAAAGCACGTTTTCAAGTATGTTCTCGGGCGAATGAGTATTTAAAATGCAGCATGCCGTGAACACAAAGAAGCAAAGGGCTGCGTACACTTTTTCAGATATTCTTTTCATTATGGCTCTCTGCAGGGGCAGTGAGCATGATACAATCATGTAGCATGAGATGAACCATGTGTAGCCCAAATATGGAATCTTTTCACTGCCACCCGTGGCAAGCAGTTTTATTATGTCAGTGGCATTAAGCTGTGTAATGTCTATTGTTTCACCCTCGAAGCTTATACCCAGCAATGTGCAGGCATAAAACCATAGGAAAAGGATGCCGAGAAATATATAATATGGAAGAAGAACCCTTTTAGATCTGTTGATAATGGTCTGCCTGAAACTGCCCACTTTCTTAAACGACTGTGATGCTCCTGCAATGAAAAATATTACAGGCATTTCGATAAGAAGCAGTGTCTTGTCGAAATGAAAGTCGAGATAAAACCAAAAAGACGTATGTATCACACACACGATATACATCATCGTGAGTGAGCGGTAGCAGTCTAATTGAATATCCCTTTCCATAGAACTATTATGTTATCTTATAATGTCGACATTGTCTTTTTCCACAAGCCATACATTCTCATATCCTTCAGCTATGGCGCGGTTGGCTATACTGTCTATCTTGTCTTTCTCGCTTTCATCAATATGGTTACGCTCTATGTCACGTGGCCATTCGTAATTATTGTATGCAAGTGCAGCCTTGCCGTAACCGAAGGCATCACGTGGGATAACACAGAAAGATGAGTATTTAGGAGCATCATCCTCAACAACTATAACATATACGCGGTTGATGCGTCTGCCTGTTTTCTTTATCACATCCTCTGCCATTCTTTTGCCAATCAGTCCTGATTCGTATGATTTCTGCCAATGATGCCAGTCAATGAATGCGCACGACAGAACGAACAGTGGCAGGAGCCTTTTCAGCAGTGTTACGTGTTCCGACTTGTCTGTCATATACCCCATAATAAGTGCCGCCATTCCAAGTCCGGCGTAGGGATGCATTGCAGTGAAGAGCGTTACGAGGTGGGGCGATGCTGCTGCAATAAGACACAGCACGAGGGCGGCGAACTGAAGATTTAGCCAGTGCTCCCTCTTGTTTGCAAACACGGCAATCATAAACGGGAACGACAACAACACAGTAACAAGTGTTACTGGAATGTTTCTGCACGGCGAATGAACAATACTCACAAAGTCGAGCGGCAGCCATGTCATTCCGAGAAACACGCATACGTTCTTGAACTTTCTTGCGAATGTGTTTTCAAAATACTCGTCGTTGATGTACACAACATCGGTAGTCAGCAGTTTACGGGCAGAGAAATAAACGGCAACGATCATTATTGCCCATAGGGTGTCCTTTATTGCCTCACGCAGAGTGATGCGCCTGAAGCCAAAGGCAATAATCTGTGGAATGACAAAAAACACAATGCCGTTTTCCTTTGCCAACGTTCCTATTGTGGCGCAAGTGAGCCATAGTATTATATTAATAGGTTTGCGCGCGCGAAGGTAAACAAGTGTGGACAATAATCCCCAAAACGAAGAATATGCCTGATTGGGCGAGTCTATTCCGAGTACAGTTCCGAGCATGGCGGGTGAGATGAAAAAATAGAGTGCAGCTATGTTGCAGGCAAAACTCTTGAATTTCAGTTCTCTGGCAATATTAAAAATTATGAGTGTTCCACCCAAATGCGCAAGGTATACAATGATGTGGTTGAATGCTGGAAACCATGAAGGCTTTATGCTTAGTATATATCCTATCATGCCGTCCCATGGGCGCCAGTATGTATAGCGCGGTATAAGACGGTCATAGAAGTTTTCACCATAGTCGTAGTCTGGAGTGGTGAAATATCCCCAGTCGTCGAATGTCGGCAGGAGAAGTGTCAGCCAATATATTATAAAAGGAGACAGAAGCAGGATAGCCGTAAATAAAGGATTTTTCTTGATTTGTTTCATGTAGTTGTCGTGTATTATTTTATGACGGCAATTTTACATACAGTGCCGCTGTTTCCGTCTGCCGTAGCAGTGTTTACCATATAGATACCTGAAGCCACGCGGTTGCCGTTAAGGTCCTTGCCGTCCCATTGGAATGAACCTGCAGTGCTGCGTCCCTGGGCAACGAGCACACCGTTTGATGTGGTTATTTTCACATCGGCGTTTAATGAAAGCCCCGTGACGGTTATCATTCCTTGATACTCTGGAGTTACAGGATTAGGATAAGCCCAAACGTTGTCCTTGGTCATCTCATCGTTTACTTGGCTTGCCTCGCTCTGGTATGAGCACAGTCCCTTGTCGGTGCCGATATACACAATGCCCGTGGTGTTGTCTATTACAATACTATATATTTTGTCCGACAGCAATGCGCTGTTTGCTGCCGTGAAATGTTTCTCCTCCACCATATTGTCGGCACTAATCAGGTAGAGTCCGCTGTTGTTTGTCCCTATCCATTTGCGGTTGGCATTGTCTATGGCAATGGCACTGATGTCCACTCCCGACAGCAGATAGTCGGCATAGTTTGTCCCGTCGTTGCGCGGCACTTTCACCTGATAGAATCCTTTGGTCGGGTCGTTTAGATATTCAGGTGTCAACACAAACAGTCCTTCGGATATTCCCACCCAGATGTTGCCGTCCTTGTCTTCTGCCAAAGCTCTGCATCCTGCAATGTTGGAATAGGTCACCCCGTCTTCATTCGTAAAATTGGAATATTCTGTGATTGTTTCCGTTGTTGTGTCATAGCGGTATGCGGCAGCTGCTCCGTATGCGTTGTTGTGTATCCATAATGCGCCCTTGCTGTCAAAGCCCATGAATTTCAGATAGTCAGAGTTCTCAGCACTTATGGCATTGCCGGGTATCGCCCATGTGTTGTCGGCTGTGAGTTTTAACAGGGTGCTTTTTGTACTTCCAGTATTGGCAACCCACAGATTTCCGTCTTTGTCGAATAATACAGATGTTACGACTTCGTAGTTTCTGTCAGGTTTCGGTATGTTGTAATGGTAATATATCGGACTGTTTTCATCGTTCCAGTGCCTGGTCAGCTCTCCGTTGTGAAATTCAAACAGCCCGGCCTGTGTGCCTGCCACCACATGACGCAGGTCACGCGGGTCTACATCGACTGACATTACATCCTGATAGCGAATGCCGAGTTTTTCGGCTATGCCCTCATTGCTGAATGTGGTCCATGTATCGTTTTCAATGTCAAATATCTGTATTGATGCTTTCTGTTGGAAATCCCATCCTATACCGTTACACGAATACAGTTTGTTGTCGTGTATTTTCAAGAATCCGAAATAGTTGTATTTCGGTCCGCCTGGGGTTATGTCCTGCGCAATGATGGTCTTTGTGTTACCGTCATCCAGTTTATACCCATGCAGCTTCCCGTCCTTTTGGTTGCTCCAGTAACATTTGTTGGTATTGTCGTAGGCAATATATTCTGTATATCCGTTGGCGTTGCTTATGGTTATGTCATTGGCATCGTTGAACGAAACAGTTGCCGATGTAATCTTCCAGTTATTTTTGTCGGGCAGATTGTCAGATGTATTGCCGGCATACACTCCGTTGGATGTTTTGGCATATATCATGTTGCCGTCTATTGAGCAGTCAATTACTTTCATTCCCAGATTGTAGGTGTCGCTAATCTCAGCATCCTTTACGTTTATCTTCAAGATGCCGAATCCTGTGCAGAGATAAGCATGGTTGCCGCTGATGGTGATGTTGTAAACGGTCTTGTCGTCGGTCATTGACTTGTTGTAGTAATCGTTTATGTTTGTCACTTCACCATTGTTGCCGAGCAGGTCTATGTTTTGGTTGTTGTAAATGATTACAAGCCTTTTTGAACTGTTGCACCATGCTATGTGTGCTATGCCTGTGTCGTTAAGCGGATACACCTTATTATATATAGTTACATTCTGGTCGTTTACATTGTATGAGAACAACGAACCGCTGCTCAATACATATATGGTGTTTCCTGCTGGCTCAATGTCGGTTATGTCACCGTAAGCCATATAGGCAGTCCATTCGCCAATGGCTGCCTTTGCCATTGCGAACGACATGCAAAGCAGTATTATAACAGTGGTCGCTATTCTTCTCATTTTAGTAAGTATTCAGCAAGTTTTTTAACAGCCATGGCACGGTGGCTGATTTTGTTTTTCACATCATTGCCGAGCTCGGCAAACGATTTGTCGTAGCCGTCTGGCATGAATATCGGATCATAGCCGAATCCCTCGTCGCCGTGCTTCTCGGTGAGGATAGTACCGTCAACCTTTCCTATAAAATATCGGATATCTACCGTGTATTCTGTCTTCTCCTCTATCATGGTGATGACAGTGCTGAAGTGTGCCTTGCGGTTGTCGCAGCCTTCAAGGTTCTTGAGCAGCAGACGCATGTTTGCTTCGCTGTCGTGACCGTCGCCGCCGGCATACCGTGCAGTGTGTACTCCCGGCGCACCGTCAAGAGCATCAACCATCAGTCCCGTGTCGTCGGCAATCACCGCATAAGGGTGCGGATAGTCCTGATTGTCGAGATATTGTGCCACATACCCAGCCTTGAGGTGGGAGTTTTCCATGAGCGTCTCCCCTGTTTCCTCAATGTCGGCATCCAGATTGATGTCCTTCAGCGACAGCACCTCTATCTTTTCGCCAAGTATTGCGCGTATTTCGCTGAGCTTGTGCTCATTGTTTGTTGCTACTATCAGTTTCATCTTTCTTTTTCACTTTTATTTTTATTGTGTCAAATCCCTCGCCGTAGACACCGATTACACGGCTTTGGCTAACAAAGGCATCGGGGTCGATCATCTTGATGAGTCGGAACACCGTCACGCTATTGCGCTTGCGGGTGAGCGTGCAGAGCACCTTCACCTCCTTGCCCGTGTACCAGCCGTGTCCGTCGAGAATGGTAACGCCTGTGTCCACTGTCCGCGCCACGGCATCGGCTATCTCCTGGTATTTCTTTGAGAAAATCATAAACTGTACCGACTCGCGGCGGGCATTCATGATATAGTCCAGTGATACGGTCTCGATGACTATGGTGCAGAGACCGAATACAATCTTCGAGAAGTCATCGAAGATGAAGTAGCTTGAACTCACAATGCAGATGTCCACCATCTGTATCACGGTGCCAAGCGACATGTCGCGGTATTTGTTTACACTGGCTGCGATGATGTCCACGCCACCTGTGCTTCCGTTGTGCAGGAACACTATGGCAAGACCGGCTCCATTGATAAAACTGCCAATGATTACCGCCATGAACTCGTTGCCTTCACCAAGCGACTTTATCAGATTGCCGTCGGCGGTGTGGGGCGCTATCTCCTGTGCAGCCCACAGAAAGAACGACAGCACCACAGTGGCGTAAATAGTTTTGATAAGGAATTTGAAGCCAAGGATTTTCAGGGCACCTATAAGCAGAATTACGTTCACAGCGAAAAAGGTGTCCTCAATAGGCAGACGGACTGCATAATAGAACAGCGAGGCAAGACCGGCAAGTCCGCCAGTAACAATTTCGTAGGGCAAAAGGAATGCCGTGTACGAGAATGCGATCAACGAGAGTGCAAGGGTTATATAAAAATAATCCTTGACCTCGTTGCGCAATATTTGGCTGTCTATACTTTTCATTTACATACAATGTTAATGAGCCTGCCTTTCACCACGATGACCTTCATCACCTTCTTGCCGTCGATATATTTCTGCGACCTCTCGTCGGCAAGCACGGTCTGCTCAATAGTGGCATTGTCGGCATCGGCAGGGAACTCCATGTCGAAGCGTGTCTTGCCGTTGAACGACACACCGAGTCTCACGCTGCTTTCCACCAAATATTCCTCATTATGCTTGGGCCACTGTGCATCGCAAACGGTGTTCCCGTTGCCGAGCGCATGCCACAGTTCCTCAGCAATATGCGGCGCGAATGGTGCTATTAGCACTACAATCTGGCTGAGCAGTTCCTTGTTGCGGCATTTCAGCTGCTGAAGCTCACCCACGCAGATCATAAATGCCGAGATGCTGGTGTTGTATGAGAAGTTCTCAATGTCCTGAGTAACCTTCTTTATCAGCTTGTGCACGCTCTTGAGCTGTTCCTTTGTTGCCGCCTCGTCGTTGGGCAGCCACTCTCCGTCGCGGCTGTAGAACAGGCTCCAGAATTTCTTGAGGAAACGGTGACAGCCATCAATGCCGTTGGTGTCCCAAGGCTTCGACTGCTCTACCGGGCCGAGGAACATCTCATAGAGACGCAAGGTGTCGGCACCGTATTTCTCAACTATCATGTCGGGATTGACAACGTTGAACATCGACTTCGACATCTTCTCCACTGCCCAGCCACAGATATACTTGCCGTCTTCAAGCAGGAACTCCGCGTTGTTGTATTCCGGACGCCACTGCTTGAACGCCTCAATGTCGAGCACATCGCCGCTCACAATGTTCACGTCAACGTGGATTGGCGTCACCTCATACTGATCCTTCAGTCCAAGTGAGACAAATACGGGAGCCTTTGAGTGGTCATCGCTGTTGATGCGGTAAACAAAGTTTGAGCGGCCCTGTATCATTCCCTGGTTCACTAACTTCTGGAATGGCTCTTCCATGGTGCTGTAGCCGATGTCGTGGAGGAACTTGTTCCAGAAACGTGAGTAGATGAGGTGACCCGTGGCGTGCTCGGTGCCGCCCACATACAGGTCAACGTTCTTCCAGTACATGTCGGCATGTTTGCTCACAAGAGCCTCGTTGTTGTGCGGGTCCATGTAGCGCAGATAGTAGGCTGAGCTGCCTGCAAAGCCCGGCATGGTGTTCAACTCCAGCGGGAATACCTTCACGTTGTCTATCAGCTTCTTGTCCACCACCTGATTGTTCTCGGTGTCCCAAGCCCATTTCTCAGCGTGACCCAATGGCGGCTCACCGCTTTCTGTAGGCTTGTACTGGCTCACCTCGGGCAGTTCCAGCGGCAGACATTCCTCAGGAATCATATATGGCATGCCGTCCTTGTAGTACACAGGGAATGGCTCACCCCAGTAGCGCTGGCGGCTGAAGATGGCATCGCGCAGGCGGAAGTTCACCTTCACTCTGCCTATCTTGTGTGACTGCACATAAGACTTTGTGGCAGCTATAGCCTCTTTCACACTCAGTCCGTTGAGTGAGAAGTCAATGTATGGTGTCTTGCCCGGAGCAGGCGAGTTTATCACCGTTCCTTCCTTGGCGTCATAGCTCTCCTCGCTCACGTCGGCACCCTCAATCAGCGGAACTATCGGCAAACCAAAGTGCTTTGCAAAGGCATAGTCGCGGCTGTCGTGGGCTGGCACTGCCATGATGGCTCCCGTGCCGTAGCCAGCAAGTACATAGTCGCTCACCCACACGGGGATTGCATCGCCTGTGAACGGATTGATGGCATAGGCACCGGTAAACACACCTGTCACCTTGCGGTCGGCGATGCGTTCGCGCTCGGTGCGCTTTTTGGTGGCTGCCACATAGTCGTCAACAGCCTGCTTCTGCTCGGCAGTGGTTATCTGGCTCACATATTCGCTTTCGGGTGCCAGCACCATGAAGGTCACGCCAAACATTGTGTCGGCACGGGTTGTGAAGATGGTGAACTTCACGTCGCTGTCCTTCACGCTGAACTCCACCTCGGTACCCTCCGAGCGTCCTATCCAGTTGCGCTGTGTTTCCTTCAGCGAGTCGGTCCAGTCTATCTTGTTAAGACCGTCAAGCAGACGCTGTGCATATGCCGACACTCTCAGACACCACTGTTTCATCTTCTTCTGTACCACGGGATAGCCGCCGCGCTCACTCACGCCGTCCACCACCTCGTCGTTGGCAAGCACCGTACCGAGTCCGGCACACCAGTTCACCATTGTCTCGCCGAGGTAGGCTATACGGTAGTTCATCAGGACCTCCTGCTTCTCCTTCTCGCTCATCTTATACCACTGCTCGGCAGTGAAGTGCAGCTCCTCGCCCATAGCCACGTTCAGGTTGTTGGTGCCTTCATGCTCAAAATGCTCTATGAGCTTTTCTATGGGCAGTGCCTTTGAGCAGTTGATGCAGTAGAACGAGTTGAACATTTTCTGGAAAGCCCACTGTGTCCAGTGGTAATATCCAGGGTCGCAGGTGCGCACCTCGCGGTCCCAGTCAAATGAGAAGCCAATCTTGTCAAGCTGCTCGCGGTAGCGTGCAATGTTTGCCTCGGTGGTCTTTGCCGGATGCTGACCGGTCTGTATTGCGTATTGCTCCGCTGGCAGTCCGTAGGCATCGTAGCCCATGGGGTTGAGCACGTTGAAGCCCTGCAGCCGCTTGTACCTTGCGTAGATGTCGCTGGCTATGTAGCCAAGCGGGTGTCCCACATGCAGACCTGCGCCTGACGGATAGGGGAACATGTTTAGCACATAGAATTTCTCTCTGTTCTTGTCTTCGGCAACCTTATAGGTCTTGTCGTCAACCCATTTCTGCTGCCATTTCTTCTCGATTTCTCTAAAGTTGTATTCCATATCTTGATTTTGTTTTTTGCATATTTTTGCCAATAACAAGGCTTTTAGCGTACAAAATTACACATTATTTATAATATAGCCAAATTTATGGGTGTTTTTTTGTCGTGAGAGAATGATATTCACTAAACAATTAAAGCCCGCACCGGTGATTGGTGCGGGCTTCTTGGGTAATCAGGGAATACCGTTATTCTGCAATCTCTCCCTTCCAGAGACCGTGCAGGTTGCAATATTCGCGGGCGCTTACTTCCTTTTCGTCGGTGAGGAATGTTGCCTCGGGCTTGTCGCCGGGCTTCAGTTCGCGCCTCAGCACCGATGTTGGTGTCAGCAGCTCTATCCACTGGATGTAGTGCTCTTCGAGCATAGGATGCTCCACGCTTCCCACCTTCACACGGTAGCCGCCTTCAATTTTCTCTACTACAGGCACATGCTTCTCCTGTGCCGCATCTGTTGTGTTCTCATTGAGCAGAATCATCGGTTTGCCGCAGCATACCAGCTGACCTGCTCCTGCATTCACCACTTCAACCACATTGCCGCAAATAGGGCAGCGGTAGATTTCTCTTAGTTTTCTCATAATTACTCCATTCTTTAATTATTGAGCGCAACAGGATGCGCCCATGGTTAATAATGCCTTTCTTTTGCTGGTGCAAAGATAGTGGAAAATATTTCTGTTACCAAGCTTTTTATGCAATATTTTTGTATGTTAACCAAATTTCAAACGGCACTAGGCTTCAAAGGTACTAAAAATTATTGTGACTAAGAGCACGTTGACAGGTCTTTTTGCAGTTGTGGCATTGATTTTCCATTTTATAAGGATAATTCTCGCTCTTTTCGGGAAAATAATTTAAGTTTTTTATTTTACCGGCTTATAATTCGAGATTTTTATGTAAATTTGCAGAAAATTTGCTGCATCTCAGCATAACATTCAAGCAAGCTTGATGATTCTGCATTCGATTTGCAAAATCTTTGCACTGTTTTATGGACACACTAAAGGAAAAAACCGCAAAAGGACTGTTTTGGGGAGCCGTAAACAACGGCACCATGCAGATACTCAACATACTTATAGGCATTGTGCTCGGCCGGCTGCTGTCGCCGGGCGAATACGGACTGGTGGGGATGCTTACAATCTTCACCATGATTGCCGGCAACCTGCAGAGCTGCGGATTCACGCAGGCGCTCGTCAACATCAAGGCACCCACGGCGCGCGACTACAACTCGGTGTTCTGGTTCAACATCATGATGAGCGTCACGCTGTATGTCATCCTGTTTCTGTGCGCTCCGCTCATTGCCATGTACTACCGCCGTCCCGAGCTTGTTGCGCTGTCGCGGCTGGTGTTTCTGGCGTTCCTCATATCGTCGTTTGGCATCGCCCACAACGCCTATATGTTTAAGAACATGATGAACAGGGAGCAGGCAATCGTGGGCTTCTTCTCGCTTGTCATTTCCGGCGCAACGGGCATCGCCCTTGCCTACAGCGGTTTCAGCTACTGGTCGCTGGCGTGGCAGCAGATTATCTTCATCACCTGCGTCAATATCGGCAGGTATTACTATGTGCCGTGGCGACCTTCGACGAATATCGACTTCAGCCCCGTGCGCAAGATGTTCGCCTTCAGCTCGAAGATGCTCGTCACCTCAATAATCAACACGGTCAACGTGCACATCCTCACGGTGATTTTCGGCAGGCTCTTCTCCGCCGCCGCCGTTGGCAACTTCACGCAGGCAAACAAGTGGAACGTCACAGCCCACACCTTCGTTTCGGGCACCATCACTCAGGTGGCGCAGCCTGTTCTCGCCTCCATCTCCGAGGACGAGCGCGAGCGGCGGGTGTTCCACAAGATGATGCGGTTCACAGCCTTCCTTTCCTTTCCCTGTATGCTGGGTCTGTCGCTCATTGCCCACGACTTTATCCTCGTTTTGCTGGGTGAACGCTGGGCGCAGTGCGTTCCCCTGATGCAGGTGCTCTGCATCGGCGGAGCCTTCATGCCTCTCTATGCCCTATATCAGAACCTCGCCATCAGCAGCGGCCGCAGCGACATCTACATGTGGTGCAGCATAGCGCAGATAGTGCTTCAGATAGCCGTAATCCTCTGTTTCCACGGTCAGGGAATCATGGGCATGGTCCGCGCCTACACCTTGTTTAATATAGCGTGGCTTGCGGCATGGCACATCTTCACCTCGCGGCTCATCCGTCTCCGCGCCGCCGATGTGGTGCTCGATGTCGCCCCCTTTGCCGCCGTTGCCCTTCTCACCATGGCTGTAGCCTATTTCTGCCCGCAGCAAATTGGCGATATGAGACTGCGACTTGTGGCGAGAATCGCCGTCGCCGTCGTGGTGTATGTCGGAGTGATGAAGCTGCTGAGGGTCAGGATTCTCGACGAGTGCATTAATTTCATAATAAGGAAAAAGTAAGAGAAAGTAACTTTGCACAATATATCTCAAAGGGCAAAAACTTAAAATTTTAAAAGCAAAAACAAGAGCTTATGCGTCAATACATTAAAATAATCCGTCCACACCAGTGGATAAAGAACGGTTTTGTGTTTCTCCCGATGTTCTTTGGAGGAAGCCTCACCGACACACACGACCTCATCACAGCCATGCTCACATTCATTGCCTTCTCCTTTACGGCATCGTCGGTGTATTGTTTCAATGACATTGTGGATGTCGACGCCGACCGCCGCCACGACGTGAAGCGCCACCGCCCCATTGCCAGCGGTGCCATAAGCATCGGACGGGCGTATCTGCTCATGGCGGTGATGCTGGTGCTTGCCGTAGCCGCGCTTTCGTTCATTGACGAGGGACAGCAGCACACCGCCGCCGTCATTGCCGCCTACTACGCAATCAACCTTCTCTATTGCAAGATCCTAAAACAGTATGCCATTGTCGACGTGTGTGTCATTGCCGCAGGCTTTGTGCTGCGCATCCTCGCAGGAGGCTTTGCCACTGGCGTGGCAATCAGCCACTGGCTCATACTGATGACCTTCCTGCTCACACTCTTCCTGTCGTTTGCCAAGCGGCGTGACGATGTGCTGCTGCTGAACAAGACGGGCGAGGCGCCGCGCAGAAACACCATACGCTACAACCTCACCTTCATCAATCAGGCAATCACCATCACCGCCTCGGTCACCCTTGTCTGCTATGTCATGTATACCGTAAGCCCCGAGGTCACCGCCCGCTTTAATTCACAGTACATTTATCTCACCAGCATCTTTGTGGTGCTCGGACTGCTGCGGTACATACAGATTACCGTGGTCGACGAGAAAAGCGGCGACCCCACCAAGGTGGTGCTTCACGACCGGTTCACCCAAATGATTATCCTTGGCTGGGGACTGGCGTTCCTGTTCATCATCTATCTGTAGAAATTTTGTTCTGCGTCACTTATGGAAGTCGCGGTTACTCACGCTCGACAAAAAAAATATTAAAAATTCTTTTTATATTTTGTTTTGTGCTTTCATCTATTCGTAACTTTACAGAAGTTACTCACGCTCGACAAAAAAAATATTAAAAATTCTTTTTATATTTTGTTTTGTGCTCGCTTATTCGTAACTTTGCGCCTTATTATATATATAAAGGTGTAAAAACAAAATAAAAAAGCATAATAAACATGGACATTGAAACAAAGATACTGGAGGCAGTGAAAGCCGCCGTGAAGGCTCTCTACGGAGTGGACGCAGCTGACGGAATGCTTCAGATTCAGAAGACGAAGAAGGAGTTTGAGGGAAGCCTCACACTCGTGGTGTTCCCCTTGCTTAAGATTTCAAGGAAGAAGCCTGTGGACACGGCGCAGGAGATTGGCGAATGGCTCAATGCCAACTGCAGTGCCGTGGCGGGATTCAACGCCATGGCGGGATTCCTCAACCTCGTGATTGCCCCGAGTGCATGGATTGGGTTGCTCAACAGCATCAACGCCGACGACAGCTTTGGAATGAAGAAGGCGGGTGAGGATGCTCCATTGGTGATGATTGAGTATTCATCGCCCAACACCAACAAGCCTCTTCACCTCGGTCACGTGCGCAACAACCTGCTGGGATGGTCGCTGGCAAAGATTATGGAGGCAAACGGCAACCGTGTGGTGAAGACCAACATAGTGAACGACCGCGGAATACACATCTGCAAGTCGATGCTGGCGTGGCTTAAGTACGGCAACGGAGAGACTCCCGAGAGCAGCGGCAAGAAGGGCGACCACCTTATCGGCGACTACTACGTGGCGTTCGACAAGCACTACCGCGAGGAGGTGGCTCAGCTCAAGGCGCAGTACGCCGCCGAGGGCATGGACGAGGAGGCTGCTGAGAAGAAGGCAAAGGAGGATGCTCCGCTGATAAAGGAGGCTCACGACATGCTGGTGAAATGGGAGAACAACGCCCCCGAGGTGCGCGCCCTGTGGGAGAAGATGAACAACTGGGTGTACGCCGGATTCGACGAGACTTACAAGGCGCTCGGCGTGGGCTTCGACAAGATATACTATGAGAGCCAGACCTATCTGAAAGGCAAGGCTAAGGTGGAGGAAGGACTCGCCAAGGGATTGTTTGAGCGCCACGACGACAACAGCGTGTGGGCTGACCTCACCAACGAGGGGCTCGACCAGAAGCTGCTGCTGCGCTCCGACGGCACATCGGTGTACATGACACAGGACATAGGCACCGCCGAGATGCGCTTCAAGGACTTCCCTATAGACAAGATGATCTACGTGGTGGGCAACGAGCAGAACTATCACTTCCAAGTGCTCTCGATACTTCTCGACCGTCTCGGCTTTGAGTGGGGCAAGGGGCTCGTGCATTTCTCCTACGGAATGGTGGAGCTGCCCAACGGCAAGATGAAGAGCCGCGAGGGTACGGTGGTGGACGCCGACGACCTGATGCAGCTGATGGTGAGCGATGCGCGCAAGACCAGCGATGAGCTGGGCAAGTTTGCTGACATGACCGAGGAGGAGCGTGGCGAGATAGCACGCATCGTGGGCATGGGAGCGCTGAAGTACTTCATCCTGAAGGTTGACGCGCGCAAGAACATGCTGTTCAACCCCGAGGAGAGCATCGACTTCAACGGAAACACCGGTCCGTTCATACAATACACCTACGCACGCATCCGCTCAATAATGCGAAAGGCAGAAGGCATCGCCCTGCCCGACACTCTCGCCGACAACATGCCAGTGAACGAGAAGGAGAGCGACCTGATACAGAAAATCAACGCCTTTGGTGCGGCAGTGGCGCAGGCTGGCAAGGACTACTCGCCCAGCGGCATAGCCAACTACTGCTATGAGCTGACCAAGGAGTTCAACCAGTTCTATCACGACTACTCTATCCTCAACGCTGACACTGAAGAGGAGAAAATCGTGCGCCTGACAATCGCCAAGAACGTGGCAAAGACCATAAAGAACGGTATGGCGCTGCTTGGCATCGAGGTGCCGGAGAGAATGTAAAATGATAAATCCCCCAGACTACAGACATGACACAGTGCTGCCCTTGCCTCCCGAGGTAAGGGCAGACGCTTGGGCTGTGGACGCTGCATGCAGCGGCAACCCCGGTCCTATGGAATATCGTGGCATCGACCTTGCCACGGGGCAGGTGGTGTTTCACTTCGGCCCGTTGCACGGCACAAACAACATAGGAGAGTTTCTTGCCATCGTGCATGCCCTGGCGCTCATGCAGCAGCACGGCATAAGGAAGGCTATCTACAGCGACAGCGTGAACGCCATGCTGTGGGTGAAAAAGCGCCAGTGCAAGACCAAGCTGGAGCGCAATGCCAAGACCGAGCCGCTATACCAGATAATCGCACGTGCCGAGAACTGGCTGCGCACCCACCAGTATGACACCCCAATCATAAAATGGGAAACGAAGGAATGGGGTGAGGTGCCTGCCGACTTCGGCAGGAAATAATCGGCATACAGTGCCGGGAAAACAAAAACAGAACTAAAATATTACACATTATTTATATATCAGACAAAATGGAGAACCGACCTAAAACATCGCGCATAGAAGTGGTAGACGCCATACGTGCCATTGCCGTGACAATGATAGTATTGCTGCACAGCATAGAGCATTTCAATCTTTACAATCATGTGGACCCAAGCTCGCCGCTGCTGCAACTGTCAGACCTCATGGTGTGGGACAGCCTTTGGTTTGTCGTTGGCGGCAAGGCATACGCCATCTTTGCCCTGCTCTTTGGGTTCAGCTTCTATATAATGGACCGTAATGCCGCCCGACGCGGTGAGGATTTCCGTCTGCGCTTCTGTTGGCGAATGCTGTTGCTGTTCTGTTTCGGATGCTTCAACGGAGCGTTTTTCTGTGGTGAAGTGTTGGTGCTCTACAGCATTGTTGGATTGATACTGCCATTGGTGTGCCGTCTGAATACACGTACATTGCTTATAACAGCAGCGGTGTTGATGTTGCAGCCTGTGGAGTGGATAAAGCTGATTTACGCGGCATTTGTTGACAGCTCTGCCCCAATACTCATATTCGGCAGCTATTGGGATGAGTCAATAAAGATGCTCGATGAAGGTAATTTCTTCCAAACTGTAGTCTCAAATCTGTGGCAAGGACAGTTGTCAAGCCTTTCATGGGCTTGGGGAGCAGGCAGGTTCTGCCAGTCGGCTTCGCTCTTCATTCTTGGTCTGGTGGCAGGCAGACTGGAGTGGTTTGCCGACACTCCAGCCAACCGCAGCCTTTGGGGGCGTATTCTTGCCGTGTCGCTCATAGCCTTCTTCCCGCTTTATGGTCTGAGCTCTCTTCTGCCCGACTTCACCAGGTCGCTCTCTCCCCAAGCAATAAGCGACAGCAGTCTTTGGCCGCTTGGTTCTGAAACGTTCATGACATCGCTGATGCTCATCATTACATCGCTCCACAAGTTCTGTTTCATGGCCGTCATAGTTACATCATCGCTCTTCGCATTCTACTGCACACGCATATCCAGACCCATGCGTTTCATAATGCCCTACGGCCGCATGAGTCTCACCAACTATATAAGCCAGAGTATCATCGGCTCATTCCTCTTCTATCACTGGGGGCTGCACCTCAATCCCTGCGACACTCTGAGTCTTGCCATAGGAATATGTATTCTCGCAGTTCAAATCATTTTCTGCCGCTGGTGGATGGCACGCCACACTCACGGTCCGTTCGAGCATATTTGGAAAAAGCTGACATATATATGGTAATGCAATGACATTAGTTTCCAATTTTAGGGCGTTCCTATGGTGTTGAACCTCTATTTCAAGATTCCCGATTCTGCCGAACCGGAGATTTTAGGTTCATTGTCACGATTCACTTTCTTACCAAAGCCCAATGTATATGTGACTGTGAATTTCATCAGTGCATGGTCGTTGTTGTTTATCAGTCTCTCATCCGTACTGTAAAATTCGCTGTTCATCACTCGGCGCGAGCTCTTCCAGTTCCATCGCCCGATATTGCAAGCTAAAGCAGATATGCTCCAACTGGAATTTGCCCAGCCCGCCTTGAACCAATAATTATCTTTGCTGCGATGCCATATTCCATTCATCATGCCATCCCAGCTCCCGACAGTGGAAACGTATGTCATACCGAAGTTCCAGTTCTTGATGTAGTACAGCATCTGAAGCTTATAGTAAATATGGAAATGGTTCACATTATAAGGCTTCCCATTGTGGTTAAACAGTTGACTGAGATTTCCAGTGAGCACCAATGAGCGGTTGAGGAAACGCGCAGTGCCTTTGATTCCATACATACCCTGAGCATAAGAGCCCATAGGCTGTTTAATGGTTCGTATTACTCCTCTGCCATCAGTCTCGTAATCGTAGGCATACCTGTCTTTTACTATCCAGCCCCACGCATACGCGCTCAAACTGTATCTATTGTTAGGAACCCATGTGTACGAGAAATCAAAATCATAACTTTTTGCAGGGAAAAGGTTTGGATTGCCGGTATATTTCAGAAAAGGGGATGCCGTTATTATCTGGTCGCTCTTGAAATTAGGTGACGGCAACCACGATTCATATTGAAATATTGCCGATAAAGAGTGTTTCCGGTTTGGGGTAAACTGTATGGATAAGTCAAAGGAAGGTGCATTTCGCCTGTCAACCATTGAGCCGAACTGCAACCGGTCCCAATCCCATCCCAATCCAACATGCCCACGTAGACTTTTGACCGAGGCTTCATAATTCACGCCAAAACCCAAACGCGATGATTTTGCACGGTCGAGGGCGTTTGCCGAACCTGAATACTGAGTGCGATTGTATTGATACGAACCTTTGACAACCCCTAAAAGACTGCCCAAATTACCAAAATCATGCTTAAACTTCAGATTTCCCGACAATTTATTGGTATTGTCGGTTGCTGAATTTTGGATAGATGAATAACCATGCTCCGAATAGTTGCTGCTTTGGTCGGTATGTGACAGACTGTACTTTGGAGTGAAGGTAATGGAATTGTTTTGGGGCAATACAAAGAAGTAATACCCGTCATACGAGATAAATTTAGAGAAGTTGCTTGATGCAGAACTATATTCTGTATCGGGATATACATCCGATGTATATCTCACCATACCGTTTTGAATGGTGTTAGGCTGTCGGTCAAGATTGCTGTTAATCAATGTTGACGCCTGTATTTTATCGGAATTGTATGTAGCCTTGAATACCAAATAGTAGTTATTACGGCTGCGCTTTGACGAGGTTGTCCTGGATATGCGTTGAAACTCATTGATTGTGCCGTCCTCTTGTGGCAAACGGAATGTTTCAGTCATATTCTGACCATAATGGCTGTTCCCATTATTATAAGCCGAGCCCATAATATCGTATGTCATCCGCTTGTACTGCATTCTGACATTGCCGATGAGTTGTTCCTGGTGTCCGTTCAGAAATGTGCCGTAGCCATAAACTTTCGCATAACCGCCATATTCATATTGCTGCATGATGAAATTAACGACATACGTATTGCCTTGAAGACGCGGGTCGGATGGATATTCAAGATATTCCACCCGCTTTACGTCACTGACACGCATGGCAAGCAAGTCATGTTCCGTAGCAGGAAGATAGTCAATGAAAACGGCAACCGGTTTGCCACCGTTGGTGACTATGGAGTTGCCCGAAATAAATCCCAACTGTGGTATAGCCATGTGGCTGAGCAGGTCGGCACCCGATTGAGAAGCATTTTTCTGAGTAGCCGTAGGCATATATACTGACTTGTCAGAATATAAATGTGCGTTATCGCCTTCAACTGTTACTGCTCCTAATGCAACAACCTGTTCGTTCATTATTATGGTTCCCATGGAAAAGGCATCAAACTTTTTCAAGGTTGTTTTATAGCCGAGACATGACAGCTTCCCTATTACGCCTTGCTTGTCGCAAGGTATTGAAAAACGCCCGGCTTCATCTGTTATACCGTAGGTGAGAACAGTGGAGTCCTTCGGAGCAAGCAGCATCACGATTGCCGCAACCACGGGTTCATTGTCGCTGCCGACAATTTTACCCGTATAACGGAACTTACCGTGCTGAAAAGCCTCTATGTAATAATTCCCGTCTTTCTTTATTACAGATATAGGATTAATGCCGATTGTCTGGCGCAATGCGTCATAAGTATCGTCTGTACGGACTCTCGCAGATGTCCTGTAGTTGTTGAGTTCCTTGTATATAAATGATATGTTAACATCAGGATGATCCTTACTGATTCTGACAATTGCCTCCGATATTGGCGTGTTGTTGAACGTATAAAAATACCTGTGTGCACTGGCTGAAATGAAACTCATCACAGCCATGATTATGGTAAGCATGAATTTCATTTTCAGTCTATGGTTAATGTGTTTCCGTTGCGTTTGATGTTTATCTGCTCGAATGTGTTGAGTTGCGACACCACTTCATCAAGAGGCAGTGCGGGGTTGAGCTTATAATAAAGGTGTAATGAAGCGGCTTCCTTGTTTTTGAACGCCACTTCAACACCGTAAACAGCAGCTACCTTTTTCATTATTGCTTCAAGAGGCTCATCCTCAAACATTATGGGAGTTACATCAACCTTTACTGTGTCGGTTTGCGTGGTTATGCTGTCTGAAGCTGCAGTAACGGAAGGAGCCGATTCTTCCATTCCATTGCCCGCAGTCTGCTCTGCCTTATGTCCTATCACCGCCACAGTTACAGCAACAGCCACGACAGACGTGCAGATTATGGCGGCAATTGAAGCGGCACGACTTCCGAACCACATAAAGAAATTGCGGGGACGGACTGCGTATCTCTTAGAGAAGACTTCCCACTCGGCATCAACATTTACCTCCTTGTTGGCTTCTACTGCGGTGTCAGCCTTACAAAGAAGGTTATATATATCTTCTGTCTCAGGGTCAGACAGAATTTCTGCCAACTGCTCCGATGTGTAATTGTCGGAATGCTCGACAATGTCAAGTACAAGTTCGTATTTATCCATTTTCATTGAGTTTTTTGCGGATTATTGTTAGCGCATGACTTAGATGACGGTATACGGCAGTCTCGCTTATACCCATTGTCGCTGCAATCCGGGTAAATGGCAGACCATCTGAAAATCTCAGTTCCATGACACGCTTGGCTTGCAGAGAAATATCATTCCTGATAAGGCTGTAAATCCGCGCAATCGTTTCCTCATCGGGCCAGTCCTCAGTGTCGTATTCCTTATTGTCGAGAACGTAGCGATTGGCTATGCGCTGATGAATTTCGCAGTCCCGGATATGGTTAAGACTGCGGTTTCTGACTGCCCTCAGCAGATAACTTTTGGTGGCAAGGATGTCGGTTTTCCCGTCGAGCAACGAGACAAACACATCATGAACGATGTCGCGCGCAAGATCATCGTCGTGCAGAAGTGCCACTGCCAACCGGTACATCTGCGCATAATGTGCTTTGAAAAGCTGCTCTATGTCGTTTCTGTTCGTCATACATTTATAAGACACACAATTTCCTCAAAACTCAACCCTGAATGAATAAAATTTTTGAAAATGTCATCATTCCTCGCCGCTCCTATACAGTTTTGGACCGACTCCCACCTTTTGCTTGAAATATTTTCCGAAGGCAGACTGGGTGGGAAAATGCAGCTTGAAGGCTATTTCTTGAATACTCATCTCAGAATCGCGCAGCAGTATCTTGGCTTCGAGTATCACGTAGTCGCTCACCCATTCCGTGACAGTCTTGCCGGTGTATTCCTTTATTACGCCAGAAAGATAGTTGGGAGTGAGACACAGCCGGTCGGCGTAGAACCTGACACCGCGGTGGGAAGCGTGATAAACCTTGACCAGCTCCATGAACTTATTGAACAGCTGTTTGTTGCGTACAAACTGCTGCGTGTCGTCACCGTTGTTCTCCTGCCGTTGCCTCATCAATGAGATGACGGTGTAGGAGAAAGCGCTCACCAGTCCCTTTATTATCTCGTGGGTTTCTGTCTGTGCCATCGAGATATTGTCGCACAGCAGCGAGTAATAGGGTTTCAGCATCAGTATGTCAGCATGGCGCACCGGGCATGCCGCGTTTTTGCGCATGTCAATATAAAAATCTGTGCGCTGCTTAAAGTCTATGCTCAGGTCGCTTAGGAAATCGCTTGATATAAGCACGGCGTATGCTTCCAGATTCTCCGTATGGTGTATCTGGATTATGTTTTCAGGGAAATTTACGAGCAGCATGTTTCCGCTGATGTGATACAGCCTCAGGTTGATGCTGCAGTCCAGCTCGCCGCTGATGCAAACGAGCGCCGTTATGGCATCGATACGGCAGGGAGACTGAAATCTCTCCAAATCCTCCACTCTGTCTGTCACAATGAGACTGTCACGGTAACAGAATCCTGAGCGGATACCGTTACGGCGGAACTGTCCGATTGAAAGTGTATGTAAGTTCATAATCTATATTTTTGGTGCAAAAGCTTATTTACTGCAAAGATAATGCAAAAAATCCAATAATTATGCCGATTTTTCATTATTTCTATCCCCATTTAATGAAAAATCCGTTATTTTGACCAATCCTCCCTTTATTTGTTTTCTTTTATATGGGAAATAATGCCGACCTTTGCAGCCAGAAACAAACATCATAAACATTAAATATATTATATAAGGTAATGAACAGAATAATTATTGCAGCTATCTCCCTGTTGTTTGCCGGACATGCCAGGGCACAAGAGCCGGTGACTTTGTCGCTCGACAGCTGCCGCGCCCTCGCCATGAGTAACAACAAGGAACTGCGTATGGCAGACAGCAAACGGCAAGCCGCATATTATGAGCGCAAGGCTGCTTTTACCAAGTATCTGCCACGTGTTTCCGCCACTGGAGCTTACATGCACACTTCCAGGGAAATATCGCTGCTGAGCTATGAGCAGAAAGACAAATTGAACAACCTCGGCTCCAACATCGCCGCACAGTTGCCGGCACTGCAAGGCGGAATGTCGGGCAATCTGGAAGGCGTGGCGGGTATAATAAATGGCATGTCGGGGATGCTCGACGGTGTAGGCAGCTCGCTGGTGGATGCCCTGCACACCGATACCCGAAACATGGGGGCCGTGGGCGTGATGCTGACACAGCCGGTATATATGGGCGGAAAGATAGCCGCCTACAACCGCATAACACGCTATGCCGAGCAGGTGGCGGCAAGGCAGCACGACCTCACGATGCAGGAAGTAATCGTGGAAGTGGACGAGGCTTACTGGCAGATTGTAGCCCTGCAAAGCAAGAAACGGCTTGCGGAAAGCTATCTGCAACTGGTGCAGAAACTGGACAATGATGTGCAGCTGATGATCGGCGAGGGCTTTGCCACGAAAGCCGATGGACTGAGCGTAAAGGTGAAGGTGAACGAGGCAAAGGTGACCATGATACAGGTTGACAACGGACTTGCCCTATCGCGAATGCTTCTCTGTCAGCTCTGCGGGCTGGATACAGACACACCTGTGAGACTTGCCGACGAGAATGAAGGACAGGAGCAGACTGACCCAGTGCCTGTGACAGCCGACATACAGAGCGCCATGTCTCTGCGCCCCGAGCTTGGCATGCTCTCCCTTTCTGCCGACATACATAGGGAGAAGGTGAGGCTGGCACGTGCCGAGTTCATGCCCACCGTGGCGCTTACCGGCGGCTATCTGGCAAGCAATCCCTCGGTGTTCAACAGTTTCGAGAGAAATATGAAAGGTATGTGGAGCGTGGGAGTGATGGTGAACATACCCATCGTAACCTTCGGCGAGCGCGTATATAAGGTAAAGGCAGCCCGTGCCGAGGCAGCCACCGCAATGCTGAAACTTGACGAGACCCGGGAGAAGGTGGAACTGCAGGTGAGCCAAAGCCGGCAGAAGGTGCAGGAAGCGGCAGAGCGCCTGCAGACCGCCCGGCGCAGCTGTGAGGAAGCCGATGAGAACCTGCGCTACGCCACACTCGGATTGCGGGAAGGCGTAATCCCCGTGAGCAATGTGCTGGAGGCTCAGACGGCGTGGCTCAAAAGCCATTCCGAACACGTGACGTCGCAAATAGACCTGAAGCTCGCCAACCTGTATCTGCTCAAGGCGGCGGGAAGGATTGGGACCCAAGGCAAAACCTTGGGGAACACTAAGGGATAAAGCATAAATAAAACAAAAAGAAGCAATGAAAAAGAATAAGAACTTCACAGTAATCCTCGCCACAGCCATTGTGCTGGTGGGCATCATAGTTGTAGTAATCATAGCCGGGCTGAGCATGCCGCAGCATCCCGATATCCTGCAGGGACAGGCAGAGACTACCGACTACCGTCTGTCGAGCAAAGTGCCGGCACGTGTGCTTGAATTCAGGGTGCAGGAGGGCGACCGTGTGCGCCGCGGCGACACTCTCGTGATACTGGAGGCGCCCGACATACGAGCCAAGCTGACGCAGGCTGAGGCAGCCTACGCCGCCGCACAGGCACAGGAGCAGAAGGCGCAGAACGGTACGCGCCGGGAACAGATACAGTCGGCATACGAGATGTGGCAGAAGGCACAGGCCGGCAAGGAGGTGGCAGAAAAGACCTACAACCGTGTGAACCGCCTGTTTGAGCAGGGCGTGATGGCAGAGCAGAAGCGCGACGAGGCACGCGCCAACTTCGATGCAATGGCGGCTGCCGAGAAAGCTGCACGCGCTCAATATGACATGGCACTCAACGGGGCACGCAGCGAGGACAAGACCGCTGCGGGGGCACAGGCTGCCCGTGCACGGGGAGCGGTGAACGAAGTGTCATCGTACGTGGATGAGACCGTGCTGCTGGCTATGACCGACGGCGAGGTGACGGAGATTTTTCCCGAGGTGGGAGAGCTTGTGGGCACAGGAGCCCCAATAATGAACATTGCCAGCACGGATGACGTGTGGTTTACCTTCAACATACGTGAGGACCTGCTGCCGGGACTGACAGTGGGCACGGAGACCGAAGTCTATGTGCCTGCCCTCGACAAACGCGTGGCTGTGAAGATAACAAAGATGAAGGATGTCGGCTCGTTTGCCGTGTGGAAAGCCACGAAGGCACTCGACGGATTCGATCTGAAGACTTTTGAGGTAAAGGCGCGGCCGCTGACGGCGGAGGGCACGGAGGGAGTGCGCAGCGGCATGTCGGCAGTGATGGAGAGGGGGAATTATGAGAGATAAATTTAGCAGGCTCATTGCCATATTCCGCCGCGAGCTGCGCCTTTTTGCCCACCGCCCGCTGTTCCTCTTCACCATGATCGTGGCTCCGGTGCTGTGCATCGTGTTCTTCACCACGCTCATGGCGGACGGGCTCCCGACGAAGCTGCCTGCCGGACTGGTGGACGAGGACGACACCCACGTGACGCGGATAGTAAGCCGTATACTCGGCTCGATGGAGGAGACCGACCTCGTGACGCGCTATCCGTCGTTCAGCGAGGCACGCCGCGCCATGCAGCGTGGAGAGATTTACGGTTTCTTCCACATTCCGCAGGGATTGACCGAGGATGCCATAGCCAACCGCCAGCCACGGCTGTCGTTCTACACAAACGAAACATATTTCGTGCCCGGAACGCTGCTGATGAAAGACCTGCGCTACGCCAGCGAACTGTCGGGGCTCGCCCTCACACGGGAGACTCTCTACGGCAAGGGGCTCACCGAGCAGCAGGCAATGGGAATACTGCAGCCGATAGTCATCGAGACGCATCCGCTGAACAATCCCTATCTCGACTACTCGGTGTATCTCAACAACATCATCCTGCCGGGAATACTCATACTGCTCATCATGCTCTCCACCACCTACACCATCGGTCTGGAGTGGAAGCGCGGCACCCAGCGCGAGCTTTACGCGCTGAGCGGATGCAGCTCCACGGTGGCATTAGTGGGAAAACTGCTGCCACAAACGGTGCTCTTCTCGCTCATGTTCGTGTTCTACGATGTGTACTTCTACAGATTCCTGATGTTTCCCTGTAACTCGGGCATCGCGCCGATGATGGTGCTCGGCGTAGTCACGGTGCTTGCGTCGCAGGCGTTCGGCGTGTTCCTCTTCGGGGCGTTCATCGGTCAGATGCGCCTGTCCATGTGCCTGTGCTCGCTTTGGGGCATCCTGTCGTTCTCGCTTGCCGGATTCACCTACCCCGTGCCAGCCATGAGCAGCCTGCTGCAACATCTGTCGTGGCTCTTTCCGCTACGGCACTACTACCTTATCTATGTCAACCAGGCATTAGACGGCTATTCCCTGCTCTATGTGTGGATGCCGGTGGTGGCGCTGCTCGCCTTCCTGCTGCTGCCCTGCACAGTGCTGTGGCGTTACCGCGCCGCCTTCCTGAAGTATAAATACAAGCAATAGAAAACAATGAAAGCAATATTGAACATACTGCAAATATGGTACAACGAGCTTACCACCGTGATGCGCGACAAGGGCATCGTCATCTTCATCCTCTTCGTGCCGCTTGCCTACCCGCTGCTCTATTCCTACGTCTACACCAACGAAGTGGTGCGCGAGGTGCCTGCCGCCGTGGTTGACGAGGCCAACTCCGCCCTCAGCCGCAAGTTCGTCCGCAATATGGACGCCTCGCCCGACGTGAGCATCCGCGCCCGCTGCCACAGCATGGCAGAAGCCGAGGAACTCATCCGCCATCAGGACGTTTACGGAATCGTGCGCATCCCCTCCACCTTCGACCGCGACCTGTGGAAGGGCGAACAGACCCGCGTGGGACTCTACTGCGACATGTGCTCGATGCTCTACTATAAGGCGCTGATGCTCACCGCCACCAACGTGTCGCTGGAGATGAACAAGGACATCAAGGTGGAGCGCCTGCACGCCACAACCGGGAGGCAGGAAGAAATCACCCGCATGCCGATAGACTATGACTATGTGTCGCTCTACAATCCCCAGAGCGGATTTGCAGCCTTCCTCATTCCGCCCGTGCTGATGCTGATAATCCAGCAGACGCTGCTGTTGGGCATCGGCATGTCGGCAGGCGACACCCGCGAGCGCTGGCACGGTAGTTTCGTTCCCTTCCACCGCGCCTACAAGAACCCGATTCACATCGTCGCAGGCAAGACTTTGTTCTATTTTTTCCTATATCTGCCGTTGGGCGTCTATATGTTCACCTTCGTCACCCGCAGTTTCGTGCTGCCGCAGCTGGGTGGTTATGCCACTTTCCTCGCCTTTCTCGCGCCCTATCTGCTTGCCTGCATCGCGCTCGCCATGGTCTTGTCGGCGATGGTCTACCGGCGCGAGGACTGCATCATGATTTTCGTGTTTCTCTCCGTGCCGCTGCTGTTTCTGTCGGGCATCTCGTGGCCCGGGTCGGCAATGCCAACTGTCTGGCGCTGTGTGTCTTGGCTGTTTCCGTCGACCTTCGGCATGAACGGCTACGTGCGTATTCAGGGCATGGGCGCGTCGCTTGCCGACGTGGCTATGGAATGGCGTGCGCTGTGGATTCAGGCAGGTGTGTACGGCGTGCTTGCCTGCATGCTCTACAGGCGGCAGATAGCAGGGCTGATAAATAGCAGCAAACCGTGACTTTTCAACGCCATATTCGAGGTTTTCATCCTTTGTTCGTGCTCTTCTCAAAAAAAATAGTACTATTTTTGAAAATTTTTAGTACTGTTTTTTCTAAAAAATAGTACTGTTTTCTAAAAAAAATAGTACTATTTTCTGCGGAAAATAGTACTAAAAAAATTTGTTCTCCCTCGCAGGCGCCGTAAATCAGTGAAAGATAAGGCTTTATTTCATTCTCGGCACAAACCTGACGACGCAGAATATCGCCGCCGCGAGGGCGATGGCTCCGCCGGCATAGCCGATGGCAAACATGGCATCGTGACGGCACACTATTCCGCCCACGAATGCGCCTCCGCCGATGCCGAGATTGAAGATGCCCGAATAGATGCTCATTGCCACCGCCTGGTTGTCGGGAGCAAAGAGTATAATCTCGTTCTGAAAGGCTATGTTGAACATTGTCAGCGACAGAGCCCACAGCATGCACAGCGGAGCCACCGCCCACGGTGTGAGCCACGAGGCGGGAAGCATCAGCAGCAGGCACGCCGGTATGGCGAAGCATGCCGTGACGACAATGGCATGGGGATATTTGCCAAACCATCGCGACATGACGCCGCTGGCAAACAGCCCCGCCACGCCGAGAAGGCTGAGGGTAATGGTGGTGTGGTCGGGCGTCATGCCCACAACCTGCTGCAAGAACGGCTCTATGTAGCTGTAGCCCGTGTAATATCCCGTTACAGTCACGGCTGTGATAAAATAAATCATAAACAGCTCGCGGCTGTGAAGCACTCCGCTGAGCATATCCTTGCGCCGGCTGTCGGAATTGCTGTTGGGAATGCTTGGCACGGTGCGGAATATGCCGTAGAGCAGAAGTCCCGCCAGCGCTCCCAGCACGGCAAAGGTGACGCGCCAGCCGGCAATGAGCCCGAGCAGTCGCCCGAGGGGCAGGCCTGCCACCATGGCAATGCCTCCGCCTGCCATCATCACGCTCAGCGCCGTAGCCCGGTCCCTGCCCGGAGCCACGACCACCGCCATGCTCGGAGCTATCGACCAGAACACGGCATGGGCGCACGCCACGCCGATGCGTGAGGCGAGCAGGGTCCAGAATCCCGTTGACATCACCGAGCCTATGTGGCTTACGAAAAACACGGCGACGATAATCATCATCACCCGTCTGAAATCCATTCGTGCGCACAGCAGCATCAGCGGCAGCGACAGCAGCGCCACCACCCATGCATAGACAGTTATGAGCCAGCCGGCGTATGCCTCGCTCACCCCGAAGTCGGCGGCGATATCGCTCAGCAGACCTATCGGCATCAGCTCTGAAGTATTAAATGTAAATCCTGCCACGGTGAGAATAGCCAGCGGCAGCCATCTTCGCAATGTTGTTAATCCTGACATAATAATCTTTTTTTACTGATTTTCAACCTGTTTTCTCATAACGTTCTGTCTCATTAAACAAAAACGACAGCAAATTAAGGTGTAAATCCTGCTGCACAGCAAAATTTACACCTTATTATATATATAGGCAGGCGCGCTACTTCTTCTTTCCCCTTGTAGCCACGACGAAGTAGGCTATCAGGAGGATGTATGCGGCGAGCGAGCAAACCTCGGAGAGAGGATTGGCAAGCCATTCATCGTTGACAAGGTTCACGCCGCCAAAGCGCAGTAGGGCCGAGAGCACTCCCATGAGCGCACCGCCGGCAATGAAGCCTGAGGCAAGCAGTGTGCCTTTCTCGCCACGCTCCTTGTTCACGGCATCATCCTTGCTGCGGGTGGTGACATACCAGTTTACGGCACCGCCCACGAGCAGCGGAACGTTAAGCTCTATAGGAATGAACATTCCGAGGGCGAACGCCAAGGCAGGCACACGGCAGAGAGTGAGCACAACAGCAATCACGGCACCGATGCCATAGAGCAGCCACGGAGCACCCACACCGTTCATCAGCGGGTCGATGACAGCAGCCATGGCGTTTGCCTGAGGCGCTGCAAGCTGTCCGCTGGCAAAGCCGTAAGTCTCATTAAGCAACATCATGACACCGCCCACGGTGGCTGCCGACACAAGAGTGCCGAGGAACTTCCACGACTCCTGTTTGCGCGGAGTAGTTCCCAGCCAGTAACCAATCTTCAGGTCGGTGATGAACGCTCCCGACATTGAGAGTGCCGTACACACCACACCGCCCATGATAAGTGCGGCAAGCATTCCGCTGGTACCGTTTAGACCAACAGCCACCATCACCACCGAGGCGAGGATAAGGGTCATAAGGGTCATGCCGCTCACGGGATTGCTGCCCACAATGGCAATGGCGTTTGCTGCCACGGTGGTGAACAGGAACGCAATGACTGCCACCAGCAATATGCCGACAACGGCAAACAGGAAGTTGTGCATCACCCCGAACCAGAAGAACAGGAATATCACAGCGATGGCTGCAAGCGAGCCAATGGCGATAATCTTAAACGATATGTCGCGCTGGGTGCGGATAACCTCTTTTTGTGCATCGCTTTTACCCTTCATCTCGCCTACGGCAAGCGACACAGCGCCGCGGATGATTCCCCACGACTTGATGATGCCGATGATGCCCGCCATGGCAATGGCGCCGATGCCTATGTACTTGCCGTATGAGCGGAAGATGTCCTCTGCCGACATCTGGCTGACGGTCTGAGTGATTGTCGGGTCCCACGTGTTGAGCACCTGGTCGGCAAAAATGATGTTCATACCCGGCACGAGCAGCCACCACACGGCAAGCGAACCGAGCGTTATGATGAGCGCGTACTTGAAGCCGATGATATAGCCGAGTCCGAGCACGGCAGCGCTGGTGTTGATCTTGAACACGAGCTTTGTCTTATCGGCAAGCATCGTGCCCCATTCGCAGAAGCGCGAGGTGAAGTTCTCGTTCCACCAGCCGAGGGTGGCAACGATAAAGTCGTAGAGACCGCCCACGAGTCCGGCAAGGAGCAGCGGCTTAGCCTGTGCCCCACCCTTCTCGCCGCTCATGAGCACCTGTGTGGTGGCGGTAGCCTCGGGGAAGGGATACTTGCCGTGCATGTCGCTCACGAAATACTTGCGGAACGGAATTAGGAACAGGATTCCGATGATACCGCCAAGCAGCGAGGAGATGAATATCTTTGCAAACGACGCGCTCATCTCAGGATACTTTGCCTGAAGAATATAGATGGCGGGCAACGTGAAAATGGCACCTGCCACCACGGCTCCCGAACATGCTCCGATGCTCTGGATGATGACATTCTCGCCAAGCGCGTTCTTACGCTTTGCGGCAGTGGACACGCCCACAGCAATGATGGCAATGGGGATGGCAGCCTCGAACACCTGTCCCACCTTCAGTCCGAGGTAGGCGGCAGCTGCCGAGAACAGCATGGTCATGAGAATACCCCATGTCACCGACCATGAGTTTACTTCAGGATATTGGCGATGAGGCGACATTACGGGCTCATAGCTCTCACCCTCTTTCAGTTCCCGAAACGCGTTTTCGGGCAATGATGTTTGTTCTTTCATATCTTTTTAGTTTTTGTTGGTTTTCCTTCTAACTCCCCTTGTTTTTCCATTCCGCCCTCAGCCGGTGGAGCATCGTTGTGCTCTCGCCGCAGCTGCCTGTGTGCTGTATGGCAATGCCGCCGTAGCCGTTGGGGGTGATTGTGGCACTGAGGTTCACGGTCTTTGCCAAAGGAGAGTCGTCGGGCAGAGGCGTGGCGGTAACGACCTTTGCCGTAAAGGTGCTGCCCGTGATGTCGAGGCTGATGGTGCAGCCCGTGCGGTAGCATATCGCCGACACAGGGTCGGTGATTGTAGTAACCCTGCCATTGTCATATTTCACGAGCAGGAAATCCACCGCCTTGGCGTGCTTCACCGTGCGGATGATGCGCAGGGCATAGCCGCTGAGCGTGGCGGCATCCCATTTCAAGCACACGTCCATGTATTGTCCCGTGGCACTGCCAAAGCCCTGCCCGGCAGTCTTCGTTGGATCGACATCGAGCACCACGCTCATGTCGCCATACGGCTTGCCGCCATCCACAGGAGTGTACATCATCCTTGCCCCGCGCTGTGCCTGCAGCATTCCCTTGCCCACAGCACCGTTAAATCCCTCGCCATAGGTCCACATATCCTTTTCTGGATTGAATGTCCAGTCATATTCGGCAGTGTCGGCAGGCTTGTATCCGTCCAAGGTCCAGCATCCAGGGATTATCCTCGGCTGGTTGGCTGAGGGCATCGTGCGGAAATCAACATCCAAAGCTTGCTGGCGGTTTTCACAGACTTGTCCTACATCTCCTACCTTTCCTAAAACTCCTACCCTCATCACGGCAATCCCCGCCACACCGTCGTTGCGGCTGCGCACATGGCGCGGCACAACCTTGGCAATGACATAACAGCCGTTATCGGCAGCACTCAGCGGATATGCCGTCTCCGGCACACCGTCGCGGCTCACCGCCACAGCCACCGAGTCGCTGAGGTCAGCCTTCCACGCACGATACCATGTCACTTCCGACATGTCGCGCCTGCCGTCAAGATTCAGGGCATATTCCACTTCAAGCCTGTCGCCACCTTTCTTTATTATATATGGCTTTGCCGTAAACTCAGGTTGCGGCAGCAATGCCGGTTTTGCCGTCACCCTCACCGCGGCGTGCAGTCCGCTGCCGGTGTATGCCTCTATGCAAAACTCGGCGGGAGTATCGCTGTTGTTTATTGACTCCACCGTTATGCTGTCGCCCATAGAAGCTGACAGACGTACACACGACGAATACTCCTCTGGCACCCGCCAATGTATTGCTGGCTGCTTGCCCTGCCAGCGGTAGCCGGCATGGCGCATGGCAGCGGCATGAAGCACAACGGGAGCCTCGCCCGTGCGCAGTTCCACCTCTTTCTTATTGAGAATCAGGGCAGCGGGCATCTCATCACCCTTGACATACTGTGTGGCATGTCTGCCCGGGCAGTCGATTATCGAAGGCATCCAGCCATCGTCGCCATTAAGAAGATTACCTATATTATATTGTCTTCCACCCTCACCGTCAACTACAAAGGCGTTGAGCAGCGGAAGACTGGTTATGTCGATGGTGTTCTGCGGATTGCGGTTACCCACGGTATATGGCTTGCCGTTGAGAGTGAATCCCGACTGATAGCATCGCAGTGTGGCATCGGGATAGTTCGCCCACGCTATATATGTTGAGTCAGCGGCATGATAGCGGCAGTCGATAACGGTCAGCGGTCCGCTTGCCTTGCAGAATGCCATCACGCTGTTTGCCGAGCGCATGTAGAAATCGCAGTCGAGAAACACCGCTCCACAACGGTGGGTGGTGTAAAATGGCTTTTGTCCGTAAAATCCGAAGGTGCATTGCAGATATACGCCGTTGCCCGTGAGAGCATCGTCGGTACACTCCATGTGGCATCGGTCGAACAGTATGCGGCGCGCCCCGTTGAGGGGATTCATGTTCAGCCGGCTGATGAAACGCACATTGCGCGCCACGACCCTGTCGCCGTGACAGTATGCCACGTGAGCCTGAGTGATTGCCTCGCCACGCTTGCGGATATTAAGCTCCGGTCTAAGGCGGTAGTTAAGGTCGACATTGCAGAAGTTGCCGAGCGTCATGTTGCTCACCTGCAAGCCGTCTCCCCAGAAATCGAACATGGTGAAGTTGCCCACTGCCCCCTGGGTTTGTCCGCGCTTCGATGCCAGTACCACGTTGTTGGCATCGTCGGCAAGTCCTATGAGGTGCAGATTTTGGCATTTTATTATCATGCCGAACGGTTCACGTCCGTCACTGCCCACCGCCACGGCAGGCACATCGGGATTGTCCACCCAATATACGTATGGAGCGATATACACCCGCATCGGCTCTTCCTCTGTTCCGTCAACGAAATGTCTGGCAGCCTCAACAAAAGAATTATAAACATACTTGCGGTTTGCCACCACCTCATCGGGCAAACTGCCGTCCACATAGATAGCACGGTGACCGAGCGTCACCGTCTGTCCCTTATATTCTATTCGGTCGCCAAGAAGCACCACAGGATCGGCATCGTCGATGCTGCGAAACCGCTCCTGTGCCGGCACCCTTGCAAAAAGTGCCAACAGAATGAATATGTACAGTACCTTTTGCATAAATCTGAATGTTTTAGTTATTAGTTTCCGTTATTTATTGTGCGGACCGTGTCACACGTCCTTTTCCTTATAGATCACCTTGTTTGCACCGCTCGTAATCTGCAATGCCTCGGGATGCTCCTTTATATATGAGTCGATATGGCGCACACGCTTCTGCTCAAGAATCTCGTCAACGGCAATAAGTATTCCCGTCTCCTCCACATCGCCGAAACCGTAGTTGATTGCCGTGCCGAACAGTTTCATCGTGGGCGACAGTCCCATGTAGGCATTCACTAATGGCGGGATGTTGAGTCCGAGCTTGCGCACCTCGCGGTTCAGTATGCGGTAGTCGTCCTTGAAGTCATCCTCGCAGAACAGCTTGGCAAGCTCTTCCGGATCTTCCTCTATAATGAGCGGCTTCATCGGGATGATAAGATGCTCCTTGTCCTCAAAATGCTTCTTCAGGAAATACAGAATCATGTCCCTGCCCCTGCGAATATACGAGGGATACATGGTCATCTTGCCGAAAAAGTACTTCACGTTGGGCTTTATCACCGTGAGCGCGCCAAGCCCGTCCCAAAGATTGTCGAGGGCGAAAAGCGACTTCGAGGCGTGCTTGCCCGTGTTCTGATATTCGAGCGACACAAACGAGCGTCCCAGCTCTATGGTGTATGGCATATAGTCATCGATGAACTTCTGTGAGAAATGGAACATGTGGCTTGTGGCAAGAATCGGCTGACCGTTGCCGTCGTACTTCACATCAGTGCCCAGAATATAGCGGTAGCCGCCTATTATTTCCTGTGCATCAGGATTCCATACAATGAGCTGCTTGTAGCAGTTCTCGCATGTGTCAAACTCATCAAGATCCACTTCCTTGCCCGTTCCTCCGCCAGCCTCACGGAACACAATCTCGCGCAACCGTCCTATCTCGCGCAGGGTGTTAGGGGCATTGTGGGCATCCACAATGTATATCTCGTTGTTGCTCTTGTTGGTCATTCTCATCTGGCGCTCAGGGGTGAGCTCGCTCATGATGAGTTCCTTGTCTACCGGTTTTATTATCTCTTGTTCCATTTTCAGTTTTTAGTAAGTATGTCTGTGTGTCAGTGACGTCACTTCACGATTACGGTTACAGCTCGTAAACCCTTTCCTTTACCCATTGCGCCCACTGTGCAGCGGTTTTCGACTTGTCGAACGTCTGCCACGGTATCGGCTTGCCGATGGCTATGCGGAATGTCTTGTGCACGTTCTTGTACATCTCGTCAACGAGAAACAGCATGGCAAGGTTGAACTTCAGGTGCTTGTCGCTGAAATTCGCCAGCTTATAGAAAAAGTCGGAGTTCTGACCGCCGAAATGTATTGGCACGATGTCGCGCTGATACTCCACCGACTTCACTACGAATGTCTTTTTCCACTCCACGTCGCGTATCACCCCGTCCCTGCGGCGCGAACAGATGCCTGCGGGGAACATCAGCATGTGGTTGTCGCTCTTGAAGCCCGTCTCCACCATTGCGGGGAAGTTACGGCTCTGCTTGCCCGTCTTGTTGATGGGAATGCACACGGGCGCCAGTCCCGGCAGGTTCATCAGCAGGTCGTTCACAAGATAGCGGAAACGCCCGTCGTAGTGTCTGCCTATGATGGCTCCCAAAGCCACTCCGTCCTCACCGCCCAGCGGGTGGTTGCTCACAAAAGTATATAGCTTGCCGTCGTCCTTTGCCGGCAGGTTCTCAGCACCCACGATGTCGAGTGTCATGTCGAGATAGCGCACACACTCCTCCAGCCATTCCGTACCGCTGAGATGGCGGCTTTCCCACAGATACCTGTTCACCTCGTCCTGATGAATGATGTGTTTCAGCCACGACACAAGCGGCCGCGGCACCCATCGTGCCTTGCTGCCCATCTTGCTCTTCAACAGACTGTCTATATCGATTGTTTTTTCCGTAAGAGTGCTCATTCTGTCACTATGTTTCATAACCAAGGTGCAAAATTAACACATTTTCAGTGGAAATAAGAATATTATGCAATAAAAAAACTTAAAAAACAAAAATCTGGCGGTTCTGAGAATATTATCCACTGCGCTCTGACGAGCTGACACGGCACCCCTGCGGGGGACACGGCTTTCTTACTGCCGTGATAATTCATGCTGACACTGCATTGCCCTTGGCAGTAGACTGGAACCGCTAAAGCGATCACACGGCTTGCTTTAGCCCCTACCACAATGCGCCAACGAGCCGTGTCATCCAAAGGATGCCAATCCATCATCGTATGATGATGCAGTGTGGCTCTTCTTTTATGCGAAGCCAGCAGTGTGTGCTCAAAGAGCAGCCGTGTCAGTGCGGAGCACGCAGTGGAAAAATATTTTTTGAACCAAAAATGTGATAAAAAGGTTTCAAAAACATGACACAGACACCAAGGCTAGACATTGAAAATAAGGAACTAAGACATATTTAAGTGGATAACATGGTGAAATATAATTCATTACTCAAAATCAAAAACGTTTCCTTTCAAAATAGAGGCATAAATCCATTTTGAAAGGAAACGTTTTCTGCTTTTATGAGATTAACTAAAGTGCTGCAAGAGTATCAGTCGCCCCAATAGCCTTCATCGCCAACTGGCGTATAATCATCGTTGCTAACATCAAGCACCTGCGGCTCTGGTCCCGACCCAGCCAGAATGCTTGTTGGCGAGGTTTCAATCACAGTCATCTTTGGTGCCACATATTTTTTCTTTGTCTTCATTTCCATATCTTAAATGCTATTTTATTATTACTTTCTTTCCGTTTACGATATAAATTCCGCGTGAGGGAGCGGCTACGCGCTGTCCCTGCAGGTTGTAATACACGTTGTCGTGCTCAGCCGTCACCGCGCCAATGCCAGTAGTGCCGTCGCCAGAAACTCCCATCTTTATTACACCCTTGGCTGGTGCTGACTGGGGATTATATTCCGGTACATCTTTCATATTTATATATCCCCTGCCGGCAGCAATCTTCCAGTCTTGTGTGCCGCGCTTATATAATTCATTGTTTTTCAGCACGTAACATTTGTGGCTTTCATCATCCTCCGGCACATCTATATTTGTAAAGCAGCCAATAAGCCCGTTATGGCTGCCGGCTTCTTCTGCCTCTCCACTGGTCGACGTGATTGTGCAGGTCAATGTTTCAGCTTTAGCCTTGAAGATATATGGCTGACCTGCAACCAAATCACCCGTCACTTTCTCAAGATACACAGAAGCTACTGTGCCATCATCCTTTTCTTCCTTACCGGCTATGCTGTAAAACTCAGCGCCTACGATTTTCCCTGCCGCCACTGCGTATGGCATGCAAATGGTGCCATAGTTCCCGACAGCCAGGTTTGCACGCTTATATTGGATAATGCCACCACTGGCATTATTTCCGCACACGCCACCTACATCAGCATAATTTCCCGTTGCGCTGACATCACCTGTGTTATAGCAATTCTCGATTGTCCCCCAACTCTTCCCGCACACGCCGCCAACAGGAGCGTCATTTCCCGTTGCGCTAACATCACCTGTATTGTAGCAATTTGATATTGTGCACGATGCATTATATACAGATCCACATATTCCGCCAACATAATTTGTTCCAATGACAATTCCTGTATTGTAACAATTCTCGATGGTTCCATAATTGATAGTTCCACACACACCACCAATATAAGACGTTCCTTTAATATAAGAGCCAATAACGCCAACATTCTTGATTGTGCAGGGATAAATAATGTCATTTTCTTTTTTTCCACACCGTCCGAAAAGACCTTTATAATTGCCCGAACTAATATACAGCCCGCTGATGGTATGATTATTACCGTCGAATGTGCCGGTATATGGATTTCCAGAAGTTCCTATCGGAATCCATTCATAAACATCATCAGTTACTCCATATTTTATTGTTCCGTTATCAGTACTGATCTTATCTGTGAGTAAGTTTGCGTTCACAGTTATATCTGCAATAAGTTTTGCGCAAGCTGATTGTTGATTTGCGTCGTAACCACCCAATCTTCCATTAACCAATGCCGCAAACCAATAAAGATGATTCTTGTTTTTAATTAGATAAGGTTTTTCTTTTGTCCCTCCACCTTCAGGCTTATCGCTGGTATCTATGGTATAATCCACAGCATCCTCTGCCTCCGCATCTTTTGGCACAAACGCCAACACCATGACTGCAATTATCAGCCAAACAAGTTTAAAGTTTTTTTGTTTCATAAATAATATAATGTGTTTAAAATTAATACTAAGCATCATCAGGTGCCATTCATTATCTCACATTATACAAAAAAAGTGGAGCCAGTTCGCTTGCCCGTTCCACGATAGAAGGCTCTCGCATTGCCCGATTTGTCGAAACGAGCAACGCCATAGCCCCACGGAAGATGATATATAAATAAATCCACAAACGCTCCTGCCGACAAGAACCGACAAGAGGGAGTAAGGGATTATGTATATATACCTTACTGGGGCGTTCACGTTGCTTTGTTCTTGACAAATCGTTGAATTTGCGAGATTCTCTATCGTCAAAACCAAAGCGTCTGTAAACGCCTTTAATGTATAAAAAGTGCTGACCCAATCATTGCCGCCGGAGCAGCCCATCAAGGGAAAGCGCCACAAAAGTAAGGAAAAAGCGCCACACTGACAAATATTTTGTCAGTTTTCTTGCGCCGCAGCGCATTATTTTCTTGAAAGTTTACAGAAAAGTGACAAAGACACCTAAAAATGAAAAATTATTTGCATATAAAAGATTTTTTTGACTAAACCATGTCTATTTTCAAAAATTTATTGTAATTTTGCACCGAAATATTTGAGAAAATTCGGTATTAAAATAAGTTAATTGTAAAAATGTATGAGAGTATAAAATCGGACATATTCAAGCGACTGAAAGAAAGTCCGCCACATTCAGTGTTCTTTCTTGGCGATTTTGCAGAATTAGGTTCCTTGGAAACTATAAGAAAAATTTTTCTGCAAGCTCGCCTTGCCGGTCTTGTGTCTCATTTGAGTCATGGAATTTATATTAAACCCATGCAATCAAGGTTTGGCGAGGTGCCTCCTCCTTTGGAGACCGTTGCCAAGGAGATAGCCCAAAGGGATTATGTAAAGATTATGCCGACAGGCAGCACTGCCGCAAACATCTTAGGGTTATCGACTCAAATTCCAATGACGGTCTCTTATCTTACCACAGGCTCTTCACGGACCATAAACATAGGCAATCGTTTCATCCGCTTCAAACATGCCGCGCCCAAGAATTTTGCTTACAAGGGTACAACTATTCCACTTATAGTACAGGCTTTGAGAGATATAGGCAAAGAGCACATCAACGAAGAAACATTATCCTCATTGGCACTTTACATGAATAAGGCAAAAGACAAGAAAGACTTCAATCATGATCTGCTTTTGGCTCCAGCATGGATTCAAACAATCATAAAACCTTTAATCACAGAAAAAAATGAAGCATTGGCAACAATACAACGAGACAGAACGGTTGCAGCTTATTGACATAGCTGCGGCAAAAACAGGACTTCCACGTCTTGCTGTAGAAAAAGACTGGTGGGTGACAATGGTACTGAAAGCATTGTCGCTCACACAATACTCATCGCTGATGTCGTTCAAAGGTGGTACCAGCCTGTCCAAGGGATGGCAGCTGATAGAACGCTTCAGCGAGGACATAGACATCGCCATGAAAAGAGAGGGACGTTTCGCAATTACCGGCACCTCCAACAGTCAATTGGCAAAGGCAAGAAGGACGGCGCGCCATTATATTGTCCGTGAATTGCCGGATGAGCTGGAAACAGTCCTGTCTTCAATGAGAGTGACACAATTCACAGTAGAAGCTGAAACAACAAAGAGAAAAGACGGTGTAACATACGAAATGAGGGCTGACACACACCCTTCGGTGGTTTACGTCAACTACAACAGCATTGTCCCGGAAGCATCAGAATACCTACAGCCAAGAGTAAAAATCGAAATTAGCTGTCTGTCAATGAACGAGCCAGTACAACAAAAAACATTGCGCTCGTTTATCTCAGAGTCTGTAACAGAATCGGAAGATGTCACAGTGAGTTTCAAAACTGTCGTCCCTACAAGAACATTTTTGGAAAAGATATTCCTGCTTCATGAAGAATTCCAAAAAGAAAAGCCAAGAAGTTACAGAATGTCACGTCACCTATACGATTTAGAAAGAATCATGGATATGCCGTTTGGCATTGAGGCTTTATCCGACACAGGGCTATATATGGAAATAGTGCGACACAGAAGCGTGTTCAACAACATTCCTGGCATAGATTATACTACGCACAACTCTGAAACCATAAATTTCATTCCCCCGGAAAACATTATGCAAGAATGGAAAGAGGATTACGAGAATATGCGGAAACATTTCATCTATGGACACGACACCCTGTCATACGACAGGCTAATTGAAAAGATAAAAATACTACAGAACCGAATCCGAAAAAATTTGAAATAAAAACAACATAGAGTTTGACGTGTCCTGTGGTAAAATAATAAAAAAATATTTTTTGAGGCAAAATTTCACATAGTCCAATCCAAACAGGGATATTGCACTGAACAACAGGGAATTACATATTTTCATAGTCCAACCCAAGTCCATCCCAGGTCCAACCCAAGTCCAACCCAAAACCCACAAAAAGCCATATTTTTTTGATGTGGCGCGATAAAGTAACCGTTTTACATGACGGTTGGGGGATGGACCCGGGTTGGACCTGGGTTGGACTTGGGTTGGACTATAAAATCACGCAAACTCCTGAATAACAAAACAATATCCTCATTTGGGTTGGACTATGAGAAAAAACGGCAAAAAAAATGTGTTTTCTGCAAAAACAGAACCGTAAATCGCCGATTTAGAACTGACAATCGGCGATTTAGAGTCGCGAATCAACGATTTAGAGTCGTGAATGTATCGTTCAGAACCGTAAACGTATCGTTCAGAACCGTAAACGTATCGTTCAGCACCGCAAACGTATCGTTCAGAATTGCGAATACAGAGAGGATGAAAATGTTTCTAAAAGTTAAAATCAGAAAAAAGTGGGGAAAAGTGGTGTAATGTGGGGAAAAATCATTATCTTTGCAAACAAAATTCAAAAAGATATAATAAGTACGCGTGCGACTGTTAGGAAACATAGAAGCAAAATTGGATGCAAAAGGGCGGGTTTTCCTCCCTTCTGTACTTCGCAAACAGCTACAGGCTGCTGGCGAAGAGCGGCTTATTATGCGCAAGGACATATTCCAAAAATGCCTTACGCTCTATCCCGAAAGCGTGTGGTACGAACAGCTTGACGCACTGCGCTCGCAGCTGAACCGCTGGAACAAGGAGCACCAGATGATTTACCGCCAGTTTCTTGCCGAGGCAGAGATGATACAGCTCGACGGCAACGGCAGGTTTCTCATCAGCAAGCGCAACATGCAGATGGCAGGCATCAGTCAGGACGTGAGGTTTATCGGGATGAACGACTACATAGAGATTTGGAGCAACGACAATGCTGAGGAGCCGTTTATGAAGGCTGAGGACTTCGGCTCGGCGCTTGAAAGCATTATGGAGAGTGTGGAGTGAGGAATGTTTAGTGTTTAGTTGGTAAGCAATGAAAAAAAACGACGAGATAATAACAGCCGAAGGTTATCATGTGCCGGTGTTGCTCAAGGAAAGTGTCGATGCGCTGAACATAAAGCCCAGAGGCGTGTATGTTGACGTGACATTCGGAGGCGGCGGGCACTCGCGCGAGATTCTCAGCCGCATGGACGGCACGGCGCGCCTGTTCAGCTTCGACCAAGACCCCGACGCCGAGCAGAACATCGTCGGCGACCAGCGGCTGACATTCGTAAGGAGCAACTTCAGATATCTGAAAAACTGGATGCGCTACTACGGCATTGAGCACATAGACGGACTGCTTGCCGACCTTGGGGTGTCGAGCCATCATCTTGACGACAGTCAGCGGGGATTCTCGTTCAGATATGAGGACGCGCCATTAGACATGAGGATGAACCAGCGCGGAGGGAAGACTGCCGCCGACATAGTGAACGACTACGACGAAGAGCGGCTTGCCGACGTGCTATACCTTTACGGAGAACTGAAAAACTCACGGAAACTTGCGGCGGCGATAGTCAAGGCAAGAGCGCAGCAGCGGATAACGACGATAAGCCAGCTGCTGAGCGCAGTGGAAAAGCTGATGCCGCGTGAAAGGGAGAAGAAGGATATGGCAAAACTGTTTCAGGCGCTGCGGATAGAGGTGAATCACGAGATGGACGCACTGCGGGAGATGCTCCAGAGCGCAACGGAGCTGCTGGCGGGCAACGGACGGCTGAGCGTGATAACATATCACTCGCTGGAAGACCGAATGGTGAAAAACATCATGAAAACGGGCAACACCGAGGGAAAGTTGAAACAAGATTTCTACGGGCGCATAGAGTCACCTTTTAAGCTCGTGAAAAACAAGCCCGTAACCTCGGACAGCGAGGAGATGCAGCGCAACCCGCGCAGCCGGAGCGCAAAACTGAGAATCGCAGAAAAAATGAAGAGTGAAGAATTTTAGTGCAAACCGAGTGAAGAGCCAAGCTCGCTTGAGCTTTTCCGAGGTGCAGCCGAAAATCGACAAAGTCAATGAAGAGTGAAGAATCGAAAATCGACGAAAGTCAATCAAATACAGCTGAAGAGATAAAGGACGAGAAAAGTCTTGCGGAACAGAAGTTCAACGCCGCCATAAAGAAGCTCAACGACAATGCCCGTGAGGAAGACGCGACACCATCGTCACGCATCACCTTCAGGGAGATTCTCGGCGGCAACATGCTCAGCGCACGGTGGATACGCTCACAGATATGGCTGATGCTGCTCATCGTGCTGTTCACATTCGCATACGTGGCGTTCCGCTATCAGTGTCAGCAGGACATGATACAGATAAACAAGCTGAAGACCAGTCTGAAGGATGCAAAATACAAGGCTCTGTCTACATCGAGTGAGCTGACTGAGCGGTGCAGGGAGAGTCACATACTGAAAATGCTGAAGCAACAAAACGACTCGCTGCTGAAAACAAGCGACAAACCACCATATATAATATATGTGAGTGAGGAGTGAAAAAACGACAAAGTCAATTAAGAATTATGCATTAATAAATGGCAAAGTTCAACAATAAGAAGATAATACCACGGTATCTGGCAATAGTCTGGATGCTCACCGCAGTCTGCGTTTTAGTAATCGTAAAGGCAGGCTATATAATGGTGGCAGAGAAAGACTATTGGACTCAGGTGGCAGACCGTTTGAAGCGCGACTCAGTGGACGTAAAGCCCAACCGCGGCAACATACTGAGCTGCAACGGCGAGCTTATGGCAAGCAGCATTCCTGAGTTTAAGATATTCATGGACTTCCGCGCCGGATATGACGAGCGCAAGGACTCGGCATGGAACGCCCACCGCAGCGACTCGATATGGAAAGAGAAAGTGGACTCAATATGCACGGGCCTGCACGAGATATTCCCCACCAAAAGTGCGGCGGCATTTAAAAAACATCTCGATGAGGGGCGCGCCAAGAAGTCGCGCCATTGGGCTATATGGCCCTACCGCATAAGCTACGACACCTATCAGAACGTGAAATCGTTGCCGCTGCTGTGCGAGTCGCCCAACAAGAGCGGTTTTCACGTGGAGGAATTCAATGCACGCAGAAAGCCGTTCGGTTCGCTTGCCGGACGCACCGTGGGAGAGATGTATGGCGCAAAGGACTCCGCACGCATGGGACTGGAACTGTCGTACGACTCCATACTGCGCGGAAAGAACGGAGTAAACAAGCGCCAGAAGATACTCAACAAGTTCATGAGCATACCCGTGACGCCGCCTGTTGACGGAGCCGACATTGTGACAACCATCGACGTGGGCATCCAGGACCTTGCCGAGCGCGCGCTGATAGAGGAGCTGAAACTGCCTGAGGTGAACGGATGGCAGGGAGTGGCAATAGTGATGGAGGTAGCCACGGGCGATATAAAGGCGATAGTGAACGTGGAGCGCTGCGGCGACGGCGAGTACCGTGAGCGCAAGAACTATGCCGTGAGCGACCTGCTGGAGCCGGGCTCAGTGTTCAAGACGGCATCGGTGATGGTGGCGCTCGACGACGGAGTGGTGGACACAACCTACCGCATAGACACCGGTTGCGGAGTGATGCAGATGCACGGCAGAAACATGAAAGACCACAACTGGAATAAAGGCGGCTATGGAGTGATAAACGTGGCACGCTCGCTGGAGGTAAGCTCAAACATAGGTGTGAGCAAGATGATTGACGACCACTACGGCAACAATCCTGAGAAGTTTGTTGAGGGGCTGCGCCGCGTGGGTATCGCCGAAGACCTTAAGATACCGCTCATGGGCAGCAGCAAGCCAATAATACGCATGCCCCAGCGCAACAAACATGGACAATATGTGAACTGGAGCAAGACAGCACTGCCATGGATGAGCATTGGCTACGAGACACAGGTGCCGCCAATCTCCACCGTCACGTTCTACAACGCCATTGCAAACAACGGCAGGATGATGCGCCCGAGATTTGTGAAGCAAGTGGTGAAAAACGGAGAGGTGATAGCCGAATATGCCCCGCAGGTGATAAAGGAGCGAATAGCCAAACCGTCTACAGTAAAGACCATGCAGACTGTCCTGGAGCATGTGGTGAGCCAGGGACTGGGAAGAAAAGCCGGCAGCAAGAAGTTCAAGGTGGCAGGCAAGACCGGCACGGCACAGATTTCACAAGGAGCGGGAGGCTACAAAAGCGGACAGGTGAGCTATCTGCTCAGCTTCGCTGGATTCTTCCCTGCCGATGCGCCGCGCTACTCGTGCATTGTGACTATCAAGAAAACCGGGCTGCCGGCAAGCGGCGGCGGAATGAGCGGTGTGGTGTTTCACAACATAGCCGAGGGAATAATGGCACGCAACCTGAAGATGAGGGTTGAGGATGCCCGCGACGAGGAATCGGTGATGATACCCGACGTTAAAAACGGCAACCTCACATCGGCAAGCGCCGTGCTGGAGTGGCTCAACATAAAGCAGGATGTTGACTGGAACACAGCCTCGCTTACCTCAAACCCGGTATGGGGCAAGGCAAACATATCCAACAACTACGTGGCACTGAAAACGCAGAACATAAACCGCGGACTAATGCCCGATGTGAACGGAATGGGAGCGCGCGATGCCGTATATCTGCTGGAAAGCCGGGGAGTGAGCGTAAGAATCAAAGGGCGCGGCAAGGTGACATCACAGAGCATTGAGCCGGGCAGGCAGATAAAAAACGGAGAGGCATGTGAGCTGGTATTGAAGTGAAAAATGAAAAAAGAAATATTATGAAGCTATCAGAGTTGTTAAAAGGAATAAGCCCCATCAGCATCACCAACGGCGATGCTGAAGTGGAGATTACGGGCATCAACATCGACTCCCGCAAGATAGAGAAAGGGCATCTATTCGTGGCAATCAAAGGCACCACTACAGACGGGCACAATTACATAGCAAAAGCCATAGAGCTGGGTGCAAGTGCCGTGCTTTGCGAAAATGTGCCGGAGAACACCTCCGGGGCAGTATTCGTTAAGGTGGAAAGCACCGAAGACTGTGTGGGGCAGGTTGCCACCACATTCTACGGCAATCCTACAGCCAAGCTGAAGCTCGTAGGCGTGACCGGCACCAACGGCAAGACAACCATCGCCACATTATTATATAATATGTTCCGCAAGATGGGGCACAAATGCGGTCTGCTGTCAACCGTGTGCAACTATATTGAAGACGAGGCTATACCCACCGACCATACCACTCCCGACCCGATAGAGCTGAACAGGCTGCTGGGCAGAATGGCTGACGAGGGTTGCGAATATGCCTTCATGGAGTGTTCAAGCCACGCCATCCACCAGAAGCGCATCGGAGGGCTGACATTCGCGGGCGGTATATTCACCAACCTCACCCGCGACCACATGGACTACCACAAGACTTTCGAGAACTACCGCGATGCCAAAAAGGCGTTCTTCGACTCACTGCCAAAGGGCAGCTTTGCCATTACCAACGCCGACGACAAAAACGGCATGGTGATGGTGCAGAACACCAAAGCCACAGTGAAGACCTACTCCACACAGCGCATGGCGGACTTCAAGGCACGCATCATAGAATGTCATTTCGAGGGAATGTATCTCGACATCGACGGCCGCGAGGTGGGAGTGCAGTTCATCGGAAAGTTTAACGTGAGCAACCTGCTGGCTGTATACGCCGCTGCAACAATGCTCGGCAAGGCTCCCGAGGACATTCTCCTTGTGATGAGCACCCTGAAAAGCGTGAGTGGAAGACTTGAACCGATAAACTCACCCGAGGGCTGGACAGCCATCGTGGACTATGCCCACACCCCCGACGCACTGGAAAACGTGCTGAAAGCCATCCACGAGGTTCTAAACGGCAAGGGCAGCATCATCACAGTGTGCGGAGCAGGCGGCAACCGCGACAAGGGCAAGCGCCCGCTCATGGCGCAAGAGGCAGCCAAGCAGAGCGACCGTGTGATAATAACCAGTGACAACCCGCGCTTTGAGGAGCCGCAGGACATTATCAACGACATGCTCGCCGGACTTGACCAGCAGCAGATGAAGAAGACCATCAGCATAGTGGACCGCCGCGAGGCTATACGCACAGCCTGCATGATGGCGCAGAAAGGCGACGTGATACTGATTGCCGGCAAAGGGCATGAGGACTATCAGGACGTGAAGGGCGTGAAACATCACTTCGACGACAAGGAAGAGGTGAGGAAAGTGATAAACATGTAAATAATACACAAGAGTCATGCTATACTATTTTTTCAGATTCTTAGAACAATGGGACATTCCCGGAGCACACATCTGGGCATACATATCGTTCCGTTCACTCCTGGCGCTTATCCTGTCGCTGATTATTTCGATGTGGTTTGGCGAGAAGTTCATAAAATACCTGAAGCGCAAGCAAATCACCGAGACACAACGCGACGTGAAAATCGACCCGTTCGGAATAAGCAAGGTGGGAGTGCCGTCGATGGGAGGTGTGATAATCATAGTGTCCATACTTGTGCCGGTGCTGCTGTTCGGACGTATGAGAAACATCTACCTGCTGCTGATGATTCTCACCACTGTATGGCTGGGATTTCTCGGCGGACTTGACGACTATATCAAGATATTCCGCAAGAACAAGGAAGGACTGCCCGGGCGCTTCAAGATTGTGGGGCAAGTGATATTGGGACTCATCATCGGACTGACGCTCTACTTCAGTCCCGATGCGGTGATACGTGAGAATGTGGAAAGCAAGAAAAGTGTCAAGACCGAGATGGTGGTGAAGCATGAGAAGAACGAGAAGAAGTCGCTCAAAACCACAATACCGTTCATAAAGGAGCACAACATGAGCTACGAGAGCATAATGTCGTGGTGTGGCAAGTACAGCAACGCCGCAGGCTGGATTTTGTTCGTAATTGTAACAATCTTTGTGGTGACAGCAGTGAGCAACGGTGCCAACCTAAACGACGGAATGGACGGCATGTGTGCCGGAAACTCCGCCATCATCGGTGTGGCATTAGGCATACTCGCCTATGTGTCCAGCCATATTGAATATGCGGCATACCTTAACATAATGTACATTCCCGGCAGCCAGGAGCTTGTGGTATATCTGTGTGCATTCATAGGCGCACTCATAGGATTCCTGTGGTACAATGCCTACCCCGCACAGATATTCATGGGCGACACGGGCAGTCTCACTATCGGCGGCATTATCGGAGTGTGCGCTGTAATTATCCACAAGGAGCTGATGCTCCCCATACTCTGCGGAATATTCTTTGTGGAGAGCCTGAGCGTAATGCTTCAGGTGTATTACTTCAAATTAGGCAAGCGCCGCGGAGTGCAGCAAAGGCTGTTTAAGCGCACGCCTATCCACGATGCCTTCCGCACACAGCAGGAACAGCTCATCGACGGCTGCAAGTATGTGTTCCGCGGACCGGTAAGAGTGTTCCACGAGTCGAAGATAGTAAACCGCTTCTGGATTGTGTCGATAATCCTCGCGGCTCTGACAATCATAACATTGAAGATAAGATAAGATTAAAAGATGAAAAAGATAGTAGTACTCGGGGCTGCCGAAAGCGGATGCGGCGCAGCCGTACTGGCAAAGAAAGAGGGATTCGACGTGTTTGTGTCGGACATGTCGAAGATAAAGGACGCATACAAGAAAATGCTCGACGACCACGGCATTGAGTGGGAGGAGGGACAGCACACCGAGGAGCGGATACTTGCCGCCGACGAGGTGATAAAGAGTCCCGGCATTCCTTTCACTGCACCCATGATGCAGAAGATTGCCGAAAAAGGGATACACGTGATAAGCGAGATTGAGTTTGCCGGACGCTATACCGACTCGAAGATGATTTGCATCACAGGCAGCAACGGCAAGACTACAACCACCAGCCTCATCTACCACATACTGACAAAGGCGGGAATAGACGCGGGACTTGCCGGCAACATAGGAAACTCACTGGCACTGCAGGTGGCTGAGAATCCACACCCGTGGTATGTGATTGAGCTCAGCTCGTTCCAGCTCGACAACATGTACGACTTCAAGGCTGACATCGCAATACTGCTCAACATCACTCCCGACCATCTTGACCGCTACGACTTCAAGATGCAGAACTATACCGACGCAAAGATGCGCATAACCCAAAACCAGACCAAGGACGATGCGTTTATCTACTGGAGCGGCGACCCGATAATAGCTGAGGAACTGAAGAAGCGCAGCGACATCGGCGGCGAGCTGTGCCCGTTCTCTGAGAGCGACTTCACACTGAATCAGGACGAGTGCTGCCTGAAGGGACGTCACAACATATACAACATGATGGCGGCAAAGATAGCCTGCGAGAAAGCCGGCATTGCCGAGGACATGATCATTGAGAACATCAAGAACTTCCCCGGCGTGGAGCACCGTCTGGAGAAAATAGGCAGCGTGAACGGCGTGGAGTTCATCAACGACTCGAAAGCCACAAACGTGGACGCATGTTACTTTGCCCTGGAAAGCATCAAGGGCAAATGTGTGCTGATACTCGGAGGTGTGGACAAGGGCAACGACTATAATGAAATCACCCCGCTGGTGAAAGAGAAGTGCTCGGCATTGGTGTTCCTCGGTGTGGACAACAGCAAGTTGCACCGCTCATTCGACTGTCTGAACCTGCCCATAGCCGACACTGCCAGCATGGCAGACTGCGTAAAGGCATGCCACGAGCTGGCAAAGCCTGGCGAAACGGTGCTGCTGAGTCCGTGCTGCGCCAGCTTCGACCTGTTCAAGAACATGGAAGACCGCGGTGAGCAATTTAAGGAGAATTTTAAGAAACTGAAAGAAAACAAATAGAATTATTCTCTATTAATTTAAGAAATGAACCAGAAAATAGGGAACATATTTAAAGGCGACAAGGTCATCTGGATGGTATTTTTCTTCCTATGTATGATCAGTATCATTGAGGTGTTCAGCGCCTCAAGCGGACTGACTTATAAGAGTAACGACTATATCACCCCGATTGCAAAACATGGCAGCACGATGATAGCAGGACTAATCATGGCTATTATCGTGACCAACATCCCGTGCAGGTTTTTCAAGCTGTTCACTCCAGCCATGCTCCTTTTCTCGCTGGTAACATTGGTGTGTGTGCTCTTCATCGGCGAGAATGTCAATGGTGCCAACCGTACCCTATTCGGTTTCCAGCCTTCGGAAATAGCAAAGGGCTCAATGATACTTGCCGAAGCGCAGATATTGAGCACACTGCAGACCGACAGCGGTGCCGACCGCATGGCATTCAAATATATAATGGTGCTCACAGGTATATTCTGTTTCCTGATAGGCATCGAAAACCTGTCAACGGCGTTACTGCTCTGCGTCGTGGTGTATTTCATGATGATTATCGGGCGTGTGCCGGTAAAGCAGCTTGCATGGCTCACCGGTATTGGCGGAGGAATTGTGGTGCTTTTCGTATCACTTGTGCTTATTCTTGGCGGTGACGTGGAAAAAGAGGGAAACAGTGCATTGCATAAGGAAGACAAGATTGAGGTGAAGCAAACTGAGAAATCGGCTGTGGACAAAGTATTCCACCGCTTCAGCACATGGAAAAAAAGAATATACAAGTTTTCAAACGATGAGAATATACCACCGAGCAAGTTCGACCTCGATGCCGACGCTCAGGTGGGACACGCCAACATTGCCATTGTGTCGAGCAACATCAAGGGCGTGGGACCCGGCAACTCGGTGGAGCGCGATTTCCTGTCGCAGGCATTCTCCGACTTCATCTATGCCATAATCATTGAGGAGATGGGCATCGGCGGCGCCATATTCGTAGCATTCCTCTATGTGATACTGCTATTCCACACGGCAAGCATAGCCAACCGCTGCGAGAACAGTTTCCCGGCGCTGCTTGCTATAGGACTGGCGCTGCTGCTTGTAACTCAGGCGATATTCAACATGCTCGTGGCTGTGGGACTGGCTCCCGTCACAGGTCAGCCGCTGCCATTAGTGAGCAAGGGCGGAACATCCACCATAATCAACTGCATCTACATAGGAGCAATACTGAGCATAAGCCGCACGGCAAAAAAGAGAGTAAATGCAAAGGAAGCCAAAACGGAAACGGCCACGGCAAATTAGAGACATAGAATATAAGAAAACAAAAAAACATACAATATGGATAAGCAACTGAGAATAGTTATCAGCGGAGGCGGCACAGGCGGACACATTTTCCCGGCAGTGTCGATTGCCAATGCAATAAAAGAATTGCGCCCCGACACAGAGATTCTGTTTGTTGGAGCATTAGGGCGCATGGAGATGGAGCGGGTGCCTCAATCAGGATATGAGATTGTGGGGCTGCCTGTCCGTGGACTTATCCGCCCCCTTTGGTCGCCAAAGAACATCGGCGTGATGCTCGACTTTCTGAAGAGCAAGCGCATGGTAAAGAAAATACTTAAGGACTTCAAGCCCATGGCTGCCGTGGGAGTGGGAGGCTATGCAAGTGCCGCCACCCTCAACGCCGCCCACAAGATGGGCATTACCTGTCTCATACAAGAACAGAACTCATACGCAGGAGTGACCAACAAGGTCTTGGCATCAGGTGCCGACAAGATATGTGTGGCATACGACGGCATGGAGCGCTTCTTCCCTGCCGACAAGATAATTAAGACCGGCAATCCTGTACGCCAGGCTCTGCTCAACAGCACCGTCAGCCGTGAGGATGCACGCAGGCAGTTCGGACTTGCCCCCGACAAGAAGACAATCACCATAATCGGCGGCAGTCTCGGGGCACGTACCGTAAACGAGAGCATACTGCAGCACATCGACATGGTGGAGGCGGCTCAGGACAACGTGCAGTTTATATGGCAGACAGGCAAATACTACTTCAACAGCATAAAGGAGCAGCTGAAGGACCGTCAGCCCCAAAACCTCATCGTGACCGACTTCATCAGCGACATGGCTGCGGCATATAAGGCTGCCGACCTCGTGGTGAGCCGCGCAGGAGCCAGCAGTATCTCGGAGTTCTGCCTCATAGGCAAGCCGGTGATTCTTGTTCCGTCGCCCAATGTGGCAGAAGACCATCAGACCAAGAACGCCCGTGCACTGTCCGACCGCGATGCAGCCCTGTTCGTCAAAGACTCTGATGCAGCGCAGCAACTGTTGCCGCTGGCGCTCAAGACTGTAAATGACGAGGCTATGCTTGCCGGACTCACAGAAAATATTCTGAAACTGGCGCTACCCGACAGCGCACGGATAATAGCCGAAGAGGTGATAGCCCTAACTGAACACTAAACACTGAACACTGAAAAAATGAAGACAGAAGATATAAAGGCAATATATTTTGTAGGAGCCGGCGGCATTGGCATGAGCGCCATTGCACGGTTCTTCATTAAGAAAGGTATCATTGTGGCAGGTTACGACAAGACACCTTCGGCACTCACCACACAGCTGATAAAGGAAGGTATGCAGATACACTACGAGGATAATGTGGCAATGATTCCGCAGGAATGTCTCAACAAGGACAACTGTCTTGTGGTGTATACACCGGCAATACCTGCCGAGCACACCGAGCTGTGCTATTTCCGCAGTCACGGATTTGAGGTGCAGAAGCGTGCCCAGGTGCTCGGCACTCTGACCCACAGCATGAAAGGACTGTGTGTGGCAGGCACCCACGGCAAGACCACGACATCGACAATGTGTGCACATATAATGCACCAGAGCCATGTGGGATGCAATGCCTTCCTGGGCGGCATATCGAAGAATTACAATACTAACTATATATTCGGCAGCGACGAATATGTGGTGATAGAAGCCGATGAGTTCGACCGCTCTTTTCACTGGCTGCGCCCGTGGATGAGCGTCATAACATCAACAGACCCCGACCATCTCGACATATACGGCACAAAAGAAGCCTATCTTGAGAGTTTCCACCACTACTCCACCCTCATACAGCCGGGAGGTGCGCTGATAATACGCAAGGGACTGGAAATGAAGGACGAGCTGCAGGATGGTGTGCGCCGCTATGAGTACAGCCGCGACGAGGGTGACTTCCATGCCGAGAACATCAAAATTGCCAATGGCGGCATAACCTTCGACTTTGTATCGCCGATAGAAAACGTAAGCAACATAGAGCTCGGTCAACCTATACCGATAAACATCGAAAACGGTGTGGCGGCTATGGCTATGGCACAGCTCAACGGATGCACTGCCGACGAGCTGCGCGAGGGAATGAAGACCTACCGCGGAGTGGACCGCCGTTTCGACTTCCGCATAAAGACCGACCGCCTGGTATTCCTGAGCGACTACGCCCATCACCCTAAGGAAATCTACCAGAGTGCCAAGAGTCTGCGCGAGCTCTACAGCGACAAGAAGATAACGGCTATGTTCCAGCCTCATCTATATACACGCACCCGTGATTTCTACAAGGACTTTGCCGATGCGCTCAGCATCCTCGACCGAGTGGTGCTGCTCGACATTTATCCGGCAAGAGAACTGCCAATAGAGGGCGTGACCTCAAAGCTCATCTACGACAATCTTGCCGAGGGTGTGGAGAAAACGATGATAAAGAAAGACGAGGTGATCGACTATGTTGAGAACAACGACTTTGAAGTGCTCGTGGTGCTGGGTGCCGGCGACCTTGACAACCAGACCGACAACATAGCAGACGTTTTGCGCAAGAAATATCACATCTAAGGATTAAAGATGATAAGGATAAACTGGAAAAAGACAATACTGATAACAGCGGACCTCCTATTAGGAGTGTATCTCGTGTTTGCAGTCACCGCGTTCAACAAGCCCGATGACAGCAACCTGCTGTGCTCGCAGGTAAAGATAGACATTACCGACAGTCAGGTGGCAGGCTTCCTTAATGCCGACGAGATAAAGAAAATGCTGAAGCAGAAAAAACTTTATCCTTTAGGCAAGCCTGTATCCTCCATCAACTGCCGCGACATGGAAGAGGCGCTGACGGCAAGCCCGTTTGTAGACAAGGTGCAGTGTTACAAGACACAAAACGGCAATATCAGCATATCGCTCACACAGCGTATGCCGATTGTAAGGATTATGGCTGAGAACGGCTCCAACTATTATCTTGACAATCACGGCGGAGTGATGGGAAAGACAAAATACACCGCCGACATAATAATTGCCACGGGTAACATTTCCCAGAAATTTGCACAAGGACCGCTGAGCGAGGTGGCAAACTACATTGTGCACAGTGACATATGGAACCACCAGATAGAGCAAATCAACGTGCTCGACGACGGAACGATGGAACTGGTGCCTCGCGTGGGCGAACATATTATATTTATAGGCGATGCCACGGAAATAGAAAAGAAGTTCGACCGTCTGGAGAAATTCTACCGCTACGGACTAAGCAAAGTGGGCTGGAACAAATACAAGTATATCAGTGTGGAGTTCAGCAACCAGATTATATGCAGACGCAACGACACTGACGAACAGGAATCGCCGGCAGTCCTGACGCCACAATCCGACAGCCAGCAGGAACAGGCAGCCACACAGACGGCAGACGGAAACGCCACACAGCCGGCAACGGGAAACAGCGCCACACAGCCGACGGCAGCAGAGAAACAACAAAGCAATAAAAACAACAAAACGATATAACAAGATGGCAGCAAAGGAATTTATAGTAGCAATCGAACTTGGTTCGTCCAAAGTTACAGGTATTGCAGGCAAGAAGAATCTTGACGGCAGCATCACCGTAAATGCTATCGTTAAGGAAGACTCCTCGTCGTTCATTCACAAAGGAGTGGTTTACAACATTGAGAAGACAGCCCAGTGCATAACGAGCATTGTCGGCAAGCTAAGCATGAAAATGAAGACACGCATCCACAAAGTGTATGTGGGAATAGGCGGACAGAGCATCCGCAGCATTCTCAATGTGGTGCAAAACGACCTGCCTGTCGACACACAGATTACTCAAGACATGATTGACGAGCTGAACGATGCAAACTACAACATGAAATATCCCGACCAGGAGATACTCGATGTTGCAATACAGGAATTTCTTGTGGACAACCAGCTGCAGATAGACCCTGTGGGCGTGCAGTGCTCTCATCTTGAAGGCAACTACCTCACCATTCTGCAGCGCAAGGCATTTTACGACAAACTAAACAGCTGTCTTGAGATTGCAAACATCAGCGTTGCAGAGATGTTCCTTGCACCGCTTGCCCTTGCCGACAGCGTGCTGACCGAGGCTGAACGCCGCTCCGGCTGTGCCCTTGTAGACATAGGTGCCGACACCACTACAGTGAGTGTCTACAGCAAGAACATACTGCGCCATCTTGCAGTAATACCGTTGGGAAGCAACAATATCACAAAGGACATAGCATCGCTCAACATAGAGGAAAGCGAGGCTGAGCGCCTGAAACTAAAATATGCGAGCGCATACACTGAGTACAAGGATATTGATGAGAGTCTATCCATTCCCATTGATGCCGAACACAGCGTGGAGGCAAAGAAGTTCATAGATATTGTGGAAGGACGCATGCAGGAGATTGTGGAGAATGTAATATATCAGATACCGCAGCGCTATGCCGACAAGCTGCTTGGAGGAATAATCCTCACTGGTGGCGGTGCAAATATTCCAAATATCGACAAGGCTTTCACCGTAAACCACCATCACATGGACAAGACCAGGATAGCGCGCTCTGTAATACACACCATAAATTCATCGCTGCCCGAATTGAAACAGCAGAACGGAACACTCTGCACTATTCTCGGACTATTGGCAAAGGGCGACATCAACTGTGCCGGCGGCGAACTGCCCACAGCCGGCGACCTGTTTGAGCCTGCAGCCACATCACAAGGTACAGTCACCAATGACCCCATGCGGGTAAGAAAGCCCGGCGACCTTGCACCGGGCACCGTGCAGACGGCAGCCGAGAAAAAACTCGCCGAAGAAGAGGCTGAACGCCTGCGTCAAGAGAAAGAAGCAGAGTTGCAACGCCAAAAGGAGGCGCAGGAAGCAGAAGAGCGCCGCAAGCGCCGCGAGAACAGCCCGATAAACAAGATGTGGAGGCAGATAAAGAAATTCGGCAAAGTGATGACCGACCCTGAGGACGAGTAACAGCATAAAAAACATTGTAACAGACTAAACAGGACAATTATGACAGACATCAGCAATATGCCAATAGTAGACTTTGGCACACCGGAGACAGCACATAGCATAATCAAGGTTATAGGTGTAGGCGGCGGTGGCGGCAACGCTGTGAACCACATGTACCGCGAGGGTATTCACGATGTTACCTTTGTGGTATGCAATACCGACCGTCAGGCACTCAACGGCTCACCCGTGCCGGTACACTTACAGCTCGGCGACGACGGACTGGGTGCAGGCAACAAGCCCGAGGTGGGCAGACAAGCCGCCGAGCAAAGCCTCGATGCCATTCGCAACATGCTTTCCGACGGCACCCGCATGACCTTCATAACCGCAGGTATGGGAGGCGGTACGGGCACAGGAGCAGCACCTGTAATTGCCCGCGTGTCAAAAGAGATGGACATTCTTACAGTAGGTATCGTCACTATACCTTTTGCCTTTGAGGGCAAGAAGAAGATAGACAAGGCTCTTGACGGCGTAGAGGAAATGGCGAAGCACGTTGATGCCCTGCTTGTGGTAAACAACGAGCGTCTTCGTGAGATTTATCAGGCACTGTCACTGGACGAGGCTTTCGCCAAAGCCGACGCAACGCTTAGCGTGGCTGCCAAGAGCATTGCAGAGATTATCACCATACCCGGTGTCATAAACCTCGACTTCAAGGATGTGCGCACAGTGCTCAAGGACGGTGGCGTGGCAATCATGTCAACGGGTTACGGCGAAGGTGAAAACCGCGTGAAGAACGCCATAGAGGATGCGCTCAACTCACCGCTGCTCAACGACAACGACGTGTTCAATGCCAAGAGCATTCTGTTCAACATAGCATACAGCAACGACAGCGGCTCAGGCGAGGGACTAATGATGGACGAGATGAACGATGTACACGACTTCTTGAATAAAGTTGACGATTACGAACTGAAATGGGGCACCACCATCGACCCGGAATTAGGCAAGAAGGTGAAAGTGACAATCCTTGCCTCAGGTTTCGGAATGAAGAACATCGACGGCATGCAGGACCGCGTGCAGCGGCAGACACAAGAGGAGATGAACAAGCTTGCCGAAGAGGAAGCCCACAAGGCTGCCCTCGCACAGCGCCGCGTGGAATACTATGGCGACAAAGGCGGCAAGACTCTCATCAAGCGCCGCCCGAACTTCTACCTCTTCCGTCCGGAAGACCTCGACAACGATGATGTGATTTCTGCCGTTGAGAACACACCTACATATAAACGTACACGCGAGATTCTTGACAATATCACAAAAACATCGAGCAACACCGTGATTGATCCTGTAGAAAAAACACAGCCCCCACATCAGGGAACAATTGTGTTCGGATAAACATTAGTCTTATATGCCCCATTAGCCTTATAATACTATAATGGCTAATCAAACAGCTCCCGCAACACAGGAAGCGATTTCAACGGAGCGAAATCGGGAAGGTGTATGCAATAATATCTTACAAGCATATCAACCAACCGGTTTCGCTCTGCCCGCGTAAAGTGGAACAGATGCATTGTGGCATAGTTGATTCTCGTCACCGTACTTATGACAGCAGCCTCACCGGCGGCGATATAATCGCTGTGAACCGGCACAGTGGAACTGAAGGCACATGCTCTCAGGTCAAACACATCACCCTCGGAATATCCCTCAGTGTTGGGACCGAAACCTATAAACTGCGCAAGTCGCAGCATGAACACAAGGTGAAAGTTCGACACAGGTCTGTCGCAGGCATCAAGCCACATCAGACTGTCTTTTATATACATATATAACGGTACATTCTGCTGTTCCCCCTTGAGTGCCTGATAGAGAAAATCTGACAAAAAAAGGCTCAGCGACAACTTTACGGCAGAAAAAGGCAACGACAGATAAGGTACAGCCACATAAGCGGTCTTCAGTTTGTGCAGCTGACCATGCGGCGAACTATCTGCAGTAACCTCAAGTATGGTCAAAGGCTGAAACAACTGCTTCCCCATACCGCCACGCCTGCCTTTGGGAATATTTACAATAAACGACTGTCTACCATACTCCACAGTAAACATATCTACGATAATACGTTGCTCACCATACTTCAGTGAGTGCAGCACAATAGCCTCCGTTTTTATTGTCATAACAGTGCAAAGTTACCGCTTTTTCTTTAAAAAATCACCTTTTTAGTTAAATTTTTTATGTTAAACGAAAAAAAACACCAAAATATTTTGTCATTCGGGAAAATTGCAGTACCTTTGCACTCGCAAATTTAAAACTGGTCCCTTCGTCTATCGGTTAGGACGAGAGATTTTCATTCTCTAAAGAGGAGTTCGACTCTCCTAGGGACTACGAAAAAATAAAAAAACAGAATAAAAAAGATGGCAAACCACAAATCATCAGAGAAGAGAATCCGTCAGGAGAAGACGAGAACTTTGCATAACAAGTACTATGCAAAGACTATGCGTAACGCTGTACGCAAGCTTCGTGCCATTACAGATAAGGACGAGGCTGCAAACTTGTACCCAACTGTGCAGAAGATGCTTGATAAGTTGGCTAAGACCAATATCATCCACAAGAACAAGGCTGCTAACATCAAGTCAAGCCTTTGCGCACACATTGCAAAGCTCGCATAAGCGCAGCTACATCAAGGATAAGAAAGATTTTATTCATAAAAATAAATCTCTACAGGTTATCACACACGTGATAACCTGTTTCCTTGTGCGCTACACACTGCCTTTTCGCCTGGGAAACAAATAAAAAACATTAAAAAACGGCTTCAGAAAAATGATTCTTCATTCTTCATTCTTCATTCTTCATTTTTCTTTGTAATTTTGCAAAAAATCAACAAAACGTTTACGAATATGACGGACTACTTCACACAAAACAACATGAGACGGCTGCCCGAGGGAATACAATCGTTTGAAATGATAAGAAAGGGCAACTATGTATATGTTGACAAAACCGACTTGGTGTGGCAGCTTGCCAACGGCAGAATGTTCAACTACCTCAGCCGCCCGCGCCGCTTCGGTAAGTCCTTGCTTGTAGACACTCTTCGCTGTTACTTCGAGGGAAAGAAAGAACTCTTCGAGGGATTGAAGATAATGGGGTTGGAAAAGGAATGGAAGGTTAGCCCGGTGATTCGCTTCGACATGAGCAACGCTGGAGCCTCGGCAGAAGACTTGAACAGCTATTTCAACTCCACATTTTGGGATTTGGAGAGAAAATACAGTGTCAAGACATTTGATGGAGACAGTCTTTCAGGACGTTTCAACCGTATTCTCCGCACCGCAAGCAACGAGGGCGAGAATCCTGTGGTGATACTTATCGATGAGTACGACTCACCGCTGCAACATTCATGGCATACTCCAGAGCACGAGGCATGTACTGCAATATACAGAAAAGTGTTTGCACTGCTGAAGTCATGCACACAATATGAGCGTTTTGTATTCCTCACCGGTATCACCAAGTTCACGCAAATATCACTGTTTTCCGTGCTCAACAACCTTACCAACGTAAGTTTCATGCCACAGTATGCGGCCATCTGCGGCATCACAAAACAGGAAATCCACGAGAATTTCATGCCCGAGATTGAGGCAATGGCAAAACATGACGGAAAGACTACAGACGATATTTTTGCAAAACTAAAATACAATTACGACGGCTATCATTTCAGCGATGAGAACATGGTGGACATATACAACCCCTTCAGTCTCGTCACTTCTCTTGCGCAGCTGCGCATAGGCAACTACTGGGTATCCTCAGGAGCCACATCAATGCTGCCCAAGTTTGTGGAAGATTTAGAACTGAAACTCACAGACATGGAAGCCATTCCTGTCGATAAGAATATTTTGGAAAGTTCCGACGTCACGGGTGGCGCAGAACTGTTCCTCTATCAGTCGGGCTACCTGACAATCAAAGACTTCAACAGCTTTGACTACATACTTGGCATTCCAAACAACGAAGTGCGCCAGGCACTGTATGCGGTAGTCATCCCAGCGTTGACCCTTCGCAGCAAAAACGATGTGGTGACTGCACAAAACCGCCTGCGCAGCCACCTCAACTATGGCAATGTTGACGAAGCAATGAATATATTGAAAGCAATGGTTGCCGATGTGCCATACAGCAACAAAAAACTGGCGAACATGGGAATGGAGGAGCGCTACCGTTTCATCATCAGCTGCATTTTCCACGCCATAGGTCTGCGTGTTGAGGTGGAGCACATGATGACTTGCGGACGCATCGACATTGTAACATGGGCAATGAACGCCATCTATGTCATAGAGCTAAAGCTCACAAACAACGGCGGTCTGGAAGCTGCCAAGCAGCAAATTCTCAAAAATCAATATGCTGCCCCATTCGGTGATGACAGCCGCGAGGTAATTCCACTCGCCATAGAGCTGGACGACAACGGGAAAGGCATCCTGCGCTTTGCACGGATCTGAAGCAACAACCATCATCCAAACTCTCCTTTTGCAACTTTTTTCATGTCCATCATGAAAAAAGTTGCAAATTTGTTTGTCAATTCAAAAAAAATCATTAATTTTGTCCCGACTTTCATAGTCTTTTGCTTTATTGTGTCACCGACGGACGTGTTCCGCCACAGCCACAAACAACGAGCATAAGACTAACCTGCGCCGAGTCGGACGACAGGCATTAGCCTGACTGATGACGGATGCGGTGGGAACGGGAGTCACTATATATAGGAAGGCGTTTACTTTGACGCTTTGTTCTTGACGTCTTGAAATCTCGCAAATTTCCATGATGTTGTCGGAACATAGCAACGGTAGATGCTCATGGGATGTTTTATAGACATTCCTGTATCCATATTTTCATGCTATTATTGTATATGTACGTATATAATAATATGTATGCGATATGGTGTATAGGGATATTATATAAACACATCGGCGTGGGTTTCGCGTTGCTCGTTCAACAACATCGGGCAATGCGAGAGCCTCAAGACGTGGGACGGGCAACAGGGTCGGATCTCCACGCTCTTTTTGTTTATAGTTAAATGTCAATACTTTTATTTACGCCGATACTGGGAGGTCGATAGGCATTTTAATCTTCAAAGATACTATGGAGAAAAAGAATCAAAAAGAAGAGCTCCAGTCAAGACGTGAGTTCTTCAAGAAGGCAGCAAAGGGTGCTTTGCCAATCCTTGGTGCTATTGTATTAGCTGGTAATCCATTACTAACTAAAGCCAGTGTCTCTCCTTCTGGATGTTCTAAGTATGGATGTGGAACCTGTACAGGTTCTTGTAGTGGTACATGCTCCGGCGGATGTAACACTACATGTCGCGGTACTTGTGATGGCAGTTGTAGAAATACCTGCCAGTCAACTTGCAAGGGTGGATGTAGCCATTATGCTTGCAAGGGAGTCGCAAATCGTTAATTTAACAGTACGGCAGATTTACTTTAATTTTTGTATTCTGCCGTACATGCAAACTAAAGAATTAAATGTATGACAAAACAAATTCAGGCGGAAGCAGAAGTGTGGCAAGAGGGCATTGCCCGTGAAATAACATTTATAGTTACAAAGGATTGCCAACTTGCATGTAAATACTGCTATTTGGTTGGCAAAAATGAAAAAGAGCGCATGAGTTTTGAAACTGCCAAGCAAGTGGTGGATTATGTGTTGGCGTGCGATTTATATAAAAATGACCCTTCTGTAGTATGGGACTTCATCGGTGGAGAACCATTTTTGGAAATAGATTTAATAGACAAAATCTGCGATTATATCAAGGTAGAAATGTACAGACATAATCACCCTTGGTTTAATTCTTACAGATTTTCTTTTGCAACAAATGGTATTAATTATCACACTCCCAAAGTACAAAATTTTATCAAGAAAAATAAACAACACCTAAGTATCATGATGACTATTGATGGTACACAATTACTTCATGACATGAATAGAGTGTACAAACATTCAAATCATGGATCATACAATGATGTTGTGAAAAATGTTCCTTTATGGCAAAAACAATTCCCTGGTTCAGGAACAAAAGTTACAATAAGTCACTCTAATATTGACTATATAAAGGACAGCGTATTACATTTATTTGATTTAGGATTAACAAACGTAAATATCAATTGTGTATTTGAGGATGTTTGGAAAGAAGGGGATGACAAACGATTGGAACACCAACTAATAATGTTGGCTGACGAAATAATAGAAAAGGATTTGTTTACCAAGCATACATGTTCTTTCTTCTGGGAGCAATTGGGAAAGCCAGCAGATAATGATGAAAAACTGGTGTGGTGCAGGCAAAATGCTATCTGTAGACTCAGCGGGCAATTTCTATCCATGTACTCGATTTGCACAATATTCACTTCGTGACAAAAAGGCATGGACAATAGGCAATGTTAAAGAAGGAATCGATAAGAATAAACTACGTCCTTTCTTGACTTTAGGTCGTAAGGTACAGTCAAAGCCTGAATGCATTGACTGCGAAGTGGCAAGCGGTTGCGCATGGTGCCAAGGAGAAAACTATGATGCAGCAGAAACGCCTACCATTTATCAGCGTTCTACCGCAATCTGCAAGATGCACAAGGCACGTGTGCGT
>Ga0129317_1000103_pt1 | contig 105645 bp, 88 predicted proteins | sample Cm1ome_FD_94430 | JGI IMG/M metagenome (GOLD analysis project Ga0129317, IMG submission 94430) | Eastern black-and-white colobus group fecal microbial communities from Wisconsin, USA - Cm1105 metagenome | ecosystem: Host-associated > Mammals > Digestive system > Large intestine > Fecal | place...
AAATATCAAAGCATCCACCGCCAATGAACTCTCTGATCAAAGAATTCATTGGAATGTAAGCATTTCCAATTCCGACAAAATAATCCAGAAATTTGAGCAGACGTTTCGCTTCCACATATTCCTCACAATCTTTTTCAATTCCAAAAAGGATTGGCTCTACATATGGTTTCAGCACAGCCAGTTCATAGAGAAGAGCAGAGTTGAACATAACATCGGCATCTTCCTGATACGGGAAGATATTTTTCTCTTCCCCTTTTCTGACAGATGACCACATAGCAATGGTCTGTTTAGCCGGGGTTCCTCTTGTTCTTGCATCACGCACCATCCGTCTTAAAAGGCGCCCATCCGTCGATGGAATATAGTTGTGCTCATCTACATTCAGCTGCGTAAGTGCACTGATATAAATCTTAAATTTATTTTCCTTTGGAAGATCATACGTCAGTTTGTCATTTAGACAGTGAATTCCCTCCAGTAAAAGGATATCACTTTCTCCAAGCTGCAGGCTGTCTCCTCGATATTCGCGCTTTCCGGTCTTAAAGTTAAAAGTTGGCATCTGTACACATTTTCCGGCAAGAAGAGCTGTCAGATCTTCATTTAACTTCTTCACATCCACACATTCCAGACATTCAAAATCTGGTTTTCCTTCTTCATCTACCGGTGCAGACGCACGGTCAACAAAATAATTATCTACGGCAATCGTATGCGGGGTCAATCCATTTACAAGAAGCTGGATGGCAAGGCGATGGGAAAATGTGGTCTTTCCGGAAGAAGATGGACCGGCAATCAGAACAAATTTCTTTTCCGGCTGACCGGCAATCTGACCGGCAATCTCAGCAATCTTCTTCTCCTGCAAAGCCTCCTCCACCAGAATCAGTTTCTGAGGATTTTCACCGACAATATAGTCATTCAGATCACCCACCGTCTCAATTCCAAGTCCACTGCTCTGTGTAGACGCTTTCAATGTCTGAAACAGTTTGTATTTTGGTCTGAATTCCGGTACGACTTTCGGATCCAGCGTTGTCGGCATCTGCACAACAAATCCCTCATCATATAGATACAACTTGAAGTATTTTAAATAACCGGTCGATGGAACCATATAACCATAATAATAATCTTCAAATTCATTGATGCTATAGATTCCTACTGTAGAAACCCTTCTGTATTTGAAAAGATGTTCTTTTTCACCCATTCCGTGCATTTTAAAACGCTGGATGGCCTCGTCTGTATGAATTCGTTTTTTCATAATCGGAAGATCCGCTTCCACCAGCTCTCTCATTCGATGTTCTACTTTATCAAGAAAAGCTTGATCTATCTTCACCTCTCCTGAAATGGTGTAGTAGTATCCTTTATCAATAGAAAAATGAATCTGCACTTTATGCTGTTTCTGGTGATCCAACACATCATAAATTGCCTTCACGAGCAAAAAACTGACTCCTCGTTTATAGGTAAGATTTCCGCATGCATCTGCTCCTGTGACAAATTTTATGTCGCAGTCTTTTTCTACTTTCTTATATAATTCTTGTAATTTTCCATTTACAAATACCAGAAGAATATCATTTTCTATCTCATGCTGATGTTCTCTTGCAATCTGTAGATAAGTAGTCTTTTCTGGATACTCTTTTGCTATGCCATTTACAATGACTTGATAGTTCTTCATCCCATATCCTCCTATAAAATCAGAAACGGCTGCTGTATCGGGGCTGTTTTTATCTGTAAATCCGGGAAGTTCACTGCGCAGAATTTGCGCATATCTTCCATATAAATGTATTCGGTTCCATAATGACCTGCATCGATGATCATAAGGCCCTGAGCCACTGCATCAATTCCTTCGTGATGATCAATATCTCCGGTAATCAGCACATCGGCTTTCTTTTGAAGTGCACTGGAAATTACACTTTTCCCGGAACCTGGAGAAACGGCTGCCCGTCGGATTCTTTTATTCAGATTTCCAAATACTTTCACATTCGGAATTCCCAATACTTTTTTCACAAACTGGCAGCATTCTTCTAATGTCATTTCTGACCTCAGACTTCCAACCCTTCCGATTCCTTCCGCATGGTCTTCTTCCTCAGCAGTCGCTTCCAGCACTTCCTGCTCTTTCATCTCAAGATATTCGCCTGCAAGCTGTGCCATTCCTTTGACATCATAATTCGTATGCATAGCATAATAAGCTATATCATTCTGAATCAATTTCAAAACCCGGCGTCCAATAAAATCTTGATCTGTAATGCGTTTCATTCCTTTAAAGATCATCGGATGATGGGTAAGCAAAAGGTCTGCTCCCCACGTCCTCGCGTCTTCAATCACTTCATCTGTCGCGTCAAGTGCAATATAAATTTTCTGTACTTCTTTCTCGCATCGCCCGACAAGAAGTCCCACATTATCCCAATCCAATGCATATTGCTTTGGATATCTTTCTTCTATTTTTTTCGTAATTTCACTACAAAGCATATGTATTTCCTTCTATATTAAATTAAAATATTTTTCAAGCACCTGTCTTATCCCGACATTCTTTTGTATCATTTCCTCCTGTCTGCGCTTTGCTCTTTCTGTCTGCTGACTGCTCAGGGACTCTATAATTTCCTCGCTAATCTGAATTTCTCTTTCCAGAAATTGTCGCAAAACAGGGTTCTCATCACGGAGAAGACATTTCCCATATTCCAGTTCTTCCGGTGCATAACTTTCTATATGTTCTTCTCTATCTGGAACAACCTTCATTATCGGATAGTATTTTCCATCCTCCAGAACCATATTTTCCTCTATAATCTGATACCCATTTTCCATCAGATATGGCCGGACTTTTCCAATTTCAGACTGTGGCTGAAGAATCAACTCCTTCAAACTCCTTGCCACCTCTTTTTTATCTTCCAAAATATGGATAACCAGAGCGCCGCCCATCCCGGCGGCAATCATAGTGTCGACTTCCCCTGTTTTCAGTTCTTTAAGTCCATCGGACAATCTGGTTCGGATTCTCTTTTCAAGTCCATATTCCCTAATATGCTCTTTGGCTCTTTCCAGCGGCCCTTTGTTAATATCCATGGCAATTGCTTCCGGTATCACATTCTGCTCTATCAGATAGATCGGAATATATGCATGATCCGTTCCAATATCTGCCAAACGCATCCCTGGGGTCACCATATTTGCAACTGCCTGTAATCTTTTTGATAATTCCATCATATTTTATTCCAAATAATCCTTTAATTTCTTACTTCTACTCGGGTGACGCAATTTTCGCAGCGCTTTTGCTTCGATTTGTCGGATACGCTCGCGAGTTACATCAAATTCTTTTCCCACTTCTTCCAGCGTTCTGGCGCGCCCGTCTTCCAGACCAAAGCGAAGCTTTAATACCTTCTGCTCTCTTTCTGTCAAAGTCTCCAGAACTTCCTCGAGTTGTTCTTTCAAAACAGTCTGCGTTGCAGCGTCTGCCGGCATCGCCACCTGATCATCCTGAATAAAATCTCCCAGATGGCTGTCCTCTTCCTCTCCAATTGGCGCTTCCAAAGAAACCGGGTCCTGCGAAATCTTCATCACTTCTCGCACTCGCTCTGCCGAAACTCCCATCACTTCTGCAATCTCTTCCGGCAGTGGTTCTCGCCCAAGCTCCTGTAACAATTGTCTGGATGTCCGGGACACCTTATTGATCGTTTCCACCATATGCACCGGAATACGGATCGTTCTTGCCTGATCCGCAATGGCACGCGTAATCGCCTGACGGATCCACCATGTCGCGTAGGTGCTGAACTTAAAGCCTTTTTCGTAATTGAATTTTTCTACTGCTTTGATCAGTCCCAGATTTCCCTCCTGAATCAGATCCAGAAAAGACATTCCGCGTCCCACATACCGCTTTGCGATACTTACCACCAATCGAAGGTTCGCCTCTGCCAGACGCTTTTTGGCGCTTTCATCTCCTTCCTCTATTTTCTTGGCAAGCTCCACTTCTTCTTCCGCAGTCAAAAGTGAGACCTTTCCAATTTCCTTCAGATACATACGGACAGGATCATCTACTCCTACACCTTCCGGCACTGACAGATCGATCTTTTCCACATCAATTTCATCTTTTTCCGATAAAATGAGTTCGTCCACATCGTCATCTTCCTCGTCACCGTTTCCGATTTGCAGGACATCAATTCCCTTTTCTTCCAGATACTCATATATGTCATTCATCTGTTCAGAGCTCAATTCAATGCCTTTAAAATAATCCATGACTTCCTGCTGTTCCAGAATATTTTTTTTCTTCTTCGCGAGAACAACCAAGTTTTTCAATCTTACTTCAAACGTTACTACCTTTTCTTCCATGTAGTATCCTTCCTCTCATTGCTTGTTTATATTTTGTCCCTAATCAATGGAAATATGCAACTTCTGTAAATCCTGTAATGCCTTTCTGGCGTCCATAAGCTGCTGAAGTCCCTGAATATCGGTTGGTGCCAGTTTTTTCGTTGCTTCATCAATACTGTAGCGCTTTACACGTATGATTGTTTCTTTGACTGCCTTTTCTTCTTCCTGTTTGGTGGTCAGCTCTTTGATACGGGTATGAAATAAAGATGCCGCCTCCCTGTGTTCCTCTTCTTCGGTAAAATAATTCATGATCTGAGCTGGATTCACTTCCCCTCTTTCATACTGTTCAAACAAGAGTGTTGCCACTTTTCGGTATAAATCCTTTGTAAAATCTTCCGGAGTAATATACCTGCTGATCTGAGGAAACAGTTCCTTGTAGTCGATCAGCCATGTCAGCAAAAGCCGCTGAGATTTTATATGTCCATCTTCTTTTTGCCCCTCTCTTGCAACGGCTGTCTTCGGCTTACTTGCCGGCGTTGCCATGCCCGTCTGCACCGCAACCTTCACCACCAGTTTTCGCAGTTCTTCATATTCTACGCGATAAGTTTTCGCAACTGCTTCTATATAATTCGTGCGCTCGATCTCTTCGTCAAATTCTGCCAGCCACTTTGCCGCTATTCGAAGGAACTCAGTCTTTCCTTCTGGAGACTGCATATCGTAATCACGCTCCAGCATTTCCAGACGGAACATAAATCCATTTCTCGCCTTTGCAATACGCTCTTCGAAGGCATCTTTTCCCAGATTTTTGATAAATTCATCTGGATCTTTGTACGGATCCATGCGGATAACTTTCGCCGAAATTCCCGCCTCTTTCAAAATAGGTACGGCTCGAAGCGCCGCCTTGGTTCCAGCTTCATCACTGTCATAAGTCAAATAAACTTCATTTACATACCGCTTGATCAGGGCAGCATGTCCGGCCGTGAGCGCCGTTCCAAGTGTTGCCACTGCATTGGTAAATCCTGACTGATGAAGAGAGATTACATCCATGTAGCCCTCACAAACCAGATAATAAGGTTTACGTGAAGTACGCGCTCTGTTTAAACCGTATAAATTCCGGCTCTTATCAAAAATCATCGTTTCCGGTGAATTCAGGTACTTTGGTTTCCCATCGCCCATCACGCGACCGCCAAAGCCAATCACACGACTATTCACATCCATGATTGGAAACATAACACGATTCCAGAACTTATCATAGATTCCTGTCTTTTCATCCACATTTGCCAAGCCTGCTTTGATGATCTGCTCGTCACTATATCCTTTCGCCCGCAAATATTTGTAAAGGTCATTGCTGTACTTATTGGAATATCCAAGACCAAATGCCACAATCGTCTCATCCGAAAGTTCCCGCCGTTTCAGATAATCATAAGCGATTTTTCCATTCTGCGATTTTAACTGCGCATAGAAATATTTTGCCGCCAGCTTATTGATCTCCAGTAATGTGGTGCGCAGATCTGCCCTCTCTTTCGCCTCTTTTGAATAAGTCTCTTCCGGAAGCTCCACACCTGCCCTTGCAGCCAGGAATTTCAGTGCCTCCAGAAAAGAATAATTTTCATACTCCATAATAAATGTAAATACATTTCCTCCGGCTCCACATCCGAAACAATAGTACATCTGCTTGTCCCTGCTTACGGAAAAGGAAGGGGACTTCTCATTATGAAATGGACAAAGTCCAAAATATGAATTCCCCTTTTTCTGTAATTTCACATATCCGGAAATGACATCTACAATATCATTTCTGCTTCTTACTTCTTCTACAATTTCATCTGAATAATACATTCTGCCCTCTAAGCCTTTCTACCTATAATAAATGGATTCATTTCCTTTAAAAATTCCATGATTTTGGTACGAAAATATCTTCGAATTTCTTCACCGCATAGGTATCTGTCATTCCAGCAATATAATCACAGACAATCTGTTCTTCCGTATCTCCCGCATCAAGTCTTGCCCGGTACTGTTCCGGTAAGAGTTCAATGCGGTCTTCATAATAAAAATACAGCTTTTCAACCATCTGTATTGCTTTCGTCTCCTCGCCTTTGGCCTGCGGATTCGTATAAACATTTTCAAACATATATTTTCGCAATTCTGCCATTGCCTCACCGACTTCCGCCGACATTGCAATCTCCGGTCTTCCCATACTATTGGTAATCACATCATGGATCAATGTATTTAACCTTACTCTTACACTTCCCCCAAGTGTGTTCCGCAGTTCTTTCGGGATATCCTTTTCTGCAATAATACCACCTCTCATCGCATCGTCAATATCATGATTGATGTAAGCGATTTTATCCGAGAGCCGTACAACCTGCCCTTCTAACGTGGATGGCCTTCCGGCAGTCTGATGATTTCGGATTCCGTCAATCACTTCCCATGTCAGATTCAGACCTCTTCCGTCTTTTTCCAGCACTTCTACCACACGCACACTCTGCTCATTGTGTTTAAATCCATTTGGACATATCGAATTCAAAGCCCGCTCTCCTGCATGACCAAAAGGAGTATGCCCCAAATCATGTCCCAGACTGATCGCCTCTACCAGTTCTTCATTCAATTGCAGCGCCTTCGCAATGGTTCTGGCGGTCTGCGACACTTCCAACGTATGTGTAAGCCTTGTACGATAATGATCGCCCTTAGGTAATAGGAACACCTGCGTCTTCTGTTTCAATCGTCGAAAAGCCTTGCAATGTAAAATCCGGTCACGATCCCGTTGAAATACCGGACGGATATCACACTGTGGCTCTTCGCGCTTCCTTCCTTTAGAATTTACACTCAGCGAAGCATATGGGCTTAAATATTCCATTTCGTTCTGTTCAAGCCGCTCTCGAATATTCACTCTATTTCCTTCTTTCTAAATTTTCGCTCTTTTTGCAACTTCACGGTCAATATTCAAAATTTATTTTTTTCAACAATTTTTATTGACTTTCTAATTTCTATAGTGTATTATATCATTTGTCGAGCGGATGGTAAACAAAAACATCTAAGCTGATACGCGGAAGTGTCGGAACTGGCAGACGAGCAAGACTAAGGATCTTGTGCATATTGCTTGCGTACGGGTTCAAGTCCCGTCTTCCGCATTTACAGCGCTTAATTATATGGGCGCTATACAAAATCATATAGTCTATACGCGGAAGTGTCGGAACTGGCAGACGAGCAAGACTAAGGATCTTGTGCATATTGCTTGCGTACGGGTTCAAGTCCCGTCTTCCGCATTATAACAGGACACCAATTTGGATGCAATATGTATCTTAATTAGTGTCTATTTTTTTTACCAGAACAATGAATTTTCCTTGTTGGAGGACAGTATGCCTGAGAAAAAATATTATACCGCCTACGATAACCGTTATCGACAAGTACATAAACAGAACCTGCAATGGTTTAACGAAAGCCCCTCTCCTATCGTAGCTGAAACCATTCATGATTTTATGATTTCCCGCCAACATAAAATTCTTGAAATTGGCTGTGGAGAAGGCCGCGACGCACATCCGCTGTTTGCACAGGGCTTTGACTTACTGGCAACCGATGTATCCCCGGAGGCAATCTCTTTTTGTCAAAAGCAGATGCCTGATTATACAGAGCATTTCCAACTTCTTGACTGTGTCACCGAAAAACTGAACGATACTTTTGATTTTATTTACGCTATAGCCGTTGTACATATGCTCGTTCTCGATGCAGACAGAAACGCCTTTTACAGCTTCATTCGAGAACATTTGAAATCTGACGGAATCGCACTCATTTGCACGATGGGTGACGGTAACATGGAATGTCAGTCTGATATTCAAACTGCTTTTTCCATCCAAAATCGTATCCATCAGCAGACGGGAAAAAAGATCCAGATCGCCAATACTTCTTGCCGAATGGTCAGTTTTCAGACTTTTGAAAAAGAATTAGAGCGAAACGGTCTTGCAATTATAAAACAAGGTGTTACCGCCATTGAGCCAGACTTTCCGCAAATAATGTTTGCCGTAGTCAAGCCTGCTCCAAAATGGAAGGTCTACTTTGAAGGTAACTTCTGGGGACATCAACCTGGACAGCGGCCCGGAACAGAGATTTCCCTTGGAACGCAGTTTGAATGGGCAGATCGCCATTGGGTCATCCCGGCAGCCTACTCCTGCAGCAAAGGTCTGGTCGTGGATTTCTGTATACAAATCGAGCCGTGGCTGATCGAAGCATTTATGAAAAAATGGGATCTTACCATGGAAAATGAGGCGTACAAGCATTTTTCCAAAGAAGAACGAATGCATATGGAACTTGACAATCCTATGAGCCTGAACTTTGACGCCGTCCTTTGCTTAAACGGCAAGGAACTGCATTCTACCCATGGCTGCGGTTGTATGTGGAACCCGTATCTGCCTGCACATGAAGAATATGAAGGGAAATGGGCAGCAAAGCATTACGGACTGGATCAGAATTTCGGTTGGATGATCTGGCGCTCCTGCTATCCTTGGGCAACCAGGCGAAAATCGAAGATCAAAAGTCTCTCTATGACTATCTCACAGCAGAAAATCTCCATTCCCGGTCCCCATTTCCGTGTGGAAAAACCGGGTGATGTTTTCTTGTTTACCTACCCTGAAAACGGAACAGAATACATCTTGACGGTTCAGGAATACGAAGCTCAGTGCATGGATTTTGACCGGATGTCTCCGCAAGATATGGATTATCCGACTCACTATTATGCAATGACTTACACGCTTACACCGGAAATGCCGGACGGCATGATGTCTCTTGTCGATTGTGACGACGGGAACAGACCCCGACAGAGGCACCAACCAAAAGATGGCCCTACATCGGTACATGCCGCAGCGGTTATTGGCATTATTGGCGGTGCTGGTGGACCGACAGCCATCAGCCATGGCCAAAACAGTGAGCAAAGCAAACTCCATGTAGCCTGCTCCAGTCTGCATTTTGAGCCAGTGACAGATATAGAATGGCGTATGGTATTCCATGAAAAACAGTATGAGGATATGGCGTTGAATATGCAGATTTAATGCCTTATCGCAGCACGAAAACGTAGCCATTTTTCAGACTCTACCACTGATAGATTAAGTGATATGCTTGACAGTGATAATTCTTATATTCGCACAAGGGGCTTACATTACTTGCCTATAATTCAAAATGGGATAAAGATTGTAAGATTGATATCCTTTCTGCACTTCATAAAGCAAATATCTGTATTTATGATAGCAGTATGCAGCCATTAGTCATATGCCAACAGCTCCGTATGAATTGCCCTATGAGGGAGCAAAAGAAATGTTGTTGGTAGATGAAGTTGATGATAAAGAGTTTTTGACAAGTTTATTTAATGATATGTATGAGGAGTTGCCAGTTCCAAAACCGAAAAAGAAGAAATAGTCAACTTCCAGCTTGCCGAGCTAGCCAACAAAAAATTAAAAATCAACTACCACACCTGCTGCCATGGGAACACCATTCCCGTGGCGGCAGTTTTTATTTACGCGAAGGCATAAGGCGAGCGGAAATGCTTGCATTTCCATTCGCCGCCGCACGCGAACGAGTGAAACTCGCAAAGTGTGTTTCATCTCGTTTACGCTGAGGCACAAGGCGAGCAAAAATACTTACATTTCTCTATATTTTCATAAATAAATTATTGACTTCGTGGTCGATTTTTGATATATTACGAAAAGACCACCTGGTCGATTTTTGGAGGTATATATGAAACGCGAAGAAAAAAACCAACAAACCAAACGGCGCATTATGGACAGTGCACTGGCTGAATTTTCTGAGCAAGGCTATGGAGCAAGTTCTATCAACACGATTTGTTCTGCGCAGGGAATTTCCAAGGGCATCATCTACCATTATTTTCCATCGAAAGATGACCTGTTTCTTGCCTGTGTAGACGAATGTTTCTGTCTGCTCACCAACAATCTTACCGAAAAAATGCAAATGATAAATGGAACTGTGGAGGAACAACTGGAAGAATATTTCACAGCCAGAATGGCTTTCTTTAACACATATCCGATTTATCAGCGAATTTTCTGCGAAGCTGTCATTGCACCGCCCGCCCACCTGAGAGACGCAATTCAGGAACGAAAAAAGGACTTCGACACCTTAAACATCCAGATTTTGGAACGGTTACTGTCCTCTCTTCCTCTCATGCCACAGATTACGACAGAGGAAATAATGGAAACTTTCCAGGATTTTCAGAATTTTATCAATGCCAAATATCCAACAACAGAATTTGAAGCGCATGACAAAAAATGCCGTATGGCATTACAAATTTTATTATATGGCGTTATCGCCAGAAAGGAGCAAATCTTATAATGAGTACACAAAAATCAACCTCCGTTTTAGGAGGAGTAGAGCCTTCCAAAGCTATTATTAAGCTGGCGATTCCTGCCACACTTGCTTTACTTGCGAAAGCGGTTTATAACCTGGTCGATACTGCCTATATCGGTATGTTAAATTCAGATATCGCTCTTACAGCAGTTGGCGTTACGGTACCGCTTCTGCTTATTATGGTATCCATCGAAAATATCTTTGCAGCCGGAGCGGCTGTTCTGGCCGGACGTCAATTGGGGTGTGATGACTCCGAAGGTGCCAGCCGCACAGTCACAACCGTCATTGGTCTATCCATCATCATCGGTATCCTGCTGTGTATAGGTGGAATTATCTTCATCGAACCACTCATGCGGGCATTTGGTGCATCAGAGGCCTCACTGCCATTAGCCAAAGATTACGCATTCTGGATGTTCATTGCTGCACTGGCAAATCTTCCGGCTCAGAGCATGAACTGTGCTGCAAGAGCAGAATCTTCTGTCAAAATTTCTTCTATTGCAGTAATTACAGGCGCCGCACTCAATATCATCCTGGACCCGATCTTTATGTTTGACTGGGGTCTGAATATGGGTGTTGCAGGAGCTTCTCTCGCAACCACCGTATCGCAATTTGTTACATTCTTTATTTTAACATGGTTCTATGTAAGCGGACGATCTGTCATCAAAGTAAAGGCAACTGCTTTTCGTCCAACCTGGAAATTTATCAAAGATGTTACTGTTATCGGAATTCCAACCGCAGTTATACAAATTTGTCTTTCTGTAGCAGCTTCCCTGACAAATATTGCAGCATCTTCTCTGCCTCAGTCTGATGAAATTATCGCAGCTTACGGTGTCGTACAGCGACTCATTTTGATCGGATGCTATGTGGTTATGGGATTCATGCAAGGATATCAACCTGTAGCCGCCTTCTCTTTTGGTGCAAAAGACGAAGACAGATTCCACAAATCCGTACGCTTTGCCTTAAAGGGTTCTCTGGTTTTAACCGTGCTCGTCGCAGCTGTTTATATCCTCTTGTCGAAACCTCTGATCATGATTTTCAACAGTAACCCGGTCATTGTAAATTATGGAAAATGGCTGCTTATTGCACAGGTAATCCTTTACCCTGCTTTTGGACTCTGTTATATGATGACGATCACCTATCAGACCATCGGGGATTCCAAATACGGATTGTTCCTTTCCGTTATACGTCAGGGGCTGTTCTATGTTCCATTTATCTTAACGCTGCCTAAATTCTTAGGCGTAAAAGGTATTTATTTCACACAGCCTGCTGCGGATATTTTAACAATCATTGTCTGTGTATTATCGATCAAGTCTATGAAGGCTACCGCAAGTAAAAATATGGGAGTCACTCAAAAGGATCCGGTAAATGCCGGTTCTGGCGATTCTGCATTTTAATCTTTCCTAAAAGGACTTTTTTACGTCCCCTTTGGCTCGTCGCCTATACTCAAAAAGGTCCACCGGACCTTTTTATCGCATGCTTGGCAACAAAAAAGCGATGTCTGCTTCATTCTAATGAATCAGGCATCGCTTTTTCATTCAATATAGTGTGAAACGTAACTACTTATCCTCTTCCACACTTTCCGTCTTTACTTTTTCTGTATTTCGCCTATTCATCCATGCCAGGAAAAGCGCCAAAGCAAAAATCAAAATTGAGATCCACTGCGACGTTGAGAATGCTCCAAAACCACCTCTGTCATCAGAACGAAGCATTTCCATAAAAAATCTGCCAACCGAATAAAGGATCATATAAAGTACCCCCACATCGCCGACATGTTTTCTCTTTTTATAATACCAGAGCAAAATCACCGTAATGAGAAAATCTCCTGCTGATGAAAAAAGCTGTGTCGGTAGTAGTTTTACTCCTGCAGGTGCCATACACCCTTCTGGAAATACCACGCCAAGAAAACTTGTCGTCTCTCTTCCGTAGCAGCATCCTGCCAGAAAACACCCAATTCTTCCAAATCCCTGGGCAATGGAGATACTTGGACAAAGCAAGTCAAAACATTCCATAAAAGAAAGTTTTTTGATTCTACAATACAAGATTGCTGCTAAAACTCCAAAAATAATTCCACCGTATACTACAAATCCTTCCGATCCCAGTACACTGATCGGATCTTTGATGAATTGTTCAAACTCTACAATTACATATAATAATTTTGCGCCCAGAAAACCCGCAATCAATCCATATATTGCGATATCCAGAACTTCTTCTTCCTTCATCACGCCGGACTTTTTTGCCCGGTAAACTCCAAGTGCAATACAAACCAGCACCCCGATACCAATCATAAGACCATATCCATGAATCGTAATCGGTCCTATGGAAAACAATTCTAATTTCATCTGCTCGCCTCGCTTCTGCCTATATTTTTCCTCATTCTCTGTATCATATCAGATAACTATAATCTGTGTCCATGTTTTTTTATTCTACTCCTACATATTTACAAAGCCCCACGGAAATAAATTCCGCGGGGCTTCCCTCAACTCTCTCAAAAACCAGAGTGAATTTCTTATGCAAGTGCTTTCTTAGCAACTTCTGCTAATGCTGTGAATCCAGTTGCATCATTAACTGCCATTTCTGCGAGCATTTTTCTGTTGATATCAACGTTAGCAACTTTTAATCCGTGCATTAATCTGCTGTATGATAATCCATTCATTCTTGCAGCAGCGTTGATACGAGCGATCCATAACTGACGCATCTGACGTTTTCTTTCTTTTCTTCCAGCGTATGATGATGTAAGAGCTCTCATTACAGACTGTTTTGCAACTCTGTACTGTTTAGAACGTGCTCCTCTGTATCCTTTTGCTAATTTTAATGTTCTATTGTGTCTTTTCTTAGCGTTTAATCCGCCTTTAACTCTTGCCATGTCCTAAATCCTCCTTCTATCTGACCTTATCTTAGAGATATGGTAATACTTTCTTCATGTTCTTTACATTTGTAGCATCAGTGATAGTTGACTGTCTAAGATTACGTTTTCTCTTAGTAGATTTCTTTGTTAAGATATGGCTCTTGTAAGCTTTATTTCTCTTTAATAAACCTGTTGCTGTTTTTTTGAAGCGCTTTGCAGCTGCTCTATTTGTTTTAATTTTTGGCATGATAAAGTTCCTCCTTAAAATAAATGTGTGTATTTTTAACGTTTTTCAGTTAAAACCATGCTCAGGCTTCTGCCTTCAAGTTTTGCCGGCTTTTCTACTACAGCCACATCTTTTAACATATCTGCAAAATCATCCAGAATATGTTTACTCTGCTGCATATGAGCCATTTCTCTTCCTCTGAAACGAAGGGAAACTTTTACTTTGTTTCCTTTTGCAATGAACTTCTTAGCGTTGTTCATCTTCGTATTCAAGTCATTTGTATCAATATTTGGTGACAAACGAACTTCTTTTACTTCAACAGTCTTCTGCTTTTTCTTCGCATCTTTTTCTTTTCTTGCCTGCTCATAACGGAATTTTCCGTAATCTACAATCTTGCAGACAGGTGGTTTTGCTGTCGGAGCAATCTTCACAAGATCAAGTTCCGCTTCCTGCGCCAGCTTCATTGCCTCTTTTGCTGACATAATTCCTAATTGTTCCCCACTCTCACTAATCACACGCACTTCTTTGTCGCGGATCTGTTCATTGATCATTAATTCGCTAATGGTTGTACACCTCCAAAATAAAATAAGTGAACAGTCAAAGACTATCCACTTCTAATCGCACAAAACTATCAAAATAAACTTTAATACTTTTATTCATTATCAAACCCAAGTCGCCCAATTGCGCTAAGGTGAGAGCGGATACTCTTCTTTCTTTTTAACACCTGATATAGAATATCATACTCTTATACCTATGTCAATAGATTTTTTTAATTTAAAGTAATATCTTTCTTTTTCGGCAAATGTTTCTTCCATCCATCTGTCGGAATATTGATCCCTGTAATCGTTCGTATGATCCAGAGGAACAACATCAAAACACCAATCGGTATCACACAAGTGGTGACAATCATAACCGCAACGCCCTCAATCATTTTATTTAATGCGTTTTGCAGCTCTTCTACTTTTGCACTTGTCTCCTTTTTTACATTTTCCTTAAAATCAGAAAATATATCAGAAATACCATTCCAAAATCCTGTTTTTTCTGAACTGTCTTCGGACTGTTCACTTTGATTTTCTTCATTTTCTGCATTTGTTATATCCATTTGCGTTAAAGTATCAAGCGAATGTGCACTCGCATACGTATGATTAATGATATTTGTTGTCCATACACTGACCGGAACCAAAAGCCAAAGCAGAATTCCCATTACCGCAAATTTAATTGCTATCTGATTCACCATCTGTTTCCATTTGCCATTTAAGAATGCACAGCTAACTGCAAATGCAATCACTCCAATCGGAACAAGAAACTTAAATGCCACCATTCCCATCAGCGTCAGCAAATACCGTTCCGCCGTAATTGCCACATATACAATTACCATATATCCAGCAACATCCATCAGTTTATTGGCAAGCGGTGTCGTCGCATCTCCCGGAACGGCCGCTGCACCAGTTGCCAACACTGCAGATGTTGCTGTAAGTCCAAGTGCCTGATTCTGCAAATCATCAATCGTCTCCATCACATCCGCATAGCTTTCCGGCTTCGAAGCCCATTGTCCTACTCCAAAAAATGATACCAGTGCCAGAACCAATGCCAGAACAATTCCCAAGCACTTCCATTTCTTTTGTCTGTCCATATTTATCATTCCCCTTTTTTATGCTGTTTCTTGTAAATCTTTTAATTTTTATTATATCAGCACCCCTTTTTCTTTTCAATCCCTTGCGCATGGATATTCCAGTTGTTCTTTTCTTGCTTATTATGCCGTTGAAAATATAACATTTTATGATATGATATTTAGAAGCAACAGCTTTAGATGTTATCCTGCTGATTCTATATAGACTCTAAGCTACAACTAAGCTATCCGTTTTATAATATAAAGCAGACTGGAGTGATGTATCATGAAACTGCTATACGCAGAAGATGAAAAAAGTATGTCAGAAGCCGTAGTTGATATTCTTACTTATCATAACTACATAGTAGATCCCGTTTATGACGGAGCAGAAGCTTTGGATTATGCTTTAGCTGAAACCTATGATGGTATCATTTTGGATATTATGATGCCGAGGAAGAACGGTATTGAAGTGTTGAAAACTCTCCGGGAAAAAGGAATCAATACACCGATTTTACTACTCACAGCCAAAGCTGAAATTGAAGATAGAATTGCAGGACTTGATATGGGAGCTGATGATTATCTCCCGAAACCCTTCGCTATGGGAGAACTCCTTGCCCGTGTTCGGGCAATGCTGCGCCGCAGAGAAACTTTTACACCGGACATTTTAAAATGTGGAAATATTTCTCTCAATATGCAAAGCTACGAACTTTCAAGTGGCAGGCAAACTTTTGTTTTGCCAAAACTCGAATATCAACTTATGGAAATATTAATGCTCAATCGAGGCATTTACTTATCAAGTGAGGATTTACTTGTTAAAGTGTGGGGGTATGATACCAATGCTGAACTTGGAACTGTCTGGGTATACATTTCCTATCTCCGAAAACGTTTGGCGGCACTTGATGCCAATGTTGCCATTGTTGCCAAACGTAATGTAGGGTATACACTTGAGGTAGTTGAATGATTAAGATTTTACAGCGAAAATTTATTATAGCAGCAATGACAGCAATTTCTATATTACTGTTACTGTTGCTCGGAACAATCAACATAATCAATATTATGTCAGTTGGAAAACAAATTGACGCAAAACTGGAAATGATTTCCCAAAATGAGGGAGACCCAAATAATATTCCGATGGCTCCCAGAGATATACCACCGAGAGAACCGTATGGAATCAAAAACGATTATGATACCTTTATGTCTTCAAATTTTTTTGTTGTTCGATTTGACAGAAACGGAGATATTGTATATACAGATGTAAGCCGAATATCCTCCGTCAGTGAGCAAGACGCAAAAGATTTGGCAGAAAAAATTTACACCAAAAATACTGCATCGGGTAAAATTGACAGTTTTAAGTATACGTTCAGAGATAGCCGTGTGGGATTTGGAAAGGTTGCAGTATTTCTTGATACTTCCACCGATATATATTCCTATATCCGGGTATTGATTCTTTCTGTCGCTATCGGTATTGCTTGCTGGCTTTTCATGCTCCTGTTTGTAATCCTGCTTTCCAAACGAGCCATTCGTCCCATTGCCGAAAATATAGAAAAGCAAAAGCAGTTTGTTACCAATGCCGGTCACGAAATCAAAACGCCTCTTGCCATTATTCAATCAAACACCGAAGCAATGGAGCTTTACAACGGCGAAAATAAATGGAGTAAAAATATTAAAGAACAGACGGTCAGACTGAATGAATTGATGAAAAATCTGCTCACTCTTGCCCGTATGGATGAAAATAGCGATAATTTAATTTTGTCCAATTGTTCGCTAAGCCAGTTGCTTGTGGATAATACCGAATGTTTTAAAGAAACCCTGAAACTTCGGGGAATTACCCTTCAAACCAGTATTCAGCCAATGATTTCTTTCCGGGCAAATAAAGAACATATCACACAGCTCATCTCGGTACTGATGGATAATGCCGTGAAATATACTAATGATAACGGCAACATATTTGTATCTCTTGAGGGAAATGACAGGCGAATAAAATTACAGTTTAAGAACACTTGTCATCAATTACCGCCAGTCCCTCCTGATAAACTGTTTGACCGATTTTACCGTGCCGATGAAGCACGGACGCAAAAAAACGGCGGTTATGGTATTGGGTTGTCCGTAGCACAGTCTATTACCGAAACTTACAAAGGTAAAATCTCTGCCGAATATGAAAACGGCAATACAATCGTTTTTACCATTCGCTTTTAAGAATAAAACAATGAAGCCTTGCAGTATTTTTACTGTGAGGCTTTTTCTAAGTCTAAACTAAGGTTACCGCATTATAATGACGCTGCAAGATGAAGAAAGGAGTTGGTTTTATGCAATTCAGGCATGAATGGAAACACGAAATTTCCTACGTCGATATGCTCTCGCTTCGCAGCCGATTGTCTGCGGTTATGCAGCAGGACAGTCATGCGGTAAATGGAAGATACAAAATTAGAAGCCTGTACTTTGACAATTTTCGAGATAAAGCATTGCTTGAGAAAATTAATGGTGTAAACATACGGGAAAAATTCCGTATCCGTTATTATAACGATGATCTGTCTTTAATTCTGCTTGAAAAGAAAAACAAAATAAACGGTCTGTGCAGTAAAGAGCAAGCGGTCATCACTTTAGAAGAAGCTCAGCTTATCGCGAACAAAGATATGGAAAATCTTTCCAAAATGGAAAAGCCGCTTGTAAAAGAACTTTATTACAAGATGCAAACCGAAGGACTTGAGCCAAAAACAATCGTAGACTACACGAGAGAACCATTTGTATATGCTCCCGGCAATGTCAGAGTAACTCTTGATTACGACATCCGAACAGGGCTGACAGGCACGGATTTTTTAAATCCCGATTGCGTAATGATTCCCGCAGGAAATGCCCCTATTATTTTAGAAGTAAAGTGGGATGAATTCTTGCCCGCAGTTATTCGTGATGTGGTCCAGCTTCCGGGCACGCATACCTCAGCATTTTCAAAATACGCAGCTTGCCGTATCTACGGCTAAAATAAAAACAATTTTAAAGGAGACAATTATTATGAGTTTTCAGGATATTTTTAAATCCAGCTTTTTGGAAAATATTTCAAGTGTTTCCCTGCTTGATATGGGAATTGCCTTAACTTTAGCATTTGGTATCGGCATGTTTATTTTTTTAATCTATAAAAAGACTTTTGCCGGTGTTATGTATTCTTCCTCTTTTGGTGTAACCTTAATTGCTCTTACCATGATTTCAACCCTCGTGATTTTGGCGGTAACTTCTAATGTCGTTTTGTCACTTGGTATGGTCGGTGCATTGTCTATTGTTCGTTTTCGTACTGCGATTAAAGAACCTCTTGATATAGCTTTCCTATTCTGGTCTATTGCAGTCGGCATTGTACTTGCGGCCGGTATGATTCCTCTTGCCGTATTCGGCAGCGTATTTATCGGCATTGTACTTTTACTATTTGCTAACAAAAAAGCACACCTTAATCCTTATATCGTTGTAATTCGCTGCGAGAATCATGACAGTGAAATTACCGCAATGGATTTCCTGAAAAAACAGGTAAAACGCTGTGTCGTAAAAAGTAAGACTGCCAGAAAAGGAACGATTGAAATAAATGCGGAAGTTCGTATGAAAGAGGACAATACTGATTTTATCAACATCCTTTCTGAAATGAACGGTGTAAGCAGTGCGGTCCTTGTAAGCTACAACGGAGATTATATGGGTTAACAAAAGGAGGGAACTATGTCAACGCACAAATTTTTTAACAAAATTTGCTACGTCATTCTGGTCTTAACCCTTGTGCTGACAATATTGTTTATGAACGCTGAAAGCTTAGGCATTCAAAAAACTTCTTCTGCTCCGGGATACGAAACTCGGCTGTTTGACACATCAAGGGTGCATACCGTCAATATCGTTATGGATGACTGGGATGAATTTATCGAGTCCTGTACCGATGAGGAATATGCCCAGTGTTCGGTTATTATTGATAACGAAGCATATAAAAATGTGGCAATCAGAGCAAAGGGCAATACTTCGCTTTCCAATGTCCAAAACTACGGAAATGACCGATACAGCTTCAAGATTGAGTTTGACCATTACGATGACACAAACACCTATTACGGTCTTGATAAATTGAATCTAAACAATATCATTCAGGATAACACCTACATGAAGGACTATCTGACCTGTCAAATGATGGGATACTTTGGCGTAAGCGCTCCTCTTTGCAGCTATGTTCAAATTCTGGTGAACGGAGAAGAATGGGGATTGTATCTTGCAATTGAAGGTGTAGAAGAATCTTTTCTTTCGAGAAATTACGGGAATGACTACGGTGAACTTTATAAGCCCGACAGTATGAGTATGGGTGGTGGTCGTGGAAACGGCATGCAAAAACCGGATGGAATGGGCAGCTCTGATGTTTCACTTATCTATTCTGATGATGCATACTCCAGCTATTCCAATATTTTTGACAATGCAAAGACGGACATTTCCGATACAGACAAGGACCGTTTCATTGCTTCACTTAAAAAACTGAATGAAAACAACAGCATTGAAGAAGTTGTGAATGTAGAAGAAGTTATACGCTACTTTGTGGTACATAATTTTGTCTGTAATTTTGACAGCTACACCGGCTCTATGATTCACAACTACTATCTCTATGAAGAAGATGGTCAACTTTCTATGATTCCGTGGGACTATAATCTTGCATTTGGTGGTTTCGCGGGAGGCTCGGACGCCACAGACCTTGTAAATTACCCCATTGATACCCCCGTATCCGGAGGAACCATAGAATCAAGACCTATGCTCTCCTGGATTTTTGAAAGTGAAGAATATACGGAACTTTATCATCAATATTTTGCAGAATTTATTTCAGAATATTTCGACAGTGAATATTTTGCAGAAATGATAGATGATGTTAAGGCCATGATTTCTCCTTATGTTGAAAGCGATCCTACAAAATTCTGCACCTATGAGGAATTTGAAAAAGGGATTGATACCCTCAAAAAATTTTGCTTACTCCGTGCAGAAAGCATAAACGCTCAACTGAACGGAACGATTGCCTCCACTTCCGATAAACAGGAGAAAGAAACTTTCATCGATGCTTCTGATCTTTCTATCTCCAATATGGGCAGCATGGGCGGTGAACAAGACGGCGGTATGAATGGACCGGATCAAAATGGTAAAGGTCAAATGCCGGAAAATGGTAATCAAAGTGAAGCCTATTTTCCACCAGATCCAAACGGAACACAAGAACCATTCCCAAATGGCGATAATAGTATGCAGCCACCGCAAAATGATGGAGAAATGCCCGATATGCCACAAGGTAGCAATATGCAAGGCTCACCGCAGGAAAATGGAATACAAGGAATGACTCTCCCCGATCATAACGATGAGCAAACAGAAAATCAAGTAAGTACATTGAATTCTAATTCTTATATAATGCTTGGTGTATGTACTGCGGTATTGCTTGCAGGATTGCTTTTTGCTCTGCTTTACAAAAAGTAAATCCTAAGAATTAAGGTGGTAAACGTTCAAGATCGATAACATTAACGAAAGCACAAGCTCGGATGCACACACTATGCACACAAGCTCGTGAACAAGTTCACTTGCTTGACGGGCATACGCCCTATGAACGAGATAAAAAAAGAGACCGACTTACTCCTGTAAGCAGGGTAATACGGTCTCTTTCATTATTCGCATGGCTTATTTCTGCACAATATTTATGATTTTCTTTGGTACATAGATTTCTTTTACGATGGTACCTGTAAGTTTGTCTGCAATTGCTTCTTTTCCCGCTGCAATTGCTTCTTCCTTTGTTGCTTCTGCTGAAATCTTAATAACGGCTTTTGTCTTTCCATTAATCTGAACCGGAACTTCAATTTCATCATCTTTCATTGCTTCCAGATCATATACCGGCCAGCCTGCATGGAATACACTTCCTGTTCCGCCTAACTGTTCCCAGATTTCTTCTGCCATATGTGGTGCAAATGGAGCAATCAGAATCGCAACGGTTTTCAATGTTTCAATATCGATTCCACCTTCTTTTCTTGAAATCTCAACCATTTTATTTGTATTTTCCATGAATGCGGAAATTACCGTATTCAGACTGAAACTTTCCAGACGCGTTGTGACATCATAGATCATCTTATGACGAATCTTAATCATGTCTTTCGTCTCTTTTACATTACTCTCTTTCCCATCCATCACAAGTGTCCAGAGTTTTTTAAGGAAACGATATACACCGTCAATACCACGATCATCCCATTCTGCATCCAATTCCGGTGGTCCGACAAACATTTCATACATACGAAGTGCATCACATCCATAATCTCTTACAAGATCATCCGGTGAAACAACATTTCCTTTTGATTTACTCATCTTAATACCGTTCTTACCAGTAATCATACCCTGGTTGAACAATTTGATAAATGGTTCTTCAAAATCAACTACTCCGATATCGTATAAGAATTTTGTGTAAAAACGTGAATACAACAAGTGAAGAACTGCATGTTCCACACCACCGATATACATATCTACCGGAAGCATTTTATCTGCTTTTTCCTTTGACACTAATTCTTCATTATTATGATTATCCACATAGCGAAGGAAATACCATGAAGATCCTGCCCACTGCGGCATCGTATTTGTCTCACGTTTTGCCGGTTTTCCGCAGACCGGACATGTCGTATTTACCCAACTTTCAATTCCTGCAAGTGGAGATTCTCCAGTACCTGTTGGTTCATAAGAATCTACCTCCGGAAGTCTCAGTGGAAGCTGATCCTCTGGAACCGGCACGCATCCACAATCAGGACAATGGACAATCGGGATCGGTTCTCCCCAGTATCTCTGACGTGAAAATACCCAGTCACGAAGTTTGAAGTTTACTGTTGCACGTCCAATTCCGCGTTCTTCGATAATGTGTGGTGCTTCTTTCTTAAGAACTGCCGATTCCATTCCATTCCATTCTCCGGAATTTACCATAGTTCCCACCGCATCAGTGTAAGCTTCTGTCATATTTTCGATAACCTGTCCGTCTTTTGCAATAACCTGAATAATCGGAATATTGAATTTTGTTGCAAATTCAAAGTCTCTGTCATCATGTGCAGGTACACACATGATAGCACCTGTACCATAATCAGCAAGTACATAGTCCGAAAGCCAGATTGGTGTCTTCGCCCCACTTAATGGATTGATTGCATATGAGCCTGTAAATACCCCTGTTTTTTCTTTATCCTGAAGACGGTCTACATTCGATTTCATGGAAGCATCATAAATATATTTTTCTACTGCTTCTCTTGTCTCATCTGTTGCAAGCTCTTTTGCAAGTGCATGTTCCGGTGCAAGTACCATAAATGTTGCTCCATAAAGAGTATCTGGTCTTGTTGTATAAACCGTAATCTTCTCTTCTCTTCCATCGATTGGAAAATCAACTTCTGCGCCGTAAGATTTACCGATCCAGTCTGCCTGCATCTTTTTCACTTTTTCCGGCCAGTCAAGCTTATCCAGGTCATTTAAGAGACGATCTGCATATTTTGTAATGCGAAGCATCCACTGACGGAGATTTTTCTTTGTCACTTCTGCTCCACAACGCTCACATTTACCATTTACAACTTCTTCATTTGCAAGCCCCGTCTTACATGATGGACACCAGTTAATCGGAAATTCTTTTTCATATGCCAGACCTTCTTTGAACATCTTTACAAAGATCCACTGTGTCCATTTATAAAAGTCCGGATCTGTCGTATTCACTTCCATATCCCAGTCATAAAGTGCTGCGATTTCATTGATCTGACGCTTGATATTTGCTACATTTTCTGCTGTAGAAATTGCCGGGTGAACCCCCATCTTGATCGCATAGTTTTCAGCCGGAAGACCGAAAGCGTCCCATCCCATCGGATGAACAATATAATGTCCCTGTAATAATTTATAACGACTCCATACGTCAGAGATCACATATCCTCTCCAGTGTCCTACATGAAGTCCGTTTCCTGATGGATATGGAAACATATCAAGACAGTAATATTTTGGTTTTTCTGTTCCATCTGCATTGCATTTTGGATTTACCGGACTCTGCGCCCATTTTTCTTTCCATTTCTTTTCAATGGCCTTATGATTATAAGGTGATGCCATGTTCTTTTCCTCCTTCTATTTTTGCGGCATGTGCCAATATTATCTGTTATTTTGCGTACCAGGATTTGTCCAGCAAAAGAAAAAGCCTCCGTCTCCAGAAAAAGAGACGAAGGTCATAACTCCGTGGTACCACTCTTCTTCACTGCTCCACAAAAGAAACAGTGCACTTTAGATTCTGTAACGGGAATTCCCGCTTCCGACTACTTTCCTTTCACCGAAAGAACTCAAAGGTGAGTTCAGAGATTACGAATACTGCCTCGCACCGACCGGCAACTCTCTGTAAAACGTAGGGCTCTTACTATTCCTTATCAACGTCTTTTACATATTCCATAACATTATAAAAAGAAACTCTTTTTCAGTCAAGGTTAAGTTTGAAATATTATCTGATGATATATACCATCTTCACTCCTCGGAAATACCGTTTTCTAATATTTGTGTAACAAATTTCCATTTTCTTTCAGCCAACTGCGATACTTCTTATATTCCGGCATATAAGTGGCGACAACTTTCCAGAACGTGGCAGAATGGTTCATCTCTCTCCGGTGCGCCAATTCATGAACCACTACATAATCCAATACTCCCGCCGGCGCAAAGATCAGCCTCCAGTTAAAATTAAGATTTCCCTTTGTACTGCAGCTTCCCCAGCGTGTCTTCTGATCTCTTATTGCAACTCTTTCATAAGTAACATTCATAAGGTCGGCATAGTATTTCACTTTCTGTTCGAAAACATTTCTTGCCTGCCGTCTGTAAAGCTCCCGCTCTGCATCCGTCAAAGTCCGCACCTGATGAGCTGCTTCTTCCCTTTTTTTCTGCATTTCCACCTTTTCCAGAATCCAATCCTGTTTTTCCTGCAAAAAAGTGTCAATGACAGATTGCGGACACCTCACAGGTGCCCGCACTATCACAAAACCATCTTTTGTTATTTCAATCGCCAGAGTTTTTCTGACTGATTTTCTTAATTCATATTGAAATTTCATTCTTTCTTATCCCAGGTATACGACTTCTTCTTCCGGTTTTTCTGCTTTTTCTATTTCCAGCAAATATAAAATCGGCTGTTTGGGAGAAAACATTCTCGGTGACTCGTATTCAAAGCGGACTTTTACTTTCGCCCAGCCACGCTGTTCAAAGGACGTACCTTTTTTTATCTTTGTCGGATATCCGTAAAATTCCACATCTTCTGCACAGCAAGCCATGATCTGGCGTCCCGGAATGAACATACTGTCCGGCATCCCCTTCGGTCGGAAGGTCTGAGAGAGAAATGAAATTACTTTGTGGATATATCGTTCTGGATTTTCATAGGCATCCACATACCATACACCGTAATCCATATCTCCGATTTCAATCACATCCGCTTTCACATCGTATGGAAGATCTTCTTCCGTCATAGGAATAATCTCTCCATCCGGATTTTCAAAAAGAACATCTGCCACCGGATTCTGAATCTTGATCGAACGTCTGAAGGTAGCTCTGTTTACATCTTCTCCACACCGGTTTACAACAATAAGCTCTGATTCCACCAATTGATTCATCAGAAGATTACGCATGTTCTTGAAATACATCTCCAGTGTCTCACCATTTACAGTGGAATATACTCCCTGGATCTCCCAGTCTTCAGGAAGTTTCAGATCTAGAACTTCCTGAAGATCCCACATTCCATTATACTCAATGATTACCTGCGAAGGATGATAGATTTTCTCACAATTTGAAAGAAAAGTATAATTCAATTTCTCACTTTCATCTATATCAAATAAAAATAATGCATTCTCATCCAGATATTCTTCCGAAAATTCTTCTTCTCCTTCTTCACAACGAAGCAAAAGTGTCGGCCCATCTATAATCCAGTCTTGTTTCATCAGAGTATCTTTGATAAAAGTAGTTTTTCCACTATCCAAAAATCCTGTACATATATACACAGGTGTTGTCATACTCGTCCCTCCTAGATATGGAATAATTTCTTCAATTCTTCTTCATTTAAGTTTGTTCCAATTACACAAAGACGACCTGTATAATCTGCCTGTCCTTCTCGTGTTTCATATTCACCCGGAACCAGATCAAACTGCTTCCAACTTCCATCCGCCATCTGAATGATACCTTTCGCACGCAGGACGATACCGTATCCCTCTGTCTCAGATAACGCTTTTAAAATAAAATCTAATTCCTCGTCTGTATATTTATGAGCTGTTTCCTTGCCCCAGCTTGTAAATATTTCATCTGCATGGTGATGCCCATGATGATGGTGATGTTCATGATCGTGGCAGCCGCAACTACATTCTTCATCATGATCGTGATGGTGTTCATGGTCGTGGTGATGCTCATGGTCGTGACAACCGCAGGTACACTCTTCACCGTGATCGTGATGGTGCTCATGCTCATGGTGATGCTCGTGATCATGGCAGCCACAGGTACATTCTTCATCATGGTCGTGATGATGCTCATGAATCAGATCAGTAATTTCTCTGTCCTGTTCAAGCGCGCGCAAAATTGCTTCTTTCTTTAATTCATCCCAAGGTGTAGAAATGATTGCTGCCTTTTCATTTTTTTCACGAAGAAGGTGCACACATGCTTCCACTTGTTCATCTGTCATCATCTGAGTACGGCTAACAACGATTGTAGATGCGTGTTCTACCTGATTGTTATAAAACTCACCAAAATTCTTCATATATGATTTGGCTTTTTTACCGTCGACAACTGCAATTTTTCCATCAATAACAATATCTGTACTTTCTGCTATTCCTTCGATTGCTTTTACGACATCAGAAAGCTTGCCAACACCAGATGGCTCGATTATGATTCTGTCTGGCTTGTACTGTTCTAATACTTCTTTCAATGCCTTACTAAAATCTCCGACCAGTGTACAACAAATACATCCTGAATTCATTTCTGTAATTTCAACACCGGCATCCTTAAGAAATCCGCCATCGATTCCAATTTCTCCGAATTCATTTTCAATAAGAACCAACTGTTCTCCTGCAAAAACTTCTTCAATAAGTTTTTTAATAAATGTTGTTTTTCCGGCTCCTAAAAATCCTGAAATAATATTAACCTTTGTCATGTCTTATTTCCTTTCTGTTCTTATAGTTACTTCAAACTAACTTTCCTGCTCACTGGTGATATACTACGTTACTGTTTACACCTGCCCTCCTCTCCACATGCGCAATCGTCGTGCTTACGCACTCCAGTCCCGCACTGCGTACTAAGATTGCTTATGTGGGAGGCGGTTACGGGTTTACGCCCTATCTTTCCCATAGATTCTGTCCCTTACATGTAAACATGACATTTCAGAATCTATGGGAAAGACGGGTGTAAACAGTAACTATATTATCACAATTCAGGAAAAGTTGCAAATAAATAGGTTGTTTCTCTTTTGTGATTAGTGTATAATGGATTCATGAAAAAAAGTACCGGTTTAGTACTTAATATACGAACAAAGGAGACTTAAGATATGGTAAATTTATTAATCGGACAAAAGGGTAGTGGAAAGACACAGAAAATGATCGAAAAAGCAAATGAAATCGTAAAAAGCTGTGACGGAAATGTATTTTTCATCAAGAAAAGCCACCGTGATACATACAGCTTATCTTTCAATGTAAGAGTTATCTGCATGGATGATTATGAATCAATTTGCTCACCAGAGAAATTCACTGGTTTCATCTTCGGTATGACAAGTGCAGACCATGATATTGAAGCTATCTTCATTGATGGAATCTGCAAATACGCTGGAATCAACCTGGAAAATCTTCCATGCGTTGTTAAGAATTTAAACGCTGCTGCTGAAGCATGTAACATTAACTTCTATGTAAGCCTTAGCGCAACAGAAGAAGAAGTAGCTGGCATCGAAAACGTTAACATTATTGCTTAATTTAACACCAGTATTTTCAGAAAGTATCTTCAAAGTCACAAATGACCTGGCGGATACTTTCTTTTCATCTTATTTAAAAAGGAGAATGTTTCTCCTCTGTGATTTCATTTTCACAGAATGGAAACATTCTCCATCTTTTTTTCAAAAACGCAAGTTTACTTTACAGAAAGAACGGTATTTGTTTTTTCATTTTCTTTATATTCCATCGTTATTTCATCGCCAACTTCATAGCGAATAACATCAATATAGTCCACAACAGAAACATCAAAAATTTCTTCTGATCCCTCGACCATGATGAAATAGTGTGAATTTCCGTTCACAACTCCCTGGGCGATTTTTGTGATCGGTCCGCTGATTTCCAGTACTTCTCTTACATCCTCGGCAGTTTCTTTAATTCCACTTGAGAAAAGCAGACTGTTGTATTCTTCCTGACACTGGCTGACCGTATCCCCAATTGCAACCAACTGATACTTCTGAACATTTACCATCGCATATTTCTTTACCAGTCCGGCCTCATCCTTCAATGCAATAAAATACGTTGGTTCCCCGGAAATATTTAACAACAGTGGGAATGTCGCCACATAGCCAAGATGCTGTACCTGTCCTTCTGCCGAATCCATCGCAGAATCTTCAATAGCGCCCTCCACTTTATAATACCTGGTCTCCATAGTTCTCTGATTCATGAGTACGAATCCAACGTTAGACTGGTCACTGTTTACAGAGGTAACTCCAGTATATACCCACACATCATCATCGATCGCGAGATAATTGTATCCATTTGTTGTAACCAGACAATCCTTCTGAGAAAGAATGCTGTTGATGAATCCATGTTTCAGGCTTCCATAATAATCATAAAGTTCAATGAGAAGATTTGCCGAATATACATGGTCAATCCATTCTGGTACCTCATCAATTGCATAATCTTTCATTTCACCGGTAATTGCATTACAGAGAACCACACGTCCTACTGTTCTTCCACCGAAAAGTCCAATATTGTATTTGGCAACCGGTGCAACCCAATATGGAACTCCATCTTCATCGATTTCAAAAGACAGTTCATCAAAAATATAGGTCGGATATCTAAATCGGAGATGTCTGTATATATTTCTTCCGAAATGTTCACTTGTAGAATATTTCATTCCTTCCTCTAATTTCACAAGAGAGGTAGTCTGGCTGGCCATATCGATCATGATATATGCAGGCAATCCTTCCGCCCGGTTCGTGAACCATTTGATAAGATTCGCATACCGCACCGGCGACACTCTTACCGGTCTGTCCTGATAATTGATCTGACTGTAAATGCTGTCGTCCACTTCGAACTGAGATACCATATCAGACATACTTCCCATTTTACGTTCTCCGAGGATAACTGCAGAGTCCTTATCCAGAATTGGAATCTGATCAAACGACCGTTCTTCTACATCCTTCGTAAACTCTCCTTCCTGCACTGTCAGCAGGCTCTGATATTTCTTAGCATTCACAATTGGTGAAGACAAAATCGACCCAACGATATAAACTGCCAAAAGCACGATAAATAAAGAAAAGATACCCTTCAGTACTTTAGACTCTTTAATCTCATATCTTCCTATTCTATTTTTTAATGCATAAATTACTCCGATTGCTGCAACCAGAAACAATACAAAGAACCAGACGTCCGCCGAATGAATATTGATTGCCGGAAGCGCAATATAATAGTAGAGTCCCACTACAAAAAGCAGTGAAATAACTCCAATTATTTTACTTTTTGTTTTCATATTTTCCCCTTTCAAATCTTCTTTTGAAACAGCATACCACGTTTACCTAATCTTCTCAAGGCTAAAACAGAGTCAGGAAGCTTCCTGACTCTGTTACTTGTATAAGCGACGAGTCAAAGTCTTAAGCAAGCATAAGACCTTGGCGACCGCATACAATCCCGGAACGTGCCATTTGGCACTTCCGGTGATTCTCTTATTCTTCTTCTGCACGTGCTTTGATTTCTTTTTCCTGAACATCTGCCGGAGCCTGTTCGTAACGTGCGAATTCATATTCGTATGTTCCACGTCCACCAGTCATAGAGCGGAGTGTTGTACAATATCCAAATAATCCTGTCATCGGAATATCTGCTGTGATAATCTGATATCCACCTGCAACCGGATCCATTCCAAGTACACGACCACGGCGTTTATTCAGATCACCCATAACATCACCGGTATAATCATCCGGAACTTTTACCTTCAATGTAGCAATTGGTTCAAGAAGTACCGGTCCAGCTTCCATGAAACCTTTCTTAAATGCCTGAATGGTAGCTGTCTTGAATGCCATTTCTGAAGAATCTACCGGATGGTAAGATCCATCATACAATACTGCTTTCACACCAACTACCGGATATCCGGCAACAGGCCCTTTCAGAACTGATTCCTGAAGTCCTTTTTCTACAGCTGGGAAATAGTTCTTTGGAACTGCTCCACCAACAACTTCTTCTGCAAATACATAAGGTGTTTCAAGATCTCCAGATGGCTCGAAACGCATCTTAACATGTCCATACTGTCCATGTCCACCAGACTGTTTCTTGTATTTTGTATCAACATCTGAATTCTTACGGATTGTCTCACGGAATGCAACTTTAGGCTGTTCCAGAGTAATTTTTACTTTGTAACGTTCTTCAAGCTTACTTACTACTACATCAAGATGCTGGTCTCCCATACCATAGAGAAGTGCCTGACGATTTTCACTATCATTCACAACTTTAAGAGTAACATCTTCTGCCATCATTCTTGAAAGCGCCTGAGAAACTTTATCTTCATCACCTTTATTTGCAACCACATATTTCATATATGTATATGGTTTTGAATATTCTGCTCTGGCAAATAATACCGGAGTGCTCTTTGTTGATAAAGTATCACCTGTCTTAACATCACCAAGTTTAGCGATTGCTCCAATATCTCCTGCGAAAAGTTCCTCTACTTCTACCGGTTTATTACCAATCAGTGTGTAGATCTTTCCAAGTTTTGCTTCTGTGTCACTATCCGCATTGAAAAGGACATCTTCACCCTTTAATACACCTGAACATACTTTAACGAATGAATATTTTCCAATAAATGGGTCAACCATTGTCTTGAATACATAAGCACTTTTCTGTTTAGCGAAATCGTAATTTGCTTCGAAAATAGCATTTGTCTTACGGTTGATACCATTGCATTCGCTGTATTCCGGGCTTGGGAAGAAACGTACAATATCAGAAAGTAAGTTTGCAACACCCTGTGCCTGAAGATTAGAGCCCATAGCTACCGGTACAATATCACCGTTCATAACTTCTGTTCTCATTGCAGAACGGATTTCTTCTACTGAGAATTCATCTCCCTCAAAGTAACGCTCCATAAAGGCTTCACTTGTCTCAGCGACAGCTTCCAATAATTTTTCACGATAAATAGCAAGGTTCTGTTTTGAATATTCAGGAATATCACATTCAATCTTTTCGCCGATTCCTGTATATCTTCTTGCTGCATTCTTGATTACATTCACATAACCAACCAATTTTTCATTTTCTCTGATTGGTGCAAAATGTGGTGCGATCACTTTACCATATCTTTCTGTCAGATCTGCTACTACCTGACGGAAACTCGCATCGTCAACATCCATTTCTGTTACATAGACCATACGTGGAAGGTTGTACTTGTCACACAGTTCCCATGCTTTCTCTGTACCAACCTGTACACCGGCTTTACCGGATACAACGATAACCGCTGCATCAGCTACGCTGACCGCTTCTTCTACTTCACCAACAAAATCAAAGAATCCAGGTGTATCCAGGATATTGATTTTTGCCTTTTCCCATTCGATCGGTACAAGACTTGTGCTGATTGAAAACTGTCTTTTCTGTTCCTCTTTATCAAAATCACTGATTGTACTTCCAGCGTTAATACTTCCAAGGCGAGTTGTTGCTCCTGAAATATATGCCATTGCCTCTACAAGACTTGTCTTTCCACTTCCACCATGTCCCAGGAGAACAACGTTCCTGATCTCATCCGTTCTATAAACTTTCATTTTTCTGCCTCCTTGTTTCGAAAAATCTCATGGGTCTATTGTACTAAATATTCTATCAATTTACAACTATTTTATTAATTTTTGACAACAAATACATTATTTTTCACCTCTTGTATGTGCGATTTTGTCTCGTTTGCTTTTCCACTTTAAAGCAACAATTCGTTGACATCCTGTTTTTTATCTCGTACAATAAGTGCAAAGCATGAAAAAATTCTCTGGCATGATGTCGGAAAAGACCTGACATGATTTAGAACAACGAAAGGATCTAATAACTATGAAATATAACAAGATCGGCTTTATTGGTCTGGGACTTATCGGCGGCTCTATCGCAAAGGCAATCCGTCAGTATTATCCCGATTATGAGATTGTCGCTTTCGATAAGAATAGAGAAACACTGGCACTGGCCACCCAGGAATCCATTATCAATGTAGCATGTACATCGATTGATGACAATTTTCAGAGATGTGACTATATCTTTCTGTGTGCTCCGGTAGCATTTAACACTGCATATTTGAAGCAGATGATTCCATATCTTCATGATTCTCTGATTCTCACAGACGTGGGAAGCGTAAAAACACCAATTCATGAAGAGATCATACGACTTCATCTGGAAAAATATTTTATCGGCGGACACCCAATGGCCGGTTCTGAGAAAAGCGGATTTGCGAATGCAAAAGCGTTGCTGATTGAGAATGCATATTTTATCCTCACACCCTCTGCTTCTGTATCTCATGACCTGGTGGCCTCCTACCACGATTTTGTAGAATCTCTACATGCCATTCCTCTGGTTCTGGATTATAAAGAACATGACTATGTGACCGGAACGATCAGTCATCTTCCTCACATTATTGCATCATCGCTTGTTAATTTTGTGAAAGATACAGATACAGAAAATGAATTGATGAAGCTTCTCGCCGCTGGCGGATTTAAGGATATTACAAGAATTGCCTCCTCATCTCCTACCATGTGGCAGCATATCTGTACGCAGAACAAAGAACATATTTCACGTATTCTGGGAAACTATATCGAAGCATTGAAAACGGCAAAAGAATATGTCGATACGGAAGATGAACAACAGATATTTGATATGTTTGAGCATTCCAGAAATTACCGTAATTCCATGCCGGACAGTTCTGCCGGTCCGATTAAAAAAGCGTTTTGCATCTACTGCGATATTCTGGACGAATCTGGTGCCATCGCAACCATTGCCACCATATTGGCAGCAAATGCGATCAATATCAAAAATATCGGAATTATACACAATCGTGAATTTGAAGAAGGTGTACTGCGCATTGAATTTTATGATGGGAAATCTTGTGAACGCGCTTCTGCGCTTCTTCAGAAACATCGCTACATTATATATGAACATTAACTGAAATGCTAACCTGAGGTATTAATTATGAAGATAAAATCAACACACGGACTCCGCGGAGAACTAACGATTCCCGGAGACAAATCTATCTCGCACCGTTCGATCATGTTCGGTGCTCTGGCAAAGGGCACAACAGAAATCACACATTTTCTTCAAAGTGCCGACTGCCTTTCTACGATCAACTGCTTTCGGACGATGGGGATAGAAATTGAAATAACGCCTAACAAGATTCTGGTGCACGGGAAAGGACTCCACGGGCTCACCGCTCCATCCAGAACACTCAATACAGGAAACAGCGGTACAACTACCCGCCTGATTTCCGGTATTTTATCCGGACAATCCTTTGCTTCTGAATTATCAGGCGACGATTCTCTGAACCTGCGCCCAATGAAACGTATCATAGAACCGCTCAGACTTATGGGCGCCGACATTGAGAGCAAACATCAAAACGGATGCGCTCCGCTTCTGATAAATTCACATTTATCTGCCGGACACATTCCTGCTCTTAGCAGTATCCACTATCAGTCAAAAGTTGCTTCGGCACAGATAAAATCAGCCATTTTACTTGCCGGGCTCTATGCAGAAGGTGTCACAAAAGTAACCGAACCAGTGCTTTCGAGAAATCATACGGAGCTTATGTTAAATGGATTTGGTGCACAGATTGCCACCGAAATTCATCCAAATCAAAGTGCAACTATTTCCATCGTTCCATGTGAACAATTATTTGCACAGAATATTCAAGTTCCTGGTGATATTTCTTCAGCCGCATATTTTATTGCTGCAGGACTTCTTGTCCCGAACTCAGAACTTCTCATCAGAAATGTAGGGATGAATCCGACCCGCGCCGGCTTTCTGAAAGTCTGCAAGGACATGGGTGCAGACATCACTTATTTGAATGAAACTGTAATCGGCGGTGAACCAACCGCTGACCTTCTCGTGCGGACAAGTACGCTGCACGGAACAACGATAGAAGGATCCATCATTCCAACACTCATTGACGAGATCCCAATGATTGCCGTCATGGCTGCATTTGCCGAGGGAACAACTATTATCAGAGATGCGGCAGAACTAAAGGTCAAAGAGACTGACCGCATCAAGACAACCTGCGAAGGTCTGCGCGCAATGGATGTTTCCGTCACACCGACTCCTGACGGTATGATCATCCACGGCGGAAACCCTGTCCACGGCGGTGAGATCAACAGTTACCTTGATCATCGCATTGCCATGGCTTTTGCAATTGCAGGGCTGGCTGCCGATGGCACAACCACCATCAAAGACAGTCACTGTGTGAATGTATCTTACCCTGCATTTTTTGAGACTCTAAATACGCTTCAAAACTAAAATAATCGGGGAGTTTGTTAACTCCCCGACCTCTCATACCTTTTAATGTCGTAATCTAACATTAAGAATGTCGTAAAAATTATTTTATCTTTGGTGCAATAAATGCACACGGAATATTTGTCACGCATTTTCCACATACATCTGCACCAAATCGTTCCATATTTTTCTCACAAGTCTCATAACATTTTCTGCGGTCAAACCCCTCCGTTGTAAGTGCCCCAGAAAAACAGTTCTGCACACATTTTTTGCATAAGCCTTTGCTCTTATATAGACAGTTTTCCTGTTCCAGATGCTTGTCTGCCTCCACCGGAATATCGGCTACGATCGAATTATATCTTCCACAGCAGCCATCTTTCGTAATCAGCATATTGTTGATTCCAAAGGTTCCAAGTCCCGCAGCATATGCAAGATGTCTCTGCGACCAGTAACTCTTTAAAATATTTGTATCCATTCCTGCATTTGTTGGGACTGCTGCACGGTATCCCATGCCTTTCAGTTTTTCTGCCAGATACTCATTTAACTTCGCCATCATCGTATTCGTGATCTTATATGCCTCAGCCCAACTTTCTGATGCTGCATTATCCTCAATTCCAATATTCTGATCTGCCAGCTCTTTCGTAAATGGAATAAAATAAGAAATCACAACGCTTGGATGTTCCATAAACTCTTCCGGCATCTGATGTCCTTCTGTCACAATTTCCGGAAGTGCCCGAATATACGGATCACTTACATCTGCAAAACCCACAAGCGGTGTTCTCCAGATCTCTGGTGTTCCATGATTTGCCGGATATACTTTTACATATTCTACTACAAGTTCGCTGATTTTTTCTTTTAATGCTTCTCCTGTCATCTTAAGATTCTCCCTCTGGTAAGTGATTTGCTTTTGCCGTATATTCCGAAATATTGACCTTAATTACACTCACAATGGAAACAAGTTTATCTGTAAATTCAAATTCTTTTCCCGTCTGCGTCTTCATGAGAATCGACAATGCCTGCTTCTTTTCTTCCACATCTTCCACAATTTCTGCCATTCCCTTTGCCATCAGACAGCGATAAGCCATTCCATACTGACATGCCAGTTTTCCCTCAATCGGTGTAAGGTCGCATTCCATCTCAAGAAATACGTTCGGATTCTTACGGATCAGATCCAGCTTATATCCTTTTGTCGCTGAATGAAGATAAACCGTCAGCCCATCATCCATGGTATATCCATAGTTCATCGGCACAATGTATGGTTCATCCTCATCTGATAGTCCCACATGGACAATTTTACTTTCATCCAGAATATGTAAGATTTCATTTTTGTCCGTCACTTCACGCTCACGGCGCGTCATTCCTCGCTTCATTTTCGTTTCCTCCTATCTATTATTTCCAATATTCTTCTACCTTTTTATTAGCTTCCTCTTTTGAAAGTTCATCTTCATGCTGTTGTACTTCAGATTCTTTCATCTTTATATAGTATCCTTTCTGTAACACTATATAAAGAAACTATCTACTTTCACTATAACAAAAAAAGAAATCACAGACAATGTTTTTACTGTTTTATTTGATATTAAATTGTTTATAATTTTTCTTGAAAAATCCCCGAATATGGGTAGAAAATATGCACTGATTTAGAAAAATTGTGTTAAAATCAAAATATAAAAATTCATACAAAAAGGAAGATTCAACATGCAATACATTAATCATTATCCTTCCCCGCTGGGAAATATGCTTCTGGCCGCAGACGAGATTGGTCTGACCGGAGTATGGTTCGAAGAACAGAAATATTTTGCACTCCATCTGGATGAAAAATATGAAGAAAAAGAACTCCCTATCTTTACCGACACCAAACATTGGCTTGACATCTATTTTTCCGGCAAAGAACCTGATTTCACAGTTCCACTTCATCTCACGGGCACGGATTTTCAAAAAGAAGTGTGGCAGATTCTTTGTTCTATTCCTCATGGAAAGACAATCACCTATGGTGAAATTGCTCGAAAAATTGCTTCCAACAGAGGAATTTCACGCATGTCTGCTCAGGCAGTTGGCGGTGCTGTCGGCCACAATCCCGTCTCTATCATCGTTCCCTGTCACCGTGTTATCGGATCCGATGGTAATTTGACCGGTTATGCCGGAGGAATAGACAAAAAAGCATATTTATTAGCTCTGGAAAGGAAATAGCGCTTGCTTTTTCCTTTCCCGGCTCCAATTCTCTCTAGGATCTTGTGAACACCTTCATCCTTTTTAAATCATATTCTAAATATCGGTCCTCTTCCGTATCAATAAAACTGTCTATTATATACTGTGCATCCGAACATCCCATGTTGAAATAAAATGATATTGTATCGTAAGATGGAATTGCTGAAATAAATATTTTATCTGCTTCCATATTCTTAGCATAAAGACACATTTGTTGAAATAACTTTTTTCCAATTCCCTTTCGTCTCCAATTATCATCTATAAAAAGCATCGTTAGATTCACATATTTCTCTGGTACGCCTCGTAAGATACCATCTAAACAAGCAAAACCAACTATTTGGTTATTTAAAAAAGCTCCTACAATAAATCCGCCTCTATTCATTTGCTGACACAAATATTGAGATATCCAAATTTTCTTTTCTTTACTCCATTCACGAATCTCATATGCTTTTGTAAGTTCATAGCTCTCTCCGTTTTTTACCCATTTATTTAATATTATTTGTCTATGTTGGAATGTCTCTAACATTTCAGGATATGTATCTGAAGGAGTCAGAAGTCTAATTATTATATTGCTAATCATCTTTTATACTCTCCTGAATAATTTCCAATATTTCGTCCATAAATCCAGATGCGCCATTCATCACATACGTTTTTCCATTAACAACTATGTCCTTTGAATCTGCTACATATATCGTATTTTTTAATCTGAAATTTTCACCATCTTTATCATATACATAAATATAGACAGCACCATCTCCAAATCTAAACAAACTTCCATCCGAAAAGAATGTTCCAATTTTCCTTCTATAAGAATATTCTTTAAACACTCCTAAAATTTCGTTTTTTTCCTTCTCTGTGATTTCATTATAATTGGTACTAGCAATAGAAGGTATACCATTTTCCACGTGAACTACCTCATGCATAATTATAATATGTTGATTTTCATTCGCCAAATCAGCTAATTTTAACGGTTGAAAATAAATCAATAGTCCAAATATAAAAATAACCGCAATTATCACCTGAATCCATCTCTTTTTCATTCATTTATCCCTCTTTTTGTTTTCTTCTATTATAACATTCACGCTATAAGCAATCTAGAAAAAACTACCATATTATGAGACCTTCACCTCGATTTTTATTCTCTCCTGTCTCCTGATTCTCTGTAAGAGCTTGTGCAATACCTCCCCACAGAGAATTTCTCTCTTGCTTTTCTTCTTCCTCGACTCCGATTCTCTGTGAGAGCTTGTGACTGACTCCCCACACAGAATCTACCACTTGCTTTTCTTCTTTTCCGACTCCGATTCTCTCTGAAAGCTTGTGCAATACCTCCCCACACAGAATTTCTCTCTTGCTTTTCTTCTTCCTCGGCTCCGGTTCTCTCTGAAAGCTTGTAATTGCCTCCCCACACAGAATTTCTCTCTTGCTTTTCTTCTTCCTCGGCTCCGATTCTCTCTGATAGCTTGTAATTACCTCCCCACAAAGAATCTACCACTTGCCTTTCTTCTTTCCTGACTCCGATTCTCTCTGAGAGCTTGTGCAATGTCTCCCCACAGAGAATCTACCACTTGCTTTTCTCTTTTTCCGCACCTGATTCTCTGTGAGAGCTTGTGAAATGTCTTCCCACACAGAATTTCTCTCTTGCTTTTCTTCTTCCTCGGCTCCGATCCTCTCTGATATCTTGTGCAATACCTCCCCACAAAGAATCTACCACTTGCCTTTCTTCTTTCCTGACTGCGATTCTCTATGATAGCTTGTGCAATGCCTACCACAGAGAATCTCTAAAACTTCACTCCAAAAGCTGGTTGGCACACAGCTTCCGCTGTGCACAGCCCTAATTCGCTTTGCTCATTATGGCTCGCGCCCCTTTCTGCTTACGCTGTGCCAATCGCCGGAGCTTCGCTCCACCGATTGACGGCTGGCGCCGTATATATCCGTAAAAACTCAGCCTTAAGCATAATTGCGCAAGCGCATTCGCCTAAGGCTGAGTTTTCACGTCTATGCACAGCTTGTAGCTGATTCGAACTGTGAATTATAAAGTTCAGCATAAAAACCGTTTTGATCAAGAAGTTCCTGGTGTTTTCCTTGTTCGATGATGTCTCCGTCTTTCATAACAAGGATCAAGTCTGCATCTCGAATTGTAGATAATCTGTGAGCGATAACAAAGCTGGTGCGTCCTTCCATAAGGTTATCCATTGCCTTCTGGATTCGAATCTCGGTTCTGGTATCTACGGAACTGGTTGCCTCGTCTAAAATAAGAATCTTTGGATCTGCAAGGATTGCCCTTGCAATAGTCAAAAGCTGTTTTTGTCCCTGGGATACGTTGCTGGCTTCTTCGTTAAGTACCATGTTGTATCCATTTGGCAGGGTCTGTACGAACTGATGCACATAGGCCGCTTTTGCCGCTTCTATGACTTCTTCATGCGTCGCATCTAATTTGCCGTATTTTATATTATCTTCAATAGTTCCGTTAAACAGCCAGGTATCCTGTAATACCATTCCGAACATTTCGCGAAGTTCACTGCGGTTAAAATCTTTAATATTGTGACCATCCACATAAATTGCTCCAGAATTGACATCGTAGAATCTCATCAGCAATTTTATCATTGTCGTCTTTCCGGCACCAGTTGGTCCGACAATTGCTATTTTCTGTCCATGTTTTACTTTTACAGAAAAATCATTGATAATGATATGATCCGGATGATATCCGAAGTGTACATGCTCGAACTCTACGTTTCCTTTCAATCCTTCGACGGAAACCGGATCCGGCACCGTCTGATCTTCTTCTGCTTCATCTAAGAATTCAAATACTCGTTCCGAAGCAGCTGCTGTTGACTGCAGCATATTTGCAACCTGTGCAATTTGCTGAATCGGATGCGTAAAATTTCGTACATATTGAATAAATGACTGAATATCTCCAACTTCTATACTTCCTTTAATAGCAAGATATCCTCCTAATATAGCCACTCCGACATAACCAAGATTTCCCACAAACTGCATAATTGGCATCATCATTCCGGAAAGGAACTGTGACTTCCACGCAGACTGATACAAAATTTCGTTCGTTTCGTTAAAGGTTCTGATGACATCGTCCTCTTTATTAAATGCCTTTACGATGTTATGTCCTCCATATACTTCTTCCACCTGTCCATTTACATGCCCCAGATAGCTTTGCTGATCCCGGAAGAATTTCTGCGAATGCCTGACAATAACCGAGATCATCAACACGGAAACAGGCAATATCAAAAGGGCTACAAGTGTCATAAGCGGACTGATACTGAGCATCATAATCAGTACGCCGATCAGGGTTGTCACCGAAGTAATCATCTGTGTCGCACTCTGATTCAAACTCTGACTCAAGGTATCTACGTCATTTGTCACGCGCGACAAGACTTCTCCGTGCGTCACTTTATCAAAATAGTTCATCGGCATACGATGTATTTTCTCGGAAATCTCTCTTCTCATGCGGTACGTCAGCTTTTGTGAGATACCGGTCATAATATATCCCTGAATAAAGGAGAACAAAGCGCTCGCTAAATACAAGCAAAGAAGTCCTATCAAGATTTTACCAAGTTTTTCGAAATCAATTCCACTGCCGCCGGAAACTTTTCCTATAAGTCCGTTAAAAATCTCTGTCGTCGCTTTTCCCAAAATTTTTGGTCCCACAATGCTGAATACGGTACTGCCAACTGCAAAAATAATCACGAAAAGAAGTCCTATTTTATATTCATTAATATAAACCCACAATTTCTTCATGGTACCTTTAAAATCTTTCGCTTTTTCTCCGGCTCTCATTGGTCCATGTCTTTTTTGACTACTCATTTAGCACTCCTCCTTTCCTTTGGATTCTTCCAGATCATGCTTCAACTCATTCTCCGAAAGCTGTGACGAAGCAATCTGATAATATGCTTCACAGGACTTAAGCAATTCTTTATGTGTTCCTATTCCTGCAATTTTTCCTTCATCCAACACGATAATCTGTTCTGCATGCAATATGGTACTGATTCGCTGTGCCACAATAATCACCGTACTTTCCTGTGTCTTCTCTTTCAGCGCAGCTCTGAGAATGACGTCTGTTTTATAATCCAGAGCGGAGAAACTGTCATCAAAGATAAAAATATCCGGTTTTTTGGCAACTGCCCTTGCAATAGAAAGTCTCTGTTTCTGTCCGCCGGATACATTCGTCCCTCCCTGGGCAATCGAACTGTCATATTTCTTACTTTTTTCTTCGATGAAATCAGTCGCCTGCGCAATCGCCGCTGCTTCCTTCATTTCTTCTTCGCTTCCATCGGGATTGCCATATAAAATATTGGAAGCAATCGTTCCTGAGAACAATACCCCTTTTTGTGGAACATATCCTATTTTATCTCTCAGATCGTGCTGCGTGATCTCACGGATATCCGTTCCATCAATCATGATTTTTCCTTCTGTCACATCATAGAATCGTGGAATCAAATTAACCATCGTAGATTTTCCACAACCCGTACTTCCGATGATTGCTGTCGTCTGCCCCGGCCTGGCCGTAAAATTCAGATCATGCAAAATATCTTCTTCCGCTCCCGGATAGCGGAAAGATACATGTTCAAATACCACTTTTCCTTTTCCATTTTCTGAAATCTTCTTTGGATGTTCCGGATCAGAAATCACTGTTTCACTTCGCAAAACCTCATCCACACGTTCTGCTGCAACTGCTGCCCTTGGGAGCATAATAGAAATCATACAGATCATCAGGAAAGACATAATAATCTGCATCGTGTACTGAATAAACGCCATCATATCGCCAACCTGCATCTGTCCCTGATCCACTCCGATTGCCCCATTCCATACAATAAGAACTGTGATTCCATTCATCACAAGCATCATTAACGGGCTCATAAATGTCATGGCTCGATTGACAAATAAATTGGTTCTGGTCAAATTTTTATTGGCCACATCAAATCGGTCCTCTTCATGTTTCTCGGTACTAAATGCACGGATTACAGGAAGTCCGGATAATATTTCTCTCATTACAAGATTCAATCGGTCTACAAGACTCTGCAAAATCTTGAACTTTGGCATTACCACCAGGAAAAGAACGATAACGATCATAAGAACCAGCGCAACACCCAGTGCGATGATCCACAGCATATCCACATTCGTGTGAAATACTTTCAGAATTCCACCTATCGCCTGGATCGGTGCATACAGTACAATTCTAAGAAGCATAACGGTAAGCATTTGAATCTGCTGAATATCATTAGTGCTTCGTGTTATCAGAGAAGCAGTTGAAAATCGGTCAAATTCTGTATTTGAAAATCCCACAACTTTCGTAAAGACTTTAGCGCGGAGATCACGTCCTGTGCTGGCCGCAACTCTGGAAGCAAGAAATCCTACCATAATACTTGCTGTCATTCCCAAAAGTGCCAGAGCAATCATCTTCATACCTGTACGCAGAATATAATCCGTCTGGATCTTGTCTGTATCCATTCCTAATTCTTCATATGCACTCCTGATATAAATCGGTATGCTCTGTGAAATTACCATTTCCGGAACATCTTCCATCCTCTCTATGATTTTCTCCATTGCCACACTTCTTTGCTCGCCTGGCATCATCGCAAACATGTTCAGATTCTGTTCCATTTCACTGTCTGATGCAGCGCTTAAACAGAGAAACATCGGAAGTTCCATTTTCTCAGAAAGCAGTTCCATCCGTTTTTCATCTTTTTTTACAGAATCCTTTAATTCATAATCAGAACCATTGTAAGAATATGCTTCTTTTACAAATTCTGCTTCTTCTTCATTCATCAGAAGCATCAGCTGTTCCATCTTTGTTTTTGAGACAGCATCCGGTACCGTCTCATCAATTCCGCCCTGCTGAATTCCGATATTGACAATATCAGACGTATAAGACGGCAGCGACAGATCACTGTAAGCCTGAATCATAAGAACACAGAAAATGACTGCAATCGTTGTCGCGTAAGGTTTCAAAAATTTAAGCAGTTTTTTCATTATTGCAATATTTCCTTTCTCTACTTAGTTTTCTAATATTTCAGGAGATTCATACTTCTCCACTTCTAACATATTTTCCCTCATCTGGATCATTACCCTGCGAAATAATAACATTTCTTCCTGAGACATTCCTTTATACAATTGTATCTTTACTGTATTTTCAATCGTTTTCATACTTTTCAGGCATTCGTGCCCTTTTTCTGAAATTTGAATCCTCAGAATTCTCTGATCCCTCTCATCCATTTTACGCTCAATCAGTCCCCTCTTCTCCAGTTTTTGAAGCGCTGCCGTAATTGACGGTGGTTTGATCTGTATGATATTGGCAAGTTCTCTTTGGGAAACGGCGCCCTTTTTCAACAAAACAAATAAAATTGCTGCCTGCCCGGGTTTGATATCCATAGGCTGCATCAGTCGGCACATATACTGCATCTGCATGTGTATGACCTGCTGAAAAAGTACATGCAGCGGCATATTCATCGGATCCATACAGTCTTCCTCAAAAAAAGAATGATTATCACTCATTTGATTCACCTCCATTTAGTTAGATGTCTAACGATTATTCTATTCATCCGGAAGAATAATGTCAATCAGACAGCACCATATTTTATAATATTTTTACTATTCTTAGATACCATGACCTTGGCATCATAAGATAAAAAGAACCATCTTTTACTAAAAAAATGGTTCTTTTTATCTTATAATTCTATTTTGTGTCTATGATCCTTCTCGCAACATGCACTCCACTCGCTGATGCATGAGACAAAGAATGTGTGACTCCACTTCCATCTCCAATGATATAAAGTCCTTTATATCTACATTCCAGATTTTCATCTACTTCCACTTCCATGTTGTAGAATTTTACCTCCACACCATAGAGAAGTGTATCATCGTTTGCTGTTCCCGGTGCAATTTTGTCAAGAGCATAAATCATCTCGATAATTCCATCCAGAATTCGCTTAGGAAGTACAAGGCTCAAATCACCTGGTGTTGCGGCAAGTGTCGGGCGAACCATGCCTTCTTCGACACGTTTCACCGTACTTCGGCGCCCGCGAACCAGATCGCCAAACCTCTGCACAATCACTCCGCCGCCCAACATATTTGACAGACGCGCGATACTTTCGCCATAACCATTACTATCCTTAAATGGCTCAGAAAAATGCTTTGCAACAAGCAGCGCAAAGTTTGTATTCTCTGTATGCTTCTCAGGATCCTCGTAACTGTGTCCATTTACAGTCACAATACCATTTGTATTTTCATTTACAACTGCTCCATACGGATTCATACAAAACGTGCGGACATTATCTTCAAATTTTTCTGTGCGGTAAACGATCTTGCTTTCATAAAGTTCATCTGTGAGATGAGAAAAGATGACCGCCGGCAGTTCCACACGAACACCGATATCTACACGGTTGGACTTTGTCGGAATATTCAGTTCCCGACACGTCTTTTCCATCCATTTACTTCCCACACGTCCCACGGAAGCAATACATTTTTCACACTCATAAGTTACACCATTTGAACATATGACATATTTTCCATCTTTTACTTCAAGATTTTCCACCGGAGAATCAAAATAGAAATCCACCTTTTCTTTTAAATCATTGTAGAGATTTTCAAGCACCACATAATTGACATCTGTTCCAAGATGTCTGACCGATGCGTTCAAAAGTTTCAATTTATTCTGTATACAGATTTTATCAAACTTGCTGCCGGCGGTAGAATAGAGTTTCGTTCCTTCTCCACCGTAAGACATATTGATATCATCTACATAATTCATAAGTTCTAACGCTTTATTCTTTCCAATATATTCATACAAAGTACCGCCAAAATCATTTGTGATATTATATTTTCCATCGGAAAATGCACCTGCCCCGCCAAAACCACTCATAATAGAACAGCTTTTACATTTGATACACGATTTTACCTTATCTCCGTCAATCGGGCATTTTCTTTTCTCAAGTGAATGTCCCGCTTCAAATACTCCAACTTTCAACTCCGGACTTTTCTTTGCGAGCTCATATGCTGCAAAGATACCTCCCGGTCCGGCTCCAATAATAATTACATCATACTTCATTTCCATTTACACATTCTCCCATCTACTTCTTTATTCAATATTTTTTCTATTCTATTTCATAACTTCACATACCAAAAACTGATATGGGTTCATCTTTACTTTATTTCCACTCATTACCAGATCTATACAGTTATTTGCAACTATAGCTTTCACTTCTTCATGGAGCGTCACTTCTTTTTCAGCATTTTCCCAGTTTGCCAGCACAAGAAGCGTAGTTTCTTCTCCTTCCCGGTAGAAAGCGATGAGATTTGTCACTTCTTCAAATACTGGAATCTGCTTTCCATAAACAATAGTATCCTTGTACTTAGAGTTCTTTCTGAGATCAATCATTTCTTTATAAAAGGACAGTACAGAATCCTCTCTTGTCTGCTGTTCTTTCACATTAATTGCTGTATAGTTCGGATTTACCTTCATCCATGGTGTTCCTTTGGTAAATCCCGCGTGTTCAGAGTCATCCCACTGTACCGGAGTTCTGGCATTGTCACGACTTCTTGCTGACACAAGTTTCAGAGCATCTTCTTCGTTGTATCCATTTTTTACTGTATTATAAAATTCATCTATCGTGTTGATATCGTCCACATCATCTATATTTTCAAACACCATATTTTCCATACCGATTTCCTGACCCTGATACAGAAATGGTAATCCGTGAAACATCATCATAAGACCACCAAGCATTTTCTTACTTGTCTCATTCACATCTCCATCCGGAAGATAGTGACTCACTCCGCGTGGTTCATCATGATTTTCAATAATATTTGCCATCATTCCGATTTCCTGTGTGGCTTCTTTATTTGCAAACACTACCTTCTTATATTCTTCTGCTGTCACTTTCCTGCAATCGTACCACCCTTTTTTGCTCGCTCCGATCAGATGCGTGGAAAAATCAAAAATAGATTCAAAGCATCCCTCATCACCGATGTATTTTTCCAATTCCTCCGGGCGGAAGTTAAATAATTCACCAATGGTAAATGCGTGATATGGTTCAAATGCTTCCCGCTTCATCTCCTGCAGGAACCCATGTATACTTTCTGCATGTTCCAACATAACGAATGAATCACACATCCCATCAGACCTGCCCTCTTCATCTACCGGATAGTCGCAGAATGGAAATGCTTTTTTGATATTGATAATCGCATCGAGGCGGAATCCAGAGATTCCCTTTTCCAGCCACCAGCGGATATTTTTGTAAATTTCTTCGCGAACCACTGGATTTTCCCAGTTGAGATCCGGCTGTTCCTTTGCAAACATGTGTAGATAGAACAGATTGTCATATCCCGGCACTTTCTCCCACACACTTCCGCCAAAGTAAGATCTCCAGTTGGTCGGCGGAAGTCCGTCTTTTCCTTCCATAATATAGAAATATTTTCCATATTCACCGTACGGATCTTTCATCGCCTTCTGAAACCATTCGTGCTGATCAGAACAGTGATTCACAACCAGATCCATAACGATATGCATGTTCCTCTTTTTCGCCTCTGCAATCAATTCATCCATGTCTTCCATCGTTCCAAATACCGGATCAATCGCATAATAATCTGAAATATCATATCCCTGATCCACAAAAGGAGACTGGTAAATCGGCGAAATCCATACGATATCAATTCCGAGCTCTTTTAAATAATCCAGTTTTTCAATAATTCCTCTTAGATCTCCAACCCCATCTCCGTTACTGTCTTTAAAACTCTTTGGATATATCTGGTATGCTACTTTCTCATTCCACCATCTTTTTTTCACTTCTATTTCCTCCTCGTTCTATTCTTGTAATCCTGCAGTATATATTGTAAAATTATAACACTAATACTCTGATTCATCCAGAAAAACAGTATACACCTGCGAGTTTCAGAGTACAACATATAAAAATAAAAAGAACGATGAGACAATTTATGAATAAAAAAGACCGTACAACCTGGTATAAGCTGGATCTTTCCGCCAATGTTTATCCGACATTACAACGAAAAAATTTTTCCAATATATACCGTTTATCCATTGCATTAAAAGAGAATATTCAGCCTGAACTTTTACAGCGGGCTGTCGATCTGACACTTCCACGTTTTCCTACCTTCAAGGTGGCATTAAGACGCGGATTCTTCTGGCGCTATCTGGAACCCAATGACAGACCCGGTCCTTTTGTACAGCCGGATATTGAGAACCCCTGCATGCCATTGAATTTTCGTTCAAATAACCGTTACTTAATCCGGATCTATTATTATCAAAAACGAATTTCTCTGGAGGTATTCCATTCCCTTTCTGACGGCAATGGTTCTCTGTATCTGCTCCGTACGATCACAGCCGTATATTTGCGTCTGCTGGGACATGACATTCCAAACGAAATGGGTGTTCTGGACATTGATGCCGCCCCTTCTCCTGAAGAGCTGGAGGATGCCTATGTCCGTTATGCGACCTCTAAGTTCTGCCCTCCGCGCAAACAGCCAAAAGCCTATCGTGTTCGCGGCACCTTGGAGCCTTTTTATACACTCAATATTATCTGCGGAGTCATTCCGGTAGACAAAGCCTTGCAGACAGCAAGGCAGTATAACGTATCTTTAACAGAATATTTTAATGCCGTTCTCTTGTATGCTTTGATGGAAAAGCAGGCCATGGATCACCCATTTCGTGAACGGCCTCTAAAAATCGCCATGCCGGTGAATTTAAGGAGATTCTTTCCGTCTGATACTCTGCGAAATTTTATTTCAATGGTCTATCCTTCCATTGATCCGCGCATGGGAACTTATACTTTTGAAGACATTTTGACACAGGTACATCATTATATGCGTTACTATATCAACGACAAATTTCTAAATGCTGATATTACTACCAATGCAGCCACGCAGCAAAATCCTTTTATACGAATTGTTCCCCTCTTCCTGAAAGACCTGGTTGTGAAACAGTTTTACATCCGTGTGCAGGACAGGCAATCCAGCGCCGGACTTACCAATCTGGGTGTCATCCGGCTTTCGGAAGAAATGCAAAAACATGTCGAACGTTTTGACGTACTGATGGGACAGCCTTTCTCGGCCAGAACGAATTGTGCGATCATCAGCAATCAAAATACGCTTACCATTAATTTTGCAAGCAGCATCAAAGAAACCGATGTGGAACGCATCTTTTTTCGCAAACTGGTACAAGATGGGATTCCCATAAAAATTGAAACCAATCGAAGAATGGAGGAAACAACATGTCATACTGTGTAAATTGTGGTGTTGAACTGGACAAAACCTGTGAGATCTGCCCGCTTTGCGGCACCGCTGTATATAACCCAAACCAGCCGGTCGATTTTAAATCTCCAAAACCTTATCCGGAAAAAAAGGGAATCATCGATTCCCCTACCTCTTATGAATTTACGATTCTGATGAGTATTATTCTCGGAACGATTGCGATTGTATGCGGGCTTTTGAATCATGTCTTACCTACAAATACGCGCTGGTCATTCTATGTCATCGGAATTTGTATCCTTATCTGGATTTTTCTCCTGCCAGTCTTTTTTCCAAAAAAAGTTCCTATTTTTGCGGGACTTCTATTAAATGGAGGAAGTATCGCCATTTTTGGATATATGATTTCTGATTTACATCCGGGAAAGGGATGGTATCCGGAGATTGCGCTTCCGATCATCGTCATTGGAACCATCCTGGTTCTAAACTTTTATGGATTCACGATTCACAAAAAAAGTTCTTTTATTACCAAAACAGCTCTTCTGTTCGGAAGCTTTGCCATCCTTTTTCCAGTCGTTGAAATCCTCATGGATCTCCATTTTCAGGGAGCCATCTTTTTGACATGGTCCCTCGTAATCCTCGCCTGCTGTATAAGCATTGACATCGTTCTGATCACCATTTCATTTTTAACCGGAGTACGGGGAGAATTAAGAAAGCGATTGCACTTTTAACATCCATTTGCAAAAGAAAGACAGCCGGATAATCTTCTTTCAAAAGAGCATACATCACGGCTGTCTTTCTTTTTTTACAAAATCGTTTCCATTCCAATTTTCTGTGGTTTTAATCCACATTTTTCGTAAAATTTCATTGCGCTTTCATTACATGCCCACACGTTCAGTGTCACATTATAACATCCCTGTTCTTTTGCATAAGCAAGCACATATTCGTAAAGCGCACGCCCGATATGCTGTCCCCGAAGCGTTTCATCCACACAAAGATCATCGATATAAAGTGTCTTAATATCTGTCATAATATTATGATTCAGATACTGCTGCATCACACAGAATGCATAACCAAGCACATTACCCACTTCATCCCTCGCCACAAAAATGGGTCTGTTGTCATCACCAAGAATTACCTGCAATTCTTCATCCGTATATTTTCGGGCACCTGCTTTAAACAAATCCGGACGCCCATTATGGTGTACCATTAATACCTGATTCAGTAAATGATGAATCCCTGGAATATCCCGCTTAACTGCTCTTTCTATTTTCAACTTTTTCTCTCCTTTTTTCCCGAATTCTTGACATTCAATTTTGTTTCATTATACTATTTATAGACCAATTTTAAAAGGAGATTATCATGAAAACATTACAAAACAACTTTAAAGGTATCCTGCTTTGTCTGGCAATTGCTGTGCCTTCTCATATTCTTGGAAAAGCATTTCCCGTAATCGGCGGACCAGTAATCGCAATTATAGCCGGAATGCTGATATCTCTTGCCTGGAAAAATAAAGGCGATTTTCAAAGTGGAATTAAATTCACAAGTAAGAAAGTTCTACAATGGGCGGTCATTCTGCTCGGATTCGGCCTGAACCTGTCTGTTGTTCTGGAAACCGGAAAGCAAAGCCTCCCAATCATTATCAGTACCATTTCCACCAGTCTTATCATCAGCTACCTGTTACACAGAGCCATGCATGTACCTGGTAAGATCAGCACACTCATCGGTGTCGGAAGCTCGATCTGCGGCGGAAGCGCCATTGCCGCAACTGCTCCTGTCATCGATGCAGATGACGAAGAAGTGGCACAGGCAATCAGTGTTATCTTCTTATTCAATGTGCTTGCCGCACTTATTTTCCCACATCTGGGCGCTGCGCTTGGTTTCTCTGCCACAAGCGGAGAGGCATTTGGTATCTTTGCGGGAACCGCGGTAAATGATACTTCTTCTGTCACCGCCTGTGCTTCTACCTGGGACAACATGTACCATCTCGGAAGCGCTACACTTGACAAAGCCGTTACCGTAAAGCTGACCCGAACGCTGGCAATTATTCCAATTACGCTTGTACTTGCCTTTATCCGTACAAGACAGGAAGCAAACACCGGAAAGAAGGTGGATTTCAAAAAAATCTTCCCATTTTTCATCCTCTGGTTCATTGCAGCTTCTCTGTTCACAACAATATGTACAGGTTTCTTTCATGTGCCATCTTCTTTCTTCACACCAATGAAAGATCTGAGTAAATTCATGATCATCATGGCAATGGGTGCGATCGGACTGAACACAGATATCGTAAAACTGATTAAATCCGGGGCAAAACCTATCATCATGGGATTCACCTGCTGGGTAGGAATTATCGCAGTAAGCCTTGCCATGCAGGCTGTGATGGGAATCTGGTAAGTGTGTCGTTTCATAACCGAAAAAGGATACCACGAAATATGTGGTATCCTTTTCCGGTTATTTTTTACCCTTTGAAAATAGATTATTTACTTGTTCTGTCTGCAAGATCTTTATTTAAGTAAGAGGTTGCTGTATCTGAAATATCGACTGCTTCTTCATCTGAAATTCCGTCGATTTCTTTTGCAATATTGTACCAGTCTTCAAATGTTGTTCCGAGCGGCATAATCGGATCTACGACCTCTTTGATATAAGTTTCAAAATCTTCGATATTAGCTGCTTCTAATACATCTGATGAAATCAGAGTATTTCTGTCTGTGATATACGGAATCTCTTCTTCCGGAATCTGTTCAAACTGTGTATAGTATTCAAGGAACGCATCTACATTACTATCATTGAATTTCCATGTAAGTGTACGGCCTTCTGACACTGTCTTCATATAGATTGTACGAAGTGCTACATATGGATCTACGTCGAATCCATCGGCAAACATCATAGCTGCATTGTACGGATGTTCATACATGAATTTGATTGCCAGTGAATGTGCATAAATCAAACGTCTTGCAAGTTCCGGACATTTTTCTGAAAATTCTGTGTTCATGGCATATACGCAGCAAAGACCCCAGTCATCATAATCTGACTCTGAACTGATATTCGGAGCTGCCCAGTCAATTGCCATAATATGTCCAAATCCTTCAAATTCTGCGATAGACGCATATGGGTCACAACATGAAAATCCATCGATCTGCCCTGCTTTCAAAGCGAACATTGCATCTGAAGATCCCATATTGACAATATTGTAATCCGCAGGATCCGCACTCATACCATATTCCTGATTCCAGGTTAAAATCGTCGGACTCACTTCCGGCTTTGCTGTAATTGCAAGTGTTTTTCCTTTTAAATCATCAAATGTTTCAATTTCGTTGCTTGCTACCAGATACATGGATCCTCCCATATGGTTGGCTGCTGCAATAAAGAATGGCGCTCCCTGATTTACCGAACGGATGGCACCTTCAACACCGGTGTAGCCTACGTCCATAGATCCACTTGTAAGCGCTTTTAATGTTTCTCCGGACTTTGTAATATTTACTTTGAGACCTAATGCTTCATAAATACCGGCCTTTTCTCCGATGATCGATCCTACCATGTGATCACAATTAAAGTATCCCATCTCAATCACATAATCTTTTTCTGTTTCATTCAATTCTCCAAATTCGAAATCTTTTACCGCTTCCTTTGGATCATAACCAATTGTCTCAATATCTTTGGTTACCGCATTTGTTTCTTCGCTGTTGCGACATCCTGCCAGTAAAGAAACTGTCATTGCTGTCATCAAAAGAATAGCCACTATTCTTTTTTTCATAATTTTTTGTCCTCCTAAACCCTCTATACTTTCTAATTATTAACATTTATTAATAATTCTCTCACATAATAACACAGTTGTCTTCCGAAAAAAATAGAAGCTCTGAATTATTAAAATTTTATAATAATTCAGAGCTTTTATATAATTTTTTAATATTTGTATCTGCTTATCCTTTTACTCGGCTACTTTTATTCAATTGAAGTAACCGGATAATCCTGTGCCTCTACTGCTTTCTTTAACACATCGTCTGCAACTTCTGCCCGAAGGGTCACAACCGCAGTTCCTTCTGTATGGCTTACTTCTGCCATTTCTACTTCCGGAAGTGCCTCCAGACATTTCTTCACTCTCGCCTCGCAGTGTGGACACATCATTCCTTCAATCTTCATAGTTTTTTTCATTTTCTTTTCCTCCTCTTTCTTTTTCATTTTTACTTTTTTGTCTTTACTTGCATCATACATTTTGAAAAAATTAAGTCTAAGTGCATTCGATACCACACAAAAGCTTGACAAACTCATAGCGGCTGCTCCAAACATCGGATTTAATTTCCACCCAAAAATCGGAATCCATACTCCCGCCGCAAGCGGAATTCCTATAATATTATAGAAAAATGCCCAAAACAAATTCTCATGAATATTTCTAAGAGTTGCACGGCTCAGGCGGATTGCCGCCGGAACATCACTCAATCTGCTCTTCATCAGCACCACATCTGCCGCATCAATTGCAATGTCTGTTCCTGCACCGATGGCAATTCCCATATCTGCTCTGGTGAGTGCAGGAGCGTCATTAATTCCATCTCCAACCATTGCCACTTTGCCTTTTTTCTGCAAGTTCCTGATAACCTGTTCTTTTCCATCCGGAAGCACTCCGGCGATCACTTCATCTACTCCGGCCTGTTTTCCAATCGCTTTTGCCGTACGCTCATTATCCCCGGTCAGCATGACAACATGGATTCCCATGTTCTGCAGTTCTTTCACTGCCTGCGGGCTGTCTTCTTTGATGACGTCGGAAACCGCAATGATCCCCAGAAGTTCTCCGTCTTTTGCAAAAAACAGTGGAGTCTTTCCTTCTTCTGCCATCGTTTCTGCCTGTTTCTTCATTAAAAGCGATATTTGGGCCTTCTCCTGAATAAATTTCAAATTTCCACCATAAAGAACAGAACTATTGCATACCGCTGTCAGTCCATTCCCCGGAAGTGCTTTGAAATCATTCACTTCCATTTCAGTTACATTTTTTTCATTTCCATATGCCAAAATTGCTTTTCCTAAAGGATGCTCGCTTTTTCTTTCCAGCGCATATGCCCACATAAGAAGTTCTTCTTCTGTGTGACCGTCATTCGGAACCAAATCTGTCAGCTTTGGTTCTCCGGAAGTAATCGTTCCTGTCTTATCCAGCACTACCATCTGCATTTTCCCGGTCTCTTCCAGGGAAACTGCCGTTTTAAACATAATACCATTCTTCGCGCCCATTCCGTTTCCTACCATAATTGCAACCGGAGTGGCAAGTCCAAGTGCACATGGACAACTGATAACTAAGACGGAAATTCCTCTTGCCAGCGCAAATCCAAAAGTCTGTCCTGTCAAGAGCCAGACAATAATTGTGATCACAGCAATTGAAATAACAGTCGGAACGAAGATTCCGGACACTTTGTCCGCCACTTTCGCAATCGGAGCTTTTGTCGCAGCGGCATCGCTTACCATCTGAATGATCTGAGAGAGGGTGGTATCCTCTCCCACTCGCGTGGCTTCACATTTCAGGAAACCGGATTGATTTAATGTAGCTGCCGACACCAGGTCTCCGGCCGCTTTATCCACCGGAATGCTTTCTCCCGTCAGCGCCGCTTCATTTACTGCACTGTTTCCTTCCAGTACCATTCCATCTACCGGAATATTTTCTCCTGGACGCACAATGAAAATATCTCCCTTTTTCACCTGCTCAATAGAAACTTCCATTTCTTCTTCACCACGAAGTATCACCGCTGTTTTCGGGGCAAGTTTCATCAGGCTCTTAAGTGCATCGGTTGTCTTTCCTTTAGAATGTGCTTCCAGCATTTTTCCAACAGTAATCAAGGTAAGGATCATGGCTGCCGATTCAAAATAAAATTCATGCATATAGTGCATGACACCGGCCATGTCTCCTTTGATCTGTGCATCTGTCATTACAAAAAGTGCATACACACTGTAAAGAAAAGATGCTGCTGAACCCATAGCCACAAGCGTATCCATATTCGGTGCCCGATGAACAAAGCCCTTCCATCCACTGATAAAAAACTTCTGATTGATTACCATAACAATTCCAGACAAAAGCAACTGCAAAATTCCTATCGCAATATGATTGTTTTCAAAGAATGCCGGCACCGGCCATCCCCACATCATATGTCCCATAGAAAAATACATAAGAACAACCAGAAATCCAAGCGATGCAAATAATCGCTTTTTAAGAATTGGTGTTTCTTTATCCTTCAAGGCTTCTTCATTCGCATTTGGCATTCCCACTTTTTCCGACTGCTCTGCTCCCTTTAATGCTGCTCCGTAGCCTGCATTTTCCACTGCTTCTATAATTTCAGCCGCAGCAGCACTTCCTTCTACTCCCATTGAATTTGTCAACAAACTCACGGAACATGCGCTCACCCCGGGTACTGCCGACACTGCTTTCTCAACTCTGGCACTGCATGCAGCACAGCTCATTCCTGTCACTGTATATTGTTCCATCTCATCGTCTCCTTATATTTCATGAATGCTTTCTATTTCATAAGTTTCTGTATTGTTGCAACAAGCTCATCCACTGTTTCTTCATTCCCGGCTTTAATATCATTCGTCACACATGTTTTAATATGCTCAGAAAGTAATTCTTTATTAAAACTGTTTAACGCAGCATTTGCCGCCGCTGCCTGAGTCAGAATATCGATGCAGTATGCATCTTCTTCCACCATTCGCTTGATACCTCGAATCTGACCTTCTATCCGGCTCAGACGATTGATCAATTTACGATGCTCCTCCGGCGAACGATCCTTCTTTTTATGACAACATTGTTTTTCCACATATACCACCTCCCGGTATATTCATATTATACCCTAACAGGGTATATGTCAAGTACTTTTTCATTCACCACAAAAAATTTTAATTTCTGGAGACTATGATTGCCTAACTTATTCTCTCTTACACCACTTTTTTACTCCCCACACAGAAGCATGGCTTCCGGAAGCCTAAACTTGACAACTTTTTCTCTCTCACACCACTTTTCTCGCTCCCCACAGAGAATTCTGGCTTCCGGAAGCCTAAACTTAACAACTTTTTCTCTTTTACACCACCTTTTCTGGCTTCCACAAAGAATCTTGGCTTCCGGAAGCTTAATCTTAACAACTTTTTTTCTCTCACACTACTTTTCTGGCTTCCCACAGAGAATCTTGGCTTCTGGAAGCCTAAACTTAACAACTTTTTCTTTCTCACACTACTTTTCTGGCTTCCCACACAGAATTCTGGAATGTGCCTTTTGGCACTTCCGGTAATTGTGTTTTCCAAACAAATATATTATCATGTAGAGAATTGATTCACTCTTTATGACAATGTCATATGTATTGGAATTGCAAGAAAGTGAATCTAAAAACATTAACCAGTCAATAACAAATTTCATTCATATACATTTCACATACATATCCCTTGTTAAACACATAGAAATTCCCCTTAAAACTTAAAAAAACACAGAAACATTGCTATTTATAAATTGCCCATTTACAACAAATCTATTATAATGGAAATAGCCAACATTCCAGAGGGGGATGGAGGAAAAATAGGGAATGAAAGTATGAGGGACAAAAAATGAATGAAGAAAAGAACATGAATGCCATTGACAATTCGGAATTTGAGATGACCGAACAGCCAGTGAACACAGAAAGCATACCGGAAAGTACAACTTACGAATATGCCCAAAGTCCAATCATAGAACCGGCTGCCCAGAAAGAACACTTTATTGCAGGTATCTTCGGTGCATTAGTCGGAAGCCTGATCGGTGCAGTATGTATCGTTCTCCTTGGAGAATTGGGCTACATAGCATCCATCTGCGGCGTTATCATGGGTGTTTGCGCATTGAAAGGTTATTGTCTGCTTGCAAAGGGAATCAGCACCAAAGGAATCGTAGCAAGTACAATTATCATGATTATCATGGTATATTTGAGCAATATGTTCAGCTATGGTCTTGCAGTTGCCGAAGTATATGAAGTAGATATACTCACAGGTTTTCTGGCAACTCCAATGCTTTTAAAAGAAGGGGCGATTGTAGCATCACAATATTATATAGATCTTGTAATGCTGTATGTCTTCACAGCACTGGGCGCTGTACCGACGATTCGAAAATACCTGAAAAAATAAGAAATCAATAATCTAATATTTCCGCTCGCCTTGTGCCTTCGCGTAAACATAAAACTGCCGAAAGATGAACCCTTTCGGCAGTTTTATATTTTTAATTGTCTATTTAACGGAGCCTGTCTTCTCCCACATCATGATATTATCACATTTCGCTACGGAAGAATATTTCCAGCAGCCATATACACTCCATACCACTCTTCTCTCGTAAGACATATTTCACATGCCTGACACATCTGATGCAGACGTTCCGGGTTCATTGTTCCAGAAAGCACCTGCATATGAGCCGGATGCCTGAGTATCCATGCAGTGGCAATGGTAGTGTCACTGACCCCATAATGTCCGGCGATTTCCCGGATTTTCTGATTCAGCTTTGAAAACTTATCACTATTTAAAAACACACCTTCAAACATACCGTACTGAAATGGTGACCACGCCTGAATCGTCATATCGTGCAATCTGCAATAATCCAATACACTGCCATCCCGATTCACACTTCCCGGTGTCACCATATTCACTTCCAGTCCACTTTGAATCATGGAAGAATGTGCTACACCAAACTGAAGCTGATTTACCATAAGCGGCTGATTCACATATTTTTTCAAAAGTTCAATCTGCATAGGATTTTGATTGGATACCCCAAAGTATCTTACTTTTCCAGAAGCATGCAGTTCATCAAAGGCGGCTGCCACTTCTTCCGGTTCCATCAAAGCATCCGGCCTGTGAAGCAACAAAGAATCCAAATACTCAGTTCCCAGTCTTTTTAAACTTCCTTCTACAGATTTGATAATATGTTCTTTGGAAAAGTCAAACATTACTCCTGGCACAATTCCACATTTGCTTTGAATCCACATATCTTCACGATGAATTCCCGCTTCTTTTACAGCAGCTTCAAAACGTTCTTCACAGATACCACCGCCATAGATATCTGCATGATCAAAAAAGTTGATTCCTTCTTCCATGGCTGTATCAATAATTTTTACCGCAGATTCCACAGACAAATCCCGCAGCCGCATACATCCCATAGCGATTGCCGAAACCTGCACTGAAGAACTCCCAAAATTTATCTTTTTCATCTGTTCCAACTCTCCTTCTTATTCTATAACTCCACTGCAATTAAACTAAATCTTCATCCAAAAATTCTTTCAAATACTCTCCCACAGACCTTGTCATCTCTCTGGAAAAATCGGAATTATATTTTCTGTCACAAAATGCTTTCATCCACTCTTCATAAGGTTTTACTCCTGACTTCGGACAGAACATTTCTTTCAGCTCTTCTCCCTCCATTTTGCGGTACCCATTTTCATGCACCACATGTGTAAGTCCCGCACGTTCCGGCTTTTTCCGTTCTCTCTGCTGTCTGGTCGGATATCCGAAGACCAGCATTGCCGCCGGAAATACATATGGTGGAAGATGCAGCATTTCTCGATGCTGTTCACAATTCTCCATAATATCTCCAATGTAACAAGAACCAATTCCAAGGCTCTGCGCTGCAGTAACTGCATTCTGAGCTGCAAGATTCGTATCTGATACTGCCAGCAGCAAATCCCCCACACCCGGCTTTCTTGGTTCACAGCCTGCCTCTTTAAATCCATCATACCATTTCTGACAGTCTGCACAGAAGATCAAAACCATCTTCGCTTTGGCAATAAACGGCTGATTATCACAAGTCACGGCAAGCTTTTCTTTCAATTCCTGATCCGTAATATCAAGAATTGTGTAGAGCTGCTGATTTCCGGCGGTCGGTGCCATCATAGCTGATTCCAGAATCAACTGTTTATCCTCTGCTGTTATTTCTCTGTCTTCAAAAACCCTTACTGATTTTCTGTCAAATAATTCCTGAATTGTGTTATTCATCTTGTTGCCTCCTCTAAAAAATACTTAAATATAGCTTTTTACTTAATAATTCCAGGGCCTTAATTCCTGCAACGCTATTTCCCTTTTTATCCAGTGCCGGTGAAAATATCCCGATTCCCATACGAGTCGGAACCACTGCCATGATTCCACCTCCGACACCACTTTTCGCCGGAACCCCTACGTTTACGGCAAACTCACCGGAACCATCATACATTCCGCATGTCATAAGAACCGCATTTACATAAGTTGCATATTCCGGTTGAAAAAGTTGCTCTCTGGTCCCTGGATTCCTGCCATGTTCCGCAAGTATGAACCCAATTTTCGCCAAATCTGCACAGGTAACCTTAATAGAACAAACACGAAAATAACAGTCCAGAACCTCTTCCACATCATCTTCAATCATTTGATATGTTTTCAACAAATACGCAAGCGCCCGATTCTTATTTCCGGTTCTCTTTTCTGACAAATAAACATCTTCATCCATTTCTATATCCGGATTCTCGGCCAATCTGCGCGTCAGATTAAGTACGCGTTCAAATTTTTCCCGGTAAGTATCGCCTTTAATTAATGTACAAATTGCTATCGCTCCCATATTTACCATAGGATTCAAATGTTCACTGACCAGTGCCTGATCACTGTAATTAATGGCATCAAATGGTTTTCCAGTCGCTTCTACACCAACATGTTGTTTTACATATTCCACACCATTATCCATAAGTGCCTGCAAAAGAAGAATGGGTTTTATAATACTTTGAATGGTAAATGGCTTATTATAATCTCCCACACAGCTGATTCGTTCATTGCTTGAAATAATATAAATCCCAAAATCATTTTTGTCGGCCTTCGTCAGCTCTGGAATATAATCTGCCAATTTTCCTTCCCCGGTATAAGGCTGACACTCCCTCAAAATTTCATTTAGCAGTGTATTCATCTTCCATTTCTCCTAAACATTACATCTTTAAAATGACTTCTTCCAACTGTGCACTCACTTTCTTAGCCGCTTTAACATCTTTCTCCAACAGACAACGTTCTATTTTTGTTTCCAGCTCTTTCTTCTGCTGCTCCAGTTCCAGGTATTCTTTATCAAAATGTTCCTGATAAATCATCTTGCGGAAGGTACGCACACGCATACGGCGAATGGTATGATCTTCCACGAACAGAATATAATCTGCACAGTTCACAATATTATAAAAATCATGGGAAACCATAAGCACTGCTCCCTTATATTCTGCAATCGCTTTTTCCAGAGCAATCTGTGCATAAGTGTCCAGATGGCTGGTCGGTTCATCTAAAATAAGCAGATTCGCATTACTAAGCGCAATCTTCGCCAACTGTAATAAATTCTTTTCCCCACCGGATAAAAGTTCGATTTTCTTTTCGAGCATATCCGCATCAAAACAATACTTTTCCAGATATGCTGCCAGATCTGCCTTTTTCTCAAATCCAAACTCTTTAAATTCTTCCAAAATCGTGTTTGATTCATGCAGGGTATCTTCTTGAAATTGTGACAGAAAGCCTATTTCTACATTTTCACCAAACTTAACAGAAGGATTCTGATTTTGATAAATTTCTCTTAAAAGTGTCGTCTTTCCTGTTCCATTCGGCCCGACAATGGCTACCTTCTCCCTCGCCTTAATTTCAAAGTTTACCTCCTTTAAAATTTCTTCCTCAAAGGCGACTTGATAATTTTCTACTCTAAGTATGGTTTGATCTTCCTGACTTTCTTCTATCACGATCTCTGGAAAATGAATTTCCGGCTGCCTGATTTCCACAAATGGCTGTTTTATCTTTCTTGCTTCCAGTCTTTCCAAATGCGTCTGCTTCGCATGAACGGTTCTTCCCCGGGAAGCACTTGTCATAAGTGTCGCCTCATTTCGCAGGCGGTCTACCATTTTCTGATATCTTTCAATTTCTGCCTCATCTGCCTCTGCCAGTTCCTGTAGTTCTATTTTCTTTTGCATCAGCGAGAAATTATAATCTGTATAATTCCCGTCAAATTCCTGAATATCTGCATTCTCCAAATGAAGAATCTTATCAAAACAATGATTCAGCAAATATCTGTTATGCGTGACAACCAGGAGCGTACCTTTGTGATAATTGATCAGGTTGCGAAGTCCATTCAAATTTTCAAAATCAAGGAATACATCCGGTTCATCCATGATCAGCAAATCCGGTTTTTGCAGCATTTGACGGATCACCTGAAGGAGCTTATACTCTCCACCGCTTAATTTTGAAATTTCCACCTCTGCCAGATGCTTCATTCCTGCATCTCTGAGTTTTTTGTGAATATTCACTTCATAATTGTCACCGTCTACCGCCTGAATCTCATCCATCACATGCTGAAACTTTTCAAAAACCGTATCCAAATCTTCCGCAACGGCCATTTGTTCACAAAGTCTTGCATTTTCTTCCTGCAATCGGACAAAATCTTCACTCAAATAATCGAAAACTTTCACTTCCTGATTTTTGTCTCTTTTGGCAAACTGACTCACATACCCAATTCTGCAATTCTCCTCTTTCCGGATTTTTCCATCATATAGATATGCTTCCGGGTTCATAAGCATATGAACAAGGGTCGTTTTCCCGGTTCCATTGCTTCCTATAAATGCACAGTGCTTTTCGTCTTCTAATGTAAATGAAATATTTTTATATAAATCTTTCTCCGGGAAAGAGTAAGATAAATCTTCTATCTTAATCATTTTCTTTCTTCCTGTTCTCAAAATATATAAAATCATCGATAGCATCTAAAATGTCTTTAAATTCCTTTCTTGATGCAATCTCAATATATCTTCCGAGAACTTCCTCCTCATTCTTTTTAAACCGCCCATAAAAAATATCATATAAATTATGACCACGCAAATAGATTTTCACTTCCTCCATATGCGCTTTCAAGTCTTCTTCTGACTCCAGATCACGTCCCAAGACCTTCTGAAGCTTCTGTCCACTCTTAAGCCTGCTTAAGTATTCTTTCCATTTTCGAAACAAAATTCGATAAAACTCTTCCTCTGATGTTATCACTCCTACCTTTTCCATAATTTTCGGATTCAGAAAATAATTTTCAAAGGAATAGTATTTTAAAATCAAGACATTCCGCGGAAGTACCCTTGGCAGGGAATCTATCGTTTCCTCTCTTTTGCGGTCTTCATAGTATTTGCAGAGCTGATGCTTTAATTCTTCCGGGTTCTGTCCATCACCGTCACGAATCATCAAAAAACGGTCTTTCAGATAAAGCTGATTCATATATTTTAAATTTGCATAAGCTTTGATATTGGTACAGCTGTTGGTCGCAATAATCGCAATTCTCGAGAGCTGACCATTCTTATCATAGATTTCCGAATAATATTTTTGAAGAAGCAACGGCAAACGGCACTTATCCTGCTTTCCTTCTACAATAAATACAAAATCAACGTTCATCAAATCTGCTGCTGAATATCCCAAATCATCCAGTACTCTGCTGATACTTGTATGTTCAAGCGCAAAAGACGCCCCATCTTCATCCAACATAATCTGACGAATCTGCTTTGTATTAAAATTAGACAACATATTTGCCGAATGTGTAGTAAACATCACTTGATTTTTCTTTGACAGGTGATACAAAATCTCTCCTGCCACGGTCTGCATCTGCGGATGCAGATAGATTTCCGGCTCTTCAATAATAATGATTCCCGGATACTGCTGCCCTTCCTCTGCATAGGTTTCCAGCAAAGAAAGGAGATACACACTTCGCATACCCTTTGCGAGCTTTGTGATTGGCTGTTTATAGTTCTGCTGCGGCGCATAACTTTCTGTCTTTACACGTAAGAGCTGATTCCAGTCCAGATTCATCGAATAAATAATTTCCTCAGTTCCACCATTTCTCCGATAATTTTCATTTACTTTCCTGGAAAACTCATCCAGATTCCACTGATATAATTTATAATCCAGAAGCTTTGCCGTTTCCAGCACATTCAGCTCACTTACAGTCTTCCGCTCCAACACCGGAATGCACTCAAAGCAATGATTACAGACCCTCCTTCGATCAAATACACAGGCATTTTCCCGCATTTGTTTCAGCAGATCACTCTCTATATAAGAAAGCAGCCCTTCCTGAAAATTTTCCAGATTACGCTGGGCATCCAGATAGAAAACCTGAGGAAATACTTCTTTAATCCACGGATTATTCTTGCGGATACCATCGTTATAATAAACCTTACTCTGCCACTTTGCATAAAAGGTAAACGTCAGCACACCCTCCCGAAAAGACGGCAGCTTCTTCTGAAAATCCTGAAACCATACATCGTACTTGCGGAATCTGCTGACCTTACCCAGGCTATACAAAAAACGCAGATCCTCCTCCAAAAGTTCCAGTTCCACCATGACCGAAATTGCCGGATGGCCTTCTCTGAAATCACTTTCTTCTATTTCATATTCTCCACCGACTGCCCTGATGGCATCCAGAACCGCCGTCTTTCCGGTGCTGTTCTTTCCAACCAAAATCAGTGCCTGTTCCAGATGATCAAGTTCCATATTTTCAATCGATTTAAAATTCTTAATCTGAAGTTTTCTGATTTTCAAAACTTTCACCCGCCTTCTATCCGATTCTTCCAGCAACTTATATTTCTTTGAGTCTAACACAAAATATACATTTCTGTCACTATTCATCTCACAATTTCATGGAACGAGATGAAACACACTTTGCGGGTTTCATCTCGTTGAAATAGAAATATTTAATTATTGTGGAGTTTTAACCAACTCATAGCTGCATTCGCATAAATGGCTGCTCCAAGACTGAGACAATCATCGGAAAAGCGTACCTTTGGATTGTGCTGCCCAAGCCATTTTGACCGATCTTCAATTCCAGCGCCAAGTCCCAGATATGTAGATGGAACTTTTTCAGAAATGAATGCAAAATCTTCTGATCCCATTACATGATAAAATGGAAGAAGCGGAATATTTTCATCCAGATCCCGAATGGCGTCTATCATTTCTCGATTGAGCACTTCGTCACAGGCAACTGGCGGAACATCGCTTAAAACTTCTATTTCCACTTCTGTTCGATAGGTTCTTGCAACATCATAAACAATTTCATGGATACGTTTGATAAGCATTTCCCGCACAGCAGGCTTAAAGGTACGAAGTGTACCTTCTAAGACGGCACGTTCTGGAATGACATTCGATACCTTTCCGGCCTCAAATCGTCCGATGGTAAGCGCTGCCTCATCCAGAGGAGAAATCTCTCTTGCAATCAATTCCTGCAGTGCAAGGTAAATTTGTACTCCTGTATGAATTGGGTCAATTCCAAGCTGCGGAGTAGAACCATGAGTACCTTTTCCAGTTACATGAATCCGAAAACCATATACCGCAGCCATTGGATAAGTTCCATAAATGATAGTGTTTGCAGGAAGGATAGAGGCAACATGCATTGCAAAAGCCGCATCTACACGAGGATTTTCTAAAATACCGTGTACCAGTGCTTCTTTTGCGCCTTCAAAAGTTTCTTCACCGGACTGGAAAAACAGTTTTACTTTTCCAGTCAATTCTTTTTCGTGTTCTTTGAGAAGCTTTGCAGCCCCCAAAAGAATCGTCGCATGTAAATCATGGCCACAGGCATGCATACATCCATTGGTAGAAGCAAAAGGCTCACAAGATTCTTCTTTTAACGGAAGTGCATCCATATCACTCCTTAATAAGAAACATTTTTCTCCTTCTCCCAAAACAGCAGTAATGCAGGAACAATCTTCTAATTCTTGATAAGGAATATTCATTTCTGTTAATTTTTCTTTGACAAATGCAGTCGTTTGTGGAAGTTTTGTTCCAATTTCCGGAATTTGATGAAGCTCATGGCGCCAGCTAACGAGTTCGTCCTGTAAAGCCTGCGCTTCTGATAATAAATACTGATACATATGATTTTCGACCTTTCTATCCATTTTATTTTGATTCTTCTTTCATAAATCCAAATTTATAAGCAAGCAGATAGCATAAGAAACTGATGACAATGAAAGCTAACATAAAGTAACTATATCTGGCAGACATAAAACTATATCCTAAAATCAGATACAACAGACATCCTGCGATTACGGTTGGAATGCTGAGCTTCTTATTCTTCATAAAATAAGGTGCGGCAAGGGCTCCGGTAAGAGCCGGTGTTACATTGTTAAATGCAGGCGCCAGTGCAGGACCCGTAATAATCGGTACGAGAATTCTTCCAAGGAATAACATACCAAGGAACAGAATCACCGTTGTCACGATAGAGGATGCTGCAATGGAAAGTGTGGTGATCACTTCGCCTTCATCGGTTCCACGCTCAACGTTATTTACACGAATGGCGTTTGTTGCAGCCGGCAGTTTCATGTTCATGATGTTTCCAGTGATAAAAGAAAGGTAAGTTCCTGCAGAACCCAAAAACGGGGAGAACGATACCACTTCTACTACACTTACAACACCATAAATAGCAGTTAATGTAATAATGGCGCTGATGGTATTTTTCATCTGTATTTCTACACCTTTTCCATAAACGATGGTAATCACAGTCGGCACCATCAAAATAAGTAAAATGGCAATAAGTGTACTGATCTTACCAATGCGGTGGGTATTATTTGTATATACATCCTGAGATGTACTTTTTTCTTTTTTCATAATATTCTCCAATCTGAAAAAGTAATGTTGTTAAATGTTGTTATAAGAATAGATTTGCAACATAGGCACCGAACATTCCGAGAATCATTCCTCCTGGAAACGACATTTCTGTTAAGAAATGTTTCTTGGTTTTCTTCGCAAGCCAGTTGAAAAGCAGGGCAGCTCCTCCTCCGACAAGAAGCGCTACCAGAGATAATATTTGTTCCGGCTTTTCTGTCCAGTAAGTCATATATGGTGCACAGAACCAGCCCATCATTGCGATGAAAATTCCGTCAATCAATAAATTGTAGATAATCGGTTTACTCTTGCGAAGTTTCGTCATTCCTTTATCCAGGCTTTTTTGTCCGAGCATAACGAGCAATGGTTCGTATAAAATACAGATAGACATCGCCCACATTGTACTGATGAAAATAGATGCATTATAACCTTCATCTGTATAAGAGAGAAGTCCAAAGGAACGAGCGGCAATATTGGCAGCTACATTTTCATAGGAGCTGGATCCAATGACCGAAAGGCGCAGCCATGGAAAATAGTTGCCAAGTACAGACATTAACATGACTAAGATAATCAGAATCGGGATACTTGGTACAACCGAGAACAGAGCGCTTCCGGTAATCGTGCTTTTCATCGTTTTTTCATCCATTCCGATTTCTTTTCCACGTTTCCATGCTCTCCACATGAAAAACAAAGATTGCCCGAGCACATATAAGATTACGATTCCACATATAAGGAACATAACGGGCGAATTTGCGATTGATAAGTATTCTTTCATAATTTTTATCTCCTTCGTATTTGTTGAATTCATCATAACATATTTAAAAAGATTTGCATTATCCCGAAAAGTATGAGAGGATATAAGTAATTAGTTATACCTCGTATCTAAGAAAGGAGGAACATTATGCAGTTTAACCATATCGAGTATGCCGTTGAAGTGGCAAAAGCTGGCTCCATTCGGAAAGCATCTCAAAATCTCTATGTATCACAGCCATATTTAAGCGGAATGATCAAAGGTTTGGAAGAAGAATTAGGGTATCGCATTTTCAACAGAACGGCGGCTGGAATTACACTTACACGAGAAGGAGAAGCGTTTATCCGGAGTGCAAAGGTGATTTTACTGGAAATAAAAAAATTAAAGAAATCAATGCCAACATGGAAGAACATCCATTAAATATTTCAACGTATTATTCCACACTTATCATGGAGCGCTTTTTAAAATTTCACAATGCGTCAGATTACAAATTTTCAGACAAAATCAAAGAAATGGGGCATCGAGAAGTACTGGAGTGTGTTTCTTCGGGCGAAAGCGAAATTGGTATTATTTTTTATATAGAAGAAAAAGAAAAGAAATATATGAAGTTAATCGAAGAGTACAATTTGTTTTCGGAAACATTGTTAAAACCGATGCCTATGTATGTGTTAATCCATAAAAATCATCCACTTGCTAACATGAAAGAAATGAAAGCTGCAAATCTAAATGACTATCCATATGTAACATATGGTGATACAAGTGCAAGAAATTTTCTGTATATTCTGGGAATCAAAGACCACCCCGAACTATTAGAAGTGTGGGATAGAGGAAGTTTCTATGATGCTCTTAAGAGTGGTAAATATTTAACTGTGATGGCCTTTCAAAATCCTCCGAGAGACAAGGATTTTATGTTGCTTCCATTTGAAGATAAGAAAATCGTGATGTGCTCTGCCTATGTGACGGCAAAGAATTATCGACTGAGTAAGCGTGAAAAAGAATTTATTCAGTTTATCAGATAAAATAGCCTTTATTTTTATCCAACAGAGGAAAATGGCAACTAATCACCGAAAGAAACTTGTTCAAAAAGAACATTGAAAGGTAGTGTAAAACATTTTGTGTAAACCTCTTAGATTGATGAAAAAATCTTAGGTTTAAAAGATATGAATTTAAAATGCTTGGGGCTAAACGGCACATTCTGCTGTTCAGGCCTTGACTTATTCTTAGCATGAATCCAACGGCATGCATAAAAACGATTGCATACTTACGTTTCAATGGCCTGTTCTGCCATTCTTTAGCAATCGGCAGGATACGATCTGTCATGTGCGAAATCATTTCTGCAAAAGTGTCTACTCCATACACATCACGAAGATGGCTGGAAATATCTCGAGTTGCCACTCCTTTTGCATACACATGAATTGTCACACGGACGTTTTTTTATTTACATATTCATATTGAATTGTGACATCAAATATGCTATTCTTATATTAAAGAAAGGGAAAGCCAGAGAAACGACTTACCCTCAGCAATAACTTTAAGCTGTCATAAATTACTAACAGCCGTCACTAGTGCGAGTAGTGGCGGCTATTTTCTTTTTCCCTTGAAGATCGTATAACACAATCCAACAAGAGCAACAATGAATATTCCAATCTGAACTAAGTCAGAATATGTAACATACATTGGCATCACCCTCCTTTCTTTCGTCCGGAGGGATAGCCCCTCCGATAAAACAGAGGGTAAGCCGCCTGGCTCTCTGGTTTCCCATTCGTAAAATCATAACATATCTTTTTGCTTAAAACAACACTTTACAACACAATTTCTACAATCCCTTTTGCAAGATTTGCTGCTTTCTGCATCAGCAGACCTCCAATTTTCCAGCGTGGTACAACAATTTAGTCCATGCGTGATGGTTATTCAGATTTCCAAAAGAGAACGCCTAGGATTCCCACTGTCCCAGGCGTTCTTACCTCTACTTCACATTTGTAACATTCTGTGTCAAATTATAAACATCGCATCTCCAAAACTGAAAAATCGATATCTTTCTTCAATCGCTTCTTCATATGCCGCAAGCACATGTTCTCTTCCAGCCAAGGCACTTACCAACATAATCAGTGTCGATTCCGGCAAATGGAAGTTCGTAATCAGACAGTCCAAAATCTTGAACTGATAACCCGGATAGATAAAAATTTCTGTCCAGCCACTACATTCATGAAGTCTTCCGTTCTCATCCGCAGCAGATTCCACCGTACGGCAGCTGGTCGTTCCGACACAAATCACCCGATGACCGCTTTCTTTCGCACGATTGATTTTATCTGCTTCACACTGCTCAATCTGATAAAATTCCGAATGCATATGATGCTCCAGAATATTATCTACTTTTACCGGCCGGAAGGTTCCAAGCCCTACATGCAGGGTAACTCTCGCGATATCCACACCTTTTTCTTCTATTTCCTTTAAAAGTTCCGGTGTGAAATGAAGTCCTGCGGTCGGTGCCGCTGCCGAACCGGTATGGGTTGCGTACACCGTCTGGTAACGGTTCTTATCCTCCAGCTGATGTGTAATATATGGTGGAAGCGGCATCTGTCCAAGCTGGTCCAGAATCTCTTCAAAAATTCCTTCATAGTGGAACTGAATCATACGGTTTCCCTCTTCCACAACTTCCAATACTTCCGCATGGAGAAGACCATTTCCAAACACCAGCTTCGTTCCCGGTTTTGCTTTTCTTCCCGGCTTTACTAAAGTTTCCCAAATATCATTTTCATTTCTTTTAAGAAGAAGTACCTCTACTTTTGCACCAGTTCCTTCTCTTTCACCGATCAGGCGGGCAGGAATTACTTTCGTGTCATTGATTACCAGACAATCTCCCGGATTTAAGTATTTAACAATATCTTTAAATACATGATGCTCTACATCACCGGTTTTTTTATCTAATACCAGCAGCCGGGAGCTGGAGCGATCCTCAAGGGGATCCTGTGCAATCAGCTCTTCCGGCAAATTAAAATTAAAATCTTCTTTTCTTAACATGATTTCCGGCCCCGTATTACTGACGTAATTCGATTCCCATTCCTTCCAGTGCTTTTAAGATTTTCTTCATTGCTGCTGAAATATCAGCTTCTTCAAGTGTCTTATCTTTCGCACGGAAAGTAATCGAATATGCTACTGATTTGAAACCTTCTTTAATCTGTGATCCTTCATAAATATCGAATAAGTGATAGCTTTCGAGATAAGCTCCTCCATTCTTTTCGATGACTTCTTCAATCTGTCCAACCAGGATTTCTTTTGGACAAACCATACTGATATCACGACTTACAGCAGGGTATTTTGCAACACCTGTGTACTTTCTGTCAAAGGTAGCGCGTGCCACGATCTCAGGCATATCAATCACCGCAATATATGCACGTTCTCCAATTCCATAATTATCAGCCACATCTGGATGTACCTCTCCGAGGTATCCCACTACCACACCATCATAAATAATGTTTGCCTGACGTCCAGGGTGAAGGAAGTTCTTTCCAGCATTCGGATCATAAGTTTCTTTCTTTGTAAGACCAACCTTTTCAAGGAATTCTTCTACAACCCCTTTCATACTGAAGAAATCACCGTCTCCATACATACCGAGTGTAAACTGCATTCTTTCATCCGGAAGTTCTTTGATCGGAAGTTCTTTTGGAAGATAAATATTTCCTAATTCATATAAACGAACATTTTTGTTTCTTCTGTTGTAGTTTGTAGCAAGCGAAGTAAGCATACCATTCAGAGAAATAGTTCTCATGATACTGTAATCTTCTCCAAGTGGATTCATGATCTGAATTGCCTGACGCTGTGGGTCATCTGCATCAAGTTTCAGTTTATCAAACACCTTCGGGCTTTCGAAAGAATAGGTCATACCCTGGCTGAATCCGCAGAATTCTGCAATATCTCTTGCAACTTCTTCCACACGAAGTTTAAATGATTTCTTTCCTGCAGTTGCTTCTCCGCTTGGAAGTGTTGTCGGAATATTATCATATCCATAGAAACGTGCCACTTCTTCCGCAAGATCTGCAGTACGGAAAATGTCATGACGGAATGTTGGAGCAATAATTTCATTGGTTGCTGCATCATATTCCAGCTCTGCTAATTTCAGATATGCAATCTGCTCTTCTCTGGAAATATCTGTTCCAAGGATTGCATTGATTCTTTCCGGTTCAAACGGAACTCTTACAGGTTCTTTTCTCTTTGTGTAAACATCAACCATTCCACCCACAACTTCACCGCAGCCAAGTTCTTCTATCAACTGACATGCACGATTGATTGCTGCTTCTGCATTATTTGGATCAAGTCCTTTTTCAAATTTTCCGGAAGCATCTGTACGAAGACCAATTTTTTTGCTTGATTTACGAATATTTGTTCCATCAAAATTTGCAGCTTCAAAAAGCATTGTCTCCACAGAATCTGTGATCATAGAATTTTCTCCACCCATGATTCCTGCGATACCAATTGCTTTTTCTCCATCACAAATCATAAGAACAGATTCGTCCATTGTACGTTCCTGTCCATCTAAAGTAACGAATTTCTCACCATTTTCCGCATTACGAACAATAATCTGATTGCCTGCTATTGTAGAAAGGTCATAAGCATGCATCGGCTGTCCCATTTCTTCCATTACATAATTCGTAATATCAACAAGGTTATTGATTGGGCGAATGCCAACAGATGCCAGTCTTCTCTGCATCCATGCCGGAGAAGGACCTATCTTAATATTTTTAACGATTCTTGCACAATAACGTGGGCAAAGTTCTGTATTTTCTACTTTCACTTTAATGTAATCATTTGCATCTTCTTCATTTCCAGTCGGAGTGATTACCGGTGGGTGAAATTCTTTACGGAAAGTAGCAGCCGCTTCTCTTGCAATACCGACAACGCTGAAACAATCTACACGATTGGATGTAATTTCGTATTCATAAACGACGTCATCAAGGCCAAGTGCATGGATCGCACTTTCTCCCACAACTGCATCTTCACCGAAAATGTAAACACCATTATCCGGTGATTCCGGATACATTTCTTTCGTAGAACCAAGTTCTTCGATAGAGCACATCATACCATAGCTTTCCACTCCACGAAGTTTTCCCTTTTTAATCTTGATCCCTCCGGCAACCTTCTGTCCCGGCTCATGTCCGCCTGCCACACGTCCGCCGTCAAGAACCACCGGAATCTTATCGCCTTCTTTTACATTTGGTGCACCGGTTACGATCTGAACAGTCTCTGTTCCGACATTTACCTGGCAGACAACAAGCTTATCTGCATCCGGATGTTTTTCCAGTTTATCGATCTGTCCAATTACAATTTTATCTAAATCTGCATCCAGCTTTTCATAGTTTTCTACCTTTGTACCGGAAAGTGTCATTGCATCAGCGTATTCCTGTGCTTCCACATCAAGATCCGGAACGTATGCTTTAATCCATGATAATGAAGTATTCATTTCAATTTCTCCTCTACTATTTATTACAATCTATTCTACTCTTCTCCCACACTGCTAAGCTTTCTGCTCCCGCACTGCTAAGCTCGTGAAATCTTCGCTTTCCCTCGCTTCTCGGGCTTCGCCCTATAAAAAATATCAGATTTGAATCCCCGCTTGTGCAAGCACAGCGTGGCTTCAATCTTTATTTTTTGCAGTGCTCATTGCCAGCGTTAAAACTGTCGCAGGAAGCGGATATCGTTTTCGTATAAGAGTCTCATATCGTCAATTTCGTATTTAAGAAGGGCGATACGTTCGAGACCTACACCGAAAGCAAATCCTGTATATTCATTTGGATCGATTCCACACATTTCTAATACGTGTGGATGAACCATACCGCAGCCGAGAATTTCAATCCACCCTTCTCCTTTACAGAAGCGACATCCTTTTCCACCACATTTGAAGCAGGAAACATCCACTTCGGCACTTGGTTCTGTGAATGGGAAATGATGTGGACGGAATTTTGTTTTTGTATCTTCTCCAAATAATTCTTTCGCAAATTCCTCTAATGTTCCTTTTAAGTCTGCAAATGAAACTTTCTTGTCAATTACAAGACCTTCGATCTGATGGAAGGAAGGAGAATGTGTCGCATCTACTTCGTCTGAACGGAACACACGTCCAGGTGAAAGAATGCAAATTGGAAGTTTTCCTTTTTCCATAATACGTGCCTGCACTGGAGATGTCTGTGTACGAAGCACAATATCTTTATTGATATAGAAAGTATCCTGTTCATCTTTTGCAGGATGATCTGCCGGAATATTCAATTTTTCAAAATTATATAAATCGTATTCGATTTCTGGTCCTTCTACTACTTCATATCCCATACCAATGAAAATACGTTCTACTTCTTCTAACGCAATGGTATTCGGATGACGATGTCCAACCATGTTTTTCTTCGATGGGAGTGTAACATCAATGACTTCATTTTTCAGCTTTTCTTCACGAATAGCGGCTTCCATCTTCTTTTTTGCTTCTTCCAATACTTCTTCGATGACAGCTCTGGTTTCATTTACAAGCTGACCTACCTTTGGACGTTCTTCAGCGGCAACGTCTTTCATTCCTTTTAATACTGCAGTGAGTTCTCCCTTTTTACCGAGATACTTTACACGCACATCATTTAATTTTTCAGGTACATCTGACTCCTGAATCTGTCTCAGGGCCTCATTTTTGATGCTCTCAAGTCTTTCTTTCATGATTTCCTCCTATATAACATGCCTTTTTCAGGCAATATTTCTTAATAACTTTTTTCTCGCCGGATACATATGATTTTCTTGTCTTCAATATCCACAAAAGTAGCTTTCGGCGGATAAAATTTTAATTTTTACAAACTTTATCTGCTCTTGAATGACACAATTTTCCTTTTCCGGCAGATAAAATCTTCCTTTTTGTACATTTTAGATGCTAATCTTTTACTTAATATCACTTTTCTGGCAGATAAATTAGCAAGTTTCCAAAATTTTAGATGCCAGCTTGCCCTTTTCCATCGCTTTCTTGACAAATAAATTAGCAAGTTTCTAAGGATTTAGATGCCACCTTACCCTTTTCCATCATTTTTCCGGCAGATAAATAAACAAATTTCCAAGGTTTTAGATGCTATCAGGCAGGCGCGTATTCTATATAATAAATCGCCGGAAGTGCCAAAAGGCACGTTCCGGGATTGTATGCGGTCGCCAAGGTCTTAAGCAAGCTTAAGACTTTGGCTCGTCACCTATACAACGAGATGAAACACGCTTTGCGAGTTTCACTCGTTCGCGTGCGGCGGCGAATGGAAATGCAAGCATTTCCGCTCGCCTTATGCCTTCGCGTAAAAAAAACGCCCCTATGCTGACATAGGGACGACATGAATCGCGGTACCACCCTTATTCCTGTTCCTCTTGAACAGGCACTCGGACTGCGTAACGTGCAGAAACGGCATTCTCTACTCTTCTTGATTTCAAAAATGCAGCTCACGTGGGAAATTTGATTCCTGCCTGAACCAAAGGGAACTTCCAGCCCACGATTCCCTCTCTCTAATGGAAAACAGGTCTCTACTAACACGATCATAGCCTTTCATATATACTTTATCATTTTATCATAACATTTTTTTGTGTCAAGTTGTTTTCTAATTATTTTGTTGCTTCCAGGCTAACGTTTCGAAACCAGTATACTGTTAAGCAGCCCGCCAAGTAACATTGCATACATACAAAAATACAACCAAAGCATTACCAGAATAATAGCTGTCATACTGCCATATAAACCGCTGAATCCCTTGAATATCGTCACATAAGCAGAAAATCCGAAAGAGATCAACATCCAGGCTATCGCAGAAAACACGGCTCCAGGAATGTGTTTTCTAAGTTTCGTCTTCCTGTTCGGAAGAAAATGATACACTACCATGGCGAACAGGAACCATAGTGCGAAACTGACAACAGTTCGGCTCTCCAGAATCATCCCGATACTATCCCGTAAAAAAGGAAAATGAGAATTAATGAACACACTAATATTATTTCCAAAAACTGAAAATACAAGGCCCAGAACAATCGCCAGAATAAACACTACCGTATAAAAGCAGGCGCGCAATCTCAAAATGACATAATTTCTGGTCTCTTTAGTATTATACACACAGTTCAGTCCTGCATTGATAGCCATAACTCCTTTTCCAGCAGACCAAAATGTCATCACAATTGTAATTGGAATCACTGCCCTTGACTGATTGTACACTTCATTAATAATGCTTATAACAAAGCTCCGCATACTCTCTGACGGAAAGACCAGTACCATCGCCGACATCACATCTGCCTTGGTAACCGGCGTATACTGAATAACCGTAAGCAAAAGCAAGAAAATCGGAATCATACTCAACATCAGGAAATATGCCGCCTGTGCTGCATAAGCCCCAATATGATTTTTACCAATATAATCTGTTATATGGAAAAGTTTTTCTATTTTTTTTAACATCACAATCCTCATTTCGCTTCTGCACAAATTTTTAAAAGGCAGTCGCATCAGCAACTGCCTCTCCATCTTTTGTATGATCCCCGAAATGCCGTTTCTCGTTTTTTGACTCCTAGCGAACGCTAGGTGGGCAACCGCATCTGCTTTTCTGTCTTCCGCTGCACATTGACGGCCTGACATATTACAGAGATAATAGGAATCCCGTTTAAAGTAATGTAGGTTCAAAAAATCGAGAGTATCGCACATTCCAGGTTATGTGCAGGTACACCCTGCCACAGGCATATTATATAATATTATTGATAATTTTTCAACTATTTTACAAATTACTATGCATAAACTGTTCTATATCATCAGCCAGTTTTTTTGCATCTATCAACTTCTCTTTCGGATAATTGCAGAAATATTTCGGATAATTACTGTTTTTTAACCCTTCCAGCAAAATAATATCCGCCTCAGGAAATGCCTGCATCAGACACTTCTCATCCACATCGGTAGTTTCTTTTGTAATCATAAACCGACTTCCAGAAAAAACAGCCGTCCCATAGGCGCCGGCTCTCTGATGCCTGTAACTGTCCGTTCCAGGTACATCACTTTCAAAATCATGTCCATCATGTTTGATTGTTGCGACACAATATCCTTTCTTAGTTAATTCTGGTATTAACTTCGTTATCAGTGTTGTCTTTCCACTATTCTTATAACCACTGATTGCAAATACAAATGGTTTCTTTTCTTTCTTCAACATTTGATACTCCTCTGGGGTGTTGATATTTCTTACACTTTTATCGTCCTGTGATATTTCTACACTCTGATATCCTGCCAGATCAAGCAAAGACATCATTTTATATCTTTTTTCTTCAATTAGTTTCTCTAAAAGTGGTAGGACACTTTGAGGATAGATTCCCAAAAGCGGGTGTATCCTGCCTTCTGATTTTACAACTATAATCCCAGGATTTTTTCGATATGTCTCCAGCAATTTTTCTACAACCCTTTGTTCAATCATTGGCATATCACATGCCGCCACCAGAAGCGCTTCTGCTTCAATTGACCGCAGACCCGAACAAATTCCACCCATAGGGCCAATTTCTTTATACTCATCCACAATCATCGGCAACCCCAGATGTATATAAGGTTCTTCATTCTCTACAGAAATATATGTCTCAGAAAGCACGTCAAATGCATGTAAAATACGACTGCAAAATGTTTCTCCATGGTATTTCAAAAATAACTTTTTTTCCCCATTCATTCGACTGTTCTTTCCACCTGCAAGTATATATCCACAAATCAATTCTTTTTTCATCCCTTTAACCGCACACATGAAAGAAGGCTCATTATTTTATATTTAAAATAGATTTCACTGTGTTTTTCATTTCAGAAATATCACACTCCTCAGTATGCAGTATTTTTGCATTACGAATTTCTTCAATTGCATTCGGAATCTCTCTTTTAGAAACCTGATGCAGTATATCAATCAGTGCAAACTCATCCAGATTACTATAAGTTTCGTCCAGTGCTGTCAAAACACTTCTTCCAAATTTGTACGGACTTGCGGTTGATGCAATCACAACTTTTCTGTCATCGCCTGTCTCTTTAACATAATCATCATATACAGCTGCTGCAACTGCCGTGTGCGTGTCCATTACATAATCTGTCGATGCATACGTATCGTAGATTTCCTGTTTCACACGTTCTTCAATTGCATATCCACCTACAAAATCACTGATTTTTGCTTTCATATCTTCTGAAATTTCATAAATTCCTGTTTCTTTCAACTGTTTCATAAATTCTGTATTCTTTTTGGCATCTTCCCCTGCAATCAGATAAACCAGTCGTTCCAGATTGCTGGAAATCAGAATGTCCATAGACGGTGATGATGTCAGGATAAACTCTCTGTTCTTATCATAAGTTCCCGTCTGGAAAAAGTCATATAATACTTTATTTTCATTGGAAGCACAAATCAATTTTGCAATTGGAACTCCCATGCATTTTGCATAATATGCTGCAAGAATATTTCCAAAATTTCCAGTCGGTACTGCAACGTTGATTTCTTCACCTTCTGCGATTTCCCCGTTTTGCAGCAATTTTGCGTATGCATATACATAATATACCACCTGGGGAACAAGACGCCCAATATTGATGGAATTTGCAGATGAAAACTGATAGCCTGCTTTTGCAAGATTTCCTTCAAGTTCTTTATCTTCAAACATTGCTTTGACACCGCTTTGTGCATTATCAAAATTTCCATGAATTGCAACAACCGCAGTATTTTTTCCCTTCTGTGTCACCATCTGTAACTCCTGAATCCTGCTGACACCGTTTTTCGGATAAAATACAATGATTTTTGTACCTTCTACATCTGCAAATCCTGCTAATGCAGCTTTTCCTGTATCTCCGGAAGTTGCGGTCAGGATAACGATTTCATTTTCCACATGATTCTTCTTTGCCGAAGTTGTGAGCAGATGCGGAAGAATCGAAAGCGCCATATCCTTAAACGCAATCGTTGCTCCATGATATAGTTCTAAGAAATATCGGTTTCCTACCTTCGCAAGTGGAGCGATTTCCTCTGTATCAAACTTGCTGTCATATGCTTTTGCAATACAATTTTTCAACTCTTCTTCCGTGAAATCTGTAAAGAACTCTTTCATGATTGTATACGCAGTTTCCTGATAACTCATATCACAAAGTTCACGCAAAGTCACTGGAAGCTTTGGAATACGAACCGGTACAAATAATCCTCCATCTTCGGCAAGCCCTTTTAATATAGCCTGCGAAGCTGTCACCTTTGTCTCAGAACTTCGTGTGCTTTTATATAATAACTCCATTTCCGTCTCCTCCGCCTTTTACTTATCCTTTTTACTGTTTGTATATTTTACAAGTCCGCCTGCCGCAATCAGTTTCTGCATAAATTCCGGAAATGCCTGTCCCTGAAACTCCGTACCCTTTGTACGGTTATAGATCTTACCAGAATCAAAATCCACTTCTACCTCATCTCCCGCTTCGATTCCGCGGGCTGCTTCCGGACATTCAATGATCGGAAGGCCGATATTAATTGCATTTCTATAGAAAATTCTTGCAAACGTTTCTGCAATTACACAGCTTACCCCTGCCGTTTTCAGACAAAGAGGGGCATGTTCTCTGGAAGAACCACATCCGAAATTCTTATGTGCAACAATCATATCGCCCGGCTGTACTCTCTGTACAAATGTTGGATCGATATCTACCATCGCATGACTCGCCAACTCTTTTGCATCAAACGAATTCAAATATCTTGCCGGAATGATTACATCTGTATCTACATTATCTCCATATTTAAACACATGTCCTGTCGCTTTCATTATCTATCCCCCACTTTCTCTGGATTTGCAATGTATCCCGCAATTGCACTTGCCGCTGCCACTTCCGGAGAAGCAAGATAAATCATGGAATCCACATGACCCATTCTTCCTACAAAGTTACGGTTTGTAGTAGAAACGCATTTTTCACCAGCTGCCATAACACCCATATGACCACCCATACATGGTCCACAACTTGGTGTATTCACTGCACAGCCTGCATCGACAAAAATTTCAACCAGCCCTTCCTGAATACACTGTTTATAAATCTTCTGTGTCGCCGGAACAACCATAACGCGAACATCCGGGTGAACCGTGTGTCCCTTTAAAATCGCTGCCGCACGGCGCATATCCGAAATACGTCCATTTGTACAAGAACCAATCACAACCTGATCAATCTTAATCGGTTCCATCGCTTCCACCTCATCAATAGTTTTTGCATTTCCCGGTAAATGTGGGAATGCAACTGTCGGACGAACTGCCGCAAGGTCAATTTCTATCACTTCGTCATATACTGCGTCTTCATCTGCTTCATAAATCTTATATTCTTTGACAGAATGTTCTCTCATATAGGCTTCTGCCTGCACATCTACCGGAAAGATCCCATTCTTTGCCCCGGCCTCGATCGCCATATTTGCCATGGTAAACCGGTCATCCATCGACAGATTTTGGATACCTTCTCCCACAAATTCCATAGATTTATAAAGCGCGCCATCTACACCAATCTTCCCGATAATATGAAGAATTACATCTTTTCCCGTCACATATTTACCTGGCTTTCCGGTGAGAACGAATTTCATCGCTGACGGTACTTTAAACCAAAGCTCTCCTGTCGCCATACCAGTTGCAATATCCGTGGTACCTACACCTGTAGAAAATGCTCCAAGAGCTCCATAAGTACAGGTATGTGAGTCTGCACCAATGATACATTCTCCAGCAACAACTACTCCGGCCTCCGGAAGGATGGCATGCTCCACACCTGATTTTCCCTGTTCAAAATACCATTTAAGTCCCTGTTCTTTTGAAAATTCACGAATTGCTTTTGAATTTTCTGCTGATTTGATATCTTTATTCGGTGTAAAATGGTCTGGTACTAATACAACTTTATCTTTATCAAAAACCTTATCTGCCATCTCCCTAAAAATAGGTAATGCCATAGGTCCCGTAATATCATTTGCCATTACAACATCCAGCTTCGCTTCAATCAACTGCCCAGCTGTCACAACGTCCAGTCCGGCATGAGCCGCCAAAATTTTCTGCGTCATTGTCATTCCCATGATGAGTTCCTCCTCTATCTGTGTAGTCATTTTATACGTGCCATTTTAGCATACTTCACTACGTCAAAACAAGAAATAATAAAAGATAAAAAAAGAAACATCACAAAAAGCAATGTTTCTTTCATATTTTTTTAATGCTTTCTTTTAATTTTATTTAAGTATGGCATTTCAATCGGATCAATGGGGTCAATCGGACGTTCTGTATGAATCTTGATCTTTCGCTTCTTTTTCTTCCACAATGCACCTGCATTATTGTAAAGCCAGAAAGAATAAGAATATACATTCTTGATCTTTCCCAGTTTATCCTTTGTTGTATTCGAATAAATCTCACCCTCTGCACTGATTACTTCTTTATTCCTTATCTGCATGATCAGATCCAATTCTGTCTTGATCGGTTTGGAAAATACCGTATATCCTTTTCCGATACAATCCGGTCTGTGTGCATCACTTCCGCCAGTTCCCGGTTTCTCATATTTCTCTGCCAGGTACCTGGCGCCTGCATTCGACTCTTCCGATTCACAGGCATTAAACGTTTCGATAAAATCAAACTTTTCTAACAACTCCGGCGTTCTCTGCCAACATTTGGTATTCGTAAAGCTTAAATACTTCTCTCCACACGGATGTGCCGGTCCACAGATTCCGCCATGATAGTGCACAACATCAATCAACTCCGACAACGGAAGACCCCGCAGTTCCAAAAGACGCATTTTCACACCCTGCGGCATAATAATCAAAATATGTCCCGCATCAATGGTATCATACTCAATCCCTTTTAAGACAACAAAATCCCTGTATTTTTTTCCCTTTAACTGATATTTCCAATGACGAAATCCATTATAGGTATCATGGTCTGTCACAAGGATTCCATCAATTCCTTTTTCCATACAGGTTGTAATATATTCTTCCAGAGTGACCCTGCTGTCAATAGAGCCTTCTTTTACATGGCAATGCATATCTATCTTCATATCTACGTCCTCAAACTTTCCTGCGTGTTTGTTTACTTCGAATCGTCTACCATTTCCAACGGCTCCTCTATGATCTCTATATCATCAGAACCATCAGACGTATCCTTTTCAAAAAGAGCCCTTGCACTTTCCACACCTTCTTCTTTTGAAATTTCCTTTTTCACTTCTTCTGAATGTTCTGCTTCTTTTCGTCCAATTTCTCTTGATTTCAGTATGAACTGAACAACGCATCCTATTACCACCGGTACTACAAAGACAACAATCACCAGTGCCACACTCTTCGCTTCTATAAACTGAAGAACGACATTTCCAATTCCAACACCTCCGACAAAAGCTGTCGCAAAAATATAAATTGCATCAAGCCAATTCATAGCTGCAATTGCAAAAAGCATACCGATACCACCATAAATTGCATAAAAAACCCAATTATCCGCTCTTGTAACCAACACAAGCATTCCTGTCACGCCAATAAGGCAAAACAAAAATGCACCAAATTTTTTGAAAATTGCCGCTACAGCCGCTAATATTACTGCACACACAACTGTAATAATCAACTGTATATTCGTCTCCGTCCCGGCCAGTTCTGCGCCAAAATATCCAATCCCGGCTCCAAGAACCGCTGCCGCGAGCGCATTCCCTACCCTCATTAATTTGATTCCGAACAGACATAGAATAATAGAAATTATGACTGTCCCAATAAGCGTAACTATGTTCATCTTTATCTCCTCCTGTTCTTTTCTCCCCTGAAACGGCTCAGACCTTAGCTTCACCACATGCTGATGCCCACTGTCTGATGCTTATTATAACATATATAAATATTCCACTGCAAGATTTCACTTTCTTTTCATATTTTATAATCTCAAAAAACTTTTGTACTAATTACATGACAACATGAAAGAAGAGTATCAATTTTTTATTTTGATACTCTTCGTTAGGAAACTGCTCTAATCATATTTCTTAACCTTTCAGTATATGATTTATACCTTCCTTTCTTTATTTTCTTTTTTGGATTCAAATTTAAATTTTGATTGGTCTGTACCTTCTCTTTCTTAAATTTGTTTTTGAATTTTAATTTAAGTTCTTGGGGGTCTATACCTTCTCTTTCTTTAAATTTTTTAAAAGATTTTGTTTATCTTTTATGGCTTTATCATACACTACAAGTTTTAAATTGTCAATACATTTTTGTAAATATTTTTAAATTTTCTGTGTTTCATATTATTATGATTATTTTGTCTGAATTTTATCACTTATCAATCAGAATTCGTATAAATGAGATGAAACAGGCGGTCTTTTCACATCGTGAAAAAACCGCCCTCCATGTATTTTTATTCTTCTGTATCCGTATCCTCTGAAGACTCTTTCTCATCAGCCTTAATGGTTACACCTTTCTTTTCGAAGTCTACCTGATTCCAGATATCCTCATGTTCCGTGATTTCAGCTTCTTCCATCCACTGTTCACAGAGATCGTTGAATAAAGTTCTCTGTCTGTCTGAAACAATAGATTCTTTTTCAGCATCTGTCGCTTCTCTGTCAAGAAGGCTCGTCACCTTTGCAACATAATATCCCTTTTCCGTCTCAATGATATCCGTCACCTGTCCTTCTCCGAGAACATCTGCTGCTGCGATCAGATCTTTATCCGGTGAAACCGATTCTGAATCAAAGGTTACTGTCGTAGCCTCTACTTCATATTCTTCTGCGTATTCCTCAAATGTCTTTTCTCCACTTGCCACAGCCACCTGGAAACTACTTGCTGTTTCTTTCAGCTCTGCCTTTTCTTCATCTGTGAGTGTTACGCTGTTTCCTTCTTCATCTTCTGTTTCAAAGGCGAAAAATACATAATCCATACTCTTCTGAGCTGCCTCTTCATCCGAAACTTCTGTATCGGCATCAGCGATCATCGCTGTGTACATCTTCTGCTGGATCGTATAGAGCTTCAATACTTCTGCTACATTTTCCTCTGTTCCAAAGATAGCTTTCAATGCTTCTGCATCATTTGCTTCCACAAATGCCTGTGCTGCTTCCTTTACCGCATTCTCTTCTTCTGCCGTAAATTCCAAATTATAATCTCCCATATGACTTTCGAGCACATACATAGTCTCCAGAGCATTTAACACATTGTTCTTAACACTGTCTTCATATGTCATATTGCCATCTACTTTCATGCTCCACATATCTTCGCCATAATAACTCATATAATAAGTTTCATACTGCGCCTGTTCATATCTTGCATAGAATTCTGCCAGACCTGCACTTATCTTTGTATCGCCAAATTCAGCTACAATCTCATCTCCGGTTAAATTACTACTTGCACTACATCCTGTTACAGTTACTGCCATCAAAGCAGCTGCCATAGCAAGAGAAACTATTTTCTTTCTCATTTGAATTAACTCCTCCTTATTGTTACCGGCACATGGAGCGAACCATGCACTTTCCAAGTATAACTCTTTTTTTATTTACCTGCAATTGTTTTCACCAAAAATGCACATTCAATTTTTTAATTTTTAACATCTTTGTGCAAGTGAAGCAATATCTTCCACAATCGCCGTCACCTGTTCCATTGCCTCATCATCTGTTTCCTTTTTCATTTTACGCAACTTACGATACTGAAAATAAGGGATCGTCTCCGTTTTAAACAAAAGTGCCCCTTTATACTTTGTCAATAATGCAGGAATACCGGCAACATTTACATTTGCTTTCTCGTACATCGTAAAAATATAAGTGTCACCCTTTTCTTCAATCGCCGTAATATATGCTTTGTTCGCAAGCGCTTTCAATTGTGCAATCTTCAAAAGCTGCTGCACTTTCTTTGGCGGCTCTCCAAAACGGTCAATCAGCTCCTCCAGCATGTCATCACGCTCCTCTTCCGTCTCAATAGCAGCAATTCGTTTATAAATGTCAAGTTTCTGATACTCATTCGGTATATAAGAATTTGGAATATAAGCATCGATATTCATATCCACGGTTGTCGCATAAACTTCTTCCGTAATCTCTCCCTTTAAATGTTTGACCGCTTCATTTAGCATCTTACAATACAAATCATATCCGACGGCTTCCATATGCCCGTGCTGTTCTTCTCCCAGAAGGTTTCCTGCGCCACGGATTTCCAAATCCCGCATTGCAATCTTCACACCAGAACCAAGATCTGTAAACTCCCGGATGGCCGCCAGACGCTTTTCTGCCACTTCTTTCAAAAGTTTATCTCTCCGATAAAGCAGGAACGCATACGCCATTCGATTTGAGCGTCCCACACGACCTCTGAGCTGATAGAGCTGAGAAAGTCCCATACGGTCAGAATCATGGATAATAATGGTATTCGCATTGGAAATATCAAGACCAGTTTCAATGATCGTCGTAGAAACCAATACATCAATTTCACCATTGATAAAATCATACATGATATTTTCCAACTGCCGCTCACTCATCTGCCCATGTGCAAATGCCACCACTGCTTCGGGTACCAGTTTCTGAATTTTATCTGCGATTTCTGCAATATCCTTCACACGGTTATATACATAATATACCTGTCCCTGTCTTGAAAGTTCGCGTTCGATCGCCTCTCGAACCATCTCATCATTATATTCCATCACATAGGTCTGAATAGGCATTCTGTCTATCGGCGCCTCTTCCAGAACACTCATATCACGAATACCTATCAGGCTCATATGCAAAGTTCTTGGAATCGGAGTTGCAGTCAAGGTCAGAACATCTATATCTTCTTTCCATTTTTTAATCTTTTCCTTGTGCTGAACGCCAAAGCGCTGTTCCTCATCAATAATTAAAAGTCCCAAGTCCTTAAACTGCACATCTTTACTGAGCACACGATGCGTTCCAATTACAATATCCACTAGACCTTTATTCAAATCATCCAGCGTTTTTTTCTGCTCAGCCGGTGTTCGGAATCTGCAAAGCAGATCAACTCTTACCGGAAACTCTTTCATTCGCTGAACAAAAGTATTGTAATGCTGCTGCGCCAAAATCGTTGTCGGAACTAAATATACGACCTGCTTATTTTCCTGCACCGCCTTGAATGCTGCGCGGATCGCGATTTCCGTCTTTCCAAATCCTACATCCCCACAGATCAGGCGATCCATAATCTTGGGACTCTCCATATCTCTTTTGGTCGCTTCAATCGCCGCAATCTGATCTTCGGTCTCTTCAAACGGAAACATTTCTTCAAATTCCCGCTGCCATACCGTATCTTTTTCATATACAAAGCCTTGTTTTTCCTGTCTCTTTGCATAAAGTTCCACCAGATCTTTTGCAATCTCCTGAACCGCACCACGCACCCGCTTTTTGGTGCGGTTCCATTCTTGTCCGCCAAGCTTATTCAGCTTCGGTTTCTTCGCGTCTGCAGAAGCATATTTTTGAATCAAATCCATCTGTGTGGCCAAAATATAAAGGTTACCATTATCCGCATAAGAAATCTTCATATAGTCTTTCACTACATGATCGACCTCTATTTTTTCTATTCCCCGGTAAATTCCGACTCCATGATTCTCATGTACCACATAATCTCCCGGTTTAAGGTCAGAAAAGTTCTGTATTTTCTGTCCTTCATAACTTTTTCGTTTCTTTTTCTTTCGATTCTTTCCAAAAATATCCGTTTCTGAAATGACCATAAAACGAATCATCGGATATTCGTATCCGACTTCCACATGACCATAACAGACCATAATCTCTCCCGGATTTACCTCTCGGTCCAATGTATCATTATAAAAACTACTGAGTCCATAGTCCCGCAGGTCTTCCGCCAGACGCTTTGCCCTTGTCCGTGATCCGCTAAGAAGCACGACGCGATACGCATTTCTCTTCAACCGTTTCAGGTCATGGGTCAGCATATCAAAACTGCCATTATACGGGTTCACGCTTTTTACCTGCAAATGATGCACTTCATTTACCACAAATGGCTTACACTTCGTATCTAAAGTTGCAAAGCCTATCATTCGATAATTATTAAATTTCTTTACAATCATCTCTGCAGTGAAAAATTCTGGAGCCACCTGCAAGTCCCTTTTCTCAAATGCACTTGTAACTTCCTCTTCAATCTTTTTTCCTTTTTCCAATAGTCTTGCAGGTTCATCTAGAAATATTATTGTTTTCTTTACATCAAAATAGTCTATAAATGAAATATTTTTATTGTCAGATTCACATTCATCGCCCGGATAGATCGAGATTTCCATAAGATTCTCTACCGAGCGTTGACTATCCACATCAAAAGTACGGATAGAGTCAATCTCATCTCCCCAGAACTCAATACGAACCGGCAATTCTTCTGTCAGCGGATAAATGTCAATAATTCCCCCACGAACTGCAAACTGCCCCGGGCCTTCTACCTGCACTTCTCTGTCAAAGCCAAGCGCTGCTATTTTACTCACAAGTTCATCAAAATCTACACTCTCTCCACTTTCCAGTGTGAGGATTTGGCTTTTCATATTCTGAAATGGGATCATAGCATCCATGAATCCATCAAATGTGGTAATGATCGTCACATTCTCTTCCTTTTCCATCAGCATCTGAAGTGCTTCCATCCTCTGTTTTACCAGTTCTTTTCCATGAATATCCGCATGGTAAAACAGTAAATCTTTTGCCGGATAGTAGCAAACGTTCTCCTGTAAGAAACGGTATTCCTCATACATTTTTTTCGCTTTTTCTTCATCAGAAAGAACAATGACTGTACGGAGACAGCCATCGCTAAGTGCATAAATCATATGAGTCTTCTGGGATGTCACGCAGCCTGTTAAAAGTGTCATCCCTGCCTTTTTCAAACATTTCTTTTGTAGCTCTTCAAATTCTGCCAATTCTGTGAGCGGATTTGTAAATGCTATCATTTCTCACACCTTATTCTTTCTTTTTCTTGTTAAATTCATTCATCGCCTGATCGATCTCTCCCTGTACAATAAGAGCTGCCGCTTTCACGGCATTCTGATATCCTTCTTCCATGATCTCACGCTCTCCCTTTGAAAATCTGCCGAGAACATAATCAGCGAGATCATATCCCTTTGGTTTTTCTCCCACACCTACTTTAATTCTTGGAAATTCAGAAGAACCAAGATGAGAAATGATACTCTTAATTCCATTATGGCCTCCTGCGCTTCCTTTTTTTCGAATTCGAAGCTGACCCACATCAAGGCTTACATCATCATATATAATCAAGAGTTCATCTTCCGGAGCAATCTTATAAAAGTCCACAAGACTCCACACACTCTCACCACTTAAGTTCATATAGGTTTGTGGCTTTGCAAGGATCACTTTATATCCGTCTATGATCCCTTTCCCCACATACGCTCTGTGTTTTTTAGTGTCTACAGATATATTATATTTTTCTGCAATTGCATCTATCACATCAAATCCAACATTATGTCTGGTTCCTTCATACTGTTTATCTGGATTTCCCAGTCCCACAATTATAAACATACGCTTCACCTCTGTTATTTTCTCTTTCCCATTCTACTAAATGTCTATCATTTTGTCACGCATAAGCGGTCATAATTTTCTATCATTTTTCATATATTACTTTAAGCAGAAACCAGAATTTCATCCATTTCGTTCTGCACGATTTCACGATATCAGGAGGATCCCATGAGTTCTAAAACTAAAATTGTTGTACTTCATATGAAAGAAATTATTTATACGATCGTCATTGCACTGCTGCTTACCTTACTTGTCGGACTGTTCTTTTTTATGTTTTCTTCCAGAACTTCTCCGACTGCTGCACAAAAGCAGAGCTACACACCGGGTGTCTACTCTGCTCCCATCACTTTAAATAACACAGAGCTTGCCGTTGAAGTTGCTGTCGATGAATACAGTATTCAATCGGTCCGCGTCTGTAATCTGGATGAGACGGTCACAACCATGTACCCACTTCTTCAGCCTACCATTGAAGATTTATCTGAACAGATCTGTCAGGTACAATCTTTGGATGAAATTGAATTATCCGAAGATACTCCATATACTTCCCGTCTTCTTTTGAATGCGATTGAAACCGCACTTGCGCAGGCAGTAATAGAATAATTTCTCGCATATCAATCGAGTAGAAAAGATTCATCTTCCCTACTCGCCGCGCGTGGCACGTGCAGCAAAGCTGCTAATTTCCTTACGTGCCCCTGCGCGCATAAAAAGCCGCAGCCTTAATAGCTGCGACTTTTTTGTCAATAAAAATAAGTACAATTACGTTTGTAAGATTAACCTTCTACGATTAAATACTGTCCATTTGGTAAAGCAAATACTTCTGATGCTTCTTCTAATTCGTCGTCATTCATGCCCTCTACATCAGCACCGCTTTCTTCAAAATATTCACGCACTTCTTTTATTGAATCCACCACTACTGCCATACAGTCTTCCAAAAAAGCTTCTGCCTCTGCAAAATTTTCTGCGACCGGTTCGTCAAATAACTGTCCCTGATTTTTTAAGAATGTGCGCAAACATACTTCATCATACTCATACATATCGACACCCTCCCTTGTCTCATTTTTTAAGCTTTCTTGTATCTAATAAGATTCTGTCATTATCATATTACGAACCATAGCAAATTTCAATATTTTTATGATATCTAAGATGAAAAAGTCCATCCGACATTTCTATCCCTGAACATCATTTTCGCTTACGAGAGGTATTTTCTCATAGATTTCAGGGCAGTTTTTTCCAGGCGGCTCACCTGCGCCTGCGATATATTGATCTCTTCCGCCACTTCCATCTGGGTCTTTCCTTCAAAAAATCGCAGTTTGATAATATAACGTTCTCTTTCACTTAAAAGATTCATCGCTGCCTGCAACGCAAGGTGTTCTACCCAGGTCTCTTCTTTATTTTTCTTATCACTCACCTGATCCATAACATACAGCGCATCCCCGCTGTCATTATACACCGGTTCTTGAAGGCTCATAGGACTTTGAATGGCATCAAGTGCATATACAATGTCTTCTTTGGGAATACCGATTTCTTCTGATATTTCCTGTATCGTAGGTTCTTTCATATTTTTCTTCCGATAAGCTTCTTTGGCATAAATCGCCTTATAGGCTACGTCGCGCAAAGATCTGCTCACCCTGATGGAATTATTATCTCTCATATACCTTCTGATTTCCCCTACAATCATCGGAACGGCATACGTAGAGAATTTCACCTCCAGATCTGGGTTAAAGTTATTAATCGCCTTAATCAGTCCCACACAGCCAATTTGAAACAAATCGTCCGGATTCTCACCACTTGTTCCAAAACGCTTCATAACGCTTAATACCAGCCTTAAATTGCCTTTAATATATTGTTCCTTTGCCTCTTCATCTCCCTGTCTGATCTTCTCGAAAAGCTCCTGCCTTTCTTCCTCATCAAGGAGTCTGAGTTTCGAGGTATTCACACCACAAATTTCTACTTTGTTCAATGTCATTCAAACCTCCTACTGCATTTGCTAGTAGAATTTTTTCCAAATGTATTTTGATTATGCAAATTTGTGAACAAATTATAAAATTTTATCCCCTTGACATTCTTTTCAGGCACACTGTGATATACTGAAAATATAAAATTATGCGAAATAATTAGGAGTTGATAAAATGAAATTAACATTTATTGGAGCCGCTCACGAAGTCACCGGAAGCTGCCATTATCTGGAAGCCTGTGGCAAAAGAATTTTAATTGACTGTGGACTGGAACAAGGACCTGACCTTTATGAAAATCAGGAACTTCCTACATTGCCTTCTGATATTGATTATCTGCTTCTTACTCACGCACACATTGATCATTCCGGCAGAATCCCTCTTCTGGTTAAGAATGGATTTAAGGGCGATATTATCTGTACGTTTGCCACTTCTGATCTGTGTAGCATCATGTTGCGTGACAGTGCCCACATTCAGGAATCAGAGGCAGAATGGCGTAATCGTAAGGCACGTCGTTCCGGCGCGGAACTGTATGAGCCACTGTACACAATGGCGGACGCGGAAGCTGCTGTAGCGCTTCTGTCTCCAGTCGATTACAAACAGCGAATCACCTTATGTGAAGGCATCGACGTACGTTTCATTGATGTAGGACATCTACTTGGTTCTTCTTGTATCGAGATCTGGATCAACGAAGACGGAATTGAAAAGAAAATCGTCTTTTCTGGAGATGTAGGTAACATAAATCAGCCAATTTTAAAGGATCCTCAATCTGTAGATGAAGCGGATTATCTTGTCATTGAATCTACATACGGAAACCGGATCCATTCTGCTGAACGCCCTGATTACATCAGTGATCTGGTAAAAATCCTCAAAGAAACATTTGACAAAGAAGGAAATGTTGTCATCCCATCCTTTGCAGTAGGCAGAACTCAGGAATTGCTTTATTTCTTCCGACATATTAAAGAGCACAACCTTCTTCCTGAATATCCTAATTTTGAAGTTTATGTTGACAGCCCTCTGGCTATTGAATCTACTCGTGTCTTCCAGAAGAACACCCATTCCTGCTTTGACGAAGAAGCAACCGCCCTCATCAACCAGGGCATCAACCCTCTCGTCTTCCCGGGACTTAAGACTTCTGTTACCAGTGATGATTCCAGAATGATCAATTTTGATGAGAAACCAAAGGTTATCATTTCTGCTTCAGGTATGTGTGAAGCCGGACGAATCCGTCATCACCTGAAACACAATCTCTGGAGAAGAGAATGTACGATTCTTTTCGTTGGATATCAGGCGGTAGGTACTCTGGGTCGCAAATTAGTAGAAGGTGCTGACTGCGTAAAACTTTTTGGTGAGAATATTGAGGTAAATGCCCGCATTGCGATACTCGCCGGAATCAGCGGACACGCAGATATGAACGGCCTGTTAAACTGGATCGATCAGTTTCAAACAAAACCGTCTCACGTATTTGTTGTACATGGTGATGATACTGTTACAGAGGATTTTGCTAATACGATTACTGAACGTTTTGGTATTCCTGCCTTTGCACCATTTTCAGGCGGCTGTGTAGATCTTGCCACAGATACGATTTTAAATCCGGGTCTGAAGATCCCGAAACGTGCTTCCATGAAACCTGCCCGTGCCCGTGCAAATGCTGCATTCAACAGAGTCGTTGCTGCTGCTAAACACTTAATGGACGTTGTATTAAAGAATGAAGGTCTTGCCAATAAAGATCTGGCGAAATTCGAATCCCAGATTCAAAATCTCGCTGATAAATGGGATCGCTAAAATAGATCGTTAAGGAGTAACTCCTTAACGATCTATTTCTTTTCTCAATCTCTGCATAATTTTCTTTTCAAGCCTTGAAATATATGATTGGGAAATTCCCAAAAAATCTGCCACTTCTTTCTGTGTTTTTTCTTCTCCGTCTGCCGTCCCGATTCCGAACCGCATCTGAACAATCATTTTTTCCCGCCCAGGAAGACGATTGATTGCTTTTAACAGTCCATTATATTCCGCCTCTGTTTCCATATCTTTTGATATAGTATCCTCTTCCGTTCCGAGAATATCAGAGAGTAATAGTTCATTTCCATCCCAGTCCACATTGAGCGGTTCATCAATGGACACTTCCATTTTCGTCTTACTGTTTCTTCGCAGATACATCAGAATTTCGTTTTCAATACATCTGGAGGCATAAGTGGCCAGCTTAATATTCTTATCCACTTTGAAGGTATTGATTGCCTTGATCAGTCCAATCGTGCCAATCGAGATCAGATCTTCAATGCCAACCCCGGTATTATCAAATTTTTTTGCTATGTACACCACCAGCCGAAGATTATGCTCAATCAACATTTTTCTGGCATGTTCTTCTTTTTCAGTTCCAAGCCACAGAATTACTTTTCCTTCTTCCTCAGCCTCAAGAGGCGGCGGCAGAACATCCGCCCCTCCGATATAATGAATCTCCTGCCTCTCTGGAAACAAAAGTGTTCGAAAAGGTGCTCCCACCTTAATTTTAAACTGATTTGGCATCGTTACTTTAATCATCATTTATACTCCTCCTCAACAATCCATCGGATGCAATATCATCTCAAATGTTCCACCGGAAAATTTCTCATGAGTTGTTATTCCTATTATTGGACACTCAATTTCTTTTTCTATTTTCTGATGAATACACATTTTATCGATTTTCATGACCGGCAGTACACCTTTTTCCTCATGAATCGTGCAATAGGGTATGTATCTTATCATAGATATCTCATTCTCATTTGTTAATTTTTTCATTACTTCCGCACTTATAATATGTACCGGCCTCCCTGAAAGATTGTCAAACAGATTATTTCCACTATCAATCAATGCCCGCACTGTACATCTTCGCTTCCCCAAAGTCAGTGTCACATCACAATATTTCTCCGGCAATTTGAAGAACATCTCCAATATGTCAAATATCTTTCGAACTATTAAATAGCTCAGAATCGCCGTCATCAGAAACAGGCAACCTATTCTGTAATAAGTATTCAAATTACTTTTTATCCATCCAATTACTCCCCCGAACAGAAAACTGATCACATACAGAAAAAGGAGCGCCTGTAAAATGCTTCTGGCACTGCGGATCTTAAGTCCGACCATGATCATTCCAATATTAACGACCAGATGAAGCAGCAAAAGTTTTAAAGCTACCGGAAGTGGCAGACATATTATGAGGCTGGAGAGAAGTGCCCCAAAAAATGCTCCTGCACTTAACGTTTTATATGTAACAGACCTGTTCATCATTTTTCTTATAATCGTAAGAACAAAAAAATCCATTATAAAGTTTTCCAGAAAAAAAATATCTATATACAATTCATATTGCACATACATCCTTCTTTCGTTACTAAATCGATTTGGTACTTAAGCAAGGTTCATTATACATGTCTGATCATTCATAATTTGTCAAAGACTGGCTGGATATTTCGTTTTCTTCGGACATAGGCGACAAAAAAGCGACAAAAAAAGACATGTCTTCCGACATGTCTTTAATGTTACAATATTAACTTTTTCATTTCTTCTTATTTTTTAAAGAAATCTGGAATCTTGATAGATTGTTCCTTTACATTGCTTACAGGTGTTCTCGGAGTCTGTAACTTTGGCATCTCAGCACTTGTCTGTGGTTTTGTTACAAACTGCGATTTTTCTGTATTTGTATTGAATTCCGGTCTGGCAATATTCTGTGCGTTTCCGATTCCTGCTCCTGATAACATGCTTGCTTTGTGTTCCAGTCTTGACTGTAATTTAGAAGCTGTTCCTCCTACACTATGAAGTCCTGTTGCAATAACTGTTACCGTTGTTTCATCAGCTTTTGTATCATCATACATCGCACCAAAAATGATATTTGCATCTTCACCAGCAAGATCCTGAACATATTCTGCTGCATCACTTGCATCCATGAGTGTAATATCACCGGAAATATTAATAATAACATGTGAAGCTCCGGCAATCGTTGTCTCAAGAAGTGGACTGGCAACTGCCTGCTTCACAGCTTCAAGCGCTTTGTCATCACCTTTGCCCTGTCCGATACCAATATGTGCAATACCCTTATCTGTCATAACGGTCTGAACGTCAGCAAAGTCAAGATTGATCAACGATGGTACATTGATAAGGTCTGTGATACCCTGAATACCCTGCTGAAGAACCTCATCTGCTTTCTTGAGAGCCTCCGGCATTGTTGTTCTTCTATCTACGATTTCTAACAGCTTATCATTAGGAATAACAATAAGTGTGTCAACATTTTCTTTTAATTTTTCAATTCCCTGAAGGGCATTGTTCATACGAGTCTTTGATTCAAAACGGAAAGGTTTTGTCACTACACCTACCGTAAGTGCGCCCATTTCTTTCGCAATACGTGCAACAATCGGAGTAGCACCTGTTCCGGTTCCGCCGCCCATACCACATGTTACGAATACCATGTCTGCACCTTTCAATGCTGCTGAAATTTCCTCTGCGCTTTCTTCTGCTGCTTTTTCTCCGATTTCAGGTTTAGCACCTGCTCCAAGACCTTTCGTGAGCTTGTCGCCGATCTGCATTAAAGTAGGAGCTTTGCAAAGCTGAAGTGCCTGCTTATCTGTGTTGATCGCAATAAACTCAACACCCGCAATCTGCTCATCAATCATGCGGTTAACAGCGTTATTTCCACCGCCACCAACACCAATAACTATAATTTTCGCTGCTGCTTCTGATTCGTTTGTTTTAATTTCTAACAAGAGTTTCTCCTCCTTCGTTACCTTATATTATTATATACCCCAAAATTTATATACTTAGCGACATATATAATTTATAATATAGTTTTTCATTCAAAATTTCAATAGGATTTTATAGTTTTTTATAGTTTTTCACACAAAAATGTGACTTTTATTCACCCTCGGTACTATTAGATGGAAGAACATCTTTTTCGAAGCTGATAATTGTATGTTCCGAATCATAATTTTCCAGATGAAGTGTTCCTGACTGCTCGCCCAGTTTCTCCATAATCGGGGTAATCTGAGAGATACGGTTTTCGATATTTTCGTTCCCGATAATCACACATTTATTGCCAAAATAGAGGTACACATTCGAGCCGTCCACTTCCAGTTTCGATGGTGTGAGCTCATATTTTTCAAGTGTTGCAGAAATTTCCAGTAAACTTTTAAATGCTTTCTTATTTTCCTCGCTTACTGGCAACTCTTCATACAATTTCACGCTTGTGATATTAAGACCTTCTACCTTCGGTACTCCATCCCACCATTCAATTGTCTGGGCGAGCGCCTGCCCATTCTCATCAAAATAGACACACTCATCTCCAATTTCTATATAACCTACCACCGTCTTATCGGTCACATTAAGCTGAACCGTCCACGGATTGATCAGTTTAAGATCTGCCTCTTTCATTGTAGGAAGCAGCTCCATCTCTGTAAAATGAAACTTCCACATAAGATAAAGCGAATTGCTAGACAAGTCATCTTCCTGAAGCCATGCCTGAATATCTGCAGAGGAAGAGTATTTATTCCCTTTAATCTTAACACTTCTAATCTGAAATAAAAGGAGGAATGCAATCAACAACACACATAAAAACATAATCACAAGTGTCGAATAATACATAACCTTCCTTCGAGTTATTTTTTTCTTTCCCTTTTCCGCTTCTGCCATTTTATACTCCTTTTTGTACTTTCTCCATATGGGTATTTTACCAATTTGAAACACTTAGCACAAGCCCCATTTCAATCAACAAAAATACCACCGACGTTCCTCCATAGCTTATAAACGGAAGTGTTATCCCTGTATTAGGAATCGTATTCGTCACTACCGCAATATTGAGAATCACCTGCATCATCATATGTGCCATTGCTCCTGCCGCAATAAGGCTTCCAAACAACTCCCTGCACCTTACGGAAATCAAAAAGAATCTCCAGATCAGCAGAAGAAACAAAATCGTAATTCCCACAGCTCCTGTAATCCCCAGTTCTTCACAAATGATCGAAAAAATCATATCATTCTGTGCTTCCGGAACAAACCCCAATTTCTGAATACTGTTGCCAAGTCCGGTACCGAAAAGTCCCCCTGAGCCAATCGCATAAAGGCCCTGCAGCGTCTGATACCCTTTCTCATATTGCTCCGGATTTCTCCAGATAGCAATTCTCTCCAAGCGATAACTTTCCAGTGCAAGAAATATTCCCATAAATGCCACTGCTGCAACTCCAAGCGTAATAAACTGGCCATACTTAGGACTTGCCACAAAAATAAGCATCGCCCCTATTCCCAGAATAATGATAGCCGTACTCAGATTACTGGCCCCCACAAGGCCAACAATCGGCAAAATAAACAGCATGATCTTAAATAAGGTTCCCATCTTCCCAATATTTTTACTGTTCTTTGTCACGATCCACGCCAGAAATACGATCAGCGCCACCTTCGAAAACTCCGATGGCTGAAAAGAAAATGGACCCAAAGATAACCATCTTTTGGATCCATTGTATTCACTTCCCCATAGCATAACTGCGATCGACAGTCCAATTGCCGTCAAATAACCGATCACAGCAAACTTCTTCCAGACATGATAATCTATATTTGCAACCATAAACATACATATAATCCCAAGTATCGTCGCAAAAGCCTGCTTTTTCAGATAGTAAAAAGAATCATGAAACTTTACCCTGCCATTATAAGCGCTGGCGCTGTACATAATCACCAGCCCCACAATAACAAGGAGAAAAACAATCACTATCAGCACATAATCCATGTGGCCTTTCTTTTCCTCATCTGTCAATGATTTTCACGCCCTTTTCTATTATAATGCAAGCACGTAGTTCTTAAATTCCTTTCCACGCACTTCATAATTCGGGAACATTCCCCAACTCGCGCAAGCCGGTGAAAGAAGCACTGCATCTCCCGGTCTTGCCAGTTCTACACAAGTTTCCATTGCTTCTTCAAAAGTTTCCTTCAAAATGCAATTGGTGAATCCACATTCTTCTGCTTCTCTTCTGATCTGCTCCTTCGTAGCACCGATCAGAACCAGATATCGCACTTTGCCGTCAAAACTTTGAATCCATTCATGGAAATCCGATTGTTTATCATACCCGCCGCCAATCAAAACAGTAGGTCTTACCATCGCCTGAATTCCTTTAATTGCGGCATCCGGATTCGTGCCTTTCGAATCGTTATAATACATGACTCCGTTCTTTTCTGCAACAAATTCGATTCGATGTTCTACACCTTTGAATGCCTTTACGGTCTCGCGGATAATATCCATATCTACACCATAAGCTGCCGCCATAGCAACTGCTGCCATAACATTTTCATAGTTGTGTACTCCAAGGATTTGAAGCTCTGATACATTACATACCTCTATGCCATCCTTTTCAGCTTCCGGTTTGTAAATGATCACATTATTATCTAAATAAATCCCTTTTTCCAATTTATGAGCACTACTGAAATATAGAACTTTTGCAGCAACTTTTTCCCCCATTTTGCGCGTTACTTCGTCCTCGTAATTCAACACGCAGGTATCTTCTGCTGTCTGATTTTTCGTAACATCAAACTTGGCCTGAATATACGCTTCCATCGTATGGTGGCGATTCAGATGATCCGGTGTAATATTTAACACCGCACTCACTCTTGGGCGGAAAGTATGAATACTTTCCAACTGAAAACTGGAAAGCTCTGCCACGATCACCGATTCCTCTCTGGTCCGGGCTGCAACTGTTGTATATGGATTTCCAATATTTCCAACCACAAATACACTTTCGAATGCATTCTTCATGATCTCACCAAGCAGAGATGTTGTGGTCGTCTTTCCATTCGTTCCAGTAATTCCAAGAATCTCTCCCTTGCCACACACATAGGCAAGTTCAATCTCACCCCACACCGGAATTCCCATTTCTTTCATGCGAAGTACCACAGGAAGATCTGTCGGCACTCCCGGGCTCATCACCACCAGATCCAGATTTTCCAGTAATTCTTCCGGAAATTCTCCAGCCACGATACTGACTTCCCTATCCGTTCCAATCTGCTTCTTTATCGCTTCTATGTTCAGATCTTTCTTTCCATCATATAAGATAACTTCTGCACCTTTATCTGTCAGAAGAGTACAGGAACCAATTCCACTGATTCCTGCTCCGAACACAAGTACCTTTTTCTCTTTTAACTCCACCTGTATTTCCTCCTACATTGCCATTAACGCGATCAGGCATAAAATTGCCGTGATAATCGAGAACACAGCCACAACTCTTGTTTCACTCCATCCACAAAGTTCAAAATGATGATGAATCGGAGCCATTTTGAAAAATCTCTTTCCACCTGTCTTCTTAAAGTATGTGACCTGAATCATAACAGAAAGAACTTCGATCAGGTAAATTGCCCCAACAAGAATAATAAACAGCGGCATCTGAAGCATATAGGCTGTTGATGCGACAAATCCACCCAGTGCCAGAGAACCTGTGTCCCCCATAAATACACTGGCAGGATACACATTAAATAAAAGGAATCCCAAAAGTGCACCAACCACTGCACAGGTAATCGGTTCGATTCCACTGTGTGTTGCAATTGCTATAACACTGAAAAATGTTGCCACAATCACGGTAACACTTGATGCCAGGCCATCCAGACCGTCTGTAAAGTTTACACCATTTACGGTGCCGATCACTGCAACAAATAATAGCGGAACCGACAGCCAGCCAATATTAATATATTTTCCTCCTGAGAATGGAAGAAGCATTTCCAGAGATACACCTGCAATATTTACCATATAATACGCAAAAATTGCTGTAATAACGATCTGCAAAGCCATCTTCTGCTTCGGCAGCAGCCCATCGGAACGCTTCAATACAACCTTCAGATAATCATCCAGAAATCCTACAAGCCCAAATCCTACGGTTACGAATAACACCGGAATCACCTTGGGATAACCTTTAATGAAAATCAATGAAGTGATTGTAATAGCCGCAATAATGATGACACCACCCATTGTAGGTGTCCCCGCTTTCAGAAGATGTGACTGTACACCCTCCTCACGTTCTGTCTGCCCCATTTTCAATTTTCTCAACACTGGAATTACCACCGGTCCCATAATCACGCTAAGCGCAAAGGATACCAGTACTGCTATTATCATTTTATAATCCATAACGCACCTCTTATCTTCTTTTGTTCTAGCCAATAGTATAATGTATTCATTCTTGATTTTCAACCGATTCTTCTTTTTCGATTCCCAAATATGGAAGAATATTTTCAAAAATGTCTTTCACCACAGGCGCTGCAATTGTTCCTCCATAATAAATTCCCTGCGGATTATAAATAATTGCCATGGCTGCAACCTGTGGATCATCTGCCGGTACAAATCCTATAAAAGAAGAAATATATTTATTTGCACTTCGCGGCAAAGTCTGACTGGTAGCCGTCTTTCCACCGATTTCGTATCCTTCAATGTAAGCTTTGTTTCCTCCACCCACACTTACAACCGTTTCCAAAATCATCTGCATCGTTTCTGAAGTTTCCTCACTTATAATCTGCTCTCCATCATCATATGCAAATGTCTGGATTTTATCTCCATTTTTATCATATACGGCTACACCGAAATGTGGAGTGATCCTCTTTCCGCCATTTACGATAGAACAGACGGTTGCTGCCATCTGCATGGGTGTAATTTGAAAAGACTGTCCAAATGACATGGTGGCAAGTTCAACAGCCCCTACATTTTCTTCTTTATGTATCACCGCTGATGCCTCGCCGGGAAGATCGATTCCGGTCTTCCCCATCATCCCGAATTTTTTGAAATATTTATAAAAATTCTCTGTTCCAAGCCTTGCTCCTATTTCGATAAATGCAGGATTACATGAATTCTGTACACTTTCCACAAATGTTTCCGAACCATGACCACCCACTCTTGCACAACGGATTTTGCGATCTTCTACCATTTTATATCCGGGGCAGTAGAAATTATCCTCCAGGCTTACAACACCCGCTTCCAGCGCCGCTGATGCAGTAAACACTTTGAAAATCGATCCCGGCTCATATGTGTCGCTGATGCAGCCATTTCGCCACATCTGATTCAGCATATTCTGCCTCTCTTCTTCATCTGCCGGCACCACATCCGTATTAAGTACAAAAGGTTCATTCAGATTAAATTCGGGTACATCCACACAGGCATAGATTTCGCCATTTTGCGGATTTAGTACCAGAATCGCCACTTTATCCGCCTGCTTTTCTTCCATTACCTTTTCCGCCGCCTGCTGGGCATAATTCTGAATCGCATAATCCAGACTGAGCTGCAACGTATTTCCCGCCACCGGCTCTATCCGATCCTCTGCCAGATTTTCCAGTTCAATTCCTCTCGCATCGGTGGTGGTGAGAATGGTTCCATTTACCCCCTTCAGCCACTCCTCATATTTTACTTCCAACCCAATGATCCCCTGGTTGTCACTTCCGGTAAATCCCAGGACCTTCGAGGCCAGCTCGTCATAAGGATAGTAGCGTTTAAAATCTTCATCCACCTTTACTCCGTCCAGCCCATAGCCACGGATTCGATCCCCGACACTTTTATCCACATTCGACTTGATTTTCTCTCTCGCAGAAACCTTGTTCACCTTCTCCTTGACACTCTCCAAATCCATTTCCAGCTCTTTCGCCAATACCTGACTCACCAGTTCTTCATCCGTAATCTGACTGTGGATAACAGAAATAGTACACACCGTTTTGTTTGTCGCCAATACATTTCCCGTCCGGTCCAGGATCTCACCTCTCGCTGCTTTAATTTCCCGCTCCCGCTCATGCAGCGCTTCCGCCTTTTTCTGATAGTAATCCGCCTCAAAAATCATCAAATACACCAGTCTGGCTACCAGCCCCACCGTGCAGAGTACTGCACACAAAAACACAATCAAAAGCTTTCGCTTATTATATGTCCTATTCCACACTTTTCTACCATTTTCATCCAAAATAAAACCTCAGAAAAAAGATATTTTGTAAAACTTATTATCTTTCTTCTGAGGTTATACCTTTTCATTCTCAATCTTTTTTATTCTGTCTGTGTTTTTGTGATTCCCAGATACGGAAACGCCTCTGCCATAATTTCATTTGACAAAGTTGTAACAAGGGAGTTACTTAACCCTTGATTTTCCACATTGGGCTCATCAATTACAACATACACTACCACTTCCGGATTTTCCTGAGGAGCATATCCGATAAAGGAAATCAGGTTCTTATTCTGCCCACGTGGCAATTTTTCTGCGGTACCTGTCTTACCTCCAATATCATATCCTTCTACGGCAGCAAGTTTACCACTTCCATTTTGCACAACGTTATACATATATGATTTTAAAATCTCTGATGTTTCTTCCGAAATTGTTCTGTTTTCCAGCACTGGCTCGATGGTCTCTACTACATTTCCACTTTCATCTCGAATCTCCTTCACGATATGTGGCGTATAATAATCTCCCCCATTGACCAGAGAAGAGAAAGCGGCTGCAACCTGAACCATTGTCACAGTAAAGTTCTGTCCAAAAGAGTTGGTTGCCAGATCCACACTTCCCATATCTTCAGCCGAATATAAAATCCCGGATGCATTTCCCGGAAGATCCAGACCTGTATATTCCCCAAACCCGAAAATGCTCTGATACTTTGTGAATTCTTCTGCACCTATTTCCGCTGCAATCTCCATCAATGCCACGTTGCACGAATTTTCTAACACCTGTGACAGAGTCTGGGTTCCATGACCACCCCTGTCATAGGCAATACATTTAATAGGAGTATCTGCCACCTGCAGTGACCCGTTACAATAATAGGTCTCACTTCCATCAAGAGTTCCTATTTCCAGTCCAGTTGCTACTGTAAATGGTTTGAGCGTAGATCCCGGTTCAAAGGCATCACTGACACAGAAGTTTCTCCACAATGCATTGAGTAACTGAAGCTTTGTTTCATTCACTGCTTTTGACCATTCTTCATCTGTATAATTAGCATAATCGGGATGATCTTCTTTTGCTTTTTCTTCTATAGCTGCATCTGTATAATATTTACTTAAATCCCTTGGATTGTTCAAATCAAAATCCGGATACGATGCCATCGCCAGAATCTCACCTGTATTCGGGTTCATAACCATCACGGCAATATTTTTGGCGCCATCTCCCGCTGTGACATGATTCTTATATTCTTCATTAAACGCAAGAATATGCTTTTCCACTATAGACTGCAAATTGGTGTCCAGTGTGCTGACGATCGTATTTCCATTGATCGGCATTTTGACTGTCTGTTCTACGTCAGAAGTTCCCGTCTGATAACCATATTTTCGTCCGTCAGTTCCGTTTAATACAGAATTGTAATACGCCTCAAGGCCACTTGCTCCTATATTTCCATCCACACTGAAACCAATCACGTCACAGGCAAGCGAGTTATACGGATATTTTCTCACATAATCTTCTTCCAGCCACACGCCCTGTACATACGAATTTTCTTTGATTCCTATATTGTATGCCTGCGCGTCATCATAACTGATTCCTTTTTTCAAAACACAATATCTGCTGTCCGGCTTTTCCACGATCAAGTTATCGATGGTAGCTTCGTCAATTTCAAGATATGTTGTTAAAGCTTCTTTCGTAGCTCTTACATATTCTCCAGAATCTTCGTCTGCATCCAATAACGTTTTTACATCCAGAATAACATTATAGACACGTTCACTCGTTGCAAGTTTCGTACCATTCGTGTCCACAATATCTCCTCGTTTAAAAGGAATCACCGTACTGGAATACTGTTGCTGATCAAGTACCGTTTTCGTATAATCTTCTCCACTTACCGCATTGATCTGCACAACTCTTCCTATAAGTACAACAAAAGCCAGTAAAATTGCCAAATAGAGCAATACTAGCTTTTCCTGCATTTTCTTCGTGAATTTCAGACGCAAAGCAGAAACTTTTCTTTTTCTTCTTTTCGGCATTCTTGTTTCACCTTTTTCTAAATTTTATTCTAAAACTCCACTTTTCGGTATTTCTTCATACTGTTTTACATAATCACCTGACGAATTCTGATATGTAACAATCTGATCAGAATCTGCATATACCATTCCAATGCCAAGTGCACGTTCTCTTACCGTTTCCAGATTCACAGAATCTAAAATACTGTTTTCTCTTGTTGTGTTTTCTTCTTTTAATTCTGCAAGCTCCCGCTCCATCGCTGAGATATTTGCCGCATGGTTTGTTCCTTCAAAACGAAGCTGCAAATACCATACACACACTGCAAGTGTCGCAACTGCTGCCACTGCCAGAAATACGGTATAAGCCGTATTCATATGTAGTGCCTGTTTGCGATTCTTGCGTACCTGAGCACTGACCTCCTTTTTCTGCGGTTGCTCAAAATCTCTTTCTTTCTCCTGCCTTCGCGGTTCTGCGTAGGCTTTTCTTACCGTATTGCCATATATATATTCACTATTGCGCACAGCCGTGCGTTCTGCTCTTCTGGAGCTGTAATTACGCCGATTTGCCATACGTCATCACCCTTTCAACTACGAAATACTCCCCGGCTATATTCTCTCGAATATCCTAAGTTTTGCGCTCTTTGAGCGACTGTTCCACTCCAGTTCTTCTTCACTTGGAAGAATTGGTTTTCTTGTGATTACTTTCCCCTTCGAAACATTTCCACACACACATACTGGAAATGAACTTGGACATGTACAAGGATTTTCAGCTTTCTTAAAAATCCCTTTCACAATTCTATCTTCTAATGAATGGAAGGTAATAATACAAATTCTTCCACCCACATTCAGCATCTCAATCATATCATCCAAAGAATCTCTCAAGACTTCCAGCTCCCGATTACACTCGATGCGGATCGCCTGAAATGTTCTCTTTGCCGGATGTCCGGCATTCTTCTGAAATTTCATAGGGATTGACTGTCTGATAATCTCTGTCAACTGTCCTGTAGTTTCGATGAGACCCTTTTCTCTTTCGATCACGATATGCTTTGCGATATTCTTTGCAAATTTATCTTCTCCGTAATCTCTGATGATTCGAAAAAGGTCCATCTCACTATAGGTATTGACGATGTCCTTCGCCGTCAGTGTCTGACGTGTATCCATTCGCATATCCAAAGGAGCATCTGCGCGATAAGAGAATCCACGATCTGCCGTGTCCAGTTGATAAGATGACACGCCCAGATCAAGTACGATCCCATCGACCTTGTCAATACCTGATTCATGAAGCCGCGATTTCATATCACAATAGTTGCTTCGGATTATTGTGACTCTCTCCCCGAAACCGCTTAAACGGGCGCTGGCCGCCTCAATTGCAGCCGCGTCCTGGTCTATTCCTATAAATCTCCCCTTGTCATTTAACCGGCAGCATACTTCATAAGCATGTCCACCACCACCAAGCGTACCATCGACGTAAATTCCGTCCGGCTTGATGTTAAGGCCTTCTATTGTTTCTTTTAATAAAACTGATTTGTGTTCAAACTCCATGATGTCCTCCTGATATTGTTCGTTATTGATACCTGCAAGCCGTTATATACAGCTCACTTTCGGTATTAAATGCTAAGTCCCAAATCTTCCATATCGCTTGCAATATCTTCAATATTTTCTTCGATATCAGCAGTACGGGCATCCCAGGCTTCTTTACTCCAGATTTCCACTTTATCAAGCACACCTGCAAGAACTACCTCTTTTTTCAGGTCTGCATATGTACGCAATGAAGAAGAAAGTAACACTCTCCCTTGTTTGTCAACCTCTCCTTCCACTGCGCTCCCGAGAAAGAATCGCTTGAAATCTCTGGCCTTTTTGTTCGTAAGTGGTAATGTTCTGAGTTTTTCTTCGAAAGCTTCCCATTCATTTTCCGGATACAGAAATAAGCAGCCATCCATTCCTTTTGTAATTACAAAATGTTCTCCCAAATTATCTCGCAATTTTAAAGGAATGATTAACCTGCCTTTTGAATCAATACTGTGATTAAATTCTCCAGTCAACATGAGAATCACCTACTTCCGGAGTGGTCCATTTTACTCCACTGAGTACACCACTTTTCACCACTTTCTACCACTTGACTCCATTCTAAACCACTTACTCACCCTTTTCAACCCTTTTTTTATCATTTTCTCCTTAAGATTTTATTATTTATAACTATTCAGCCACGTAAAAAGTCATAAAGAACTGAGCTTAAACTTATTTAGAAGCAAAAGTTCTTTATGACTATGACTAAGTAGTTATTCTATTTCCCCCTAAACGTAGAAAATGCAGCCGGGGGACGGCTGCATTTCCTACGTAATAAATATTTACTTAAGGGGTCTGGTAAATTACGGAGGGTGTATTTACCTTATAAAGTTCATGTTATCGTGATAACATGTTCTATGTAATCATGGTAACATATCATCATTTATTTGTAAATAGTTTTTTTTAAATTTTTTTACAAAAAATGTGATTGGATTATCAATCACATTTTTTGGAGTTTCGCGATAATTTTTCATCCATAAAAGAACATTACCATTAGGAGGGTATTTTCTTTTGTGAATCTACTTGTAGATTATCATACTTTTTTCCATTTGTAAATATGTTTATTTAATAAACTTGTTTTTACCATACAAGTCTTTTTTCAAAATTACCTACAACTTCTTCACTCTTCGTAAAGATAATAAATGCCTTTGGATCTTTCTCCAGAATCAGCTTCTTCACCTGTTCGATTTCATATTTTGAAATCATAATACTCATAATATAAGTCTTTTCATCCGTATATGCTCCGACACCTTCCCATTTCGTTACACCACGACCAGTCGTCCCCATGATCATAGTATCTACTCCAGTTTTTTTCGTAAAAACCAGAACATTCACATTAATATTCTGCATATGTACTTTATCACACACCAGAGCAAATATTACTCCATATATTAATGAATAAATCACAATTTCAATATCAAACAAAAACATGCAAATAGAATAAACAAACACATTCAATATGAGTCCGACTGTACCAACACTAATTCTTGGAAACTCCCGTGTAATATACATACCCAGCATTTCCTGACCACCACCAGAATGACCACCAAGCAGAACGAGCCCTGTACCACCGCCGGCAATCACTCCACCTACAATACATGCGGTCAGATAGTCGGAAATCAATGGAGTCTCCGGAACCGGAATAAACGTCTGCGACATAGACTGCACAATGATTACAACAATAGAACCCATAAAAAAGCTTTTTCCAACCTTCTTATATGCCAGAAAGCAAATCGGCAAATTGATGATAAAAAATATGATTCCTGTGATATCCGTCTGACCAAAAGACAGATGAAATGTTTCCATAATAAATGTCCGAATTAACTGTGCCACTCCCATAAAGCCCGAATTATATAAATTCAATGGAAGAATAAAAAAATTCACTCCCGCAGCAAAACAAAATCCCCCAAAGCAAGACAACAAAAGCCCTTTCGCCTGAGATTTTTTATTCTTTTTCCTCAAAGCACCTACTGACATACTTTCTCCTCCATATCTATAGAACTTTTACTTCTTTTATCCATTCTCGTTTTATACACCACACTGCCCCCTGTAAATATTGTTTATCCATATTTTCTATCTCGAAAATCTGTTCCCAACTGTTTACAATCTTTCTTTTCAGCAATGGATAAAACGGTTTTGCAAATATATCTAATGCATCTTTTATTCCCTGTCGCTCCAATTCTTTTTCAAATGCCTCTCTATCGTCGCCCGCATAGGATAAATTCAGAACCTTCGTCCATTTTCGCAAATCGAAGAAGAGAATCTCATCTTCCGGCACTTCCATTTTCATCAACACCGTCCCCGGTCCCGCACTTGTCCATTTAGGGTCGAAATACAGCCAGACCGGTGACTCTGCCTCATCAGGCTTTGCCAGTTTCTCCTGAAATTTTCGTATAAAAAAGTCATATGCCGTCCGGAAAATTCATGCTGTTTCTCCATATTTTTTATCAATATATTCTTTCTTTACATATGACACTCCGTCCCTCTGAACCGTCTCCCAGACTACTTCCGTCTGGACAGCCCACATAGCGACTCTATCCTTCTGTTCCATAATGCCGCACCTCCTTCACCCATTCTTTTCTGAGTTCCCAGATGGTAGCCACTGCATCATTATCGTTGGCGGGAGACATGGTAAAGACTCTGCCCCAACTGTTTAAAATTTTTTTCTTCAATATAGGATAAAAATTACCTTTTGACGTAGAAATCAGAGTGTCTTCTTCCGTCACACCATAATATTTCAGTTCCTCTGCATGCTTCCTTGCATCCTCATCATTCAGCGGAACATACCAGTAATTGACCACATATCCCCAGGCCTCCATATTCGCCAAAAGTACCTTTTCTTTCGGCACTTCTACTTTTAAAATAACGCTGTTCTCAACTGGTTGCAGCATGGTTTCTTCCGTCACACAGAGCCAGATCGGATAAAGTAACTCTTTGGAAATCTCAATATGCTTTCTTGCCTCATTCGTATACCATCGATATAACCCAAGGTAAAAATCAGAAATGGTGTCATTCTTTGCCCTGATGTATTCTTCTTTTACCCGATATACACCTGTTGTTTCCAGCTCTTCCCACACCTGTGGTACTTGCCTTGTCCATAAAGTTATCGTTTCTTTTTTTGCATTATCCATGTATTCACTCCTTGCACCATATATTTTTAATTTTACGTTGATTCAATATTTCTTAAATATTTACATATTTTTGCAAATATATAATGAAAAAACAGTTTGCATTATGTATAATAAAAACCGCAGCTGGCTCTCAACTGCGGTTTTATTAAAAGTGTATATATATATGCATATGGTATTATTTTGGGAAGGTCATACCGATATGCTATTCACTTTTCACTTGTGGAATAACCAACTTGTCTTTTTTCTGGATGCCTGTTTCTGTTTTCAGTCCTTTTACAGTAGCAATCATAATACCAAACATTACTACTGAGAATGGGAAAGCTCCAACGATCGACATTGTCTGTAACATATTCAGACCATTGGTTGTAAAAAGCATAAGTGCAAGTGCTGTAAGAGACTGAATAAGTCCCCAGACTACTTTAATTTTTGTAGATGGATTTAAGTTACCGTAAGTACTTAACATACCAAGTACAAATGTTGCAGAGTCAGCCGATGTAACAAAGAATGTACAAAGAAGTACAACAACTACCATCGAAATAACTGCTCCGAACGGGAAGTGTTCTAACACTACGAAAAGTGCAGTTGATGTATTCTGTATCGCTTCTGTAGCCACTTCTAATCCTGTACTCATACCAAGTGTTCCAAATACAGAGAACCATACAAATGACACAAGTGCCGGAACAAGCATAACGCCTGCACAGAATTCTTTGATCGTACGGCCTTTTGAAATACGTGCAATAAAGATTCCAGAGAATGGTGCCCATGCAATCCACCAACCCCAGTAGAAGATCGTCCATCCGCCATACCATGCTGAATCTGCATGTGCTCCTACTGCAAATGTATCTGCTGCAAAATTCTGAATATATACGCCAAGACCTTCAATCAATGTATTTAACATATCTTTTGTTGGGCCAATAAACATACATGCCAATGCGATCAGACAACATAAGATTACGTTTGTATTAGAAAGGAATGCAATTCCTT
>Ga0129317_1000104_pt1 | contig 105226 bp, 101 predicted proteins | sample Cm1ome_FD_94430 | JGI IMG/M metagenome (GOLD analysis project Ga0129317, IMG submission 94430) | Eastern black-and-white colobus group fecal microbial communities from Wisconsin, USA - Cm1105 metagenome | ecosystem: Host-associated > Mammals > Digestive system > Large intestine > Fecal...
GCACAGGCTCCGCACCTGCTTCGCAGGGTGGCCGCTGGTATGGGCCGAGGTGGCCGTTTTAATCGGACCAGGTGGCCGCTGAGATCGGGCACCCGTGGCCGCTGGAGAGGGCCTTATGCAGTTAACAATTGGCGGCAATGCGAAAATTCATAATAACACTGCTACAAATGTTATTTCTTTCAGAAAAGAAGCAACCGTAAAAGAAAACGCACAGATTTTTAATAATATTTCAAATGTGTCAAACGGGTGCGCTGGAATTACCGCCTTAGATCAAGCGACGCTCTACATAGAGGATCTTGTGCAGATATACGGCAACAAGGCCATGGGCGCCACAATAGCCGGTGTTCGTTTGAATCAAAATGCCAAAATGTGCATGAGCGGCGGCGAAATTTTTGAAAACACCATATATAGCTCAGTTGACAATGGGGATATCGGCTCCGTAGGTGTCCGTTGTGAAACCGGTTCTTCGATTGATCTGAGCGCATCCGCAGCAGTATACGAAAATAAATTCGTTATTATATCTGATTCAACCTATGCTGACTTAACACCTAAAAAAGACACGGACGGTTCCGATAAGATATACGCGAGTGATATTGAATTAAGAGGAGTAGGTTCTTGTTGCATCTCTGGAGCTTTGACGACGCTTCACTCCATCGGTATAGCTTATTCAAACCGGGCGACAAACGATGATACCGTCGTCGTGTCTGGCAAAGAAAACTATCAAATTACCAACAAGGACTTCTCCAAATTGGTTTTTAATGGGCATATAGGGAATGCCCAAAAGACGATTTATTTTGATTCTGCCAGTAACACAATTAAAATCGGCACAGCAAGAACCGTCACATTCAATCCCAATGAAGGTATTGGAGAAATACACACACAGAAAGTTCCCTCTGGTCATGCGACTGTACTCAATACCAACACTTTTATTCGCACCGGCTATACCTTTGCAGGCTGGAGTACCCAGCAGAGCGGTGGAGAGACCACCTATATGGATGGAGCCAGCATCACCATTTCCAATGATGTGACACTGTATGCCCAGTGGACGCCCAACGAATATACCATTACCTATGAGTTGAACGGCGGCACCGCTGACGCAGATGCACCCACCCAGCACACCTATGGCACAGAAACAGCGCTTGTTTCTCCCGCCCGTGAGGGCTATACATTTGCCGGTTGGTTTATTGACAGCGGTTTGTCCGGGAACAAGCTGGAATCTCTGGGCGCAACGGATTATACAGATGACATTACGCTCTATGCCAAGTGGACGCCCAACACCTACACCATCAGCTTCAGCGGCGGCGAGGGGGCCGAGGGCGCCACTGCCAGCGTCACAGCCACCTACGATACGCCCGCCACTCTGACGGCCAACGGCTTCACCAAGTCCGGCTCCAACTTTGCGGGCTGGACAAAAACGCAGGGCGGAACAGTTGAATACTCTGACGGCGCACAGGTTTTGAACCTGACGGCCGAGGCCAGCGGCACCGTCACTCTTTACGCCGTCTGGACGGATAAACAGGTTTTGACCCCCGATACAAGTGTTCAGACCAAGACCTACAACGGCGCGGCCCAGGTGTTCACACTGGACGGCTACACCATCAGCTATCAGCAGGACGGCGGGTCAGCCACGCCCAAGGACGCGGGAACATATGACGTGGTGATCTCCGCAGCGGAGACCGACACCACGGCGGCCTACCAGAACACCGTCTATGGCGGCTTGGTCATTACCCCGGCCACACTGACCATCACGCCCAACAACAAGACCGCCTATGTGGGGGATGCCCTGCCTGCTCTGGGCGCAAATGACTATACCGTGACCGGCCTTGTGGGGAGTGACACCTTGAGCACAGCCCCCACCCTTGCCTATGATGGCACCCCGGATATGAACACGGCTGGCGCCTATACCATCAAGGCCAGCGGCGCAAGCGCCGGGGACAATTACGCCATTACTTATAAACCCGGCACCCTGACCGTCTCCCGGCGCTCCGGCGGCGGCGGTGGCGGCAGTTCCTCCACCTCCGGCGTTTCCGGCTCGGGCGGTAGTGTGAGCGTCAATGCCGGCGGCGGCACGGTCTCCAACAGCCAGATGACAGCCGCCGTGAACAAAGCCAGCGAGGGCGCGGCCATCGACATCAAGGCCACAGGCTCTACCGCCGTCTCCCTGCCCGTCTCCGGCATGGAGAAAGCGGCGGCCAATGACAACGATGTGACCGTCATTACCCGCAGCGGAGAAGTCACCCTGTCCGCCGCCGCCATCGAGGGGCTGGTGGACGGCGCTTCCTCCAATCAGTCCATCCGGGTGAGCGTCACCACCGCCACGGCCTCCGCCGCCGGGGTGGACGCGGGCACCCCTGTATTCGACGTGTCCGTGACCGTGGGCAGCAAGGCGGTCCACAGCTTCGACGGCTCTCTGACCATCACCCTGACCGTCTCCAACCTCTCCAAAATCGAAAATCCTTATGTGATGCACATTCTCACCGACGGCACAAAGCAGTACTTCAAGCCCAGGGTCAGCGGCAATCAGCTCACCGTCAGCGGTGTGCGCGATCTCTCCTACTTTGCCGTCATCCCCGGCAGCGAGGTGCCTCAGGAGCTGCCCTTTACTGACGTTGCCGAGGGCTTCTGGGCCTATGAAGGGATCTCCTACGCCTATGAAAACGGCCTGTTCGCCGGGACCTCCGAGACCACCTTCGGCCCCGACGTCACCATGACCCGTGAAATGCTGTGGACGGTGCTGAGCCGCCTGTCCGGCGCGGAGCTGGACGGGGAGAATGTGTTCCAGCAGGCCCGCCAGTGGGCCATGACAAGCGGCGTGTCCGACGGCACCAACGGCGGCGGAGCCATCACCCGTGAGCATATGGTGACCATGCTCTACAGCTATGCGGGCCATCCCGCCGCCAGCGGAGATCTCTCCGGCTATGCCGACGCTTCCGCTGTCAGCGGCTACGCCACGGACGCCATGGCCTGGGCCGTGGAAAGCGGAATTATCTCCGGCACGTCCGCCACCACCCTGTCCCCCCAGGGCAGCGCCACCCGCGCCCAAGTCGCCACCATCCTGATGCGCTTTATTGAGCGTGCGGATCAGTAATTTCCAAAGGGGGAAACTCCCTGATAAATGCGCCTGAAACGCAGGCCCATAATAGGGAAAGGCCGCCTGTTCTCAACCGAGGACAGGCGGCTTTTCTGCACTGCCGTCAACTGCCCAGGCTTTCAGAAGGCATGAGGCAAAACCCTGGCCGGGAGGGTGGACATAGCCGCCGTCAGGAATATATTCTCCTTCGGGGGGAGCGATCTGGATGGGGGATTATGGGGAAATCCCCGTTCCGGATATGGACATGGGATCCATTGCCATCAGAAGCGGTGTTGACGGAGGCGGCCGGAAGGACAGCGGCGATACGCCCTTTTTGGACAGAAATTGGACGGTGGAATTTCACGGCCCGCGTGTGGAAAACGCAGGAATTCCGCCGCTTTTTTCGAATTCAATCTTGCAATTCAGCATAAAAAGGTGTATGATAATCCGCGTGAACAAAGCCGACGGTCCCCTCCGGTGATTGGACGAAAAGCAGACGGGAGAAGGGATCGGCGGGTTTTGTCGTGCATCCGCCTGACGCGGATGAAACAGGATGTGCCGGTTTCACTTTGGGTGGGCAAACCGTGCCGGGTGTCCCTGGTCGTTCCGGGAGGGGGGCAGGAATCCGGCTGGATAGAGTGAAACAGCTGTCCGCAGTTCCAGCAATTGCAGTATAGGGAGGTCGAAATCTGAATGAGTAAATTTCTCAAACGTTCCGCGCAGGGTGCGGAAGTTCCTCACGAGAAGAAAACTTCCAACCTTGAGACGGTAGTGATGCCGCTGCCGTCAAAGATCGTCCTGTCCATGTCTCAGCACATTGGTGCTCCGGCAGCCCCCGCTGTGGCGAAGGGGGATCAGGTTTATGTGGGCACTGTGGTGGGTAAGTCCGGCGGCTTTGTCTCCTCTGACATTCACTCCGGTGTGTCCGGCGTTGTGGATGGGATTACCACCATTACCGCGCCCAATGGCGCGGTACAGACGGCCGTGGTCATCATCCCCGATGGGGAGCAGAAGGTGGATCCCGCTGTCGCCGCGCCTGAGGTCACTGATCTGAAGTCTTTTCAGGATGCCGTCCGTGCCAGCGGTCTGGTAGGACTGGGCGGTGCCGGATTCCCCGCCGCGGTGAAGCTGTCCCCCAAGAATTTGGACGAGATTGACACGCTGATCATCAACGGCGCTGAATGTGAGCCCTACATCACCTCTGACAACCGCTGCCTGATTGAGGACACCCATTTCATTCTGAGCGGTGTCAAGGCGGTTATGAAGTACTTAAACATCCCCAAATGCGTCATCGGCATTGAGGCCAACAAGCCCGAGGCCATTGCCAAGATGAAGGACGCGATTGACGTCCCCGGCATCGAGGTGAAGACCCTGGCCTGCCGCTATCCCCAGGGCGCTGAGAAAGTCCTCATTGAGAACTGTTCCGGCCGGGAAGTGCCCTTCCCCGGCCTGCCCTCCGATGTGGGCGTGATCGTGATGAATGTCACCTCCGTGGCTTTTGTGGGCAAGTATCTGGAGACGGGTATGCCTCTGGTCACCAAGCGGCTGACCGTGGAGGGAGACATTGTCAAGGAGCCCAAAAACGTTGAGGTTATCATTGGTACGCCCATTCAGGAGCTGCTGGACTTCTGCGGCGGTCTGACGGACGAACCCGGCAAGGTCCTCTACGGCGGTCCCATGATGGGCAACTGTGTGGCTGACCTGTCCCAGCCCATTTTGAAGAACAACAACGCTGTCATGGCCTTCTCCAAGAAGTGGGCCCACATCCCCAAGGAGACCAACTGCATCCACTGCGGACGGTGTACCAACGCCTGCCCCCTGGGCCTGTCCGCCAAGGAGATAGTTCAGGCCTACAACGACGGCAATGTGGAGCTGCTCCAGGAGCTGAACGCCGACCTGTGCATGAGCTGCGGAACCTGCTCTTTTGTCTGCCCCGCCAAACGGCCGCTGGCCCCCTCCATTGCCCTGGCAAAGATTATGATGAAGAATGGAGGTAAGAAATAATGGCAAATAAACTGATTGTTACTGCCGCGCCCCACATTACCAGCCCGGACAGTACCCAGAAGATTATGCAGCGTGTGTGCCTGGCCCTGGTGCCCACACTGATCGCTTCCGTCATTATTTTCGGAATCAATGCCCTGGCCATCACTGCCGTCACCGTGGCGGCCTGTGTGTTTTTCGAGTGGGCCTACTGCAAAATGATGGGCCGGGAGGTCCCCGTAGGAGACTTTTCCGCCGTGGTTACCGGCCTGCTGCTGGCCTTTAACCTGCCTGCCACGCTGCCCTGGTGGATGGCTGTTGTAGGCGCGTTTATCGCCATTGTCATTGTGAAACAGCTCTTCGGCGGTCTGGGCTACAATTTTGCGAACCCTGCCATTGTGGCCCGTATTGCCCTGGCCGTCGGCTTTGCCAGCCGCATGGCCACCTATCCAAAGCCCGCAAACGGCATCGATGCCCTGGCTTCCGCCACCCCTCTGGCTGTGGCTGGTCAGGTCGGCTCTGAAAGCTATGTCACGCTGCTGCTGGGTACTCACGGCGGTGTCCTGGGCGAGACCTGCGCCATCACGATCCTGCTGGGCGGCATTTACCTGATTGTCACCAAGGCGATCAGCCCCATGATTCCCGTCACCTATCTGGCTACCGTGGCCGTCCTCAGCCTGGTGGCTGGCAAGGATCCCATTGTGCAGCTGCTCTCCGGCGGACTGATGCTGGGCGCCTTCTTTATGGCCACTGACTACGTCACCTCTCCCACCACAGATAAGGGTAAGCTGGTCTTCGGCATCGGACTGGGTGTGATTACTTGTGCCATCCGGTTCCTGGGTACCATGAACGAGGGCGTGTCCTTCGCCATCCTGCTGATGAATCTGGTTGTGCCTTACATTGACGTGCTGACCCGTCAGGATAAGCTGGGCATCGCCAAGGCCAAGAAGAACAAGGAGGCGGAAGCGAAATGAGCAACTGGAACCGTGTATTGAAACCCATCGTGGTGCTGTGCGTTATCTGCGTCATCATCACCGGCGCCCTGGCTGTGACCAACAACGCCACCGCTCCCATTATCAAGGCGGCTACGCTGGCTGCCCAGGAGGCCGCCCGGAAGGAGCTGCTTCCCGATGCGGATAACTTTACCAAGGTGGAGGACGTCCAGGTAGAGAATGTCTCTGACGTCTACGTGGCTGACAACGGCGTGGGCACCGTAATTACCTGTTCTGCCAAGGGCTACGGCGGTACCATCACCGTCATGGTGGCCTTTAATCCCGACGATACCGTCAAGCAGATCAAGATCACTGAGCAGACCGAGACCGCCGGTCTGGGCGCCAAAATCAGTACGGACAAGGCTTTCCAGGACAGCTTCTCTGGCTTGCCTGCCGAGGATTTTGAGGTCACCGACATTGACGCCATCTCCGGAGCAACCATCTCCAGCAAGGCTGTCACTGCGGCCGTTAACGCCGCCATCGACGCCTACGACTATGTTCATTGAAAGGCAGGTGAGTCAAGATGAGTAATAATAGCAAATTGAAAATTCTGACCAACGGCATTTTGGCCGAAAACCCTGTGCTGCGGCTTGTCCTGGGCACCTGTCCCACGCTGGCTGTGACCACTATGGCCTCCAATGGCATCGGCATGGGTCTGGCGGCCACCTTTGTACTGCTGTGTTCCAACATCGTGATTTCCGCCCTGCGGAAGATCATCCCCGACCAGGTCCGCATTCCCTGCTATATCACAGTCATTGCCGGCTTTGTGTCCGTAGTGCAGATGATTGTTAAAGCCTATGTGCCAACTCTGGATAAGGCCCTGGGCGTGTACCTGCCCCTGATCGTGGTGAACTGCATCATCTTGGGCCGGGCCGAAATGTTTGCCTCCAAAAACGGCGTGGTGGACTCCGCGCTGGACGGCATCGGCATGGGTATCGGCTTTACCATCACCCTGACCATCATGGGTACCATCCGGGAAATCCTGGGTTCCGGTACCTGGATGGCCGGCCTGGGCGGGCTGATTCCCTCACTGGGCTCCGACTTTGCCATCCGGGTTATTCCCGAGTCCATTGACTCCTTCTCCATTATGACCAGCGCCCCCGGCGGCTTCTTTGTGTTCGGTATTATGATGGCCGGGGCTACCTGGCTGACCACCCGTCCCAAGAAGGAGAAGACTGTCCAGCCTGCCGAGGCTGCGGAAGGAGGTAATGCATAATGGCACTGAAGCTTGCCAGCATTTTCTTTACCATGATCCTGGTGGACAACTATGTGTTGTCCAAGTTCCTGGGTATCTGTCCCTTCCTGGGCGTATCCAAGAAGCTGGACAGCGCCGTGGGTATGTCCCTGGCCGTTACCTTTGTCATGGTCATGGCTACCGCCGCCACCTGGCCCATTTATCGGCTGCTGCTGGTACCTGCGGGCATGGAAGGCACTGACCGTGACATGGGCTATCTGCAGACCATCGTGTTTATTCTGATCATCGCCATCCTGGTCCAGCTGCTGGAAAACTTTTTGAAAAAGTTTATTCCCGCCCTGTACAAGGCCCTGGGCGTGTATCTGCCTCTGATCACTACCAACTGCACCATCCTGGGTGTGACCATCCTGAACCTGGACAACGGCTATAACTTTGTGGAGTCCATCGTCTGCGCCGCCGGCGCCGGCATCGGCTTCCTGGTGGCCATGGTCCTGTTCTCTGGCGTCCGCCGTAAGGTGGAGCAGGCTGTAACCCCCGTGTGTTTCAAAGGCCTGCCCATCACCCTGGTGGCCGCCGCCATGACGTCTCTGTCCTTCATGGGCTTCGGCGGCATTGTGGAAGCCATCTTCCGCGTCTGATAAGAGGGGGAGAGTAGTTATGGATATGATTATCATGGCAATTGTGCTGGTCACCGTCATCGGTCTGATCGGCGCGGTAATTCTGGTGGCCGCCTCCATCTTCATGTATGTGCCCGTGGACGAGCGGGTGGAGAAGATCACCGGCGTGCTGGCCGGGGCCAACTGCGGCGCCTGCGGCTGTGCCGGCTGTGCCGACTATGCCAAGAGCATTGTGGAAGACGGCAACGCCATCAACAAGTGCACTCCCGGCGGCGCGCAGACTGTGGCCGCCATCAGTGAGATTATGGGGGTGGAGGCCAGTGCCGCCGCTTCCCTGAAGGCCGTGGTGGCCTGCTCCGGCACCTGTGAAAAGACCTCCAAGCGCTATGAGTTTGAGGGAATTCACAGCTGTCAGGCGGTCAAGGGCCTGTACGGCGGCGACGGCATGTGCAAGTACGGCTGTCTGGGCTACGGCGACTGTGTCCGCGCCTGCCCCTTTGATGCCATCCATATTGTGGACGGCATCGCCAAGGTGGACCGGACCAAGTGTGTGGGCTGCGGAGCCTGTGCCGCCGTCTGTCCCAACGCTGTGATCTCCATTGTGCCCGAGCATAAGCGCAAGCCTGTGGTCCTCTGTCAGAACAAGGACAAGGGCGGCGACACCCGGAAGGCCTGCACCGCCGGCTGTATCGGCTGCATGAAGTGCGCCAAGGCCTGCCCCAAGGAGGCCATTACCGTGGAGAACAACCTGGCCCGCATTGACCAGGACAAGTGCGTGGGATGTCAGCTGTGCGTGAAGGAGTGCCCTGTGGGGGTCATTCACGTCCCGGCCAACGACTGACCATATAAAAAGCACTGAGCTCTGCTGCGAGGCCCCGGAAGGAAGGGAAACAAACCGACCGGCGAAGGGCCTCCGAACGTGGCGAAACAAAAGACGGGAAAGAAGTTCAACGCTTCTTTCCCGTCTTTTTCTGTCCTGCGGGTACTTAGAATGGCAGTCTGCCGGCATCTGGGGCGGAGATGGCGCTTGGGTTGGACTGCCCGGGATGGGAGGGGCATAAAGTCAAAGTTTCCCGCCGATATGGGACGGTGTTCCACCGGATAACAGGGGACAGCGCGGAGATAATGGGCAGATCTGCTCACGAAACCGCGACATGTCTTTGACGGCCCGGGCCGACCGCCAATAAATCCGCTGTGGTTCCCTTCAGACGCGCTGCAATCCAATAGGGTGAAGGAATAGAGCGGTTGTGTTTCGTCCGGTTAAATATATCCATCCGGATATACCGATGCAACCGTAATGCTTTTGGCCTTGCGGACCATAGTCAGAGACCTGTGCGCCATGGTACGCCCCGGCGGAGGTCAGAGCTGGCTCCGGTCCCGCAGCCAGCTGGGCAGGGTTCGGGCTTTGACACTGGACACAATGCCCATGGCGGCAAATAAGGTGATAATGGAGGAGCCGCCGTAGCTGATGAAGGGGAGGGTCAAACCCATGACGGGCAGGACATAGAGACACATGCCCACGTTGAAGGCGACCTGGGCCAGCAGCATCCCGGCCATGCCCATGCACACATAGGCGGAGAAGGGGGAACTGGCGTGGCGGGCCACCCATACGCAGCGGAGGATAACCAGGGACAGGATCAGTAGCAGCAGCAGGCAGCCCACCATCCCAAGCTCCTCACCGCACACGGCGAAAATGAAATCCGTATGCCGGGCGGGGAGGGCGGAGCTGTAGGAGGCCTGGGTCTGCATGCCATGGAGGTATCCCTGGCCAAACAGTCTGCCGGAGCCGATGGCCAGAATGGAGCGGCTCTGCTGAAAGCCCTTGCCCTGGGGGTCCAGGCTGTGGTCAAGGACAACCCGGAAGCGCATAACGCGGTAATCGTTCCACAGGCTGGTTTCCGGCAGAACAAACAGCCATAGGATTACCACCGTAAGCACAACCGCGCCGCCCACCAGAAAGAACCACCGCAGACGAACGCCGGAGGCCCAGGCCATGGCGACAAAGATAACCATGTAGATGACGCACATGCCCATATCGCCGCAGATGACGGCAATGAGGCCCAGCATGAATACGGTGTGTCCGCCGATTTGAAGGATAGAGGGGATGGAGCTGATGTCGTGGCCCCTGTCCTGGATTTTGGTAATCTGGAGGGCCAGCAGAAGGGTAAAGGGAATTTTGATAATCTCATTGGGCTGCACATCCATGGGAAAGCGGGGGATGATGCGGGAAATGACCAGCCAGTTCAGGTTGCCGGAGTTGTAATCCTCCCCCAGGGGAGTCAGGAGAAGAAGCATGAATACCACATTAAAGATCAATAAATATTTCCAGTTTTTTTCCGCAAACAGCTGAAAATCAACGAAGGTGAGCAGCATGTAGGCCGCCACCCCCAGAACAATGGCAATAAGCTGTATCATCACAAAGCGGCTGGTTTTTTCCGTATACTGGGTGGCCGAATAAATGAGCACCAGGCCGTACCCGCTGGCCAGCAGGCAAAGGAAGAGCAGAATCAAGTCTCCTTTGCGGAAGAACTCCCGAAAAGGGGAAAACAGGGTGACCAAGGCGTCATCTCCTCTGAAGTGAAGTATACTCAAACTGTTATGGACGGCGCGGTTGGCAGCCCGCTCCAAAGCGGACCATCAAACCGGCTGCCGCCGGGACAACCTATTTTATCACATTTTGGAAAAAAGGCAAAATAAATCTCTGCCCGCCCGCTGGGGAGGGCGGACCCGGGCCGCCCTGGCAGAAGAGGGAGTCCCTGTGGAAACAAATATACCCGCCCGGGACAAGGGTAATCCCCTCCGGGCATGAAAGCCGCGGAGGGGATGGAAAATTTATACAGGCAGGGGCTCCCGCGGACCGGGGTCCGCGGAGGGGGAGAAGGGAGGGGGAGCGGACGGCTCCCCGGGGATATGTATGCTGACGCCGTTGACCTCCACGCCCTCGTCCGCTCGGATCAGGATGTACCGGCAGCCGTTGATGACACGGGTTTCCACCAGATCGCTGCGCTCCGGGTTGACCCGGATGGTGACGTCTGGAGTATGCACCTCCATCTGTTTGGTGTCCACAAGATTTTTGGGGTACAGGTCGGCGTCAGACCCGAAGGCCTGGTCAAACCCCAGGTCAAAGGCCTCGACGTGGTGCTCCGTCACGCCGCAGGTACGCAGAACCTGCTTCACGGTTCCCTTGGATACGGTGAGAGGCTCCGTCTCCTTGTTCAGCTTGTGCTCCTCAATCATGCCGCACAGCTGGTCCTGAACCGCCTGAACCACCTCATAGCTGCACTCCTCCTCCAGGGTGTCGCCCAGGATGGACTGGAAGGTCTCCCTCTGCGCCGCGGCGGGCAGGGGGGCGGGGCTGTGGAAAACGGCGTCTACAAAGTCGGGATGGTTCTCCTTAATGTCCCGGGAGTAATACAGGGCGTTGTACAGGTTGGTGCTGCGGTCGTCAAAGGCGGGGAACAGAAAGCCCAGCTCCGGCGGGGACACCACCCAGTCGCCGTTCAAATTGCAGAATCGGTTTTCATAGGCGTAGTAGCTCAGAGCCGGCTTGGTCAGCTTGACGGGGCAGACAGAGCACAGCAGGTAGGAGAAAATATCGCTGGACGCATCGTCCAGTTTCTCCCCGTCTTTGGCCCGGTAGGGGACGTCGTAGGTGTCATGGGCCAGAAGGATGAGGTAATTCCCCTCCAGATCCATGGAGTCGATGACTTTTTGAAACAGTGCCTGGACTGCATCCTCGTTTTTCAGGCCGGAGGTCCGCAGGTCCATGAGGAGCTTATGCTCCGCCCCGTCCACCACCTGCTGGGTGGCGAAGGAGATATCAATCAGGTTTTTCCCCAGGGCACCAGACAGGGTGCGGCGGAGAATGGTCAGCAGCTTTTCCGATTCCTCGGGGGACAGCATGGCCATGGACTGGTCAAAGCGGGAGACAATCTCCCGGTTTTCATTGACATAGCAGCCGATGATGTGGGTGATGGCGCTCTTGTCCGGACGAAAGCGCCGGCGGAGCTCCGCAACTTCCTTTTCGTTCATAGCTTATCTTCCGTTTCCTTTGTTTCCAGTATGCCGTCTTCGCGGCGGGCGGAGACGGGAATATCATTTTACCACCCTCTCTCCCGGGAGACAAGGAGAGAATGGAGGAATTTTGACGGAGGGGGGAACAAGGGGATGTTTTCTTGCGCCCGGGGCCGCCCTGTGGTATACTGCGCAGATGGAAAACAACTGTCTCCGGGGAAGGCATCCGGCGGGGAACAGGGTATGGAGGGACAACTTATGGAGAGATACACAGAAAAAGCGCAGGATAAGACGGTTGTGCGGGAGGGACGGCTGGAAGAGGCGCTGGAGCGGCTGGCTGTTTTTGAGGATATGGTTGAGGAGCTGGAACAGGATCAGGTGTATATCACCGGACAGCTGGAGGATCTGCGGAGCAGGGGGAAAGAGAAAACCGTCCAGTTCCGGGAGCTGCTGGCCCGAAAGCTGGTGAACGGAAACATGAAGCTGCTGCTGGAGAGATATGGGATTCGCTGAGGGGCTGCGGAAGGGGAGCCTGCCGGCCCATGCAAAAACGCCGCCCTCTTGGGCGGCGTTTTTGCATGGAAGGCCGCCTGTGGGCGGTCAGCTGGGGCTGGCGGGGGAGACCGTAAGGCGGAACCGGCCATTCCGGCTCTCCGCCCGGCACTCCAGGTGGTGCAGGACAAAAATTTTTTGGGCAATGGCCAGCCCCATGCCGCTGCCTGACCGGTCCCGGGCCTTATCCCCGCGGAAAAAGGGCTCAAACAGCCGGGGCAGCTCCTCCTCCGGAATGGGGGCGGCGTCGTTCTCCACACAGAGAATGGGCCCCGGAGCCAATGTTATTGTCACCACTCCTCCGGGGAGACAGTATCTGGCGGCGTTGGACAGCAGATTGCCCGCCGCCCGCTCCAGCAGCAGGCTGTCACCGGACAGGTGCACCCCGGGTTCCAGACTGACTTGAAGGTCCAGGCCGGAAAAAAGGGGAACCGTCTGCTCCAGCAGGGCACCTAACAGGGCGGACAGATCCACCGGAGCGGGATTGGACAGCCTGTCCATCCGTTCCAGCCGGGTTCTGTCCAACAGTTCCATGACCAGGCCGTTCATCCGCTGAATCTCCCCCTCCATGGCGGCCAGGTGGCGGTCCTTGTTTCCAACGCCCTGGGCAATTGCCTCGGTATATCCCGCCATCAGCGCCAGAGGCGTTTTCAGCTCATGGGAGGCGGCGGCCACAAATTCCTGCCGCCTGGCCTCCAGGGCACGCTCATCGTCCCAGCGCCGCTTCAGCTCCTGGGCCATGGCCCGGATGTTTCGGTTCAGATCGCCAATCTCATCCAGTCGCCGGATGTCCCCCTCACAGCCCCGGAAATCCAGGGCCGCCACCCGCTGAAAGTCAGTTCGGGTTTGATTCAGAGGCGCCGCCACCAGCCTGTCCATGAGCCGGGAGAACAGCAGACCCAGCAGAGGGACCAGGGCCAGAGTGAGGAACAGCACGGAGGTGTGCTCTTCCAATGCGGTTTTCAGGGGGGTGGAGAGGATAACGGTGGAAATGAGAAGGGGCTCCCCACCTGGATCCTGGTTGGGATATAATTCTGTGTCATATCCGGAGCATGACCAGAGATAACGGCGTAAGCTGCCGCTGCCCAGATAGTGCGGGCTGTGGGCAATGCCCCCCTCCGACCTGGCCATACTGGCCGCCTCCGTGAAGATCTCCCACTGGCGGAGGGTGCTCAAAAGCTCAGGGAACAGGGTATAGGCCCTGGGGTCCAGGGACATGCCCTCGTCGGCGGCCACGGCGATGGTGTCCGTTCCCCCCGTGGGCCTGGCAGAATAATAGGTCCGTTCCCCCACCGTCAGGGTATCCACATGGAAGATGAAGCCGTCTCTGGTTCCGGCGGCTGACAGGGGGAGTGGGCCCATCTGCCGGGACAGGGAAAACAGGTCCTGGGCAGACAACCCGTCCAGCAGCAGAACGATACCCTCGTTGGCGGGGCCGCTGGCCTGGTTCAGGCGGATGCCGATGGCGGTGGATGCCTTGATTTCTCCACCCTTCCTGACCAGAGTGTACTCTGTGTACCGGCCGGTGTTCCGGTTGGTTGAGGGGTATACAATTCCGTCCACAGGGTGCTGGTAGGAGTACTGGATCCACCAGTCCTCCTCTCCATTCGAATCGTACGCGTTGAGAAAGCTGCTGGTGCGAAGGCGGTTTGCCCGTTCCCTGGCCTCCTGGTAGCTGCCGGATAAGATATCCTGGGCGGTGGAAAGCACCAGCACGCCTCCGAAGACCAGCCACATGGTCAACAGCAGGCCCATGATGAACAGGCTCAGCGTTCGGGCCAGCGTCCAGGAAAATTTCTTCCCCATCAAAATCCCTCCTTTCCGCCCAGGCGGTAGCCCGCCCCGTACACCGCCCGGATGTGCTGGGCGGCGGTGCCCAGCTTTTGCCGCAGAGAGGCCACATGCCGGTCCACCATCCGTTCATCTCCTTCAAAATCCACCCCCCACACCCGCTGAATCAGGGTGTCGCGGCTCACCGTCCGCCCCGTCTCCCGAAGGAGAATCTCCAAGATCTGAAGTTCCTTGGGCCGCAGGTGGACGGTCTGCTCATCCACCCATACCTGTCCAAGGGCGGTGTCCAGCACAATGCTGCCATAGGCCAGCTGATGGGTGCCCAGACTGTGCCCCCGGCTGCGGCGGAGGATGGCCTGTGCTTTAGCCACAAGAACTGAAAAGGAAAATGGCTTTACAATATAATCGTCTGCCCCCGCCCGGTAGCCCGCCAGCGCGCTGCCCTCCTGGCCCAGGGCGGTGAGAAAGATCACAGGGACCGAGCTGGTCTTTCGTATCTGCCTGCACACCTCCAGCCCGGTGAAGCGGGGCATCATCACGTCTAAAATCAGCAGGTCAAAGGAGGTCTGGGCCGCCGCCGTCAAAGCGGCCTCCCCATCGTAGACCGGAGTGACCTCCAGTCCGGCGGCCCGGAAAAAATCCAGAATCAACCCGGACAGTGCCCGGTCGTCCTCTGCCAGCAAAATGCGTCCCGCCATGGCTACACCTCCTGTTCCTTCCTCTGTTCTGCAACCATCATATCAGAAAAATATCCAAAAATCATCCGCCTTCAAATCTGCACCGCCTCTTTTTTTAGCTGACAAAATGTGATAAAATAACTTCCGATTAAAATTTGGAGGGGGGAGGAACCGTGCTGAAGCTGATTCTGGGCCGGGCAGGCTCCGGCAAGACCGGAGCGGTGCTGCGCCGTCTGTGCGAAAACGGAGAAAAGCGGCCCCAGGTGTTGATGGTGCCTGAGCAGCAGTCCCACGAGGCGGAACGGGCTTTGTGTCAGGCCGGCGGGGACCGGGTCTCCCTCTTCGCGGAGGTGCTGTCCTTCAGCCGTCTGGCCAACCGGGTGTTTCAGGCCGCGGGGGGATTGGGGACGGAGGAACTGGACGGGGGAGGCCGCCTGCTGCTGATGTACAACGCGGTCAAATCCGTGTCCGGCCAGCTGACGGTGTACAGCCGCCCCTCCAGGCGGCCCGTCTTTCTCCAGTCCCTGCTGGCCACGGTGGACGAGCTGAAAAGCTGCTGTGTCCCCCCCGAACTGCTGATTACCGCCGGCGGGGAGGCGGGGGGGCCGGAGGGGGACAAGCTGCGGGACCTGGGTCTGATCTGCGGGGCATACGACGCCCTTACCGCCCACATCGCCCTGGACCCCAGGGACCGGCTGACCCGGGCGGCGGAGAAGCTGAAAACCTGCCCTTGGGCGGCGGGGAAGGACCTGTGGCTGGACGGCTTTACGGACTTTACCCCCCAGCAGGGGGAGGTGCTCCGCCGGCTGCTGCGGCAGGGGGAGCATGTCACCGTCACCCTCACTTGCGACCATCTGGAGGAGGATGAGGGGGGGACCGGCATCTTTTCCCCCGCAAGAAAGACCGCGGCCTGGCTGCTGCGCCTGGCCGGAGAGGAACACATCCCCTGTGAAGTGGAACACCTTGTAAGCAGCTGCCCTGGAAAAGCGGACCCCCTTCGCTTTCTGGAACGGAACCTTTTTGCCCAGGGACCGGCGGCGGCGGAGCCCTGCGGCGGAGCGGTGGGACTGTTTCAGGCGGGCAGCCCCCGGGCCGAGGTGGAGTGGGCGGCGGCCCAGGTGCTGGACCTGGTCCGGGAGGAGGGCCTGCGCTTCCGGGACATTGAGGTGGCGGCCCGAAACTACGGGGCTTACCGGGACCTGGTGGAGTCGGTGTTCCCCCGGTACGGGATCCCTGTGTTTTCCTCCGCCATGTCGGATATTCTGGAAAAGCCCGTTCTCGCCCTGGTCACCGCCGCACTGGACACGGTGGCGGGAGGCTACGCCTATGACGACGTGTTCCGATATTTAAAAACCGGCCTGACCGATTTGCCTGAGGAGGACCGGGACCTGCTGGAAAACTATGTACTGAAGTGGGACATCCGGGGCGGCCGCTGGACCCAGTCCGGGGACTGGTCCTGGCACCCCAGGGGTTACGGCTATCCTATGGAGGAGAAGGACCGGGCGCTTCTGGACCGGCTGGACCGGGCCCGGCGGCAGGTGGCCGCCCCGCTGGAGGAGCTGAGAAAGCACCGGGACCGGACCGGACCGGGCCAGGCCGCGGCCCTCTACGCCTTTTTGGAGCGGATCGGCCTGCCGGAACGGCTGGAGGAGCGTGTGGAGGAGCTGGGCCGCCGGGGACAGCCCGCCTTGTCCGACGAGTACCGGCAGCTGTGGGAGATCCTGTGCGGCGGGCTGGAGCAGTGCGCGGCCCTGCTGGGAGACGCCCCGATGGAGATGGAGGAGTTTGCTCTGCTGTTCCGGCTGGTACTGTCCCAGTACGATGTGGGCACCATTCCCGTCTCACTGGACCGGGTGACGGCGGGGGAGACCACCCGCCAGACGGGCCACCGGGTGGAGGCCCTGATTCTGCTGGGGGCGGAGGACGGGGCCATCCCCCAGGCGGGGACGTCCCCCGGCCTGCTCTCCGATGATGACCGGTCCCTGCTGGCCGTCTACGGGATGGAGCTCAACGGCTCGGCCCGGGACCTGCTGTACCGGGAGATGACGACGGTGTACCTCACCTGTACCCGGCCCAACCGGCGTCTGCTGGTATCCTGGCCCTCCAGGGGACCGGGAGGGGAGGAGCGCCGGCCCAGCTTTTTGGCTGAGCGGCTGAGGGTGCTGTTCTCCGACCTGCAGGTGGTCCGGGAGGAGGAGCTGAAGGGCTCCTTCCGGCTGGCGGCCCCCCTTCCCGCGCTGGAGCAGGCGGGGCGGGACCCGGCGGTCCGCCGGGCCCTGGAGGAGCTGCCCGAATATGCCGGGCTGACTGCCGCGCTGGACCGGGCCTCCCGCTGGGAGAGGGGCAGCCTGTCCCGCCGGGCGGTGGACCAGCTGTACGGCAGGCGGGTGCCCATGTCCGCCTCCAGAATGGACAAGTATAAATCCTGCCACTTCTCCTATTTCATGCGCTATGGCCTCCAGGCTGAGCCCCGAAAGCCGGCAGGCTTTACAGCCCCTGAATATGGAACGTTTGTCCACTATGTGCTGGAGCATGTCCTCCAGGATGAGATGTTTGGACAGACCGCCCTCCCCGGTATGGAGGAGGCCTTGGGCCAGGAGCGGCGGCAGCGGCTGCGCCGGCTGACCCAGGAGGCGGTGGAGCGCTACACGGCCGAGGAGCTGGGGGGGCTGGAGGGCCAGTCGGAACGCTTTCAGTATCTGTTTCGCCGCCTGCTGAAATCTGTCCAGGCGGTGGTGGACAACGTGGCCGAGGAGCTGCTGAATTCCAGCTTCCGGCCCATCTCCTTTGAGCTGGGCTTCGGCCGGTCGTCGGATCTGCCCCCGGTGGAGCTGGAGGTGGACGGAGTAACCATCAGCGTGTCCGGCTTTGTGGACCGGGTGGACGGCTGGGTCCATGACGGGCGGCTGTATCTGAGGGTGGTGGATTACAAGACGGGACGGAAGTCCTTTGACCTGACCGAGGTGTGGAACGGACTGGGCCTTCAGATGCTGCTGTACCTGTTCACCCTGGAGGACCGGGGAGAGGCTCTTTACGGTCTGCCGGTGGAGGGGGCCGGAGTGCTGTATCTTCCCGCCCGGGACGCGGTGGTCCGGGGCAGTCGGACCATGAGCGAACAGGCCTGGCGAAAGGCCCTGGACAAGGAGCTTACCCGCAGCGGACTGGTGCTCAGCGACCGGGCGGTGGTGGACGCCATGGAGCAGGCAGGGGAGGGGGGCTACCGCTTTCTTCCTCTAAAAATATCCAAGTCCACCGGCGCGGTCACCGGGGACGCCCTGGCCTCGGCAGAGCAGCTGGGCAGACTGGGGCGGCATATCCAGCGGGTGCTGACGGAAATCTGCCGGGAGCTGGCCCGGGGAGATATCTCCGCCGACCCATTCTGGCGGGGGCCGGAGAAGAATGCCTGCCGGTACTGTGATTATGCCGCCGCCTGCCACTTTGAGGAGGGCCGGGGGAGCGACTGCCGCCGCTGGCTGCCCAGCGTGGGAGCGGAGGAATTTTGGCAGGCCATGGACCGGGAGTGATGGAAAGGAGGCGGGGCGGATGGCCGACCTGTTTAAATTGGAGATTTTTGTCCCTGAGGGGTATTTTGAGCAAGTGCGGCAGGCCCTGTGGGCGGAGGACGCGGGACATATCGGCGGATACGACCGGTGTCTGTCCTGGAGCCGGGTCAGCAGCTGCTGGCGCCCGCTGGAGGGGACCCATCCCTTTGATGGGACCCCTGGTGTGCTGACAGTGGGTGAGGAACTGAAGGTGGAGGTCTGCTGCAAAGGGGAATTTTTGGAGCGGACCCTGGAGGCGGTAAAGGCGGTCCACCCCTATGAGGAGCCGGTGATCAATGTGCTGTCCCTGGCGGGTACGGGACGATAGCCTGGCGCTGTATCAGGGCGCAGGTTCTGCGGGGGCGAGGGCAAGGATATGGTATATAAGGAGAAACTATGGATATTAAGCTGAACTACGCGGAGGCAGGGGATGGGTTCCCTCTGGTGCTTCTCCACGGAAATGGGGAGGACCACAACTATTTTGACCGTCAGATGGGCCCTTTTTCCGCCAAATACCGGGTGATTGCTCCGGACACCAGGGGCCACGGCGGATCCCCCAGGGGGGAGGCCCCCTTTACCCTGGAGCAGTTTGCCGAGGATTTGAAGGAATTTCTGGATGGGCTGGGTATTAAAAAATGCCATCTGCTGGGTTTTTCCGACGGGGGAAACATTGCCCTGCTCTTTGCGCTGAAATACCCCGGATACATCGAAAAGCTGATTCTCAACGGGGCCAATTTGGAGCCGGGGGGGCTGAAGCGGAGCGTCCGGCTGGCGGACAAGGCCAGGTGGACATGGCTCAAAGCGATGGGGGCGGCGGCCCCCGGGAAAAGGGCCGACTTTGAGATGGTGGATCTGATGGTGACCCAGCCCCATATCGACCCCCTGTCCCTGCGGAGCCTGAGAGTGCCCACCCTGGTGGTGGCCGGGGAACAGGACATGGTTCTGGAAGCCCATACCCGGGCCATTGCCGCCCCCATCCCCGGGGCCCAGCTGGCTATCCTGCCGGGTGACCATTTCCTGGCCCGGAAGAGGCCGGAAACGTTCAACGGCCTGGTGCTGGAATTTTTGGAATAAGACTGGGGCCGTCTGAGCCGGCCGCCGCATTGCGTAGAAGGAAGAGGAACATGGAAGAGAATAAAAATATTCTGATTATTAACGATATGCCGGGGTACGGCAAGGTGGCCCTGGCCGCCATGCTGCCCATTCTGTCCAATCTGGGGCACAGTGTGTACAACCTGCCCACCGCCCTGGTGTCCAACACCCTGGACTATGGGAAATTTACCATTCTGGACACCACCGACTACATGGTAAAGGCCATTGACGTGTGGAAACAGCTGGGTTTTCAGTTTGACTGCATCACCACCGGCTTTCTGGCTTCGGTGGCCCAGGTGGGGATTATCCGGGACTTTATCGCCAGCCAGAAAAAAGAGGGCCTGCTGGTGATGACCGACCCAATCATGGGGGACGAGGGAAAGCTGTACAACGGAGTGACGGAGGAGACGGTGGAGAACATGCGCCGCCTCATCGGCGTGGCCGACGTCATTGTTCCCAATCTGACGGAGGCAGAGTTTTTAACCGGCCTCTATGTGGGGCAGGAGGCGCTTACACAGGAGGAGGCCCGCCGGGTGGTGGACAGCCTGCTGGCCTGCGGCCCCCGGTCCGTGGTGGTGACCAGCGGCCTGGACAGAAAGACGGGAAACCATGTGGTGTGGGGATATGACCATGGGACGGAGTCCTATTTCACCCTCCCCTACCACTTTATCAAGGTCCATTTCCCCGGTACGGGGGATATGTTCTCCGCATTTCTGGTGGGAGAGCTGCTGAAGGGGGCGCCTCTGACCACCGCGGTGAGGGGGGCCATGGAGGTGCTGGAGCAGCTGATTGTACAGGAGCAGGATGAGATTGAAAAAAATAAAGGCATCCGGATTGAAAAGTTTTTAAAGGATCTCTGATGGTTCGGCGGCCTGTCTGGAGAAGGGAGAATTTCTATGTGGGCTGTGTTTGCGCTGTTGTCCGCGGTCTTTGCCGCCCTGACCGGAATCCTGGCGAAGCTGGGGATGGAGGGGATCAATTCCAATCTTGCCACCGCCATCCGCACCGCGGTGGTGCTGGTCATGGCCTGGGGCATCGTCTTTGTTACCGGAAAATACACGGGGATTGGGGACATCACGGTGCGGGGATGGATCTTCCTGGTCCTGTCCGGGCTGGCCACCGGCCTGTCCTGGCTCTGCTATTTTTATGCCCTTCAGATTGGTGAGGCCAGCAGGGTGATCCCCATTGACAAGCTCAGTGTGGTCATTTCCATTGTAATGGCCTTTCTGGTGCTGGGAGAAAAGGTGACATTGACCAAGGTGGCGGGCGGGCTGCTCATCACCATCGGAACGTTTATATTGATCCTGTGAGAGAGAAAGAGGCAGATATGAAGCGGGAAGTGGATCCGAAGGATACGGACAGGGCGCTGAGCTATCGGTATTACATAGACGCGCCCATGCCCATGGTCACGCTGTTCAAGACGCTGGACGTGACGCGGCTGGTCAGGCGCAGCAGGAAGGGATATAAATTCAACATGCTGATGTGCTGGTGCGTGGGCCTGGCGGCCAGCCGTATTCCGGAGTTTAGGCTGCTGCCCGTGGGCCGAAGCCTGGTGAAATACGATGAGATCGGAGTCAGCGTGATTGTGGCCAACAGGAAGGGGGAGCTCAGCTCCTGTGATATCCCGGTTTTGGAGGAGCTGGACCTGTTCAGCCGGTCCTATCTGGCGCTGACCGAACAGGTGTACCAGGACTGTGAGGACCACCAGCTTCCAGACCACATGATGGTGGGCACCTCCAGCCTGGTCCGCTATAACCTAGAGGGGGTTGTCAACATGTACAGCGGGATTTTCAACAACCCCTTTTTGATCTGGGGCAGGTATCAAAGACGGGGCTTCCGCTGGGAGCTGAAGCTGTCCTTTCAGTTTCACCATGTCCAGATGGACGGGGAGCAGGCCTGCCGCTTTTTGGAGGAGATGCAAAATTGCATCAAGGGGCTGTGAGGGACCCCGGCACAGAGGAGAAGGGAGGAGAAGGGCATGGCGTTTCCACTGACAGAGGAGCAGCGAAAAATTGTAGATGACCGGGGCGGGGAGCTGCTGGTATCCGCCGCCGCCGGTTCGGGCAAAACCCGGGTGCTGGTGGAGCGCCTGCTGGACCGGGTGACCAAGGAGGGACTGGATATTGACCGGTTTCTGGTCATCACCTATACCAAGGCCGCCGCCGCCGAGCTGCGCACCCGGGTGGCACAGGAGCTGGCCGCCCGGCTGGCCGAGGCCCCCAATGACCGCCACCTCCGCCGCCAGACCACCCTGGTTTACAGGGCTCAGATCTCCACCATCCACTCCTTCTGCGCCGCACTCCTGCGGGAGAGCGGGCACCTGCTGGACCTGGACCCGGACTTCCGCCTGTGCGATGAAGGGGAGGGCCAGGTCCTCATGGTCCGGACACTGGACGAGGTGCTGGACCGGCGGTATGAGGGAATGGAGCCCGACGGTCCCTTCGCCCTGCTGGTGGATACTCTGTCTGCCGGGCGGGATGACAGCCGTCTGGCCCAAATCGTGCTGGACATCTCCGCCCGGGTCCAAAGCCACCCGGACCCGGAGAGATGGCTGCGGGAGCAGCAGCGGACCTGGGATCTGGACGGGGTGACCGACATGGGGCAGACACCATGGGGGGGGCTGCTTCTGGAGGAGGTCCGCCGCCAGGGGAGCTGGTGCCGGGACCGGCTGGAGCAGGCTCTGGGGATGGCGGGGGAGGACGAGCTGCTGGAGAGCAACTACGCCCCCTCCCTGACCGCCTCTCTGGAAGGACTGGACCGGCTGTTGGAGGCCGGGACCTGGGACGAGATGGCCGCCTGCCTGCCCGTCCCCTTTCCAGCCGCGGGGCGGAAGAAAAAGCGGTCTGTGGAGCTGAGCCCCATGGAGGAGGACCGGGCCGCCCGGGCCGGTGAGCGGGTGAAGGCCATCCGCACCCGGTGCAAAAAGCAGCTGGAGAAAGCTGCCCAGATGATGGAGGGGGACAGCGCCGCCCTGCTGGAGGAGCTGGCACTCTCCCGCCCCGCAGTCCAGGCCCTGATGGAACTGGTTATAGACTTCTTAGAGGCATATGCCCGGGAGAAGCGGCGGCGTGGGCTGCTGGATTTCTCTGATCTGGAGCACTTTGCCGTCCGCCTCCTTCTGGACGGGGCGGGAGAGCCAACCCCTCTGGCCGGCTACTGGTCCGCACGCTTTGAGGAGGTCCAGGTGGACGAGTACCAGGACACCAACCAGGTGCAGAACGCCATCTTTTTCGCCATCTCCCAGAGAGGGCGGAAGCTGTTCCAGGTGGGGGACGTGAAGCAGTCCATCTATCGCTTTCGTCTGGCCGACCCCACCATCTTTCTGGACAAATACCGCCGTTTCCCCCAGGGGGACCGGGCGGAGGAGGGGGAACCCCGGTGCCGGGTGCTGTCCCGGAATTTCCGGTCCCGTCCCCAGGTGCTGCTGGGGTGCAATGATCTGTTCCGAAACATTATGTCCGCTGAGTTCGGCGAGCTGGACTACACCGGGGACCAGGCCCTGGTCCCCGGCGCCGAATTTCCCGCCGGGGAGGACTACGCTCTGGAAGTAGACGGGCTGGATCTGTCCTTCCTGGGGGAGCAGGAGGGGGAGAAGGAGAGCAAGGACCTGCTGGAGGCCCGGTTTGCGGCCCGGCGGATCCGGCAGCTGCTGGACGCCCCTCTGATGATCTCGGAGGGTGGGGCGCAGCGGCCGGTTCGGCCCTCCGACGTGATGATTCTGCTGCGCAGCCCGGGCTCCGTTCTGCACCACTACCTCCGGGCTCTGGGGGAGGAGGGCATCCCCTGGTCGGCGGAGGGGGGCGGGGATTTCTTTCACACCACAGAAGTCAACGCGGCTCTGGCGATCCTCCAGGTGGTGGACAACCCCCGCCAGGATGTGCCCCTCATTGCCGCTCTGCGCTCCCCGGTATACGGCTTTTCCGGGGACAAGCTGGCCCTCCTGCGGGCGGAGTCCCAGGGGGATTTTTATACCGCTCTGGTCCACGGGGCGGAGGAGGGGGACGGGGACTGCCGGGCCTTTCTGGATCAGCTGGCCCGGCTGCGCTTCGGCGCCGGGGACCGGACCTGCCGGCAGCTGATCTGGCACATCTATGAGACGGCCAACCTTTTGGGCATCTTCGGCGCCATGGACCGGGGCGGGGAGCGGCAGGACAACCTGCTGGCCCTCTACGCTCTGGCCGGCCAGCTGGAGGAGTCCGGGTGCCGGTCCCTGTTCCAGTTTCTCCTGCGCCTGGAGCGGATGCAAAAGACGGGGGCCAAGGTGACGGCAGCGGGCCCGGGCCGGGAGGGGGAGGGCGTGTCCATCCTGTCCATCCACCGGTCCAAGGGACTGGAGAAGCCGGTGGTCCTGGTGTGCGGCCTCACCCGGCGGCTGAACCGGGATGACCTGATGCGCCCGGTGCTGTTCCACCCCGTTTTGGGGGTGGGGCCCAAGGGGCTGGACCGGGAACGGATGGTGGAGTATCCCACCCTGGCCCGGCGGGCGGTGGCCCGGCAGCTGGAACGGGAGATGATGGCGGAGGAGCTCCGCCTGCTGTACGTGGCCATGACCCGGGCCAGAGAAAAACTGATATTGACCCTGGCCCTCCCCGAGGGGCTCAAGGCCCTGGAGCGGCTGGGGGAGGACCTGTCCGCCCCTGTGGCTCCCATGGCCCTGGAGAGCCAGCAGAGCGTGGGGGGCTGGGTTCTGCTATACGCCCTTACCCGGCCGGAGGCCGCCCGCCTGCGGGCCATGGCCGGCTTGCCCGACGGGCCGTGGGGAGAGACGGGCCCCTCCTGGGACCTGCGCTGGGTGGAAGGTCAGCCGCTGGCCCGGGCGGGGGAGGAGGAGGGGCGGCTGGCCGACCTGCCTCAGTCCGGCTGCGCCGGGACAGAGGAGCTGGCCCAGGTTCTCTCCTGGCGCTATCCCCATCAGGAGTCGGCCAATATTCCCTCCAAGCTGACCGCCACCCAGATCAAGGGCCGGACGCTGGACCGGGAGGCGGCGGAGGAGGCCGCATCGCCGGGGCAGCCGGTCCGAAGCCAGCCCATCACCCGTCCCAGGTTTGAGGCGGAGGAACGGGGGCTGACCGCCGCCCAGCGGGGGACCGCCCTCCACCAGGCCATGCAGTATCTCACCCTGGGGGCCGCCGGGCCGGACCAGGTGGCGGCGGAGCTGGACCGCCTGACGGAGGAGGGATTTCTCACCCCTCTCCAGCGCCGGGCCGTCCCCCCGGAGCGGCTGGCCGCCTTTTTGAACAGCGGACTGGGTCTGGCCATGGCGGCGGCGGGGGAGTGCCGCCGGGAGTTTAAATTTTCTGTTCTGGTCCCCGCCGGGGACTACTTTCCCCAGGCGGAGGAGGGGGAGCAGGTGCTCCTCCAAGGGGTGGTGGACGCCTGGTATGACGACGGGAACGGAGTCACCGTGGTGGATTTCAAAAGCGACCGCATCGCTCCCGGTGAGGAGGAGAGCAGGGGGGAGGAGTACCGACCCCAGCTGGAGTCCTACAGCCGGGCCCTGTCCGCCATTCTGGGGCGCCCAGTGGCCCGGAAGGTGCTGTGGTTTTTCGCCACCGACACGGCTTATGTTTTATAGGGGGGATTACTATGTTCACGGATGGGAGAAGCAGACGGGTTATTTTCATCGCCCACTGCATTTTAAATCAGAACGCCATATCGGACGGGACTGCGGTGTGTCCCGCCGCCTTTCGTGAGGTAATCCAGGCCTGTCTGGACAGGGAGGCGGGCATGGTACAGCTGCCCTGTCCGGAGCTTCGGTGCCTGGGGCTGGACAGAGGGAATGTGTACGGCGCGGACAGCCCGGTGGTGGTGGAGAACACCAGAATCCGGGGGGAGATGGGGATGGACGGACCCCGCAGGACACTGACGGAGCTGGTGGACGGCGTACTGGACCAGATGCTGGAGTACCGCCGCCATGGCTTCAAGATTCTGGGTGTGGTGGGAGCCAACCGCTCTCCCTGCTGCGGTGTGGAGACCACCTCCGACGGCGGACGGGAGGTGGAGGGCATGGGTGTGTTTATGGAGGCTCTCCGCCGCCGAATGGAGCAGGCGGGGCTGGACATTCCCATGGCGGGGATCAAAAGCCCGGAAGAGGGGGCGGAGAGAGTGAAAGAGCTCTTGCACTGACGGCTTACCGCCGCCGGGACAGCCGCCGCTGGGGCTCCTCCTCCACCAGGATGATATCCTCGCCGAAGCGGCGTACCGCCGCCCAGGGGATGTACCGGTCCTCCTCCCGGCCCAGCAGACCGAAGAGCCGGCGCCGCCCCGGCACCACCAGGGCCCGCACCTGGCCGCTCTCCAGATCCACCTCCATGTCTCCGATGTAGCCGAAGCGGCTGCCGTCGGACACGCTGATGACCTCTTTGTACCGCAGCTCCTCAATTCTGGTCTCCATCTGACTACCTCCTGTCCGGAATGAATCCAGTCTGTCTCCGGTTGTATCTGAAGATTGCGGGGCTGAGGGCAGGAGGGACTTTTGTCCGCAGACCGAGCGATTTTCAGATACACCCCAGGCTATGCGGGGGGCGGCATGTCCTATGACGACAGGCCGGGAGGCCCTCGGCCCGGACGGCGGGAAATAATCTGCCGGCGGCGTGCGGAAGAAGATGAAATAACAAGGACAGTGGGCCGGCAGCAAAAGCTGCCGGCCCACTGTCTGAACGGGATGAAATGAAACGGAATGAGAATTAACCGAAATAGGAGGCGCCGTTGATGTTCACGTCCTCACCGGAGACGTAGGAGGCCTCGTCGGAAGCCAGCCAGACAATGGTGTTGGCAACCTCGCGGGCAGTGCCGGCACGGCCCATGGCCTGTTTGGCCCGGGACTCCTTCTCCTTTTCGTCGGACAGCTCGGCGCGGATGTCGGTGGCGATCAGACCGGGGCAGACGCAGTTGACGGTGATCATATCCTGATACTGCTTGCACAGCTCCATGGCCTGGGCCCGGGCAAAGGCGATGATTCCCGCCTTGGCGGCGCAGTAGTGGGCGCCGCCGTACACGCCGCCGCCGCACTTGGCGGAGACGGAGGAGGTGTTGACAATACGGCCGTAGCTGTTCCGGACCATGTAGGGCACAACCAGCTTGGAGCACATGAAGGTGCCCACCAGGTTGACGTTCATAATCCGCAGGAAATCGTCCTTGGTCATCTGCTCGATGGTGACGGGCTGGGTAATGCCGGCGTTGTTGCACAGAATGTCGATGCGGCCGTATTTGGCAAAGACGGCCTCGAACATGGCGGAGACGGAGGCCTCGTCGGTGACGTTGACGGACACGGCCATGGAGTCGCAGCCAAACTCCTGCTTCAGTTCGTCGGCGTTGTTCTGAGCGCCCTCCAGATTCATGTCCGCCACCACGACGCTGCAGCCCTTCTCAGCCAGCGCGCGGGTGATTTCACGGCCGATGCCCCGGGGGGAGCCGGAGCCGGTGACGATAGCAACTTTTCCTTTAAAATCCATGAAGATTTCCTCCTAAATCAATTCTGTTATTTTGTTATGTTCCGTACAGGCGTGCTTTATTTGACCAGATTCTTGGCGGTTTCCACAATGTTTTCGGTGGTGATGCCATTGATGGCCAGCAGACGCTCGTATGGGGCGGACTGGCCGAACTGGTCTTGAATGCCAATGCGCTTTACGATGCCCTTGCCCATCTCGGCCACCACTTCACACACCGCGCCGCCCAGACCGTTGATGATGTTGTGGTCCTCCACGGTGATGATTTTGCCGATTTCATTGACACAGGAGGCGACCGCATCGGTGTCCAGGGGCTTAATGGTATGCATGTCCAGCACACGGGCGCTGATGCCGGAGGCAGCCAGGGTCTCGGCCGCCTCCAGAGCCAGGCGGACGGTATCCCCGTTGGCGATGATGGCCACATCCCCGCCCTCTTTCAGCAGATTGGCCTTGCCGATCTGGAAGGTGGCGTTCTCATCGTAGATGACGGGAATGGCGTCACGGGTGAAGCGCAGATAGCAGGGGCCGTCCAGCTCGGCGGCGGCGTGAACCAGCTTGCGGGCGGACCAGTAGTCGGCGGGCATAATCACGGTCATGTTGGGCAGGGTGCGCAGCACGCCCATGTCCTCGATGCACTGGTGGGACGCGCCGTCGTTAGCGGGGGTGACGCCGCCGTGGGAGCAGGCGATCTTCACATTCAGATGGGGGTAGCAGATCTCCTGGCGGATCTGTTCACACATGCGCAGAGAGCCGAACACGGCATAGGTGACCACGAAGGGAATCTTGCCGCAGGTGGCCAGGCCGGCGGCTACGCCGGCTGCGTTCTGCTCCGCGATGCCCACGTTCACATGCTGCTGGGGAAGTTTTTTGGCAAAGGCGGTGGTCTTGCAGGATTTGCCGATATCGGCGTCCACTACGTAGATGTCTTTGTTGTTCAGACCCAACTCAACCAGTTCGTCGCCCAATCCGTCGCGGGTTGCAATCATTTTCTTGTCCATCTCAGATGCCCTCCTCAAGTTCACGCATAGCCTGCTGGTACTGCTCGTCATTGGGAGCCATGCCGTGCCAGGCCAGCTGATTCTCCATGTAGGAAACGCCCTTGCCCTTGACGGTGTGGGCGTTGACAAATTTGGGCCTGCCGTCCTTCACGGTCCGAAGCTTGTCAAAGGTTTCCACGATCTGGTCCATGTTGTGGCCGTCGATCTCGTAGGTGTCAAAGCCAAAGGCCTGGAACTTTTTGGTAAAGTCCAGCTGGGGAATGATCTCGTCGGTGGTGCCGTCGATCTGCAAGCCGTTGTTGTCGATGATAATGCACAGATTGTCCAGATGATAGGCATAGGCGGCCATAACGGCCTCCCAGATCTGGCCCTCATCGGCCTCGCCGTCGCCCACCACGGCGTATACCATGTAGTCTTTGTTGTCCCGCTTGCCGGCCAGGGCCATTCCCACGGCACAGGACAGGCCCTGCCCCAGGGAGCCGGTGGAGATGTCAATGCCGGGACACTTGTTCATGGAGGGGTGGCCCTGAAGCTTGGAGCCCTCTTTCCGCAGGGTGTGCAGGTCCTCTTCAGGGAAGAAGCCCAGCAGGCCCAAAGCGGAGTACTGGATGGGGCAGACGTGGCCTTTGGACAGCACAAAGCGGTCCCGGTCGGCCCAGCGGGGATTCTTGGGATCCACATTCATCTCCCGGAAGTAGAGGCAGGCCACAATGTCCGCAATGGACAAAGAGCCGCCGGGATGGCCCGACTGCGCCTCATAAATCATGGTGACGGCGGTTTTTCTCAGCTGCTTGGCTTTTTCTTTCAGTTCTGCAACGGTGATTTCCTTATTCATACCACTCACTCCTTTTCAGTTTGCGGGACCGGCTTCTGCATGGGGCTGCTGACACAATGCGCCCGGATAGGTGAAATATGTGCAATCCTTTGCTGTAAAATGGCATTGAGTTTCATAAATTAAACAAAAACATGAATTCTTGAGATCATAATATCACCAGATCAATGAAATTACAATCATCAAAATAGCAGATTTATGAAATAGTATTTCATGCACAATGACTAAATTGGTGAAACGGTGCCATGAGCCGGGAGGAGGATGGATGTCTTGTTCGTGAAATTGCCGGATGCTGACAGAAACCTTTCTTAAGGAGAGGGGAGAGAAAGACTTGACACAATGATAACTTGCGGTATATTCTAACATTTGAGAATAATTATAAACCGACGGTAGGGGGATTGCTCGTATGCAGGAGTCTTTGCTCTATGTTCAGCGGATCAGGGCACTGTATAATACCCGCACATTTTCCAAATCTGATTTGCTGATCGCGGATTATATTCTGGAGAATCCAACCTGTATCTCCACGTCAACCGCCAGTTCTCTGGCCGGGGAGACGGGGACAAGTCCGGCTACAGTGGTGCGGTTTTGCAGGAAACTTGGATTTTCCGGTCTGGCAGATATGAAAATGAGCATGATGTACAACTATGTGGACAGCGGAAACGCCATCATGGATCTGAAGCATGAGGACAGCGTAGGGGAGATCAAGCACAAGGTCATCAATTTTACAAAAGCGGTTTTGGATCAGCTCAACGAAACGCTGGAGGAAGACGCGCTGCGGCAGGCGGCCAAACTGATTTCCGGCGCCCGGCAAGTGATTATCATCGGAGAAGGGGGTTCCGGAACCATCTGCCGGGCGGCATATGACGTGTTTTTGAAACTGGCCATTCCCTGCCAGTTTGTTTCAGACGCTTTTTTTCAGGCCATGGTGATCAGCATGATGGGGAAAAATGACGTTCTCTTGGTGATTGCAAACTCCGGACGTCCGGTGAATATGGTACAGAATGCCCAGCAGGCCAAGGAGGCGGGGCTGAAGATCATTGGGATCGTGGGTCCCGCCAATTCACCTCTCTCCAAGTATCTGGATATTGAAATCCGGACCAGTTTGTTTGACAGCGATTATTTCAGTGATTTGGCGGCGGCCAGAACCTGCGAATTGACCACCATATCGATTCTGCACTCGATCATTGCCCTGTCCTGTGGGGAGCAGCAGCTGGAGCAGGGGAGAAGGATTGCACAATCCATGGAGCGGAAGCGGCTGCCTGTAAAATAACAGGAAAAATTTGAAGGAAACAAGAAGAGGCCCGTTCAGGGCGGTATGACCAGAGGGACCGGCGGCGGTTGGCGTCTGCCGGAAGGAAATCTGATCTTACCGCACCGGCGCGGCCCCTTCTTTTTTGCAATAATTGTTAAAATTTTGACGAATTTTGTGGGGGAGCGGCGGGAAAGTTGCTCAAAAAAAGTGTGCCTAAATTGTAGATATTTCACCAAATTTCAGTTTTGATATAAAAATACGAAAAATATTTCAAAAATTCATTGACATTTCCTTAATGACTTGTTAAGCTGAATTTGTGATGAACGTCAAAAAGAAAAGCCGGGATAGAGCGTAGACCGTCAAATTTGCTATTTTAAGAGCGGTTAAATTGTAAGTTATGACGGTTCCGGCCATTTTTTTGATGGGAATGTGAATGGCGGGAGACCGCTGTTGACATAAACAGTGAGAAGTCCAAAATCAAACAAAAAACGGGAGGATAATTGAGTATGAAAAAGCTAACTGCACTTGTACTGGCTCTGTCAATGGCTTTGACCCTGGCGGCCTGCGGCGGGGGAGGGAAGGACCAGACAGGCGGCTCCGCGGCCAGCGGCAGCGCCTCTTCCGGTGCCAGCAGTACACAGACCTACGACAAGCCTGAGTTTACCCTGAAGCTGGGCCACAGCGACACCACCAGCAATCTGATCCACGTGTCTCTGGAGCACTTTGCCGATTACGTAAAAGAGCAGTCCAAGGGCCGCGTGAAGGTGGACCTGTACGCCGCCGAGCAGCTGGGCTCCAATTCCGAGATGGCTGAGATGGTGGAAATGGGCTCCCTGGACGCCATGATGATGCCTCAGGGCCAGCTGGCCACCTATGCCCCCAAGCTGAACGCCCTGGGCCTGCCCTTCCTGTTCCCCAGCTATGACGCGGTGTATGCCGTATTGGACAGCGAGATCGGCGACGAACTGGTGGCCGACCTGTCCAACCGGAACATGATCCAGCTGGCTTACTGGGAGAACGGCCTGCGTCAGGTCACCAACAGCAAGAACCCCATCAACACCCCTGCCGATATGAAGGGCCTGAAGATCCGCACTCCCGAGGACTCCATGACCATTGCCATCTTTGAGGCCCTGGGTGCTTCTCCTTCTCCGCTGGCGTTCTCCGAGCTGTATCTTGCCCTGCAGCAGAAGACCTATGACGGTCAGGAGAACCCTGTCTCCAACATCCACGCCAACAATTTCCAGGATGTCCAGAAATATCTTGCCATCACCAACCACAAGTATGAGTGCAAGAATATGATCTTCTCCATGACCACATGGAACAAGCTGCCCTCCGAGGTTCAGGACCTGCTGGTGGAGGCCGCCAAGCAGTTTGGCGACGAGCACCGCAAGGCCATTGTGGACAGCGCCGACCAGATGCTGTCCGAGCTGGAGGCGGCCGGAATGGAGGTCACCCGTCCCGATACCACTGCCTTCCAGGAGGCCACCGCTTCTGTGTATGATGATTTCTATGCTCAGAATGACTGGGCCAAGGATCTGGTTGCCCGGATGCAGGAAAAGATTGCCGCAGTTGGCTGACGGGCCGCACCTCTGAAAAAGAGCGGACAGCCATAATTTTGGTTTGCAGACCGCCCGGGGAGAGGACTCCTCGCCCCGGGCGGCCACAGTAAGAAGAGGTGGATGATTTGAAAGCCTTTGACAAATTTTGTGGAATTCTGGATAAAATCGCTTCTGCCATCACCGTTGCGCTGATGGCGTTTCTCACCATTCTGATCACTGTTGCTGTCATCAGCCGGTGGATCTTCAACGTTCCCATTGCCTGGCAGTACGAGGCCACCTTGGTCTGTCTGTCCTGGGTGGTATTTATCGGCATGTCTGTTACCTTTCGTCTTGACGAGCACATGCGCCTTACATTTGTCTCCAATGCCCTTTCCCCAAAGGCGCGCAACCTCTGGCTGTGTGTCATGGACCTGATTGTCCTGGCTTTTCTGGTCTATGCCGGCTATGAGAGCATCTCTGTGATTCAGAACGCTATGCCCACGCTCTATCAGACAATTCCTGTGAGCCGTGGTCTATTCTATATGCCCTTCCCCATTGGCTGCGCGTTCTCCGTCTGCCATATTATTAACACCAATTATAAAAGAATCACCGGCAAAAACCGGCCGGTTTCTTCAGCTGAGTAAGGAGGGCGTTCCATGGTACAAAGTGTAGTACTGCTGATGGGGCTGTTCCTGGTCCTGATGATCTGCGGCGTTCCCATCGCCTTTTCCCTGTCCACCGCGGCGATTGTAACCGCTCTGGCCACGGGAGAGTTCGCAGCCACCGCCATCGTGCACCGCATGATCGGCAATGCCAGCTCATACACCCTGCTGGCCATTCCGTTTTTCATTCTGGCCGCCAAACTGATGAATACCGGCGGCATCACCCGCAAAATCTTCCGCTGCTGCTCCGCCTGGGTGGGCTGGGTTCCCGGCGGCCTGGGCCACGCCAACGTGGTTGCCTCCATCGTATTCTCCGGCATGAGCGGTTCCGCTGTGGCTGATGCCGGCGGTCTGGGTCAGATCGAGGTGGACGCCATGGTGGACGAGGGCTTCGACCCCGACTTTTCCGCCGCCGTCACCGCCGCCTCTGCCACCATCGGCCCCATCATTCCGCCCTCCATCCCCATGGTGGTCTACGGCATGATGACTGAGGTGCCTGTGGGCACTCTGTTCATTGGCGGCGTCACCCCCGGCCTGCTGCTGGCCATTGCCACCAGCCTTCTGGTATTCCTGATCGCCAAGCGCCGCAACTACCCTGTCCATAAATTCAGCGCCCGGGAGGCGTGGGTGTCCACCAAAGAGGCGTTTCTCTCTCTGCTGACCCCCGTAATTATCATCGGCGGCATCTGGACCGGCGTGTTCAGCCCCACCGAGGCCGCCTGTGTGGCTGTGGTCTACGCCTTTATTCTGTCCGTTATCATCTATCGCGGCATGAGCTTGAAAGAGATTTACAAAGCCCTGCGTCAAACCGTGGCTGACGGCGCCGGTATCCTGCTTATCGTCTGCGGCGCGGCGGCCTTCTCCTGGCTGGTGACCATGATGGGGATGACCAGCGCCCTGTCTGAGATGCTGACCAGCTTGACTGATAACAAGTATGTGATGCTGCTGATTTTGAACATCGCCTTCCTGCTGATCGGCATGTTCATGGAGGCTCTGGCCGTTATGACCATCACCGTCCCCTTCCTGATCCCCCTGATGAACTCCTTCGGCATCGATCCCGTTCACCTGGGGGTGGTGCTGGTGCTGAACCTGATGATCGGTCTGTGCACTCCTCCCGTGGGAACCTCTCTGTTTATTTGTGCCAAGACGGCAAAGATTACCATTGAGGAGATGTACAAGGCAATCCTGCCCTTCCTGGTGCCTCTGATTACAGTTTTGATGCTGATTACTTATATTCCCAAGCTTGTAACCTGGCTCCCCGGCCTGGCAGGCTGATTGTGCAGGGAACCGGGAAAATTCCAAAAGGTACGCCGGTCTTGTCCGGCAACTGTTGTAAAAAAAGAGAAAGCCGCCCACCGGGCGGCTTTCTTGATATTCAATCATTGAGAGCGGCCGGATTCACCGGCCGCTCTTTTTCGTATAGGTTAAGAATTCAGCAGACCCCGCTCCACCAGGAAATCGTGGGCAACCTGGTCCACGGGCTGGCTTTCCACGTCCACGGCGTAGGTCAGAGCCACCATATCCTCGTTGCTCACCTGGCCGGTGAGCAGCTCCAGCACCTGCTCCAGATTGGGGGCCGCGTCGTAGAAGCGCTGGAACAGGTCGTCCCGCACCAGAATTGCACCGTAGTACTCGGGGAAGAAGTGGAGATCGTCCTCTAAAATGGTAAGGCTGGCCCGCTTGTTCAAACCGTCAGTGGCGTAGACCACCATGACGTCGAAGGCCCCTTCTTCCACCGCGTTGTACTTCAGGACTACGTCCACCGGTTTGGAGGATTGGAAGGCCAGGCTATAGAAGTCCACAAAGGGCTGATACTTCATGCTGCCCTCCTCGGTGTAGAACTCGTGCTCCGCGCCGAAGCGGAGCTTTGAGGCGATGGGCGCCAGGTCGCTGATTTTGGTCACGCCGTAGGTGTCGATGACGTTTTGGGTGACGCCGATGGCATAGGTATTGTTCAGCCCAACCTTACCCAGGAGATGCAGGCCCTCCCGCTGACTGACTGTCTCGTTGACGAAATCGTACAGCGTTTCGCCCGCTGGAATATCGGTGGTATCCATCCCCAGGAAGGTGGTCAGAACAGTGCCGTCGTAGCTGAACATCAGGTCACAGGTTGGATTGGCACCCTTCAGTTCGTTGTGATTGTTCACCTGGGTCATCTGATCCAGGATTGCCACGGACAGGTCGGTGTGCTCCTCCACCAGCTGCTTAATCATGCTGTGCATCACCTTGACCTCGGAATAATCTCCGTCATACAGGGTGAGCTGTCCCTCCACATTGGTGGGGATGAGCATAGAGACGATGAGGGCCACACCGGCCAGAGCCAGGGCTCCGCCGCCCACGGCTTTCACAGAGGTGGGCAGCTTTTTGCGGGTGTGGCTGCTCAGCCTGCGCTCCACATAGCCCAGCACAAGGTCCAGCAGCAGCGCCATCAGCATCAGCACCGCCGTCCCTGCCAGAATCATACCCATGTTCCGCTGACGGATGGCGGTATAGAACAGACCGCCCAGGCCGCCGCCGCCCACAAAAGCGGCGAAGACCGCGGTGCCGATGGCGTTGACGGCCGCGATACGGATGCCGGTGATAAGCATGGGGGTGGCAAGGGGCACCTCAAGGTGCAGGAGCCGGTAACCCCGGGTCATGCCCATTCCGGTGGCCGCTTCCTTTAAGTGGTTGGGCACCTGGGACAGTCCCAAACTGGTGTTGCGCACGATAGGGAGCAGGGAGTATAGGGCCAGACCGATCATCACGGTGGGGGTGCCGGGACCGATAACTACCATGATGATGCCCAGCAGAGCCAGGGCGGGGGTGGTCTGAATCAGGTCTACAATCCACAGAATTACTTTTCCGAAGCGGGGAAAAAGGTAGGACAGAAGCCCCAGAGGGACGCCCGCCCCAATTGCCAAAATCAGAGCGGCTAAAACGGTGGACAGATGGTCCCATATCATAGCAATGGTCATTTATCATCCCCGCCTTTCCGCATCCCGCGGGGGATGACATGCCGCTGGAGCAGGTCCACCAAGGCGCCCATTCCCAGAGCCAGAAGGGCGGCGGGGATGGCTCCCTGAAGAATCAGGGTGTTGTTGTTGGAGCTGACGCCCTTATAAATGAAGTCGCCCAAGCCGCCCTGGCCGATCATGGCGGCCAGCACCGCCCAGCTGACGGTATACACGGTGGACAGGCGCAGCCCGCCGATGATGGTGGGCATGGCCAGGGGCAGCTCCACCATGGTCAGCCGCTGCATGTGGCTCATGCCGCAGCCGCGGGCGGCCTCCTTATACTGGGGCTCCACCGAGGCCAGGCCGGTGACGGTGTTTTTCAGCACCGGGAACATGGCGTAGATGGACAGGGCGACGATCACCGTGGCCGGTTCCATACCGATACAGATGACCAGGATTCCTATAAACACAATGCCGGGTACGGTGTTCAGAATGGACAGGAGGGGCAGCAGGTATTGAGAGACCCGGGGAAACCGGGATAGCGCCATGCCCAGAGACAGGCCGAGGACGAAGCCGATGGACACACAGACCAGGGTGTACCCCAGATGGATGACAACCGCTTGAAGAATCTGCATCAGAATCGCGGTCATTTCATCACCCCCACAAATGCTCGGCCATGGCCGAGGCCATGCTGGTTTTGGTGACGATGCCAGCCACGGTTTGGTCCTCGTTCAGCACGACCAGATAGGGGACGCCGCTGGAAATCAAGAGATCAAAGCAGTCCTTGGCATTGTCGCCGGCGCCCACCGTGGGGGTGCTGTTTCGGACCAGGGGGCCGATGGTTTTGACCACATGGCCGGTCAGCCGGATGTCGGCGATGGAGACAGTGCCCTGATAGCGCTTTTCCTCGTCCACCACCAGCAGGGTGTCCACGTTGTGGTGCTGCATTCTGCTGACACATTCGTTGATGCCCCGGTTCTGGTTGACGGTTACAATGCCGGTGCGCATAAAGTCGGCGGCTGTCATTTCCGCGGAGGTGGGGCCGGACAGGTGCTTACCCAGGAATTCCTTGATCTGTTCGGTGGCGGGATTTTCCAGCATGTCCTCCGGCGGCGCCATCTGCACGATGTTGCCTTTGTCCATGAAAATGATGACGTCGGCCAGATCCAGCGCCTCGTCCATATCATGGGTGACAAAGATGATGGTTTTGTTCAGCTTCTGCTGTAAGTTTTTCACCTCCAGCTGAAGGGAGCGGCGGGTCATGGGGTCCAGGGCGCTGAAGGGTTCGTCCATGAGCACCACGGGGGGAGAGGCGGCCAGGGCGCGGAGAATGCCGATCCTCTGCTGCTGTCCGCCTGACAGCTCTGAGGGGTATTTGTTGGCGTATTTGTCGTAGGGCATATCCACCATGGCCAGCATGTCCCGGACGATTTCCTCGTTTTTATCCTTGGGATACTTGAGCAGGCGGGGGACGACGCATATGTTTTGGGCCACGGTCATATTGGGGAACAGGCCGATCTGCTGAATGACATAGCCAATGCGGCGCCGGAGCTGGTAGCGGTCGGCGGCGGCAATGTCTTCACCGTTTAAGTAGATGTGGCCGGCGTCGGGCTGAATCAGTCGGTTGATCATCTTCAGCGTCGTGGTTTTACCGCAGCCGGAAGGACCGATCATAACGGTGAACTGGCCCTCGTTGATCTCAAAGTTCAGATCATTGAGGATCTTTTGGCTGCCATAGGACAGGGATACATGTTCGAATTGAATCAAGGTTGACCTCCTTTTCCTGTGGACGCGGCCCATTGGAAGAAAGCGCCCGGGTTGGTAGGGAAATAAGAGTCCCGCGGGGCACTGAAAAGGACTCTTCATCCACCGGAGGCGGCGGATAAAATATGATCTGCAGCATGGATTGTATCCCGGAACAGAGTGGATCATCCAGGCTGCAGATACAAATACAACACTATGTACAAAACCAGTATACATTATTTTGTGTATAATTGTCAAATTAATAAAATGTAAATTATGACAGAATGAAGTCGAAGGGTAAGAAATCTTGACTTAAGAATCTCTTTATCAAATCTTAATGATTTTATTGTGCTGTCCTTAACAAAGTTCTGGTAGGATGTGTACCATAGAAAAGGAGGGACAGTCTGATGGAATGGATTTTGACCGTATCGGCAATTGCGGCTGGCCTGCTGTGCCTGGGCATGACGCTGTGGGGAGGATATTACCTGCTGACCGGGTTGATGTCCTGGCGCAGGCCAATTGATTACGGACGGCACCCGGCCCGTACCCGTTTTGCCATTTTGATCGCCGCCCGAAACGAAGAGCTGGTGATTGGTCCGCTGATTAACAGCCTGCTCACCCAGGACTATCCCTCGGATCTATATGACATCTGGGTGATTCCCAATAACTGCACCGACAATACTGCTCTGGCCGCCAGAAGCTTTGGGGCCAAGGTGCTGGAGTGCACTGTCCCGGTGAAGAGCAAGGGTGAGGTGCTCCGTTTTGCCTACAACCGGCTCCGGGGCCGCCGGTATGACGCCTACTGTGTCTTTGACGCGGACAATGTGGTGGATAGCCGTTTTCTGGAAGAGATGAACAACGCCTATATGGCGGGCGCCCGGACGGCACAGGGCTACCGGGACAGTAAGAATCCCTATGATACCGCGATGTCCGGCTGTTACTCCATCTATTACTGGATGATGGACCGGTTCCATAACGGAGGCAAGGTGGGGATGGGACAGTCCGCCATGGTGAACGGCACCGGATTTATGATTTCCGCCGAGACGCTGGAAAAACTGGGCGGATGGCGCACGGAGACGATCAGCGAGGACATGGAAATCACCGCCCAGTGCATCCTGGCCGGGGAGAGCGTACACTGGGTGCCCAAGGCGGTGACCTACGATGAGCAGCCCCTGGATTACGCCCTGTCGGTCAGGCAGCGCCGCCGCTGGCTCAGCGGTACGCTGCAGGTTGCCGGCATCTACCTGAATAAAACCGGACGGGCCTTCCGGGCTGGAGACCGGCGCTGGGCGCTGGTGGACCTGGCGGCCACCCTTCTGATTCCCGCTTACCAGGTGGCGGCGCTGGGCGGGCTGATCCTCTCTTCGCTGGCGGCCTGTATGGGCTGCTATAAGCTGATTCAGGTGCCGGCAGTCTTTTTTGGCGCGGTGGCGCTGAACCTGGCGGTTACCGTCCTGGGTGCAACTCTGGCGGCCGCCCTGGTGCTGATTGTGGAGGGGAAATGGGACCGGCGGCTGCTGAAAAGTCTGGCGCTGTACTGGCTGTTCCTGCTGTCCTGGCTGCCCATCACCCTGAGCAGCATGGCGAAAAAGACGACTGTCTGGGAGGAGATACGGCATACCCGCAACGTGGCCCCCGATGGTCTGGGAAAAAGAGGACGGGCACTGGCCCGATAAGAAAAAATAGGACAAGAAGGAGGAGGCACTGTACAGTGCCTCCTCCTCAGCTTATTTCAGGGATAATTATAAGGGGCAGGGAAACAAAAAGGGGGATCCGGCCTCAGCTGGGCGGAAGGGAGAGGGCTTTGCTCCGACAAATCAGGTGAGGGCCTGGAAATCGCTGGCAGGGCGGCCGCAGATGGGACAGCTGAAGCCTTCGGGCAGGGTATCCCCCTCATAGACGAAACCGCAGATTTTGCAGATGAAGCCCTTGGGCTTGTCCTGGGCGGGAGGATCGGCGGGGGCGGGCGCCTCTCCCTGGACGGAGGCGGCCAGAGCTTTGGCCAGGGCCTCCAGCTCCAGATCCTGGCCGGGAGCCAGCGCGGATTTCAGCGTAAGGGGGGCCTCCAAAACCTCCATGTCTTTCATCTCGCCCAAAATCTGAGCCATCAGCTTGCCGCTGGCAGGGGCCCAGGACCCATTTTGAATCAGAGCGACCTTGCGGTTTTGCAGACAGTGGTGGGCCAGGTCCCGGAGGAAGTTTTCCATGGAGATGAAAATGCCGTTGTTGTAGGTGGTGGAAGCCAGCACGATGTGGCTGAAGTTAAAGGCGTCGGACAGTACGTAGGAGCAGTGGGTTACGGATACGTCGTACATCTCGACCGGCACCCCCAGCTCCGCCAAGCGGCAGGCGAGGATGTTGGCGGCGGTCTCCGTTCCGCCGTAGACGGAGGCGAAGGCAATCAGCACGCCCTGAACCTCCGGCTCGTAGGCGGCCCACTTGGCGTACTTGTCCAAAATCTGGTCCAGATTTTTCCGCCACACAAAGCCGTGGAGAGGACAAATCATCCGGATGTCCAGCTTGGCTGCCTTGGCCAGCAGGGACTGAACCTGGGGGCCGTATTTGCCCACGATGTTGGTGTAGTACCGCCGGGTTTCGTCCAGCCAGTCCCGGTCAAAGGAGACCTCGTCAGCAAAGAGCACGCCGTTCAGTGCCCCGAAGGTGCCGAAGGCGTCGGCAGAGAAGAGAATTTTATCGATGGAGTCGTAGCTGACCATCACCTCGGGCCAGTGGATCATGGGTGCGCTGAGGAAGGTGAACTGGTGCCGTCCGGTGGACAGCGTGTCCCCCTCCTTAATGAGCAGGACCCGTTTGGGGTCGGTGCAGTGGAACTGGCGGATCATATTCAGGGATTTTCCGTTGCACACAATGGTGGCCTCCGGATGGCGGAGCATCAGATCCCCCAGCGTGGCGGCATGGTCGGGCTCCATGTGGTGGACGAAAATATAATCCAATTTGCGGCTGCCCAGGGCGTATTCCAGATTCTCAAAAAACTGGGTCTGCACAGCCCGGTCCACGGTGTCAAAGAGGACAGTCTTCTCGTCCCGCAGCAGGTAGGAATTGAAGGACATACCCCGGGGGACAGGGTGAAAAGCCTCAAAGCGGGATTGCTGCCTGTCGTTGGCGCCGATCCAAAGTAAGTCGTCAGTTACCTTACGAATACAATACATAATAAAAAACCTCACTTTTGGCGGAATAATGGTATAACCGATGAAATCATATCACATTATGGACAGGAAAACCAGTTTCTTTTTGAAAAAAAGCAATAGGAGTAAAGTGCATTTTCTTGAAGAACGGGTCTGAAAACAGGGGAGGAGCAGGGGGGCGCCTCTAAAAGGGGGCAAAAATAATCAAACAGGAAAAATCCGCATTGAAAAACAGATGAAAAATACGTATAATAGCTGTACCACAGGGGCCGGATATTCAAGCAGCGGGGAATTGGAGGTACAGCCTGCGGTGAGTCGTTTCGGCCCGGCGGGGCAGAGACGGGCGGACACTTCTTTGGCTTGCGGCTTGGGCCGGCAGGCGGTATAATAGACCACAAAAACGGATGACGGACGGTATTGTCTGAATTCCCCGGGAAACGAGGACACGGATAGATCATGTATCAGATTGACATAATGACATTATTCCCCGATGTGGTGGGAGATATGCTGTACGAGTCGGTGCTGGGCCGAGGACAGGAACGGGGCTATATCCGCATAGAGTGTCATCAGATTCGGGATTATACCCTGAACAAACAAAAGCAGGTGGACAACTATCCATACGGCGGAGGCAGGGGCGCGGTGATGCAGGCCGACCCCCTGTACCAGTGCTGGAATCATATCTGCGGCGAGGCGGGGCAGCGGCTGCACACCATTTATATGTCCCCCGCAGGGAAGACCTTCTGCCAGGCGGACGCCAGGCGGCTGAAGGATGAGTATGACCGCATTATCCTGGTATGCGGACATTATGAGGGGATTGACCAGCGTTTTATTGATGAGTGTGTGGATGAGGAGATCTCCATCGGAGATTTTGTGATGACCGGCGGGGAGATCCCTGCCATGGCGGTGGCCGACGCCGTGTGCCGTCTGGTGCCCGGGGTGCTGTCCGACCCATCCTGCTATGAGAACGAGAGCCACTGGAACGGTATGCTGGAGGCCCCCCAGTATTCCCGTCCGGAGGTGTGGCACGGGCGGGCGGTGCCGCCCATCCTTCTGTCCGGACATCATGTAAATGTGGAGAAATGGCGTCGGAAGCAGTCCATTCTGCGCACCAGAGAGCGCAGGCCGGACCTGTATGAAAAACTGGATCTGACCTCCAAGGAGGACAGAAAGCTACTGGCGGAACTGGACGCCGAGCTGGATCAGGGGAAATGACCCGGCCGTGGGGAGTGGGCGGATGCTCCGGCTGTGGTTTCCGGCCGGATGTTTGCCGCCCACAGTGAAAAATTGAAAACATGAAGGAAAAAGAGCTGGATTTTACTCTTTACAGTCCAGACGGAATATGCTAGACTGATGTAAAATATGATTTTAAAAATCACATTTGGAGATGAAACGAATGAGTTTTAAAATTGTTGTGGACAGCTGCTGCGATCTGTCCCCGCAGATGCGGAAGGATGCCAGCTTTGTAAAGGTTCCGCTGACCATCCGGTCAAACGGCAGCACCTTTGTGGACGATGAAACCTTTGACCAGGCCGACCTGCTGTGGTCCATGAAGCAGAGCGAGGAGGCCCCCTCCACCGCCTGTCCCGCGCCCCAGTCCTATCTGGACGCCTATCAGTGCGGGGCCGACGACATTTATGTGGTCACGCTGTCCGCGCTGCTCAGCGGCTCCCATAACAGTGCAGAGCAGGCCCGTCTGCTGCTGGAGGAGGAGAATCCTGATACCAATGTCCATGTGTTTAACTCCTGCTCGGCCGCTTCGGGCGAGGTGCTGATTGCGCTGAAAATCCGGGAGCTGGCCTCCGCCGGGATGCCGTTCAAGCACGTGGTCCGGGAGGTAGAACAGTTTATCTATCAGATGAAGACCATGTTTGTGCTGGAATCCCTGGAAAATCTGCGGAAAAACGGCCGGCTGACCAAGCTTCAGGCGGTGGTCACAGGGGCGCTGAAAATCAAGCTGTTCATGGGGGCCACGCCGGAGGGGGAGATCTGCAAGCTGGGGCAGGCCCTGTCCGTTAAGCAGGCGCTGGGGAAGATGGTGGATAAAATGGCGGCTGATGCCGCCCACCAGGGCAGGACGCTGGCCATCTGCCACTGCAACTGTCTGGAGCGGGCCTTCCAGGTCAAGGCACTGGTGGAGGCCAAATGCAGATTTGCCAGCATTTTGATTTTAGAGGCGGGGGGCATCACCACCGTCTATGCCAACGACGGGGGCATTGTCACCGCCTATTGACAGGGGAAGAACGGAAGACAAAACAAGAGAAAAAGGAGAATTGCGGCCATGTCCATGACAAGAGAGCAGGCCTGGGACCTGCTGACCCGATATAATCAGGAGGCATTTCATCTGCGCCACGCCGTCACAGTGGAGCATGTAATGGGCTGGTATGCCCGGGAGCTGGGCTATGGGGCGGAGGAGGAATTCTGGTCCCTGGTGGGTTTGCTTCACGATCTGGATTTTGAGCGCTGGCCGGAGGAACACTGCCGGAAATCCCAGGAGCTGATGAGACAGGAGGGGATGGACGAGGCCATGATCCGGGCCACGGCCTGCCATGGCTGGGGCCCGTGCGTGGACATCAAGCCGGAGCACGAGATGGAGAAGGTGTTGTACGCCGCCGATGAGCTGACCGGCCTGATCGGGGCCGCCGCCTTGATGCGTCCCTCCAAAAGCGTGGCGGACATGGAGCTGAAATCACTGAAAAAGAAGTTTAAGGACAAAAAGTTTGCCGCCGGCTGCTCCAGAGACGTGATTTCCAACGGCGCACAGCTGCTGGGATGGGATTTGGACAAGCTGCTGGATATGACCCTGCGGGCCATGCAGGCTGAGGAGGAGGCCATTGAGCGGGCCGTTCCCGGGGCCTGATTATCCTCTCGGAAGGGATCGTCTGCCGTCTGCCGCTGAAGCTTTGGCCCGGTGCTGCTTGTGTGTAAGCCGCCGCCCTTTGTCTGAGCTGGATCCTTGACCAAAACAGGGGATTGCAGCGGGATCTTTTCCTGCAAAGGTTTAGAAAAAGAAAAGATCTGCCTCCGGCGCTTGACAAGATAAATTCCCTGTGATAACATCCCTAATGCAAAGGGGAGTAGTCAGCGCGCTTTCAGCGCGTGGCGGAGTCAACAAGCATGGCGGACCTGTTCGGTCTGTCCTGGTTCTGCCTGAAATGACCAGACCTGCGCTCTGATATTGGAGCGCAGGTCTTTTTTTATAGATACCGGGAAGACTAATCAGAACGAAATATCAGAAGGAAATCAGAAAAGGAGCTATGGAGTATGGAATTTATCTGGGAGAGCCTGCTTGCCATTACCTGGCAGCAGCTGCTGATGTATTTTGTGGGAGGCCTGCTGATCTGGCTGGCCATCGAGAAGGGCTTTGAGCCCTCCCTGCTGATGCCCATGGGGTTCGGCGCCATCCTGGTCAACCTGCCCCTGTCCGGCGTCATCGACCAGGTGACCCAGGGCGTGGGCGAGACCCACGGCATCATTCAGTGGCTGTTCGAGGTGGGGATAGAGGCCAGCGAGGCCTTGCCCATCCTGCTGTTTATCGGCATCGGCGCCATGATTGACTTCGGACCCCTGCTGGCCAACCCCAAGCTGTTCCTGTGCGGCGCCGCCGCACAGGCGGGCATTTTCCTCACCATTCTGTTGGCGGCCGGTCTGGGCTTTGATATGAAGGACGCCGCCTCCATCGGTATCATTGGGGCCGCGGACGGCCCCACCTCCATCCTGGTGTCTCAGGTGCTCAAATCCAACTATGTGGGCGCTATTGCCGTGGCCGCATACTCTTATATGGCCCTGGTACCCATTATTCAGCCCTTTGCCATCAAGCTGGTCACCACCAAAAAGGACCGGGCCATGCGGATGCCCTACACCGCGCAGGGGGTGTCCCGCCGCCTGCGGATTCTGTTCCCCATTATCGTATCCGTCATTGCCGGCCTGGTGGCGCCCTCCTCCGTGGCGCTGGTGGGCTTCCTGATGTTCGGCAACCTGATCCGGGAGTGCGGCGTGCTGACCTCTCTGTCTCAGACAGCCCAGAATGAGCTGGCCAACCTGATTACCCTGCTGCTGGGCATCACCATCTCCTTCTCCATGCGGGCCGACCAGTTTGTCAAGCCTCAGACGCTGATGATTATGGGCCTGGGCCTGGTTGCCTTCGTTCTGGACTCCATGGTGGGCGTGCTGTTTGTCAAGGCGCTGAACATCTTCAGCCCCAGGAATAAGATTAACCCCATGGTGGGAGCGGCGGGGATTTCCGCGTTCCCCATGTCCTCCCGTGTGATTGAAAAGATGGGTCAGGAGGCCGATTCCCAAAATCATCTGCTGATGCACGCCGTGGCCGCCAACGTGTCCGGCCAGATCGCCTCGGTGGTAGCCGGCGGCGTGGTCCTGCAGTATTGTGCCACTCACATGATCGGCGGGTAAGGAGGAAGAATAATGAATACAGCGAATATTATGCAGGCCCTTGAAATGATGGGCCAGGGGATGCTGGGCATCTTTGTGGTGCTGGGCATCATTGCTCTGCTGGTGAGCCTGGTGCAGAAGCTGGATAACCGGGGCCGAAAAAAATAAGAGACGGCGGGCAGCCGTCCATATATGCGGGAAAGCCGCCCCAGGGGGCGGCTTTCCCGTGCTTGTTTTTGCTCCGGATTGTACAGAACAAATTTTATTCCGCCGTTGAACGGCGCCCCCGGACGGATGGACTGCCGTTACAGCCAGTCGGCCACCACATCGGCCAGGGAGGCGGGGCCTACCTGGTTGTCCACCAAAAGGGTCATCAGTTCATCGATACGGACTGCGCTTGTGGTGATGGAGGGGATGACGGCGGAGCCGCCGGCGTCCTCCGCCACCCGCACACCGTAATCTTCACAGCAGAAGGAGGACTGTTCCACCACGTCCACAGTCAGGAAGTAATCAAATGTTCTCCTTCGCCCCAGCTCGTCCTCCCACTGTCTGGATGCGATTTTAAGCTCCGTCATGCTGCCAGCTCTCCCTTTTAAAAACATATGACCATATTATATGGATGAAATTGGAAATGGGGAAGAGAAACATATCGCAGGAAGTTTCCTCCTTCGACCGGTTTCGGGCGTGGAGGGGGGAGATGGTGGGAGAAGAGGGGGAACGGGGTCGAAGCCCATCGCAAAAAAACGCCCCGGACAGGGCGGATACACCTGTCCGGGGCAGCGTATGAAAGAAACTGCCGGGGAAAACAGTTGCCGGGCCCTCAGATGCCCCGGTTCAAGGTTTTGCGCAGACGGATTTTCCCCTCCAGCGCCTGGTCGATGAGGGACAGGAACTTTTCCCGGTCCTCGGGCAGTCCGCCCTTCAGAGGGAGGTAGTTGGAGGCATGGTTGCTGGTAAAGTGCAGCGGGTCTACGTTCAGATGTTCTATCAGCAGGCGGCACTCCTCCAAAATGTGATCCGGGGTGCATACCTGGAACCGGCCTGCCAGCACGTCTTCGCCCAGGGGGGTGCCCTTGGCGGGGGCGAAGGTCATGGCGGACAGGTGGCGGGGCTTCATGGTGTTGATGATCCTGGCGGTGGAGAGGATGTGCTCCTCCCAGTCGCCCCCCTGCCCGGTGATGCCCAGGATGATGGTGACCCACAGGTCGATGCCCGCTTCCACCAGCCGCTGGCCCGCCAGCAGCATCTGGCCGGCGTCCACCCCCTTGTGAATGAACTTCAGCACCGCGTCGCTGCCGCTTTCAACCCCCAGATAGGCCCGGGACAGACCGGCGTCATGGAGGTCTTTCAGCTCCTGGGGAGACTTGGCAAGCGTGCTGCGGGGCCCGGCGTAGAGGGTGACCTTTTCCAGCTTTGGAAAAGTGTCGTACAGCTTGCGGAGGATGCGGAGCAGGTCCGGAGTTTTGATGATGATGGCGTCTCCGTCCATGAGGAAGACCCGCTCCAGCCCGGGGCCGTAGTACTCCCGCGCCATATCGATGTCCTCCAGGATCTCCTCAGTGGGGCGGATGCGGAACGTTTTCTCCTTGTACATCCCGCAGAAGGTGCACTGGTTGTTGGAGCAGCCGATGGTACACTGGAGGAGATAGCTTTTCCATTCTCCGGGGGGGCGGTATAGCAGATCACTGTCGTAGCGCATTTCCAAAATCCTTTCCAGAACAGTTGATGGGGGAGAAGGCCGGGGTCAGGCCGGATCCACACTCTGCCCGTCCCGAAATACCTTTCGAATATTTTTTTCCGCTTTGCTCCGGGGGAGCATGACCTCATGGCCGCAGCCCTGGCAGCGCATTTTAAAGTCCATCCCCACCCGCAGCACCAGCCATTCGGCGCTGCCGCAGGGGTGGGCTTTTTTCATCTTTAAGATGTCGTTGACGTGAATGTCCATGGAGGCCTCCTTGGAAAAGTTGTAAGTCCGGCACGGGAGGAGGGGCGGGAGAATCTGAACTTCGCCCGGTGAAATAAATTTTATTATAGATTCTTACCGGAGGATTGTCAACGGAGAAAGGGGTGGGGTTCTGCGACATTCAGTGCGGTCGGGTTAGCGTGAACAGGTTGAGCTGTTCAAAGCTGAAGCATTGAAATTTTGGGCGGCCTTATTCTTGGGGGAGCAGGATTGCTTTGTAATATGGAGGGCAATCCATTATAATGTTCTTAAAGTACGTCTCAGGCGGATAAGGCGCAGAACGACAAATGCTGGTTTGATGAGGTGTATAAAATGAAAATTATTGAAGTAACTGACAGAAATTCCCTGATAGAGCCGTTATTAAAAGTGTGGGAGAGTTCCGTAAAGGCAACACATCTCTTTTTATCAGTCAGTGAAATAGAAGACATTAAGAAGTATGTACCACAGGCGCTCAATGAAATACCTCATTTAATTATTGTGGAAAACGAAAATCAAGTTCCGGTTGGTTTTATGGGCATTGTAGAACAACATCTTGAAATGCTTTTTATTTCTCGCGAGGAAAGAGGGAAAGGATATGGTAAGGAACTGCTTAAATACGGAATAGATAAATATTCGGTCCATGATTTAGCCGTTAATGAACAAAATCCGCTTGCCAAAGGGTTCTATGAATACATGGGATTTGAAGTTTATAAAAGGACAGAGTGTGATGAACAAGGTAATCCGTATCCACTTTTATATATGAAATTAGTTTGATAAAAAATTGTCGGGTTGATTTACCTGCGCCTTATTGGGCTATGCGTTTTTGCCGGCATTCTCATTTATCGGGGAGAGGGAGAAGCTGGGCGGCGGCGGTCAGGGCCTGCGCATACTCCGTTGCAGATCCTGTCAGGGATGTCACGGCTTCGCCCGCTCCCTGGCAGCCGGCTTTGTTTTCACATAAAACGGCCGCCCGAAGGCGGCCGTTTTATGTGAAAGTCCATTCTGTTTGCCGCGGGACCCTCCTGTTAGCGGAGGGAGCTTCAGCGGAATGATATTTGCCGGCTGCGCCTGTCCGAAAGGGGAGCAATCAGCCCTTTACGATGGCGGCGGTATCCATGGCGATCATCAATTCCTCGTTGGTGGGGATGACCAGGGTATGGACAGAGGCGCCCTGGGCGGAGATGTCGATCTCCTCGCCCCGCTTGCTGTTCTTCCCGTCGTCAATTTTGATGCCCATAAACTCCAGTCCGCTGACAATGGTCTTGCGGTCGGCGGCGCCGTTCTCGCCCACGCCGGCGGTGAAGATCACGGCATCCACCCCGCCCATCGCGGCGGCATAGGAGCCGATAAGCTTCTTCACGCTGTAATGGAACACGTCCAGAGCCAGAGCGGCCCGCTGGTTGCCTTCAGCCTTGGCCTTCTCCAGGTCACGGAAGTCGGAGGAGACGCCGGAGATGCCCTGGACGCCGGATTTCTTGTTCAGCACGTTGAGCATTTCCTTGATGTCCATGCCGTGCTTGTTCATCAGGTACTCCATGATGCCGGCGTCAATATCGCCGGCGCGGGTGCCCATGGGCAGACCGGCCAGAGGGGTAAAGCCCATGGAGGTGTCCACGCTCTTGCCGCCGTCGATGGCGGTGACGGAGGAGCCGTTGCCCAGGTGGCAGGAGATCAGCTTCAGCTCTTCAATGGGCCGGCCCAGCATGGCGGCGGCCCGGCCGGCCACATATTTGTGGCTGGTGCCGTGGAAGCCGTAGCGGCGGACCTTGTCCTGGGTGTAGTACTCATAGGGCAGGGCGTAGGTGTAGGCCACGGGAGGCATGGTCTGATGGAAGGCGGTATCGAACACGGCCACCATGGGGGTGCCGGGCATCAGCGCCTGGCAGGCCTTGATGCCGATGATGTTGGCGGGGTTGTGGAGAGGGGCCAGGGGGTTGCACTCCTCAATGGCGGCCATCACTTCTCCGGTGATGAGGACGGACTTGGCAAACTTCTCACCCCCATGGACCACCCGGTGGCCCACGGCGCCAATCTCATCCATAGAGCCGATGACGCCGTTCTTTTCGTCCACCAGGGCGTTCAGCACGGCCTGGATGGCCTCGGAGTGGGTGGGCATGGCCACGTCGGCCTCCTTGACGGCCTCCTTCCCGGCGGGCTTGTAAGTAAACTTGCCGTCGATGCCGATGCGCTCACACAGGCCTTTCGCCAGCACCTCCTGGGTTTCAGGATTGAGCAGCTGATACTTCAGGGAGGAGCTGCCGGCGTTGATGACCAAAATGTTCATGGGAATCGATCTCCTTCACAAATCAAAATTTACAATCTTTTTTGGTTGCCTTGTCTTTGGGAACGGGTTACAATGAGAGACACGCCCCAATTATGCTCTCATTTTAACCCTTTTCCCCGTTCAGGACAACCGCTTTTTCTGAAAAAGCCTAAAAATTTGTGGATTCGGAGGAAACCGACTTGAAAACAGCCGGAATTGTAGCCGAGTACAACCCGTTTCATACGGGCCATGCCCACCAGATTGCCCGGACCAGGGGGGCGCTGGGGGAGGAGACGGCCATTGTGGCCGTGATGAGCGGAAACTGGGTGCAGCAGGCCGACTGTGCCATCGCGGACAAGTGGACCCGGGCCCGGCTGGCGCTGATGGGCGGGGCCGATCTGGTGCTGGAGCTGCCCACGGTGTGGGCGCTGTCCTCGGCGGAGACCTTTGCCCGGGGGGCGGTGTCCATCCTCCATGCCGCGGGAGTGGTGGATGTGCTGTCCTTCGGCAGCGAATGGGGAAGGGTGGAGCCTCTGTGCCGGGTGGCCCAGTGTCTGGACGGCCCTGACTATCAGGGGGCTCTGAACCGCTTTGTGGACCAGGGGATGTCCTTTGCCGCCGCCCGGCAGGGGGCGGTTCAGGAGGTGCTGGGGGAGGAGCCGGCCGCCCTGCTTGCCAGTCCCAACAACAACCTGGGCGTCGAGTACATCCGGGCGCTGAACGCGCTGAACAGCAAAATTCAGCCCATGACGGTGCGCCGGGAGGGGAGCGGACATAACGCCGCTGCGCGCCGGGGCGGTGAACATGGCCCGGGGGCAGCACTGCCGGATCGGCCCCGGTTTGTTTCCGCGACTCAAATCCGGCTGGATCTGCTGGAGGGGGCCTGGGACCGGGCGGAGCCCTATCTGGTTCCCGGCGGGCGGGCCGTGCTGGAGGGGGGCTGTGTGGGACTGCCCGGTCTGAACCGGGTGGAGCGGGCCCTGCTGGCCCGCCTGCGGACCATGGGGGCGGAGGACTGGGCCCGTCTGCCAGACTCCGGCCAGGCCGAGGGCCTTCCCAAGCGGCTGGAGCGGGCGGGGCGGACCTGCCCGGATATGGAGGCCTTCTTCACCCAGGCCAAGACCCGCCGGTACACCCACGCCAGGCTGCGGCGGCTGGTTCTGTGGGCCTTTCTTGGCCTGAGGGAGGCCGACCGCCCGGTGAAGCCCCCCTACCTGCGGGTGCTGGGCTTTAACAACCGGGGACGGGCGCTTTTAAGGGAGATGAAGGACAGGGCCGCCCTGCCCATTCTCACCAAGCCCGGCCGCTCCAGGGAGCTGGACGAGGCGGGCCGGCGCCTGTTTGAGCTGGAGGCCAGGTGCACCGACCTGTATGGCCTGTGCTTTCCGTCCCCCCCCGCTCCCGGCCGGGAGTGGACGGAGGGACCGGTGATTTTGCGGGAGCCGTCGGTGTGAACCGGCGTTTTTCAGGGAAAAATTTCTCTGGGGACCAGATGAGGATATTGCGATGGAAACAAAAGAGAGACGAAAGATAAGCTGGAGCCGGGCCGCCGCCGCGGTGCTGCCTCTGGCATTGGTTGGGCTGTTTTACTTGTGGAAGGGCAGCCGCCCGGTGATGGATTTCTGGGTGTTCTGTGTGATGGCTCCGGCGGAGCAGTTCCTGGGCCGGCTGTGGTCAGCGGTCCCCTTTTCGGGGATGGAGCTGATGATTGCCCTGTTTCTGCTGGGCACCGTGTCCTGGCTGATGCGGACCGCTGTTCTGGCTGTGCGGGAGAGAAGCTGGGCCGGGGCTGCCCGACGTCTGTTTGCCCTGGTGACGGTGTTGCTGTGGCTGTGGTGCGGCCTGTGCTGGCTGTGGAACGGGGCCTACTGTGCTTCTTCCTTCACCCGGCGCAGCGGTCTGGAGGTGGCCCCCTGTTCGGTGGAGAGGCTGGCCGCCGTCACGGAGTACTTTGCCCAAAACGCCGCCCGTCTGGCCGGGCGGGTGGCCCGGGACGGGGAAGGACACTTTGATGAGGATCTGCGGGACTGCTTTGACCGTGGACCCGCCGTCTATGAAAATCTGGCAGTGGAATTTCCCTGTCTGGCCATGGAGCCGGTGAGGGCAAAGCCTATGGTTTTTTCCAGGCTTCAGAGCATTCTGGGTTTTACCGGAATGTACTTTCCGTTTACCGGAGAGGCCAACGTGAATGTAGACGCCCCCGCCTGTCTGGTGCCGGCCACCATTGCCCATGAGATGGCCCACCAGCGGATGGTGGCCTCAGAGCTGGAGGCCAATTTTGTGGGCATCGCCGCCTGCGTGACCTCTGAAGATGAGGTGTTTCAGTACTCCGGATATCTCATGGGTCTGATTCAGCTGTGCAATGCCCTGTATCCCGCGGATCCTCAGGGGTGGTGGGACATTGTGGAGCGGTGCTTCACCCCGGAACTGGCCGCGGACTGGAACGACAACAACAGCTACTGGGCGGCCCTGGAGTCCCCGGTGGAGGAGGCTGCGGGCCAGGCCTATGACTCCTTCCTCAAGGGAAACGGACAGGAGCTGGGGATGCGCTCCTACGGGGCCTGTGTGGACCTTCTGGCGGCCTATTTCGGCCCACAGGCGGAAAAAGGATAAAAAATGCAATTCTTTGAGAAAATGATAATTTTTGGGAAAGAAACTCTTGCACTGAGGGATAAAATGTGATAGACTTCTTAAGTCTGAGAACGGGCGGTCCTCTGCGGTATACCGGTCACATCGGTGACCGGGAGATCAGACCGGCATGAACGCCTATATAACAGGAGGAAAATAATATGGATTTGATGCAGGCTTTTACTGAGAAGTACAAAAAGGCCGAGCCCCCCGTGGTCGCCGTGGGCGACACCGTGAAGGTTCACCTGAAGGTCAAGGAAGGCAACCGTGAGCGTATCCAGGTGTTTGAGGGCACTGTAATTGCCAAGAAGCACGGCGGTATCGAGGAGTCCTTCACCGTCCGCCGCGTGTCCTACGGCGTCGGTGTGGAGAAGGTGTTCCCCATCCACGCTCCTTCCATTGAGAAGATCGAGGTTGTGCGCCACGGCAAGGTCCGCCGCGCCAAGCTGTATTACCTGCGCAAGCGTGTGGGCAAGGCTGCCAAGGTCAAAGAGGCTCTGTAATCCAACAAAAGGAGCGGCTGAGGCCGCTCCTTTTCTATATTCCCCTGTTGAGAAGCCCCAATATCAGCAGGTGCGCGGGGTAAAAGGCGTACCAGAGATATTTGTCCCCGGGGAAAGAGAGACCCTTTTTGCCGTGATAGCAGAACGTGAGGAACACACCCAGAAGGGGGCCCAGGGCGTTGACCGCCCACAGATGGAGCCAGCGGGCATCCAGGGTCCCGTCCAGGGCCTGGATCAGGGTGTCCCAGGTGAGGGCATACCGGGCGGCGGGCAGGAGAAGGAGAAACAGCAGCCCTTTATGGCCCGGACTCCAGTGATGGGTGAGGTAAAAGGCCAGGATCAGAAGCAGGTACCGCCCTTTTCCCTCCGACAGCGCCAGTACTTCTGCGGCAAAGATGATGACTGCGGCGACGGCCCAGCCCAGACCGGGGCGGAGCTGGTTCCCCCACTGAAAACAGTACAGCATGAGCAGGCCGGCCAGCAGGGTGAACAGGATGTTTCCGTGCATTCCGAACAGAAGTACGTAGGGGTATTCCGCCAGACAGGCGAATATCAGCAGCCGCAGCGCATAGCAGTTCAGATTGCGGGTATACCGGAAACCGTTGGCGATGGAGAACAAAAAGATGGGGGCGGCCGCACGGCCGATATAGTCTGTGATCTGCTGAATGACCAGGGCGGGCGGCGGCGTCTGTAGGGCATTTGGAAAGAAATTGTCCGTCACCCACCAGGAGACGGGCCAGACATAGGTGACGTGGTCAAAGAGCATGGACAGCAATGCCAGCAGCTTCAGTGCAAAAAAACTCATAAAAAGCACCCATCCTTTTCCGCTGTTTTTGGGGATGGGAACAGCATAACAGACGGTTCTTACAAAATAGCCGTCATAATTCTTTCAAATATCTGAAAAGGGGGCGGAACGCCGTGAATATTCAATGGTATCCCGGCCATATGACCAAGACCCGCCGTCAGATGGAGGCGGATCTGAAGAATGTGGACATGGTGGTGGAGATCATCGATGCCCGCATCCCGGTGTCCAGCCGGAATCCGGACATTGACTCCATCTGCGGGGCAAAGCCCAGGCTTATTGTGCTCAACCGGGCGGATCAGGCGGACCCCGCCATGAACAGGGTTTGGAGCGCTTACTTCAAAAAGCAGGGCCATGCCGTGCTGGAGACAGACGCCAAGACGGGCCGGGGGATCAACCAGTTTTCTCCCATGGTCCAGGAGGCGCTGAGGGAGCAGATTGCCCGGTGGCGGGAGAAGGGCCAGGTGGGCCGTCCGGTGCGGGCCATGGTGGTGGGGGTGCCCAACGTGGGCAAATCCACCTTTATCAATAAGGTAGCCCAAAAAAAGTCGGCCAAGGCGGGTGACCGGCCCGGCGTCACCCGGGGCAAGCAGTGGGTCAACGTGGACCAATCCCTGGATCTGCTGGACACTCCGGGCATCCTGTGGCCCAAATTTGAGGATGTGACCACCGGGATGCACCTGGCCTTTACCGGCGCGGTGAAGGACGACATCATGGATGTGGAGACCCTGGGATGCCACCTGATGGTTCTGCTGGCACAACGGTATCCGGACGCTTTGGGGGCCTATAAGATTACAGAGGTCCCCCAGCGGGATACGGAGGAGAACGATGTGGCCTACGGCTACCGCCTGCTGGAGCTGGGCGCCGGGAAGCGGGGGATGCGTATCTCGGGCGGTGAGCTTGACACCCAGCGCATGGCCCGGGTTCTGCTGGACGAGTACCGGGGCAGCAAGCTTGGACGCTTTACACTAGAAGCGCCCGAGCCTCCCGAGCAGGGGAGATAAGGCTGGAGCGAATGCCGGCAAACCAAGGAGGGCCGCAGGCCCGAGTGTTTGGCGGCGCAGTCGGAGGTCTTATCGACCCGGCCGCGAGGGGAGCGAGGCGTGACAGCCCGAAGCGCCCGAGCCCCCTGAGCAGGGGAGATAAGGCCGGAGCGGATGTGGGCAAACCAAGGAGGGCCGCGGGCCCCGGATGGGTCCCGGCGCAAACGGGCGTCATCCCAAAACCACCTTATTGAAAGAAAAGAAGTGACGGTATGGATCTGTGGCAATATGAGCGGGAGGCAATGGCGGCGGGATATGCCGCTGTCTGCGGCTGTGACGAGGCGGGGGCGGGCCCCCTGGCGGGACCGGTGTACGCCGCCGCCGTGATCCTGCCCATGGGGGTGGAGATTCCGGGGCTCGACGACTCCAAGAAGCTGACGGAGAAGAAGCGGGAGTCCCTGTTTCCAATCATCCAGGATCTGGCCCTGTCCTGGTCCGTAGCCGGGGTGGATGCGGCGGAGATCGACGCCACCGATATTCTCAGCGCCCGGATGCGGGCCATGCAGCTGGCCATGGACGGCCTGTCCCGATCCCCGGACTTCGCTCTGGTGGACGGCAACCGGGATAAGGGCCGGACAGCGGCCATCACCACCTGCCACCGCTGCATTATAAAGGGGGACAGCCTGTCAGACTCCATCGCCGCCGCCTCCATTCTGGCTAAGGTGAGCCGGGACCGTTTTATGACAGACATGGACCGGCAGTATCCGGAGTACGGCTTTGCACAGCACAAGGGCTACGGCACCAAACTCCACTACGAGATGCTGCGTGTGTATGGACCAAGCCCCATCCACCGCCGGACCTTTCTGAAAAACCTGTGAGCGGGCGGGAGAACAGGCTGCTGGGCCGGTGGGGGGAGGCTCTGGCGGCGGAGTACCTGGAGAAGCAGGGGTATGCCCTGACGGCTGCCAACTGGCGGTGCCGCTTTGGAGAGCTGGATCTGATCGCGGAGGACGGGAGCTTTCTCTGCTTTGTGGAGGTCAAGCTGCGGAAGAGCGATGCCTATGGACAGGCGGGAGAGTTTGTGGACCAGCGGAAGCGGGAGCGGCTGCGCACTGCGGCCCAGCTGTATCTGGCCCAACACCCCACCCAGCTCCAGCCCCGCTTCGACGTGGTGGAGGTCTATGCTCCCCAGGGGACGGACACTGTGCACCCGATTGTCCGCCATCTGAAAAACGCCTTTTGAAATCTGCCGGCCCGCGGTCTTTTTATGCCGGAATCCCTTGACCTGTCCGGGGGAAACTGGCATAATAAAGGTCCAAAGCGGCAGTTTGCCTGAATAAACAGTTTACGTTAAGAATGGAATGATTTTAAGATGCAGTACATCAGCACAAGAGATGCCGGAACGGGCTTCACCGCCTCCCAGGCGATCACCCGGGGCCTGGCCGCCGACGGAGGTCTGCTGACCCCCTTTTACATTCCAAAGCTGCCGGGCAGCGCCCTGGAGGATTTGAAGGATATGTCCTACCAGCACAGGGCCGTCTATGTGATGAAGCAGTTTTTGGAGGAGTTCTCCGTAAAAGAGCTCACCGAATTTGCCGCCGCGGCCTACGGCCCGGACAAATTTGACACCCCCGCCGTGGCCCCGGTGCGCACGCTGGACGGCGATACCCACTGCCTGGAGCTGTGGCACGGTCCCACCTGCGCCTTTAAGGACATGGCTCTTCAGATGCTGCCCCATCTGCTGTCCGCCTCCCTGACCAAGACGGAGGAGCCCCGCACCGCCTGCATCCTGGTGGCCACCTCCGGGGATACGGGGAAGGGGGCCCTGGAGGGCTTTAAGGACGTGAACAAGACCCGCATTATGGTGTTCTATCCAAAGGACGGCGTCTCCGCCGTTCAGGAGCTTCAGATGGTCACCCAGGAGGGGAACAATGTGGGCGTGACCGCGGTGGTGGGCAACTTTGATGACGCCCAGACCGGGGTGAAGCGGCTGTTCTCCGACGAGAAGCTGCGGGAGGAGTTGGACCGCCGGGGGTATTTCTTCTCCTCCGCCAACTCCATCAACTGGGGCCGGGTGCTGCCCCAGATCGTCTATTACATCTCCGCCTACTGCGATTTGCTGCGGGACGGGAAGATTCAGCCGGGCCAGAGCATCAACGTCTGCGTCCCCACGGGGAACTTCGGCAACATTCTGGCCGCCTACTACGCCCGGGAGATGGGGGTGCCCATCGCCGCTCTGATCTGCGCCTCCAACAGCAACAACGTCCTCACCGACTTTATCCGCACCGGTGTGTACGACCGCAACCGCACCTTCCACAACACCATGTCCCCCTCCATGGATATTCTGATTTCCTCCAACCTGGAGCGGCTGCTGCTGTCGCTGACCCAGGACGTGGACGAGGTGAAGGGGTACATGGAGCAGCTGAGTGCCTGCGGCCGGTATGAGGTGAGCGAGCGGGTGCGGGGCAAGCTGCAGAAGCTGTTCCGGGGCTACTGCTGTGATGACCAGGAGACCCAGAAGGTCATTGGAAAAATCTACCGCAGTCAGGACTACCTCATCGACCCCCACACCGCCGTGGCCTTCTCCGCCCTGGAGCAGTACCGGGCCGAGACGGGGGACCAGACCCCCTGTGTGGTGGTGTCCACCGCCAGCCCCTTTAAATTCTGCAACAGCGTGCTGGGCGCCTTGGGGGAGACCCGGCTGGCCCAGGGGCTGGAGATTCTGGACCAGCTGTCCGAAAAGACCGGTCTGCCCGCCCCCGCTCCTCTGGCCGGACTGCGGGATAAGCAGGTCCGTTTCCAGACCACGGTGGAGAAGGAGCACATGGTGGACGCAGTGCTGTCCATGCTGGGTTGAGCCCATGGCCCTCTATGCCATTGGAGACACCCACCTGTCCCTGGGCAGTGACAAGCCCATGGACGTGTTCGGCGGAGGCTGGACGGGGTATGTGGATAAGCTGCGCCAGGGGTTTGAGGAGGTAGGCCCGGAGGACACGGTGGTGCTGTGCGGTGATCTGTCCTGGGGCATGAGCCTGGAGGAGGCCCGGGCGGACTTTGCCTTTTTGAATGGCCTGCCGGGGAACAAGCTGCTGGTGAAGGGCAACCACGACTACTGGTGGACCACAGCCTCTAAAATGCGGCAGTTTTTTCAGGAAAACGGCTTCTCCACCCTTGAAATACTCCACAATAACTGCCACATCTACGGGGAAGTGGCCCTGTGCGGCACCCGGGGCTGGTTTTACGAGGAGGACCGGGGGGAGCACAGCGCCAAGATCTTCAACCGGGAGCTGATCCGGCTGGAGGCCTCTTTGAAGGCGGGGGGAGAGCGGGAGAAAATCTGCTTTCTCCACTATCCGCCCTTGTACCAGGGCTACCGCTGTCAGGAGATCATTGGCCTGATGGAGCGGTATGGCGTTACCCGCTGCTGCTATGGGCATCTTCACGGCGGCAGCCACCGCCTTGCGGTATCCGGAGAGCGGGGAGGGGTGGAATACCACCTGATCGCGGCGGACTATTTAGGGTTTCGGCCTAAAAAGCTTCTGCCATAGGGCATGAATGGGAAAAATTCATGGAAATTTCTTAAAAATGCTCTGGTCAAACGGCAATATATCTGATAGAATATCGTGGCGAAGTAAAAAGGCGCAGTTGTTCCGCTGTCAGGAGCAGGACGCGCCGACAGGAGGAATATTGACAAATGAAGGTCACCAGTGTTGAAAAGAAAGAAAAAAGCACGGTCGAGCTAACGATTCAGGTCGGAGCCGACGAGTTTGAGGCCGCTGTTCAGAAGGCTTATATGAAGAACCGCGGCAGCATCAACGTCCCCGGCTTCCGCAAGGGCAAGGCCCCCCGGAAGATTATCGAGGGCATGTACGGCTCCGGCGTATTTTATGAGGATGCCATCAATGACGTCTATCCCGGTGCCTATGAGTCCGCCGTCAAGGAGCAGCAGCTGGACGACGTGGGTTATCCCAAGATGGAGATCGTGGAGGTCGGCAAGGACGGCTTTACCTTTAAGGCACTGGTTTCCGTCCGTCCCGAGGTGAAGCTGGGCGAGTATAAGGGCCTCACCGCCCCCAAAGATGTGGCTGAGGTCACCGATCAGGACATCGACAGCGAGATGAAGCCCTTCATTGACCGGGCTACCCGCCTGGTCAGCGTCAAGCGCAAGGCCAAGAAGGGGGACACCGCAGTCATCGACTTTGAGGGCTTCAGCGACGGCGTTGCCTTCGAGGGCGGCAAGGGGGAGAACTACGAGCTGAAGCTGGGCTCCGGCTCCTTTGTCCCCGGCTTTGAGGAACAGGTCATCGGGATGAAGGCCGGGGAGGAGAAGGATCTGGACATCACCTTCCCTGAGGACTATCACGCCGACCTGGCCGGCAAGGCCGTGGTCTTCCACGTGAAGGTGAACGAGGTCAAGGAGTCCCAGGCCCCCGAGGTGGACGACGAGTTTGCCAAGGACGTGTCCGAGTTTGAAAGCCTGGAGGCCTTCCGCAAGGATTTGGGCGAGAAGCTGGCCAAGCGCCGCCAGGAGCAGGCTCAGGCCGATTTTGAAAACCAGGTTATGGAGCAGCTGGTGGGGAACATGGAGTGCGACGTCCCCGACGGCATGGTGGAGGTTCAGCTGGACAAGCTGATGGACGACTACGCCATGCGCCTGCAGGGCCAGGGCATCTCCATGGACGACTATCTGAAAATGATGGGCATGACCGTTGAGATGATGCGTGCCTCCGCCAAGCCCTCTGCCCTGCGTCAGGTGCAGATGGAGCTGGTGCTCACCGCCGTGGCCGAGGCTGAAAAGCTGGAGGTCACCGAGGAGGAGCTGGACGGAGAGATCAAGCGTCTGGCCGAGCAGTATAATCTGCAGCCCGAGCAGGTGAAGGGCATCGTCCCCGCCGACGACCTGAAGCGGGATCTGCGGCTGAAGAAGGCCAGCAAGCTGGTCATTGACGAGGCCAAGGTGGGGGAGGCCCCCAAAAAGGCCGAGGAGAAGCCCGCCAAGGAAGAGAAGCCCAAGCGCACCCGCAAGAAAAAGGCCGAGGAGGCCGAGGAGCCCAAGGCTGAGTAATGATGCTGCGACCCGGGGCGGAATTTTCCGCCCCGGGCGCGTCCGTATTTGCAAGGGGACGGGATGCCGGCCTGATGCCCGCTTTTTTCAGCCCGCTGCGGGATATGAAGATGGCGGCAGGAATCATTTTCCTGCCGGGCGGGTATACTTCGGTATCACCGTCTTGAAAAAGGAGTATTTGACATGAGTTTAGTTCCCTATGTAGTAGAGCAGACCAACCGGGGCGAGCGATCCTACGACATCTTCTCCCGGCTGCTCAACGACCGCATCATCATGCTGTCTGAGGAGGTCAACGATACCACCGCCTCTCTGGTGGTGGCCCAGCTGCTGTATCTGGAGGCCCAGGACCCGGATAAGGACATCCAGTTCTACATCAACAGCCCGGGAGGCTCCGTCACCGCGGGCATGGCCATCTACGACACCATGCAGTATGTAAAGTGCGACGTGTCCACCATCTGCATCGGTCTGGCCGCCTCCATGGGGGCGTTCCTGCTGTCCTCCGGGGCCAAAGGCAAGCGGCTGGCCCTGCCCAACGCGGAGATTATGATCCACCAGCCCTCTGCCGGCACCCAGGGCCAGATCACCGATATGGCGATCCACCTGAAGCGGCTGGAAATTGTCAAGACCCGTATGAACCGGATTTTGTCGGAGAACACCGGCAAACCCATTGAGGTTGTCACTGCCGACTGCGAGCGGGATAACTTTATGACCGCCGGAGAGGCCATGGAATATGGCCTGATTGACAGGGTGATTGAGCACCGCTGAGTTTTGTAAGAACCGCGGGGCGGGGAGGGCGCGGCCCTCTCCCGCCCGGCCCACTTCCCATATGACGGTACTTTTTATGAGGTGTATCCATGGCAAAAAATGATGATAAAAGAAATATCCGCTGTTCCTTCTGCGGCAAGCACCAGGACCAGGTGGGCAGGATCATTGCGGGGCCGGGGGCCTATATCTGCAATGAGTGCGTGCAGCTGTGCATGGGCATACTGGATGAGGGGTATGATCCCGAAGCGGCCGCCATTGAAAACGACATTCCCGACGTGATCCCCACTCCAAGGGAGATTCACGCCGTTTTGGACCAGTATATCATCGGTCAGGAGCGGGCCAAGGTGGCCCTGTCCGTGGCCGTCTACAACCACTACAAGCGCATCTATTTCGGCGGGGCTGAAGATGTGGAGCTGCAGAAGAGCAACATCCTCCTCATGGGCCCCACCGGCTGCGGTAAGACCCTCTTCGCCCAGACTTTGGCCCGGGTGCTGAGAGTGCCCTTTGCCATTGCCGACGCCACCACCCTCACCGAGGCGGGCTACGTGGGCGACGACGTGGAGAATATTCTGCTGCGCCTGGTCCAGGCCGCCGACTACGATGTGGAGCTGGCTGAGCGGGGCATCATCTACATCGATGAGATGGATAAAATCGCCCGGAAGAGCGAAAATACCTCCATCACCCGGGATGTGTCCGGGGAAGGCGTGCAGCAGGCTCTGCTGAAGATCCTGGAGGGCACCGTGGCCAACGTCCCGCCCCAGGGGGGACGGAAGCATCCCCACCAGGAGTTCATCCAGATTGACACCAAGAACATCCTGTTTATATGCGGCGGCGCCTTTGACGGCATTGATAAGATTATTGAAAACCGCCTGGACAAGCGGTCCATGGGATTTGGCGCCGAGATCCAAAGCAAAAAGGAGCGCAATGTGGGCCAGCTGATGGGGGAGATTCAGCCCCAGGACCTGCTGAAGTTCGGCATCATCCCCGAACTGGTGGGCCGTCTGCCCGTCATTACCACGCTGGAGTCCCTGAACCGGGAGCAGATGGTGCAGATTCTCACCGAGCCAAAAAATGCTTTGGTAAAGCAGTATCAAAAACTGCTGGAATATGACGGCGTGGATCTGGAATTCGGCCGGGACGCCCTGGAAGCGGTGGCGGACCGGGCGGTGGACCGGGGCATCGGAGCCCGGGGACTGCGGGCTGTGCTGGAGGAAGTGATGACCCGGGTGATGTACGACGTCCCCTCCGACCCCACCATTGTAAAAGTGGATATCCATGCCCCCAGCGTGGAGAAGGGGGAGGCCCCGGAGCTGATCCGGGACCCGGAGCGGAGACAGCGCCCCAAGCTGGGGAAGGCGTCCCTCCGCCCCGAGCGGGGCGGCCTGCCCGGCACCAACGCAGGCTGAGCGCCCGCAGAACTGAGCTGTAAAAACGCCCCGCGGTGCCCCGAAGGGCGGACCCCGGGGCGTTTTCTCCACGAACCCCTGAAAGGAAGTGAATGATAATGAGCGCGGAATATGATCTGATGAATGTGACCACCATGCCGGTCATCGCACTGAGGGGACTGACCGTGTTTCCCAATGTGATGATTCATTTTGAGGTGTCCAGGGACATCTCTGTAAAAGCGCTGGAGGAGGCCATGACCGCCGGCAGCCCCGTGTTTTTGGTGGGACAGAAGGACATCTCGGTGGAGGCCCCGGAGGAAAAGCACCTGTACTCGGTAGGCACCATCTCCAATGTCCGTCAAATCCTCCGGATGCCGGGAGACAATGTGCGGGTGCTGGTGGAGGGCCAGGCCCGGGGCCGGATGCTGCGCCTGATGCGCACCGATCCCTATCTGGAGGCGGAGGTTCAGGAGATTCCGGGGGCCGAGCCTCCGGCCCGGACCACCGCCAGACAGGAGGCCATGATGCGCTCCACCTATGAGCTGTTTCAGCGGTATGCCGAGCTGGCGCCCAAGGTGTCTCCAGATCTGCTGATCCATGTGCTGGCCAGCCAGGACCCGGGGTATATCGCGGACTATATCGCCCAAAACATCGCCATGCGCAACGGGGACAAGCAGGCCGTTCTGGAGGAACTGCGCCCCATCCGCCGGCTGGAGAAGCTTCACCGGATGCTGGAGCGGGAGGTGGAGATTCTGTCCCTGGACGCGGAGATTCAGAACAAGGCCAGGGAGCAGATTGCCGACCATCAGCGGGACTACTACCTGAGGGAACAGCTGAAGGCCATCCAGAACGAACTGGGGGAGGGGGAGGACTCCGACGAGTTTGAGGAGTACCGGAAGAAGATTGCCCAGTGCCAGCTCCCCGACCAGGTGCGGGAAAAGCTGACCAAGGAGCTGACCCGCCTGACAAAGCAGCCCTTTGGTTCCTCGGAGGCCACCGTGCTGCGCAGCTATCTGGACGTGTGCCTGGAGCTCCCCTGGGGAAAGACCACCAAAGAGAAAATCAGCGTCTCCGCCGTAAAAAAGGCGCTGGACCAGGACCACTACGGCCTGGACAAGGTGAAGGAGCGCCTGCTGGAGTTTGTGGCCGTCAAACAGCTGGCTCCGGAGCTGAAGGGGCAGGTGCTCTGCCTGGTGGGCCCTCCGGGGGTGGGCAAGACCTCGGTGGCCATGTCCATGGCCCGGGCCATGAACCGAAAGCTGGCCCGCATCTCCCTGGGCGGCGTCAGCGATGAGGCGGAAATCCGGGGCCACCGCAAGACCTATGTGGGGGCCATGCCCGGCCGGATCATCACCGCCGTCAGCCAGGCGGGCAGCTGCAACCCCCTGATTTTGCTGGACGAGATCGACAAGCTGGGCCACGACCACCGGGGAGATCCGGCCTCCGCTTTGCTGGAGGTGCTGGACGGGGAGCAGAACGCCTCCTTCCGGGACAACTTCCTGGAGGTGCCCTTTGATTTGTCCGAGGTGCTGTTTGTCACCACCGCCAACACCACCGAGACGATTCCCCGCCCCCTGCTGGACCGGATGGAGGTCATCGAGCTGTCCAGCTATACCGACGAGGAGAAGATACAGATCGCCAAAAACCACCTGCTGCCCAAGGAGCTGAAGCGGCACGGGCTGACCCGCCAGAAGCTGAAGGTATCCGACGGTGCCATCCGGGAGGTCATCGCCGCCTATACCCGGGAGTCCGGGGTCCGGGTGCTGGAGCGGCGTCTGGCCGCCCTGTGCCGAAAGGCTGCCATGAAAGTGGTTTCAGATGATGTAAAGTCTATCCGCATTACAGAAAAGGACCTTCAGGAGTACCTGGGCGTCCCCCGGTATTACCCCGAGCGGCAGGCCCTGGAGGAGCGGGTGGGCGTGGTCAACGGCCTGGCCTGGACCTCTGTGGGCGGCGAGCTGCTGGAGGTGGAGGTCAACGTGGTCCCTGGCTCAGGCAAGGTGGAGCTGACGGGCAATCTGGGGGATGTGATGAAGGAGTCGGCCCACGCGGCCCTGAGCTATATCCGCAGCCAGGCCGACCGGCTGTCCATTCCCGCCGACTTTTACAAGGAGAAGGATATCCACGTCCACTTCCCCGAGGGGGCTGTGCCCAAAGACGGCCCGTCCGCCGGCATCGCCATTACCACCGCCATGGTCTCCGCGCTGACAGGGGTCCCCGTGCGCCGGGGTCTTGCCATGACGGGGGAAGTCACATTGCGGGGCCGGGTGCTGCCCATCGGCGGGCTGAAGGAGAAGACCATGGCGGCCTTCCGCAATGGGATCAAGACGGTGATTATCCCGGTGGACAACGGCAAGGACCTGGAAGAGATCGACCAGACCGTCCGGAAGTCCCTCCAGTTTATTTTGGCGGAGCGGGCGGACCAGGTGCTGGCCGCCGCCCTTCTTCAGCCTGTTGAGACAAAAATTGTTCCCGGGGAGGCCGCCAAAACAGAGGGGCCGGAGCAGGGGAGCGGGACAGTTCTGCCCCCCGCCGGGGGCCGCCCCGTTCCCCGCCTGCGCCAGTAAGGAGAGAGAGATGCCCATCAATCTGCAGAAGGCGGAGTTTATTCTGTCCGCCGCCGCGCCCAAGAGCTTTATCCGGGACGGACTGCCCCAGGTGGCCTTTGCCGGCCGTTCCAATGTGGGTAAGTCCTCGGTCATCAACCGTCTGCTGAACCGGAAGAATTTTGCCCGGGTGGGGGCCGCTCCCGGAAAGACCATCCACATCAACTATTTCAAAATTGACGGTGTGTTCTACCTGGTGGACCTGCCGGGCTACGGCTATGCCAAGGTGTCCAAGGGGGAGCGGGACCGCTGGGGCCAGCTGATGGAGGACTACTTTGCCCACCCGGAGCTGATGACGCTGGGGGTGATGATTGTGGACGCCCGCCACAAGCCCACAGCGGATGACTGCACCATGGCCAGATGGTTTCAGGAGACGGGCTGCCCCATGGTGGTGGTGGCCAACAAGCTGGATAAGCTGAAAAAAAGCGAGGTGGAGCCCAACCTTCAGCGGATCCGGGATACTCTGGAGCTGACGGACGAGGTTCCGGTGGTCCCTTTCTCTGCGGAGAAGGGGGACGGCAAGCAGGAACTGTTAAATTTGATTTTTTCAGGCATCCAGCCCCCTGAGGAATGAGTGCATCCCGGGGACTTCCATCCCTGCATTCCCCCCGACAATCAGTTACAAAACGGCCGCCCGAAGGGCGGCCGTTTTTCTTTGGATATGGTGATGAAACACAGTGTCCCTGGCGCCGGGGGCATCTTTTGATCCGGGGCCCAGGGGCGGAGGAGGGGCGGTCTGGACATATGGATGGGGAGGGGGCGTTGCTAGTCCTGGACCAAAATTGCGTTGGGATAGATGCCCTCCATGCGGCTGTCTGGGAAGCGGCGGTCCAGCAGCTCCTCCATGGCGTTTTGGGCGGGGGAGAAGGTGGTGTTCCGCTGGGTGTACCGGGCCATCGCCATCCCTGAGATCAGTATGTTGCACACCATAAACACAATCAGCAGCCAGGTGCCGGCTTTGCCCCCTTTGAGGGGTATCCGTTCAATCCAGTTGGACAGCAGGGGATAGACGGCCTTGAGCCAGACCACCGAGGCGATGCCCCAGAAGAAACAGTACAGCAGGTTGACGCGGCCGCCCAGGTTGAAGGGCAGATGGCTGTAATCCCAGAACACGGTGCCGAATACCAACTCGGTAAAGACGGAGCAGGCATACTCGTAGGCGCCGCCCACCACGGTGCCGATGATGAATATATATCCGTCGCTCCGGTGGCGGTACTTGTACAGCAGGGCGGTGAGAAGCACCGCCCCCAGTCCCCAGACGATGGAAAAGGGGCCGTAAACCACACTGCTGCGGCTCATCCATACCCCGGCGGTAACCCGGCAGAAGAGGGTTTCCACAATATCCCCCAGAAAGGCGCCCAGGAAAAACAGGCATGCCAGCTTGTAGAAGCAGCAGCCCTGGGCGAAGACGGCGGATTTCTCCCGAGGGGGCCGCTGACGCAGCCCTTCCCGCAGCCGCTCCCGCTCCAGATTGGGATAGGCCCGGGCCATGCGGCGCTGGACATACCGGGTGACGGCATTGTCCAGGGTGTCCGTGATCCAGCGCAGCCGCCGGGACAGCTGGCCGGCTTCCCTTAAGCTGCCGTTGAGCTGGAGCAGCGCGGCCAGGGAGCTGAACAGGTCTCCGGCCAGCAGGCAGAACAGCACAAGGAGAAGAATACGGCCCGCCCCGCCTGGAATCAGCTCCAGTCCGCGGACCAGCAGGGGGTTGACCAGGAAGACGCAGCCCAGGGCCAGCAGCCCCCAGAGGACCGAATAATGCAGGCAGATATGCCCCTCAAACTGGAACCGGCGGTCGGAGTAATCCCACCACTTCTGGCCGAAGATTTTTTCCAGCAGAATGCCGGTGAACAGCTCCAGCCCGGTGGCCAGGATGGCGCCGAAGAGGAAGAGGAAAAAGGGAGCCTGCCGCAGCTCCGGCAGGAAGACGGCAAAAAGCACCCCCGCCAGGCCGTAGACTGGAGAGAAGGGGGTGTTTAAAAAGCCCCGGTTGAGCAGGCGGCGCTTCCTGGCCGCCGCCAGAGCCGTCTCACCCAGCCAGCCGAGAAAGGCATAGACCAGGAAGAACCATAGCAACTGATAAGCGGTGTACTCCATGGAAATAGAAACTCCTTTCACCCGGGGACCAGACCCGCGCATGATGAACCATCCTAACACATCACGTACCGGTTGACAAGAGCGGGATCGGCGGGAGGATGTTCAGCAAAACGGAGAAAGCCGCCCTAAGGGCGGCTTTCTCGATTGGTTGAGGGCGGTTGGAATGTTCCGACGTGCGTTCCTCTAAGAGGAACGCTGCGCCGGGGCTGTTGAGACGCAGTGCGTTTCCAGGGGGGCAGTGACCGGGGCGGCGGAATCAATCCCGTTTCAGTATCTCATCCCACCTGGCCCGCATCTCCGCCCCATAAGGCGATACGGCCAGACCGCCCAGGCAGCCCCCGTGGGTGCCCTCCGGCATCCGTTTCTGAATGTCTAAAAATCCGGCCACAACATCGTCCGCCGGCATGGCGCTTACCACCCCGGCCAGGGCCAGTTCAGCGCCCATCAGCGCTACCGAGGCCCCCATGGCGTTGCGCTTGATGCAGGGGACCTCCACCGGACTGGCCGGCTGGTCGCAGGTCAGCCCGAAGCAGTTGGCCAGGGCGATGACGGTTCCGTCCACCACCTGGCGGGGGGTGCCGCCGGCCAGCCAAACCGAGGCGCCGGCGGCCATAGCCGCGCCCACGCCGATTTCAACTTGGCAGCCCGCCACCGAACCGGCAAAGCTGCCGTCTTTTCCCACCAAAATACCCAGCAGGGCGGAAACCAAAAAGGCCTCAGCCAGCTTTTTGTCGTCGGCGCCGCAGCGGCGGGCCACCGCAAACAGCGTGCCGGGCAGGGTCCCCGCCGCCCCGGAGGTGGGGGCAGCCACAACCCGGCCGGAGGAGGCGCTTCGTTCAGCCAGGGCAAGGGAATTGGCAAGGGCCTCATTGAACACCATGCCCGCCAGGGAGCGGCCGCTCTCTCCCCACTGATAGACCGCCTTGCCGTCGCTTCCGCTGCAAAAACCGCAGATCAGAGGGTTGCTGCCCCGCAGTCCCACTTCAATGGATTCCCTAAGGATTTCCACAATTTTCAGGCCCTGCTCCAGAATGGCCTCCCGGCTTTGTCCGCTGTGGTTTTCCTCGTACTGGTAGACCAGGTCAATGAGGGGGTGGTCACGGCATGCCTCAAGCAGCTGGGCAAAGCTGTTGAAGAGGGGGCGGCTGCCAGCCCGCTCTGTAAATGGGTGAAGGGGCTCCACGTCCCGCTGCAGCACGGGTCCCCGGGGATTGAGACAGGCGGTGAGGGCGTCCCGCTCCCCCTGGGTCAGGGCCCGGGAAAACTCCGCGCAGAACTGGTCCCGGCCCTCCCACTCACCCCGGTACCGGCGAACCAGGGGGATGTGAAGCTCCTCCAGACAGGCGGGTATGTTTTCGGCGCCTTCCAGCTGATCGGCCATCCAGTAGTAGAGGTAGCAGCTGCCGTCAAATTGGGTGTCCATGCCGTTGATCCGGCTGATCACAACGGCGCCGCCGCCGGGAGAAATGCCATTGATTACCCAGTGCACCCCATCCCAGTCCCCCATGATCCGCATGGTGTTTCGGTCGGCCTCCTCCTCCACCGGGGTGTAGGAGAGGGTAATGTCCCGCTCCTTCGCCATCCGGAGGGCCTGGGTGGAGTCGGTGTCGTATTCTCTCATGCCCAGACAGCCCGCCGTCAGGGCGACATGGGTGCGGTGTCCCGTAAAAATCCGCATGAAAATGGGGTGAAAGCCGTAAGTAATCTGTTGGGGTGTTCCGCCCATCAGCCGCCGGGCCAGGTAGCCGATCCGGTTTGCACCCCCTGTGTGGTTGCTGGAGGGACCGTGCATAATAGGACCCACCAAATCAAATAGTCCAAAGTTCACGTCTGAATCCTCCTTATTTTTAGAATACCTGCTCTGTCTGTCACTGCATTAATCGTATATGATTAATGATAATTCAGTTTAAACTGATGAGGAACAAAAGTCAAGGGGACAATGTGGGAAGCCCGCCCAACTTGGCGCACAGCGGGGGAAAATAAGGGGGGATGAATTGAATCTTGTGTTTTTAAGGGTTAGTTGTTATAATAACTTGATATGATTTAAACTGGGGAGGTGGCCCTGTGGAGGCACCCATTTACCATCTGGAAGGGGTGGTGAAGGCGAAGGAGGAAAACCTGGGAGACTTTGTGGGTCCACTGGACCTGATACTCCACCTGCTGAGCAAAAACAGGATGGAGATCAAGGACATCCAGATCTCCCTGATTCTGGACCAGTACCTGACGTGGATGAACCAGCGGAAGGAGATGGATTTGGAGGTGGCCAGCGAATTTGTCACCATGGCCTCCCACCTCATTTACATCAAAACCAGGATGCTCCTGTCCATCCACGACGAGGAGGCCATGAGCGAGATGGAACAGCTCATCGCCTCCCTGGAGGCCCACCAGCGCAACGAGAATTATTTGAAAATCAAGGAGGCCGTCCCCGCCCTGGATGACCGCTACCGATATGGCAGGGATTATCTGACCAAGGTGCCGGAGGCGGTCCAGCCGGACCGCACGTACCGCTATGTCCACCAGAAGGAGGACCTGTACCGGGCCATGACGGCGGTGCTCAGCCGCTCGGACAACAAGCTGCCGCCCCCCATGTCCGCCTTTCAGGGCATTGTGGGCCGGGAGCCCTATCCCGTCACCGACAAGGCGGGGGAGATAGTCCGACGCCTGATCCAGTTTGGAGTTACCCGGTTCCGGGCCCTGTTCCGGGGCAGCCGCAGCCGGTCGGAGGTGGTGGCCACCTTCCTGGCGGTACTGGAACTGTGCAAGGCGAGAAGGCTACGTCTGGCGGGGACGGAGGAGGACTGCACCGTCACCTGTACTGGTGAGGAGAGCGGGGAGGAGCCGGAGTTTACCGCAGACAGCTATTGAGAGAAAGCGGAAGGAAAGATACCATATTGTCCGCCCCAGCGAGGGGCAGAGAGGAGGCAAGCCCGTGGAACTGAAGGAATTGGAATCCGCCCTGGAGGGGGTGCTTTTCGCCTCCGGAGAGCCGGTGGGGGTGGAGCGGCTGTGCCTGGGGCTGGAGGTGGACCGGCCCACCCTGGACGCGGTGGCCCAGCGGCTGATGGACAGATACAGCTATGAGCGGCGGGGCATCCGGCTGCTCCGCCTGGATACCAGCTATCAGCTGTGTTCCGCCCCGGAGTTTGCCGGCCACATTCGCAAAACGCTGGAGAGCCGAAAGCCTGCCCGCCTGTCCCAGCCCGCCCTGGAGGTGCTGGCCATCATCGCCTACTACCAGCCGGTGACCCGGGCCTATGTGGACCAGGTCCGGGGGGTGGACAGCGCCTACACCGTGAGCCTGCTGCTGGAACGGGAGCTGATCGAGGAGGCGGGCCGTCTGGCTGTGCCGGGCCGGCCCGTTCTGTTCCGCACCACCAGGAATTTTCTGCGCTCCTTTGCCCTGTCCAGCCTGGAGGAGCTGCCTGAGCTGCCCGACGCCTCCAAGGAGGGGGACCAGATGACCCTGGAGCTGGCGGCGGCGGTGGCCCGGCTGAAGGAGCAGGGGGACGGCCAGGCGTCGCCGGAGGAACCGGCGGGTGCGGAATGAAGGCCCTGGTCATTGTGCTGGCCGTTCTGTTCCTGGCGGGGCAGATCCGGGTGGGCGGTTTGGCGGAGTATGGAGCCGGGGGATTTTCCGCCTGGATTAGGCTGGGAAAGCTGCATGTGAAGGTATTTCCCCCGGGCGCAAAGGCCAAGCCCCGGAAAAAGAAGGAGCGGAAGACCGGCGGCTCCGGAGAGGGGCCGAAGAAGCCGGAGACGGCGCTGCCGGATCGGCCAGGGGGAGCGCTGGACTATGCCCGGACCCTTCTCCCCGTGGCGTTGGAGGCGGCGGAGCATATGTACAGCAAAATCCGGATGGATACCCTGGAGCTGGAGCTGACGGTGGGGGCGGCGGACCCGGCGGACGCCGCCATGAGATACGGACAGGCCAGCGGCGTCCTGGGCGCCTTTTGGTATCCTCTGACCCAGGCTTTTCATGTGAAGGATGGACATGCCCGGGTGCTGGTGGACTTTGACGGCGGGGAGACGGCGGTGTATGGACGCGCCTCCCTGTCCATTAAAATTGGCCAGATGATCTGGCTGGGACTTTATTTTGGATGCAGGGCCCTGCGGGGTATCCTGGCCGTCCGGGGACGGCAGAAACGGCAGAGAAAGGCGGCCTGATTTATGGAAAAGAACAATCCCCTGGGCGAGCTGATGCGCACCACGCTGGAGAGCGTCCGTGCCATGGCCGACGCCAACACCATCATCGGAACTCCCATCCAGGCGGAGGGGATCACGCTGATCCCCGTATCCCGGATGTCCTTCGGCGTGGCCGGAGGCGGCACGGAGTTTTCCACCAAAAAGCAGCCGGAGGGCGGCAGTCCCAACTTCGGCGGCGGCAGCGGCGCCAGCGCCAAGCTGGAGCCCGTGGCCTTCCTGGTGATCCGGGAGGGCGGCGTGAAGCTGCTCCCCGTGGCTCCGCCCCCCGCCACCACCGTGGACCGGGTGATTGAAACGGTGCCCGAGGTGGTGGACAAGGTCACCGGCTTCATTGAGAAGCAGCAGGAGAAAAAGGAGCAGAAAGCGGATTTTGCCGAGTAAAGGAAGCCGGGGATCACGGCTGAAAAATACAAAAATTTCCCCGCCATAAAACCGGGATATACGCCGGATACTAGTGTCACGATGTTAATTGAGAAGGTGACCGATGTTGAAGCGTATGTTAGGGGCGGCCCTGGCCGCAGTCCTGGTTCTGGCGCCCGTGCCCGCGGCCCGGGCGGTGGGCACCTCGGCGTCCGCGGCTGTTTTGATGGATGCGGGTAGCGGGCGGGTCCTCTATGAGGCCAACGCCGACGAGGAGCGGCTGATTGCCAGCATCACCAAGCTGATGACCGCCCTGGTGGCCCTGGAGTCGGGGCACAGTCTGGACGAGGTGGTGACCGTTCGCCCTGAGTGGGCCGGTGCGGAGGGGTCCTCCATCTACCTCCAGGCGGGGGAGAAGGTGACCCTTGAGACCCTGCTTTACGGGATGCTCCTGCGGTCGGGGAATGACGCCGCCCTGGCGGTGGCCGGCTTCTGCGGCGGGAGTGTGGAGGCCTTTGTGGACCGGATGAATGAGAAGGCGTCCGCCCTGGGGATGACCCACAGCCGCTTTGCCAATCCCAACGGCCTGAACCACCCGGACCACTACTCCAGCGCCCGGGATATGGCTCTGCTGGCCCGGGCCTGCCTGGAAAACGAGACCCTGGCCCGGATGGTGTCCACCCGGAGCATCACGCTGGGGACCAGGGTATTTACCAACCACAACAAGCTGCTGTGGCGGTACAGGGGCTGTGTGGGGATGAAAACCGGCTTTACGGAAAAGGCCGGGCGTACGCTGGTGTCTGCGGCGGAGCGGGATGGCATGACCCTCATCTGCGTCACCCTGAACGACCCCAACGACTGGGCGGACCACACCGCCCTGCTGGACTACGGCTTTGCCAACTACCGGGCCCAGACGCTGACAGAGGCGGGGGAGACGGTGTGCCGCCTGCCGGTATCGGAGAGTCTGATTCCCTTCTGCACCGCTGTGGCGGGGGAGAGCCGCGCCCTCTGCCTGGAGCCGGGTGAGCGGGTGGACCGGGAGCTGCGGCTGGACCAGACGGCCCTCACCGCCCCCATATCTGAGGGGACCCGGTTGGGGGAGGCGGTCTATTTCAGCGGCGGTACAGAGGTGGGGCGGGTGCCCCTGGTGGCGGGGGAGGAGATTCCCGTCCTCAGGCGTCCCGGACTGGGCTTTCTGGACCGGCTGCTGAACCGGCTGGAGTCCCTGTCCGGCCGGTCCGGAGGAGCAGGGCAAAGCCCTCCGGCGGTTGAGATGAAATAGACAGTCCGGACGGTTGGCGGCTGGCAGAGAGAAAAGAGAGGATACCGGAAATGGAAGAGCGGCTGCAAAAATTAATGTCCTCCTGCGGACTGGCCTCCCGGCGGACGGCGGAGGAGTGGATCACCGCCGGACGGGTTCAGGTGAACGGGCAAAAGGCCCACCTGGGGGACAGGGCCGATCTGGATCGGGACGAGATTCTGGTGGACGGCCGTCCCCTGCGCCCCGGCGGCAGCCGGACGTACCTTATGCTGAACAAGCCCAGAGGATTTGTCTCCACCTTGTCCGATGAGAAGGGGAGGAAAACCGTGGCCCAGCTGGTGTCCGGCTGTCCGGCCCGGGTGTGGCCGGTGGGCCGGCTGGACATGGACTCCGAGGGGCTGCTCCTCCTCACCGACGACGGGGCCATGACCCATTGCCTTCTCCACCCCAGCCACGAGGTGGAGAAGGAGTATCTGGTGTGGGTTACTGGAGATGTGAAAAAGGCGCTGCCCATATTATCCGCCCCCATGGAGCTGGACGGGGAGGAGCTGGCCCCTGCCAGGGTGCGCCGGGGGCGGACCAGCGGCGGAGTGTCCCAGCTGTCGGTGGTGATTCACCAGGGGAAGAACCGGCAGGTGCGCCGGATGTGCGCCCAGGCGGGTCTGACGGTGCTGCGCCTCAAGCGGGTCCGAGAGGGGCGGCTGTCCCTGGACCGGAATCTGTCCGCGGGGAGCTGGCGGGAGCTGACCGCCCAGGAGGTTCTTCTGCTGAAGGAGGACGGCGGCGGAGAGAAATAAGCGCTTTTTGCAAGGGAAAATGAAATTCCTGCAAAAAGCGCTTGCAATTTTTTGCAGAACAGGGTAAGATAAATCAGCATATCCGGCCACCTTGTTTGAGAAAATCAAATTGGGAGATGATGAAGAGATGAATCACGATATTTTAACCTTGATTCAAGACAATATGCATACCTTTTCCAAAGGACAGAAGCGAATCGCCAATTTTATACTGGAGTCCTATGATAAGGCGGCCTTTATGACGGCCAGCCGGCTGGGCAAAAAAGTAGGGGTGAGCGAGTCCACCGTGGTTCGGTTTGCCGCCGAGCTGGGGTATGACGGATACCCGGATATGCAAAAATCCTTGCAAAAGATGATCCGGAACCGGCTGACCTCCGTCCAGCGCATCGAGGTGACCAACGACCGCATCGGAGATCAGGACCTGGTATCCATGATCCTGCAGTCCGATATCGAAAAGATCCGGCTGACCCTGGAGGAGCTGGACCGGTCTGCCTTTGACCAGGTGGTGGACGCCATTGTCTCCGCACGGAAAATTTACATCATCGGCGTGCGGTCCTCCGCGGCCATCGCCGCGTTCCTCTCCTTTTACTTCAATTTGATTTTTGACAATGTGGTCAATGTGTCGGCCAACACCGCCAGCGAGGTCTTCGAGAGCCTGCTGCGGGTGGGGGAGGGGGACGTGGTTCTGGGCGTCAGCTTCCCCCGGTACTCCAGCCGCACGGTTCAGGCCATGAGCTTTGCCCGGGACCGGGGCGCGGCCACCGTGGCCATTACCGACAGCGAGGCCTCCCCGCTGGCCCCCATCTGCACCTACACGTTGAAGGCACGCAGCGATATGGCCTCCTTTGGGGATTCCCTGGTGGCCCCGCTGTCTCTGGTAAACGCCCTGCTGGTGGCGGTGAGCCGGAAGAAGAACGATGACCTGGCCGCAACCTTCCAGACGCTGGAGCACATCTGGGAGGAGTACGGCGTCTATGAGAAGGTGCAGGAGTGACGGGAAATTTCCATGATCTGATCGTGGTGGGGGGCGGTGCCGCCGGTATGATGGCGGCCATCACCGCTGCCCGGGCGGGGGCGGATGTATGCCTGATTGAACGCAACCAAAAGGTGGGGCGCAAGCTGTACATCACCGGCAAAGGCAGGTGCAACGTCACCAACCACTGCTCCCCGGAGGACGCGCTGGCCGCCACCCCGAGGAACAGCCGCTTTCTGTACAGCGCCATGAGCCGCACGTCCCCCGCCGATGTGGAGGCCTTCTTCCGGGACCTGGGGGTGGAGCTGAAGGTGGAGCGGGGGAACCGGGTGTTCCCCGCCTCGGACAAGTCCGCCGACATCATCGACGCCCTGTTTATGGAGCTGCGCCGCCTGGGGGTGCCCATCCTCCAAGGACGGGTCACGTCCCTCCGCCAGGCGGAGGGGCAGATCAGCGGTGTGACTATGGAGGCGGGGAACTCCTCCAAGGAGATAAATTGTAAAGCGGTTATCCTTGCCACAGGCGGGCTTTCTTACCCCGCCACCGGATCCACCGGAGACGGGCACCGGATGGCGGAGGCGCTGGGGCACACGGTGGTGGAGCCCATCCCATCCCTGGTGCCCCTGGAATCCCCGGATTCCTTCTGCGGCCGGATGCAGGGGCTGGCGCTGAAAAATGTGACCTTGACGGTGAAGAACCAAAAGGGTAAAATTCAATATCAGGATCAGGGGGAACTGCTGTTTACCCACTTCGGGCTTTCAGGTCCTCTGGTGCTGTCGGCCAGCGCCCACATGGGGCGCTTTGACAAGGACAGCTGCCTCTGTTCCATCGATTTAAAGCCCGCCCTGGACGAGCAGACTCTGGACGCCCGCCTGGTGCGGGAGCTGACGGCCAACGCAAACCGGGATATGGACAATGTGCTGGGGACCCTGGTTCCCCGGCTGATGATTCCCGTTTTGCTGGAGCGGGCGGAAATCCCCGCCAATCGGAAGGCCCACGACCTGACAAAGGGGGAGCGCCGCCGTCTGCTGGAGCTGTTCAAGCACTTCACCGTGGCCATCAGCGGACCGAGGCCCATCGCCGAGGCCATCGTCACCTCCGGCGGCGTCAAAGTGGGTGAGGTGGACCCCAAAACCATGCGGTCCAAAAAGGCGCCCAATCTGTTCTTTGCCGGGGAGCTGCTGGACGTGGACGCCTACACCGGGGGCTTCAACCTCCAGATCGCCTGGGCCACCGGCCGGGCGGCGGGGGAGAGCGGGGCGGAGTTTGTGCTGGGGCTTAAATAGAGAGGAGCAGGCCCGTGAAGCGAAAGGACAAAAATCGGATCATCCGTATTGTCGTGACCGGGGTGTTTCTGATCAAGCTGTACCTGGGTTTCAATCCAGCCGCTGAGCCGGGAATGGGGCCCGGTGGGGCCGCTCCTGAGCCTATGGCGGTCGTCTGTTCCGCCGGTCTCGCCGCGCTTATGGCGCTGGCGCTGCTGGAGGGACTGTTCTGGCTGTGGTCAAAGGCCGGGAAAAAGTAAAACTGACGGGAGCGATCAAAGCATGAACCATCACAGCGTCGCCATCGACGGCCCCGCCGGAGCTGGCAAGAGCACCCTGGCCAGACAGGCCGCCAGGGTGCTGGGATTTTTGTATGTGGATACGGGGGCCATTTACCGCACCGTGGCGCTGAAGGTGCTCCGGACGGGGGCGGACCCCGCCGATCCGGTCCAGGTGACCTCTGTGCTGAAGGGGCTGGATATCCGGATGGATTACGGCCCGGACGGGGAGCAGAGAATGTTTCTGGAGGGGGAGGACGTGTCCCGGGCCATCCGGGAGCACCGGGTGTCCGGCCTGGCCTCCCAGGTGTCCGCAGTGCCCCAGGTGCGCGCCTTCCTGCTGGACTTCCAGCGTAAACTGGCCCGGGAAAACCACGTGGTTATGGACGGCCGGGATATCGGCACCGTGGTGCTGCCCGACGCCGACGTAAAGATATTTCTTACCGCCGCCCCCGAGGCCCGGGCCCGCCGCCGCCTGCGGGAGTTGGAGCAGCGGGGCCAGCAGGCGGATTTTTCCACGATTTTGAAGGACATTCAGCAGCGGGACGACCAGGACATGAACCGGCCTGTGGCCCCCCTGCGCAGGGCGGCTGACGCCGCTCTGCTGGATACCACCCAAATGAATCTGGAGGAGAGCCTGGATGCCCTGCTCTCCCTGATAAAGGAGAAGATCAACCTGTGAGCACGGAAACTGCCGCTGTGGATCAGAGCCGGGAGGACCGGGTTCGGGACGCCTGGTTCCATTTTTTATACGCCGTGATCTGGCCCTTTTTTCATTTGATTCGTCCCCTGCGGGTGCTGGGACGGGAGAATATCCCGGACGGCCCGGCTGTGATCTGTCCCAACCACACCACCATCGGCGACCCATTTTATGTGGTCTACGCCTTTGGACGGAAGTATCCCATGCGGGCCATGGCCAAGATCCAGATTATGCGCGTGCCGTTCATCGGCTGGATTTTGGGCAAGGCCGGGGTGTTTGGCGTGGATCGTGGCCACGCGGATATGAAGGCGGTGAAAACCGCCCTGAAATTTTTGAAGGACGGCAACAAGCTGCTTATGTTCCCTGAGGGGACCCGGGTCCACGACGGGGAGGGTGTGGAGGCAAAAACCGGGGCGGCCATGTTTGCCACCCGGACTGGGTCGCCCCTGCTGCCGGTGTACATCCAGCCGAAAAAAAAGCTGTTTTCCCGGAACACCGTGGTGATCGGACAGCCCTATTATCCCCGGTTTGAGGGGCGCAAGCCCACGGCGGATGAGCTGGACGCCATCACAGATCGGCTGATGGAACGGGTCCGTTCCCTGGGGGAGGGAGAGGCATGGAGCTGATCCTTGCCCAGTCCGCCGGGTTCTGTTACGGTGTCCGCCGTGCGGTGGAGCTGGCGGAGCGGACCGCCGGAGAGGGGACGCCCTGCGTCATGCTGGGCTCCATCATCCACAATCAGAACGTGATCGGCCGCCTGGCCCAGCGGGGCCTGAAGGCGGTGGACAGTCCCGAGGAGGTGCCGGAGGGCTCCTCGGTCATCATCCGTTCCCACGGGGAGAGCCGGGCCGTCTGCGATGCGCTGGAGGCCCGGGGAGTCCGGATTCTGGATGCCACCTGCCCCAACGTCACCCGTATCCACCGCCTTGTGGCCGAAGCGGAGGCGGGGGGGCGGCAGCCCGTCATCATCGGCACTCCCGACCATCCGGAGGTGACCGCCATCGCCGGCTGGTGCCGGCGGCCGGTGGTCCTTTCGGGGGAGGAGGAGCTGGCGGAGTGGCTGTCCCAGGCGCCGGAGCGCCGGAGAATGCCCCTGACTTTCGTATCCCAGACCACTTCCACCAGGAAAATTTGGGATGGGTGCGTGAAAAAAGCAAAAAAAGAGTGTACAAACGCAGAATTTTTTGATACAATATGTGGAGCGACGTCCAAACGCCAGGAAGAGGCCTATCGACTGGCCAAGCAGTGCGGCATGATGGTGGTCATCGGTGACGGCAAAAGCTCCAATACCAGACGGCTTGCGGAGCTTTGCGGTGAGGTCTGTCCGGATGTCAGGCTCATTGAGCGGGCGGCGGATCTGGACCTGAGCAATATGCCCCGGGCGGATATGGTCGGCATCACGGCGGGCGCCTCCACGCCCGCGTGGATAATAAAGGAGGTCTATGACAAAATGAGCGATGAAATCATGGAGATCGAAAAATCCTTCGCGGAGCTGCTGGAGGAGTCGATCAAAACTTTAAATACTGGAGATAAGGTAACGGGCACCGTCGTGGAAATTACGCCCACGGAGATCCAGGTGGAGCTGGGCATTAAGTACCCCGGCTATATCCCCCTGTCCGAGCTGAGCGATGACCCCACCGTCAAGCCTGAGGACATTGTCAAGGTGGGCGACGAGATCGAGACCTATGTGATGCTGGTCAGCGACCGGGACTGCCTGGTCAAGCTGTCCAAAAAGCGTCTGGACATGGTAAAGGGCTGGGAAGAGATCGAGTCCGCCAAGGACGACGAGACGGTGATGGAAGGCTTTGTCACCGAGGACAACAAGGGCGGCGTGGTGGTCTCCGTCAAGGGCATCCGCGTCTTCGTTCCCGCCTCCCAGACCGGTCTGCCCCGTGAGACGCCTATGAGCGAGCTGCTCAAGCACAAGGTCCGTCTGGTTATCACCGAGGTGAACCGCGCCCGCCGCCGTGTGGTGGGATCCATCAGCCGGGTCACCCGCGCTGAGCGGGCCGCCGCCGCCGAGCAGGTTTGGGCTGAGATTGAGGACGGCAAGCACTATACCGGCACCGTGAAGTCCCTGACTTCTTACGGCGCGTTTGTGGACATCGGCGGTGTGGATGGCATGGTCCACATCTCTGAGCTGTCCTGGAGCCGCATCAAGCACCCCTCCGAGGTGGTGAAGGTGGGGGACACCGTGGACGTGTACGTCATCTCTGCCGACAAGGAGAAGAAGAAGATCTCTCTGGGCATGAAGGACCACAGCCAGGAGCCCTGGAACGTGTTCACCGACACCTATCAGGTGGGCGACGTGGCCAATGTGCGCATCGTCAAGCTGATGACCTTCGGCGCCTTTGCCGAGGTCGTTCCCGGCGTGGACGGGCTGATCCACATCTCCCAGATCGCCGACCACCGCATCGAGAAGCCCGGCGACGTGCTGGCCGAGGGCGACAAGGTGGACGTGAAGATCACCGATATCGATATGGAGAACAAGAAAATTTCCCTGTCCATCCGCGCCCTGCTGGAGGCTCCCGCCGATGAGGAGGAAGCCGGGGACGAGGTTCAGGAGTAATTGATCCCCTACCAAACAGACCGTCCGGTTGCCAATAGGCAGCCGGACGGTTTTTTTCACCCACAGAAAAGCGGATGGGATCAAAGGCGGGTCACAGTGGTAAAATAGTGGTTTTTTTTAAGGATTTCCGGGGAAATCCCCCGGTTTTGCTTGCATATAAGGGTTTGGATTGCTATAATTAAGGATAGAATTATTGGTAACCAGAGGAGTGTGGCAGACAGGAGGTGTCAAATGCCGTTCCAAATCGGGGATAAGGTGGTTCACCCCATGTATGGGGCAGGGGTCCTGGAGAGTGTAGTGGAGAAGAAGATTGACGGTGTGGCTCGGGAGTACTATATTATGACGCTGCCCAAGCGGTCCATGGTGGTGATGATCCCCACGGAGAGCAGCGAGGAGATTGGCGTCCGCCCCGTGATCGACGGTTCCCAGGCGGACCGGGTGCTGGCCGCCATCCCCACCATTCAGGTGGAGATGACCGCCAATTGGAACCACCGCTACCGGGAGAATATGGAACGGATGAAAAGCGGAGATCTCCTTGAGGTGGCCCGGGTGGTGAAGGGTTTGACCCTTCGGGAGTCCAAGCGTGGCCTGTCCACCGGGGAGCGGAAGATGCTCCACTCCGCACGGCAGATTTTGATTTCCGAGCTGGTGCTGTCAAAAAGCCTCAGCTATGAGGATATGGAGGCCGCCCTGGATACCGCGCTGGCATAGTGCGGGCTCCGGGCGCATACCATGGACTGATGGGGGAAGCGGGGCGGAAGGGCCGCCGGTTTCTTTAATCAGTACAGGGGTCAGAGGGCTTTGAGCCGTTCTGAACCCTTTCTGTGCCTGAGGATAAGCCCTTTCCTCAGGCGGAGAACGGGAGCCGTTGGGCTCCTTTTCTCTTGTCACGGCGAAAGCCGGGGCGGATTTGACCCGTAGGAGGACTGCACAATGGCTGGACTGCGCACCCTGTTTCAAAGGAAGAAAACGGTCCCTCTCTGCTCGGCGGTGGTGGTGGCCGCCGGTTCCGCCCGCCGGATGGAGGGGATCGACAAGATTTTGGCCCCCCTGGGGGAGCTTCCCGTTCTGGTCCACACCCTGTACGCCTTTCAGGACTGCCCTGCCGTGGAGGAGGTGGTGGTGGTCACCCGTGAGGACCTGCTGGTGGAGATCGGGCGGCTGTGCCGGGACTTCAATATGGACAAGGTTACCAAGGTGGTGGTGGGAGGCGCGGAGCGCATCCACTCGGTGCTGGCCGGGCTGAGAGAGGTGCGGCCGGAGGCGGACCTGATTGCCATCCACGACGGGGCCCGTCCCCTGGTCCCTCTGGACGTGGTGGAGGAGGCGGTGGCCCGGGCGGCGGTTACCGGGGCTGCGGCCCCCGCCCTGCCCGTCACCGATACCATCAAGCGGGGAGAAAAAGGGGTGGCGGTGGAGACGGTGGACCGGAGCAGCCTGTGGGCCGTCCAGACCCCCCAGGTTTTTGAGGCGGGGCTGATCCGGGCGGCGCTGGAGCGTGCGGCGGCCGACGGGGAGGTTCTCACCGACGACTGCGCCGCGGTGGAGCGGCTGGGCATGAAGGTGTCCCTTACCCGGGGCAGCAGGGAGAACATTAAAATTACCACCCCCTTTGACCTGCTGCTGGGGGAGGCCATTCTGGAGGCAAGAGGAAGAGGAGGCTGACCATGCGTATCGGACACGGGTATGACGTGCATAAGCTGGTGGAGGGCCGCAGGCTCATTTTAGGCGGTGTGGAAATCCCCTATGAGAAGGGGCTGCTGGGCCACTCTGACGCCGATGTTCTCACCCATGCGGTGATGGACGCCCTGTTGGGCGCCGCGGGTCTGGGGGACATCGGCCGGCACTTTCCCGACACCGACCCGGCCTATGCCGGGGCGGACAGCATGGCCCTGCTGGACCACGTGGTGGAGCTGCTGCAATCCAGAGGCTGGCGTGTGGGCAATGTGGACGCCACGGTTTTAGCCCAGCGGCCCAGGCTGGCCCCCTACATCGGGGATATGGGCCGCAAGCTGGCCGCCCGTATGGGGGTTGACCCGGAACAGGTGAACATCAAGGCCACCACGGAGGAGGGCCTGGGATTTACAGGAGCCGGGGCGGGCATCGCCGCCCACAGCGTGTGTCTCCTCGTTCCGGCGGCGGAGGGACGATAGGCGGTCGTGTAGGATAAACGGGAACGGGAGGCATGGACGGCCTCCCGTTCTTTTTTCACCCCTGGGGATAAAATTGGACGTCCTGGTGTCCCGAAACCAGACAGGGCGCATATCATGAGAGCAGAGAGAGCCTATTCTCTTTTGGCCGCCTCTCTCTGAAGAGGCCGGCTTACACTGCTGTCCCAGGAAAGGAAGCATGTCATGCTCTATTATCTCATCATATGCCGTTCCCTGACCTACGCACAGAGGACCGCAGCCGCTTTGGAGCGGGCGGGCATCACGGCCCGGATTCTCCGTTCCCCGAAGAGTATCTCGGGGGAGGGGTGCAGCCATGCTGTAAAGATTTCCCAGCGCAGCCTGCCGGACGCCCTCCGGGTGCTCCAGCGCGTGGATCTTACGCCCAAACGGATTTTTATCACCGCCGGAGACGGCAGCTACCAGGAGGTGGAGCTGTGATTTATCTGGACAGCGCGGCTACCACTTTGCAGAAGCCGCCCTCCGTGGCTCTGGCCTCTGCCAGGGCAATCAACCGCCTGGCCAGCCCCGGACGGGGCGGGCACAGGCCTGCAATGGCTGCCGCCGAGACGGCCTTCTCCTGCCGGGAGGAGGCCGCCGCACTGTTTCATGTGCCCTCTCCCGAGCAGGTGGTCTTTACCTTCAACGCCACTCACGGGCTGAATATCGCCATCAAAACCCTGGTCAAGCCGGGGAGCAGGGTGGTAATCTCCGGCTATGAGCACAATGCGGTCACCCGGCCCCTCCACGCCATTCCCGGAGTGGAGCTGAGGGTGGCAGCAGCCCCCCTCTTCCAGCGGAGGGCCATGGCCGAGGCCTTCCGCCGGGAGCTGGACCGGGGAGCGGACGTGGCCGTCTGCATCCATGTGTCCAATGTATTTGGTTTTGTCCTGCCCATTGAGGAGATTGCCGGAATGTGCCGGGAACGGGGTGTGCCGTTGATTGTAGACGCATCCCAGTCCGCGGGCTGCCTGCCTCTGGATGCCCAGAGCCTGGGAGCCGCCTTCATTGCCATGCCGGGACACAAGGGCCTCTACGGACCCCAGGGCACGGGGCTCCTCCTGTGCGGCCGCAGCCCGGAGCCCATCATCGAAGGCGGCACAGGAAGCGAGTCCATCCGTCAGACCATGCCCGACTTTCTTCCGGACCGGCTGGAGGCGGGCACCCACAACGTGGCCGGCATCGCCGGGCTGCTGGAGGGGCTGCGCTATCTGCGGCGGCGGGGCTTGGAGACCATTGCCGGCCATGAGCGCCGCCTGATGCGGGAGATGGGGGAGGGGCTGTCCGCCCTGCCCGGAGTCCAGGCCTTTCTGGCCCGGGACGAGGAGGCACAGACGGGCGTTCTGTCCTTCCGTGTGGAGGGCAGGGACTGCGAGGAGCTGGGAGAGGAGCTGGGGGACCGGGGCTTTGCCCTGCGCGCCGGGCTCCACTGCGCCCCTCTGGCCCACCAGACCGCCGGAACCCTGGAGACGGGCACCGTCCGGGCCAGCGTCTCCCCGTTCAATGAGGAGCGGGAAATTCATCAGTTTTTGTTTGCGGTGAGCGGGCTGGTTCACTGAGCCGGAACATCAGGACCTCCCGGAGAGGGCGCCGGAAAAAGGCGCCTTCCGGGAGGCGCCTTTTTGTCCTGGCATGGGAAAAGCGTACATGGAGGTCAGGGGATGTTTAGAAAAAATTCATCTTTTTTTCTTTTCCCGTCCCCGGTTTCATGTTGCCAATCCAGGCGGAATATCGTATAATGTAATCTAATGAGTAAATATCCCCGCCCGGCTCTGCGGGCGCGGGACGGCAAAAACCGCCGCCGGGCGGGAAAACAGCCCTTGCCGGCGAGGCGAAAGAAGGTGGTCCCATGGAAGCGGTCCAGATATTTATACAAACCTATCTCCCGGTGTTCCAGCTTCGGCTGGCAGATATTCTGGATATCGCCATCCTTTCCCTGGTGATTTACAAGATCCTGTGGATGCTTCGGAAAACCAGCTCCGGACGGGTCATGCGGGGAATTATGATTCTGATTCTGGCCATGGGGCTGTCCTCCGCCATCAATTTGACCGCCACCAGCTTTCTGCTGAACAAAGTGGTGGAATGGGGAATCCTGGTGCTGGTGATCCTGTTCCAGCCGGAGATCCGGCGGTTTTTGGAGCGGGTGGGCAGTAGCCGCTTCGGCCTTGTCTTTGCCTCCGCCAAGGCGTCCCCCATGGACCTGGAGATGGCAATTACCCAGACAGTGGAGGCCTACGCCGATTTGTCCCGGGACAAGGTGGGGGCCCTGATGGTCTTTGAGCGGCAGAACCTGCTGGACGACGTGATTAAGACCGGGACGGCGCTGGACTGCGCCGTGTCCAGTGAGCTGCTGAAGAATATTTTCTGGAACAAAGCGCCCCTCCACGACGGAGCCGTCATCGTCCGGGATGGCCGTATTGTGGGGGCTGGCTGTATGCTGCCCCTGTCGGGCAATGTAAACCTGAGCCGGGATTTGGGGATGCGCCACCGGGCGGGCATCGGCATGAGCGAGCACTCCGACGCGGTGGTGGTCATCGTCTCTGAGGAAACGGGGTCCATCTCCGCCGCCGTGGGTGGAATGCTCAAGCGCCACCTGGCCCCCGAGACGCTGGAGCGGCTGCTGCGCAACGAGCTGCTGGCCGACAGCCAGGAGGAGCGGAAGGCCGCCCAGATTCCCCTGCTGAACTTTGTGCTGGGCCGGAATAGGAAAGAGGGTGACCAGCTGTGATAGAGCGTCTGCGCGAGAGCAAATGGATCTATATTCTGCTGTCCATTTTACTGGCCGTGATGTTTTGGTTCTACGTCCGGGTGGACCAGGATCCGCCCCAGACAAGCTGGTTCTACAATGTTCCGGTGGAGGTGGTGGGCAGCTCCGTCCTCACCCGCCAGGGGCTGACGGTATCCTCCATATCCCAGCGGACGGTGAATCTTCAGATCAAAGCCTCTGCCAGTGTGCTGGACACCCTGACCCGCAACCGAAAAGACTTTACAGTATCTTTGGATGTGTCAAAATGCACAGAGGGGGAAAATAAGCTTGCCTACTCCCCCAACTGGCCGGTGAACGTCAACGAGGAAAATGTGACCACGGTGGACCGCAAGCCGGAGAGCATTTCCGTCACTGTGGAAAAGCTGTACACCAACTCCTTCCAGGTGGAGTTCCAGCTGAAGGGGAAGGTGGCCGACGGCTACCAGGCCGGCACTCCCGCCATCAGTCCGGAGACCGTGATTGTCAGCGGGCCGGTGGAGCAGGTGAGCCAGGTATCCAAGGTGGTGGCCATCCTGGAAGAGGAGGAGCTGAACGAGCGCTTTGCAGGCGATCTGCCTCTGGTTCTGCTGAACAGCGGGGGGGAGGAACTCACCGGGTTGGATGTGTCTCTGGACGCTGACTACGCCTATGTGGTGCTGCCCGTGGTTGTTGTAAAGGAAGTTCCCCTTACGGTTAATTTCCTGTCCGGCGGCGGCGCCACCGAGGAGGATGTGGAGTGGTCCATGGATATGGACAGTATCACCGTTTCCGGCGCAGAGGCGGACATGGACAAGCTGACTGAGATTTCGGTGGGCAGCGTGGACCTGTCCAAGGTGGTGGGCACCAACAGCTTCACCTTCCCCGTGGAGCTGGACCCCAGCCTGGAAAACGTCACAGGCATTACAACGGTGACGGTGACGGTGACCATCAACGGCCTGTCCACCCGCACCTTCGATGTGGACAACATCCAGCTTGCCAACATCCCTGACAGCTACCACGCCACCGCCGAAACCCAGGTGCGGACGGTGGTGGTTCGCGGCCGGGAGGAGGATCTGGCAAATATTGATGTGAGCCAGCTGCGCATTGTGGCGGACATGTCCAACATTACCTCCATCGGCACCTACTCCGTCCCGGTGAAGGTATACCTGGATGCCAGCAGCTCAGTGGGCGTGATCGGGGAATACTCTATTGTGGTCAACGTGAGAAAATAATCCCTGTCCCAACCGGCGAATCAAGGGAAAGGCCGGTTCTTTTGGAGGAAACAACAGCTATGGTACAAAACGCAATTGTAAAAAAGCAAGTGGGAGAAAATGTGGTGGAGGTATCTCTTCTGCGTCAGATGGAGTGCGGACTGCACTGCGACGGGGCCTGTGAAGGCTGCGGGCAGAAGCCCAAGGAAGAGATCCTGGCCCTGGCCAGCAACCATGTGGGAGCGGTTCCGGGAAATTTGGTGGAGGTGGAGCCCGCCGACGGGCACAACATCGGGGTATCCGTGGTGGTGTTCCTGCTGCCCTGCATCGGGCTGGGGGCGGGCTACATCCTGGGGGAGAGCCTGTTCCATCTGGGAGAGATTTCCGCGCTGGGTACCGCCCTGGCAGGGCTGGTGGTGGGCTTTATCCCCGCCTTCCTGCTCAACCGGTCCATCACCCGAAAGAAAGCGCCGGAGTTCAGGATCCTCAAGCTCCTGGCCTGAGGAGGTCCCGTGTTTGGATATGTGCGCCCCCTGCGTCAGGAGCTGAAATGCAGGGACTTTGACCTGTACCGGGCCACCTACTGCGGCCTGTGCCGCTGCCTGCGCCGCCGGTATGGGCCCCTGGCCCCCATGTTTCTCAATTTTGATTTTATCTTTTTGACCCTTCTGCTCTGGGATCCGGAGGACGAATTTGTCCCCTGCCGGGGGCGGTGCCACGCCAATCCCCTGGTAAAAAAGCCCATGTGTCCCGACAGTCCCGCTCTGGAGCTGGCTGCGGACGAGAGCGTGATTCTCACCTGGTGGAAGCTGCGGGATTCCGCCCGGGATGACGGCGTGGTGGGCGGCCTGCCCGCCCGGGTGCTGGCGGCGGGGCTCTATCCCGCCTACCGGAAGGCTGCGGAGCGGCGTCCGGACTTTGACGGGGTGGTTCGGGCCTGTCTGGAGGAATTATCCCATCTGGAGGAGGCGTGCTGCCCCTCTCTGGACCGGGCGGCGGACGCTTTTGCCCGCCTGCTCCGGGGGGCCGCGCCTTCCGGGGACGGCCGGTCCCGGGTGCTGTCCCAGCTGCTGTACCATCTGGGCCGCTGGATTTATCTGGCCGACGCCCGGGACGATTTGGAGGAGGACCGGAGGGCGGGGCGGTACAACCCGGTGTCCGCCCGGTATGGCACCCAGGGGGACGACGAGGCGCTGAAAGCCACCATGGACCAATCCCTGGACCTGATGGGGGCGGCACTGCAGCTGGGAGAATTCGGCTGCCGGACCCCTGTTTTGGAAAATATCATCTATTTGGGCCTGCCCCTGGTGCAGCGGGCCGTCTTTGACGGCAGCTGGGCCCAGATCAAAAAACAAAAGATATGGAGTAACCGCCAATGAGAGATCCGTACAGCGTCCTGGGCGTAAGCCAGAACGCCAGCGACGACGAAGTGAAAAAGGCATATCGGGAGCTGGCCCGGAAGTATCACCCCGACAACTATCAGAACAATCCTCTGGCCGATTTGGCGGAGGAGAAGATGAAAGAGATCAACGAGGCCTATGAGGCCATCACCAAGCAGCGCTCCGGCGGCGGCTATCAGCAGCAGAGTTCCGGCGGCTACGGCGGCTATACCCAGCAGCGGAGCTATTCCGCCGGCAGCCCCACCTATGCCAGGGTGCGCACCTTAATCAACGGCGGGGATCTGGCCGGGGCGGAGCGGCTGCTCTACGAGGTGCCCCAGAAGGACGGGGAGTGGTACTTCCTCAGCGGCAGCATCGCCTACCGAAAGGGCTGGCTGGACGAGGCCATGCAGAATTATACCAGAGCCGTTCAGATGGACCCCAACAACATGGAGTACCGACAGGCACTGGCGGTGATGCAGCAGCGGGGGGGCGGATACCGTCCCTACGGCTACAACAACACGGTGGACGGCATGGACTGCTGCACCACCATGCTGTGTTTGAACTGCCTGTGTGGGGGAGGCCACTGTTAAATGGGAATGGGATCTCCCGGCTCAGGCGGCAGCGGACGGACCGCCCTGGGCGGGATTCTGGCCGCCGGCAGCCTGGCGCTGCTGTGGCTGGCCTCGGTTACCCCCTCCGGACGCATGGGCATCACCGCCCTGGCCGGACTGTTCCCCGTGGTAAGCGTGCTGGCCGCCGGCCGGGGCGCCGGATACCTGTGCTGGGGGGCGGCCGGCCTGCTTGGCATGATTCTGGTGCCGGACAAAGGGGTGTCTGCGCTGTACCTTCTCTTCTTCGGGCTGTACCCCGTGGTGAAGGGACGTATTGAGTCCATCCGCCGGCCTGCTCCGGAGTGGGGGTTGAAGCTGATTTTTTTTAACGCCGCCCTTACCTTGTTCTGGTTTCTGCTCCGGGGGCTGTTTCTGCCCAATCCGCCCCAGTGGCTGGGGGACAGCGTTCCGGTGCTCTATGGAGCGGGCAATGCGGTCTTTGTCTGTTATGACATCGGCCTGTCCAAGCTGATTGCCCTGCTCCGGCGCCGGCTGAGTCTGGACAGGCGGCGGTAAATCTCAGATCTGCAACATAAGGAGAGTGACCGATTTGGTCAAGAGTATGACCGGCTACGGCCGGGCGGAGGAGCATGTAAACGGCTGCTCCATCACCGTGGAGCTGCGCTCCGTCAACAACCGCTATCTGGACTGCAATGTCCGGATTCCCAGGCTGTACCTTTTTGCGGAGGACGCCATCAAAGCCCGGGTGCAGAACACCATTTCCCGGGGAAAGGTGGACGTGTTCGTCACCCTGGACAACAGCGGGTCCGACAAGGTCCAGGTATCGGTGAACCGGCCGGCGGCGGCCCAGTACGCCGCCGCGCTGAAGGAGCTGACCGATTTCTGCGGCCCCACCGCCTATTGTCTGACGCCCGAGGCCCTGGCCCGGTTCCCTGAGGTCCTGGTGGCCGAAAAGGCGGAGGAGGACGTGGAGCAGATGGCCAGGGACATCTGTGCCGTGTTGGACAGGGCACTGGCCGACTTCGACCAGATGCGCACCAACGAGGGCGCCCGCCTGCAGGAGGATATCCTGTCCCGGGCCGCAGCCATTGAGCACAAGGTGGCTCTGGTGGAGGAGCGCTCCCCCCAGACTGTGGCCGAGTACCGGGCCAAGCTGGAGGCCCGGATGAACGAGGTGCTGTCCAACACCCAGCTGGACCCCGCCCGTATTCTCACCGAGGCGGCCATCTTTGCCGACAAGGTCGCCGTGGATGAGGAGACCGTCCGCCTGCGCAGCCACATCGGCCAGCTGCGGGAGATGCTCTCCAAGGGGGGAGCCATCGGACGGAAGCTGGATTTTCTCATCCAGGAGTTTAACCGGGAGGCCAACACCATCGGATCCAAATGCAGCGACATTGAAATTTCCCGCCACGTGGTGGACGTGAAGGCCGAAATTGAGAAGATTCGGGAGCAGGTTCAGAATATCGAATAAGGGGGGACACCTGTGCGGCTTATTAACATTGGATTTGGCAATATGGTGTCCGCCGGTCGGCTCATTGCCATTGTCAGCCCTGACTCCGCCCCCATCAAGCGGATGGTGCAGGAGGCCCGGGACCGGGGCGTTTTAATTGACGCCACCTATGGACGGCGCACCAGGGCCGTCCTGATTATGGACAACGACCATCTGGTCCTGTCCGCCCTCCAGCCGGAGACGGTGTCCAACCGTCTGGCCGGAGAGAAGGACGGCGGGGAAGAGGAGGAAGCGGAATGGCAATGAAGAAAAAGGAGAGGGGCCAGCTGATTGTCCTCTCCGGCCCCTCCGGAGTGGGCAAGAGCACCGTCATCGCGGAGCTGATGGGACAGCGGGAGAACATCTATTTTTCCGTGTCCTTCACCACCCGGCAGCCCCGGGTGGGGGAGCAGGACGGCGTGAACTACAATTTTGTGGACCGGCAGGAGTTTGAACGGATGATTGCCGACGGCGAGCTTTTGGAATACGCCGAATATGTCAACAATTATTACGGCACCTCGCTTAAGGCCATCCGGGACCGTCTGGATGCCGGGGTGGATGTGCTGCTGGATATCGAGGTCCAGGGGGCGGCCAAGGTAAAGACCCGCTGCCCAGAGGCCCTGTTTATCTTTATCATCCCCCCCTCCTTTGAGGAGCTGGACCGCCGTCTCCACCGGCGGAACACCGACAGCGAGGAGGTCATTGCAGGGCGGCTGGAGAAGGCGAGGGTGGAATTTAAGGAGATCCCAAATTACGACTACCTGGTTATCAACGACAAGGTATCCAACGCCGTCCTGGAAATTGAGGCCATCCTCACCGCGGCGGAGTGCCGGGTGGAAAACCGCAGTCAGATGCTGTCCCAGTTTGCCTGAGCGCCGGGCGGCGGAAATTGGATTTGAAAAAGAAGGAGTTTTTGCTATGATGCTCTATCCTGCAATGAAGGATTTACTGAAAAAGGTGCCCAGCCGTTATCAGCTGGTCAACGTGGTGGCCCACCGGGCCCGGCAGATCGCCAGCGAGGCGGAGATGGCCGGTGAGCCGCTGGATGACAAGCCTGTCAGCATCGCCATCCGTGAGGTGGCCGAGGGCAGGCTGGACGAAGAAGATCAGATTTGAGGGAGCCGGGGATTCGGTGCCCCGCCGGACTGCCGGCGGGTGCCGGGCCGGCGGCTCCCTGACCGAAAAGCAAGCGAAGGGGCCGCCCTGCGCTTGCTTTCTGTTCCGCGGGACATATCTGGAACCGAGGGGGTGTAGGGTGAAGTGGGGCGGAAGATTGCCAAAGTCGCGGTGGCGAAGGCCATTTACGCCATCGACAAGCCCTATGACTACCTGATCCCCACACAGCTGGAGGATACCCTTCTGCCCGGAATGCGGGTGCTCGTCCCCTTTGGGGCGGGAAACCGGGGGTCCGATGGGATTGTCCTGTCCATCCGGGAGGAGCCCTCCGGGGGACAGGCCCTCAAGGGGATAGAGGCCCAGCTGGACGAGAGGCCGGTGGCGGATGCCAAGGCCATTCAGCTGGCCCTGTGGATGCGGGAGCGGTATTTCTGCACCCTGTACGACTGCATCAAGGCCATGCTCCCTGCCGGGCTGTATTTCTCCCTGCGGGACCGGGTGTGCCTGAAGAACCCGGGGGACCGGGAGGGGGCCTATCAGTCCGCCAAGGGCAGCCGCGGGGCGGAGGAGCTGCTGAACCTGCTGTACACTTGGGGGGGCAGGGGGGATATGGAGCAGATCCGCCAGGCCTTCGGCACCCGGGATCCCAATCCCGCCATCCGCTGGCTGGTGGACCGGGGGACGGCGGAGGTGGAGACCAGCACCCAGCGGGGCATTGGAGACAAGACAGAGCAGCTGGCGGTGCTGGCCGTCCCGGCGGAGGATGCCATGGCCATGGTCACCCCGCGGCGGAAGTCGGCCCCCCTGCGCTACTCAGTGACCGAGCTGCTGTGCACCCTGGGGGCGGCTTCGGCCAAGGAGCTGTGCTATTTCACCGGGGCCTCCATGGCCACTTTGAAATCCCTGGCAAAAAGCGGCATTCTTACCCTGGAGAAGCGGGAGGTTTTCCGCCGCGCCCCGCCAGAGGCGGCGGAGCCCGCGCCGCCTCCCGTGCTCAACGGGGAGCAGCAGGCCGCCTTTGAGGGGCTGGACCAGCTGGCCCGGGAGGGAAAACCCGCCGCCGCCCTGCTCTATGGTGTGACGGGCAGCGGTAAGACCCAGGTGTATATCCGTTTGATACAGCAGGTGCTGAGCCGGGGGAGGAGGGCCTTGGTGCTGGTGCCGGAAATCGTTCTGACACCGCAGCTGTTAAGGGTTTTTACCTCCCACTTTGGCGAGAAGATCGCCCTCCTCCACAGCTCCCTGGGGGCGGGGGAGCGGTACGACGAATGGAAGCGGGCCAGGAGCGGGGCGGCCTGGGTGGTCATCGGTACCCGGTCCGCCGTCTTCGCCCCTTTGGACAATCTGGGCCTGGTCATTTTAGACGAGGAGCAGGAGAGCAGCTACAAGTCGGAAAACGTCCCACGGTATCACGCCCGGGATGTGGCCAAGTACCGTTGTGTACAGAATAACGCCCTGCTGGTGCTGGGGTCGGCCACCCCATCGGTGGAGACCATGTACCAGACGGAGAGCGGGGTGTGCCGGCTGTTCCGCCTGGAACGGCGATACAATCAGAAGCCTCTGCCCCAGGTGTTGATTGTGGACATGAAGGAGGAGCTCCGCCGGGGGAGCGCGGGTGCCGTCAGCGGAGTTCTGCGGCGGAAGCTGGAGGCCAACCTGAATCGGGGGGAGCAGGCCATTCTGTTCCTCAACCGCCGGGGGGCCAGCCGCATGGTGTCCTGCGGGGAGTGCGGGGCGGTGCCCGAGTGCCCCCGGTGCTCGGTGAAGCTGACCTACCACTCGGCCAACGGCCGCCTTATGTGCCACCACTGCGGCCACTCCCAGCCCCTGCCCGGCGCCTGCCCCGCCTGCGGGGGACGGCTGAACTTCATCGGTTTGGGCACCCAGCGGGTGCAGGAGGAGCTGGAGGCGCTCTTTCCCGGGGTGGAGGTGCTGCGGATGGACACGGACACCGTATCCGCCGCCCACCCCCATGAGGCCCTGCTGGAGCGGTTTCGAAGGGAGCGGATTCCCATTCTGGTGGGGACCCAGATGGTGGCCAAGGGGCTGGACTTTGAAAATGTCACCCTTGTGGGCGCCATCGCCCCTGATCTGTCCCTGTATGTGGATGATTTTCGGGCGGGTGAGCGGACCTTTTCCCTCCTCACCCAGGTGGTGGGCCGGGCGGGCCGGGGGGACAAGCAGGGCCGGGCGGTCATTCAGACCTATACCCCGGACAACGATGTGATCCGCTTCGCCGCCCGCCAGGATTACGACCGGTTTTACCAGGTGGAGCGTGAGCTGCGCCGGCTCCGGGGCTATCCGCCCTTTGCCGACCTGGTGGTCATTACCGCCTCGGGGCTGGATGAGGGGGCGGTACTCCGGTGCTGTGTCCGCCTGCGCCAGGCGCTGGAGGCGGAGCTGGGCCGGACGGGGGACTGGAGCATTCTGGGCCCCGCCCCGGCGGCGGTGGCCAGGGTGAACAACCGGTACCGCTACCGCCTGACTCTGACGGGGACCTGCGGCAGGCAGTCCAGGGCACTGGTGGCCCACCTCCTTCGGGCGGCCCACCAGGACCGGGACAACCGGGGGGTGTCGGTGTACGCCGATGTGGACCCCTACAGCAGTTGAACCCCGGAAGCAGAGCCTCCAATTTTGAAGCGTGGATACTCAATGATTTGACAAAGGAGAAGTATTATGGCCATTCGAACCATTGTGACCAGAGAGGACCCGGTGCTGGCCAAGAAGTGCCACCCGGTAACCAAATTTGATAATAAGCTGGCCGATCTGCTGGATGATCTGAAGGAGACCCTGGCCCAGGCCAAGGGTCTGGGTCTGGCCGCCCCACAGGTGGGCATCCTCCGCCGGGCCGTCGTTGTAGTGGACGACAGCGGCGAGATGGTGGAGCTGGTAAACCCGGAGATTGTGGATCAGAGCGGCGAGCAGGACGGCCTGGAGGGCTGCCTGTCAGTTCCCGGCCTGTGGGGCTATGTGAAGCGGCCCGACTGGGTGAAGGTAAAGGCCCAGGACCGGGCTGGGAACTGGTTTGAGGTGGAGGGCCGGGAGATGACGGCCCGGTGCTTCTGCCATGAGCTGGGCCATCTGGACGGCCATTTGTACACCGAACTGTGTGACAAGCTGTACACCAACGAGGACCTGGACAAAATGATGGAGGAGCAGGGGGACGAGGGATGAGAATCGTCTTTATGGGCACCCCAGACTTTGCCGTCCCCTCTCTGGAAGCCCTGATTGGGGCCGGACACCAGGTGTGCGGCGTGTTCAGCCAGCCGGACAAGCCGGTGGGCCGCCATCAGAACAAGACCCGGCCCACTCCGGTGAAGGCCTGTGCTATGGATCGGGGCATCCCCGTGTTTCAGCCCGCTTCCCTGGGGGACGGAACCGCCCTGGCCCAGCTGAAGGCATTGGAACCGGAGCTGATTGTGGTGGCCGCCTACGGCCGGATTCTGCCCGGCGAAATTTTGAGCCTGCCTCCCCAGGGCTGTATCAACGTCCACTCCTCCCTGCTGCCCAAGTACCGGGGCTCCGCCCCCATCCACTGGGCGGTGGTCAACGGGGAGGAGGAGACGGGGGTCACCATCATGGATATGGCCCCCGAGCTGGATGCCGGTGACATCATCGCTCAGATTTCCACCCCCATCGGACCCGACGAGGGGGTGGAGGAGGTCCACGACCGGCTGGCCGCCCTGGGCGGGGCGCTTCTGGTCAGAACGGTGGCCCAGATCGCCGACGGCTCCGCCGTCCGCACCCCCCAGGACCCGGAAAAGGTGACCTACGCCCCCATGCTGTCCCGGGCTCTGAGCCCCATCGACTGGACCATGACCGCCCGGGCCATCCACAACAAGGTGCGGGGACTGGCCCCATGGCCCACCGCGTCCACGGATATTTTCTCCGGCAACACTGTAAAGGTATTTTCCACCACAGTGCTTGAAAAGACAAGCAATGGGGAGCCAGGCGTTGTGCTGGCCGCCGGGAAGGAGGGCATTGACGTCTCCTGCGGCGGCGGCGGTGTGCTCCGTATTCTGGAGCTTCAGGCCCCCGGGTCCCGGCGGATGGCCGCCGGCGACTACCTCCGGGGCCACCCGCTCTCTTGAACAAAGCGGGGCGGGGAAGGTTTCGGGAAACCTTATTTCGTCCCTTGAACGTGATCTGAGTTTCTGGGGCTGAAGCAAACGGGATGAGGGCCGATGAGCCTGCATCCGGTTTATGAACAGGATGGAGAGGCCGGCGGGAGGCATTTTTGTCTGCCTGAACCCTGATTTTTGGTTTGGGGCATGTGGAAGGGGAAGATTTGCATGCTGCGGACGCAAATCTTCCTTTTGCCTAAATTCCTTTGAATCGTTCCTGAAAAACAAATGATCCAGGGCAAACATAGATTTGAGGAGGCGAGAATATGGACGCACGTGACGTGGCGATGCTGACGCTCAATGCCTGCCAGCGGCAGGAGGGGGGCTGGTCGGACGGTGTGCTGAAGAAGCAGCTGTCGGCGGCCGGTCTGGACAGCCGGGATGCGGCTCTGGCCACCCAGCTGTGCTTCGGCGTGCTGCAGAATCAGATTCTGCTGGATTTCTATCTGTCCAAATTCTCCAACATCCCGCTCAAGCGGATGGAGGGGAAGGTGGTCCAGATTCTCCGTCTGGGGGCTTACCAGATGCTGTTTCTGGACAAGATCCCCCCCAGTGCCGCCGTCAACCGGGCGGTGGAGCAGACCCGCGCCCACTGCAAAAACCCCAGGGCGGCGGGGATGGTCAACGGCATTCTCCGCAGCCTGTCCCGCAGCAGCGGCGCCCTGCCCACCATCCCTCAAAGGGACCCGGTCTCCTACCTGTCCACCCTGTATTCCCACCCGGAGTGGCTTGTAAAGGAATTTCTCCTGACACTTGGAACGGAGGAGACCGCCCGCCTTCTGGCCGCGGACAACAGCCAGCCTGCCATGGCGGTGATGGTGAACACCGCCAAAACCACCCAGGAAGAGCTGACTGGCCTGCTGGATGGGGCGGGGGTATCTGTCCAGCCCCATCCCTGGCTGGAGGACTGTCTGCTGCTGTCCAAAACCGGGGACCTGGAACGGCTGGAGGCCTTTCAGAGGGGGCTGTTTCATGTCCAGGACCCGGCCTCCCGCATGGCGGTTCTGGCGGCGGATCCCACACCCGGGACCAGGGTGCTGGACTGCTGTGCCGCCCCCGGAGGAAAATCCTTCGCCGCCGCCATCCGGATGGAGAACCGGGGCGAGGTGATCTCCTGTGACCTTCACCCCCACAAGAAGCGGCTGATTCAGGCCGGGGCGGACCGACTGGGTCTGGATATAATTAGTCCCATGACCGCCGATGGGCGGGAATTTCGACCGGAATGGGGGGAGGCCTTTGACCGGGTTCTGGTGGACGCCCCCTGCTCCGGCTTGGGCGTGATCCGAAAAAAACCGGACATCCGGTATAAGGACCCCGCCCCCTTGGCCGGGCTGCCCGCCGTACAGTCCGCCATTCTGGACAACGGGGCCAGGTATGTCCGCCCCGGCGGCGTCCTGCTCTATTCCACCTGCACCCTCCTGCGCCGGGAGAACGAGGAGGTGGTCCAGGGCTTTTTGTCCGCCCACCCGGATTTCAGGACCGAGGCCTTTACGCTGCCTGGCCCTGCGGGAACTGTGCGGGCCGGCATGGTCACCCTGTGGCCCCACCGCCACGGGACGGACGGATTTTTCATCTGCAGGCTGAGAAAGGAAGGGTGAGCCCTGTTGGTTGACATAAAATCAATGACGCCGGAGGAGCTGGCCGCCTGGCTGAAGGAGCAGGGGGAGCCCGCCTTCCGGGCCGGGCAGATCTTCCGCTGGCTGTACCGGGGCGTCACCTCCTTTGAGGAGATGAGCGACCTGTCCAAGGACCTGCGCCGAAAGCTGGCCGAGACCTGCGTCCTCACTGTCCCCACCGTGGCCCGGAAGCAGATATCCAAGGTGGACGGCACCATAAAATACCTGTGGGAGATGGAGGACGGCAACTGCATCGAGACGGTTTTGATGCGGTATAAACATGGGAATACTGTATGTATCTCCTGCCAGGTGGGCTGCCGCATGGGATGCGCCTTCTGCGCCTCCACCCTGGCGGGCAAGATCCGGGATTTGACGCCGGCGGAAATGATTAACCAGGTCCTTTTTACCCAGCTGGACAGCGGAGAGCCCATCTCCAACATCGTCCTGATGGGCATCGGGGAACCCCTGGACAATTTCGACACGGTGATGAAGTTTCTCACCCTGGTCAACCGCCCAGACGGGATGAATATTGGGATGCGCCACATCTCCCTGTCAACCTGCGGCTTGGTGGATCAAATTGACAAACTGGCCCAATATGGGTTACAATTGACGCTGTCCGTCTCCCTCCACGCTCCGGACGATGAGACGCGGTCCAAAATTATGCCGGTGAACCGCTCGGTGGGTGTGGACCGGCTGATGGACGCCTGCCGCCGGTATTTTCAGACCACCGGGCGGCGGATTTCCTATGAATACGCCATGATTGACGGGGTCAACGACTCCGACCGCCAGGCCGATCTGCTGGCCCGGCTGTTGAAGGGGACCCCCGGCCATGTGAATCTGATCCCCCTCAACGATGTGGAGGAGAGCCCTCTGAAGCCCAGCCGCCGGGTGGCCGCCTTCCAAAAGCGGCTGGAGAGCCACGGGGTCACCGTTACGGTCCGGCGGAAGCTGGGGGGGGACATCGACGCCTCTTGCGGCCAGCTGCGGCGAAAGGCCATGAAGGAGCAGGGACGCTGAGAAATTGATCTTCTGCGGGGAGGCCGAATGAGCGCAGCTCTCTGCGGGCAGAATGACCTTCATTTGCAGAAGGATATGGACTTGGAATTTACCAGCGCCGGTATTCCGGCAGAAAAGAGGAAGATGTTCCATGGAACTATGGGGGATCACCCACCGCGGCGCGGTCCGGCAGCAGAATCAGGATGCCTATGACGTCCGGCGCCTGGAGGACGGCCGCGTCATCGCGGTGGTCTGTGACGGCATGGGGGGCGCCCGGGCTGGAAATGTGGCCAGCACCATGGCCGCGGAGCTGTTTATGAAGCGGTTTTTGGAGCCTGAGCCTGGCGAGACCGACCAGGAGCGGCTGCAGGTTGCCGCCGCCCTGGCCAACCGGGAAATTTTTCAGCGGGCGGTGGACGACCCGGACTGCGCCGGTATGGGCACCACCCTGGTGGCCGCTCTGGCGGGGGAGCAGGGGGCGGTCATCCTCAACGAGGGGGACAGCCGGGCATACCACATCAACCGGGAGGGGATTGCCCTGGTTACCCGGGACCACTCCCTGGTGGAGGATATGGTGGCCCGGGGCGAGCTGACCCGGGAGGAGGCCCGGACCCACCCCCACAAGAATCTGATCACACGGGCTCTGGGTGCGGAGCCTGCGCTGCTGGCCGACTGCTTTCACCAGGCCATGGCCCCCGGAGATTATCTGCTGCTGTGCAGCGACGGGCTGAGCAACATCGTCACCGACCAGGAGATGCTCTATGAGGTCATCCACGGCGGCGAGGGGGAGACCTGCTGCCAGCGGCTGCTGGATATCGCCCTGCACCGGGGCGCCCCGGACAACGTGACAGTGGTGCTTCTGCGCCGATGAGGCCCCAACATGACGCTGAGATTGTAAGGAGGCGATTTACCGTGGATCAATACATAGGTAAATTACTCGATAACCGATACGAGATCCTGGAGATCATCGGGACGGGCGGTATGGCCCGGGTCTACAAGGCCCGGTGCCACCGGCTGAACCGGCTGGTGGCCATTAAGATTCTGCGGGAGGACCTGGCCCAGGACGCCGAGTTCCGCCGCCGCTTCCACGACGAGTCCCAGGCCGTCGCCATGCTCTCCCATCCCAATATTGTGGCCGTGTACGATGTAAGCCGCTCCTCGGAGCTGGAGTATATCGTCATGGAGCTTATTGACGGCATCACTTTGAAGCAGTACATGCAGAAGAAGGGAAACAAGCTCAACTGGCGGGAAGCCCTTCATTTTATCACCCAGATTGTCAAGGCCCTGGGCCATGCCCACAGCAGGGGCATCATCCACCGGGATATCAAGCCCCACAATGTGATGGTCCTGCGGGACGGCAGCGTAAAGGTGGCCGATTTCGGCATCGCCCGGGTGGCCTCCGGGGGACACAGCACCCTTACCCAGGAGGCCCTGGGTTCGGTGCACTATATCTCTCCCGAGCAGGCCAGGGGCAGCAGAATCGATGCCCGCTCCGACCTGTACTCCGCCGGCGTGGTGCTCTACGAGATGATTACCGGGCGGCTCCCCTTTGAGGGGGACACCCCGGTTTCCGTGGCCATCCAGCACATCAACTCCATTCCCCTGTCTCCCCGGGAGATCGATCCCTCCATCCCGGAGGCCCTGGAGGAGATCACCATGAAGGCCATGGCCCCCAAGGCGGACAACCGCTACTCCTGTGCCGACGAGATGCTGGCGGATCTGGAGGAGTTCCGGAAAAACCCCAATATCAACTTTGACTACAACCTCAGCGAGTTCCAGCCTGAGCAGGAGCCCGACGAGGATAAAACCCGTATCCGTCCCGCCGTCTCCCTCCACAGCGGGGGGGAGAGCCGGGAGCGCGGCCGCCCCTCCCATTCCGGCCGCGCCCAGGAGCGGCGGAGGGAAATGGACCGCTATGAGGAGGACAGGGAGGAGGAAGTCAGAGGGGGCTCCCCCTGGGTGATGGTGGCCAGTGTGGCCGCCGTGCTTCTGTTTGTGGTGGGGGTGCTGTTCCTCCTGTCCCGCACCGTCTTCTCCGATCTGTTCGCCCCGCCCGAGACCTTCCAGGTACCCCGGCTGGTGGGTCACACCCTGGAGGAGGTGCAAAACTCCGACCTGCTTCAGAACCACTTTACCCTGGTGGTGGGCGGCACCGAGGCCAGCGAAGAGGCCGAGGGCACGATCATCGGTCAGGACCCGGCGGCGGACAGCCAGGTGGGGTCCTCCAAGACGGAGATTACCGTGACGGTCAGCGCCGGACCCAAGGTGGTTTATATGCCCGACCTGTACAATACGGAGTACCGGACGGCCTTTGCTATGCTGAATAAGCTGAATCTGAAGTATAAAACCACCACCGCCAACGACGACAAGGTGGCCAAGAACTATATCATCTCCTTCAGCCCGGTGGCGGACGCCCCCTTGGCCCCCGGTACCGAGGTGGAGCTGGTCATCAGTCTGGGCCCCAAGGTGGAGCAGATCACCATGCCCAGTCTGGTGGAGATGACTCTGGAAAAGGCTCTGAGCACCATCACCACCATGAACCTGGAAAAGGGAGAGGTAACCGAGGTCTATGACGACACAATCCCCGCCGGCTCGGTGGTCTCCCATTACCCCCTGCCGGCCGCGGTGGTGGACGAGGGCACCAAGGTCAACCTTCAGGTGAGCAAAGGCCCCGAGGAGGTGGAAAAGACGGTGGACATCACGCTGCCCGACACCGGCGGAGTGGTCAATGTCCAGGTCCTGGTGGGGGGGAGCCCCATCCTGAATCAGGATGTGGATACCGCCATGCAGCTGTCCGTCCCCGTGACCATCAAGGGCAAGCCGGGGGAGACCGTTATGCTGGCCGTCTACATTGACGGCACCCTGACCAGCAGCATAACAGAGGTATTTCCATGACCGGCACCGGCGTAATTATGAAGGCCCTCAGCGGCTTCTACTACGTGGACGACGGGCAGACCGTCACCGCCTGCCGGGGCCGGGGAAAGCTGCGCCATGAGAAGGTCACTCCTCTGGTGGGGGACCGGGTCCGTTTTACCCCCCAGGGAGACGGCACCGGAGCGCTGGATGAAATCCTGCCCCGAAAAAACGAGTTTTACCGCCCGGCGGTGGCCAACATCGATCAGCTGGTCATCATCGCCTCCGAGGCCACCCCGGTGACAGACCCCTTCCTCATCGACCGGGTGGCCGCCATTGCCGCCGGACGGGGCTGCCGCTGCGTTGTCTGCATAAACAAGTGCGACCTGGCCCCGGGAGAGACGCTGGCCGGGATTTACCGGTCCGCCGGCTTTCCCACCCTGCGGGTCAGCGCGGAGACGGGGGAGGGAATTGAGGCGCTGCGGGAGCTGATTGCCGGAAAGGTATCCGCCTTTACAGGAAACTCAGGCGTAGGGAAATCCAGCATTTTGAACGCCATCGATCCCCAGGTGTCCCTGGCCACCGGCGGCGTGAGTGAAAAGCTGGGACGGGGGCGGCACACCACCCGGCATGTGGAGCTGTTCCGTCTGCCCGGCGGGGCGCTTGCGGCGGACACACCCGGGTTTTCCTCCTTTGACGTGGACCGGATGGAGCTGATGCGCAAGGAGGAGCTGCAGCACTGCTTCCCTGAGTTTGCCCCCTTCCTGGATGCGTGCTGCTTTCAGGACTGCGCCCACATCAAGGAGAAGGGGTGCGGGGTGCTGGCGGCGGTAAAGGCGGGGGAGATTCAGCCCACCCGGCACCAGAGCTATGTCCGCCTGTATCAGCAGGCCAAGGCCATTCCCGACTGGGAGCGCCGGGACAGAAAAAACTGACTGGGTTTAGAGGACGGCTGTGCCGTCCTCTTTTGATTTCGTCCATACATCTTTTTAGTGTCACCCACCTCCCTTCCGCCATATACTGTGATAACCGGAAACGGCCAGTCTGTAAGGGAGGGGAGGCGTTTTCATGGGTATCGTAGTGGTACGTTCCCCCAAGTGTCTGCGGGGCCTGCTGCGCAGAATGTTCGGCCTGAAATAGGGTGCGGGGTATACATGCCCTCTTCCCAGCATATAGTGTCACAAAGCCGGGGCCGCATCCCGCCGGCCTGATACCATAACAAGGGAGAGGACAACGACCATGGAATTGGAATTTGATCGTGACACCATGATTTACTACGAGACAGTGGCGGACGTGACCCTGTGCCAGGAGGAGACCCTGGAGAGCATTGTTCCGGACGCCTGCCCGGATATTCTGCGCATCGTAGACGTATGCGGACAGGCGTCGCTGAGCGGCAAGCAGGCCAAAGAGGGGACGGCCGTCGTCTCCGGGCTGGTGCGGGCCTGCATTCTGTACCAGCCCGAGGGGGCCTCCGGGCTGCGCAGGATGGAGGTGGGGCTGCCCTTCACCTGCCAGGTGGAGGCCCCGGGGCTGACGGAGCGGGGCACCGTGCTGGCATCCCCCCGGCTGCGCAGTGCCGAGGCCAGGGCCCTCAACCCCAGAAAGGTCTTGCTGCGGGTGGACCTGGCCATCGACGTCACCGCCTGTCAGCCTGTGGAGCGTCCCCTGTGCCGGGGGGTGCTGGGGGGTGAGGAACAGGGGGTCTGCCAGCGCCAGTTCACCGGGGAGACCTATCAGCTTTCATCCGTACAGGAGAAGCCTTTTGCGTTTTCTGAGCAGGTAAGGCTGCCCGCGGGACAGGGGGAGGCCCCCCAGGTCCTCTCCCTCCGGGCACTGCCGGTGTGCACCGAGGGCAAGCTGATCGGCAGCAAGCTGATTTTCAAGGGGATGGTGGAGCTGTACGCCCTCCTCCAGGACCAGGGCGGAGGGCTGTCCCCCTTCCATGAGTCCCTGCCCTTCTCCCAGATTATGGAGATTACCGGGGCGGGGGAGGACGGAGACTGTCAGGTTTCGGCGGAGCTGACCGACCTGCGGTGGGAGCCGGACCCGGGAGACGGGCGCAGCCTGGAGGTCAATCTGGATCTGCTGGCCCAGGCCCGGGTGCGCTGCCGCAGGCCGGTTACCCTGCTCCAGGACCTGTACAGCACCGTATGGCAGACCGAGGTGGACAACGGGCCGCAGACTCTGCGGCAGGTGGTGGAGTCCTCCGTCCGGCCTCAGGGGACCCGTGAGCTGCTGGAGACAGGGGAACCGGTGCGGGGCGTGGTGGACGGACGCCTTGCCCTGGGAGAGGTGAGCCAGACCAGGGAGGGGGAGCAGCTGGTCCTCTCGGCGGAGGCCTGGGTGACGGTCCTCTATTTGGACGAGGAGGAGTCGGTCCAGTGCGTCCGCCGGATGGTGCCGGTGACCTGCCGGCTGGACTGTCCGGAGGACGGAAGGTGCCAGTGCTTCTGTCAGAGTCAGGGCGAGGTGTTTGTCTCCCCCTCGGCGGGCGGGGTGGAGGTGCGCTTCACCGTTGACTTCCACTGTCTGACGGTGCGCTCCTTCTCTGTGGCCGCGGTGCAGGGTGCCCGTCTGGGCGAGGCCAGAACCGCCGGAGCCGGGCCCAGACCTTCCGTGGTCCTTCGCCTGGCCGCGCCGGGGGAGGGTATTTGGGAAATTGCCAAGGCCTACGGCACCACCACGGAGCAGATCCTGCAGGCAAACGAGCTGGAGGAGGGGAGTCTGCCCGAGGGGCAGATGCTCCTCATCCCCAGCGTGCGGTAAAAGCACAGATACATCTTTACAGGCCTCCCGCCCCTGACATGCAGGGCGCGGGGGGCCTTGATGCGCCCCTGTCCGTGGAAAACAGAGGGACCGCCCGGGGGCGGTCCCTCTGTTTGATGAGAAGGCAACTATTTGAAAAAGAAAAAATGAATCAATAAAATCTTAAAATTGCAAAGAAGAAATGGCTCCTCGCTTTGAAAAGAATGGAATTTCTGTTTATTATTTAACGATAATACAGGAAATTAAGTGTTAAAAATTAAACTTTTGTTGACTTTACAAGAAAATGGCTTTATCATTCCCTCATTCGGAAATGAAAGTTTTTAGAATCGAAATTCAAAAATGGAAGAAAGTTGAGGGAGGAAGGCTGGATATGGGAATCTATGTCATCACCGGAGGGACCACGGGAATCGGCGCCGCCACCAGACAGCTTTTGCTGGATTGGGGGCACGAGGTATTCAATATTGATTACAAGGGCGGCGACTTTGAGGTGGATCTGTCCAATCAGGAGGGAATTGACGCCGCCATTAACGCGGTGTACCAGCGCTACCCGGACGGCATCGACGGGCTGGTGAGCAACGCGGGGGTGGGGCCCACCGCGCCTCCCGAGACCATATTTGCCCTGAATTTCTACGCGGGAATCGAGATCGCCGAGGGGCTGCGGCCCCTGCTGAAAAAGAGGCGCGGGAGCTGTGTGCTGACCTCGTCCAACTCCATCACCAACTTTACCGTGCGCATGGATTGGGTGGAGCTGCTGACCAACCTGCGGAACAAGGAGCGGGGGCTGGAGCTGGCCCGGATGCTCACCCGTGACCAAGCGGCCTCCTGTTACAGCTCCTCCAAGCACGCCCTGGCCCGCTGGGTGCGCCGGGTCTCGCCGGCGTGGGCGGTGGACGGCCTGCGGATCAACGCCGTGGCGCCCGGAAACACCAACACCCCCATGACCCGGGGGCTCACCGAGTCCCAGCGGGACGCGGCTCTGCTGATTCCCATCCCCACCCGGTACGGGACCAAGGAGTTTCTGGACGCGGAGGAGATTGCCAATGCCATCTGCTTTCTGGCCTCCCGCAAGGCCAGCGGCATCAACGGCGTGATCCTGTTTGTAGACGGCGGCATCGACGCGCTGATGCGGTCGGAGCGGTTTTAAAGGGAGGGTATTGATATGACACTGCTGGAGCAATACATCGAGTGCATGCGGGAGGGGGACTACGTGGCCCTGGCCGACCTGTTTCATAAGGACGGAATCCTCCACGACTCCTCCTGGACCCGGGTGGGGGACGACACCCTGCACCTGTCGGGAAAGATGGCCATTGAGATGATGTTTCACCACAAGTTCGGCATCAACGGGGGCCCTTACCCCATCAGCGGCGTGAAATTCATGGAGGAGAACGTGGCCTGGTATTTTATCATCTACAAGGGCCAGGTGGTGCCGGCGGTGGCCTACCTGTCCTCGGTGGATGAGAATGGAAAAATAGACCGCCTGAATATTTTCCCCATGTAAGGCAGACGCTCCCGGCCATCCGGAAAAGATGGCCGGGACTTTTTTTCCTGCTGTTATATTCCAGGGCTTATCCTCATAGATTGTATGGAAATACCGGCTGACCGAAGAGGCCGAAGGAGGAATCGCAGTGGAAGACCGCAAAATCTATGAGGATATCGCGCTCCGGACCGAGGGCGACATCTACGTCGGCGTCGTGGGGCCGGTCCGAACAGGAAAATCCACCTTTATCAAGCGCTTTATGGAAACTCTGGTCATCCCCGGCATCGACAATGTGTACCGTCGGGAGCGCGCCCGGGACGAGCTGCCCCAGAGCGGCTCGGGCCGCACCATTATGACCGCCGAACCCAAATTTGTCCCCGAGGAGGCGGTCAGCCTGTCGGTGGACGGGGCCTCCTTTCAGGTGCGGCTCATCGACTGCGTGGGCTACATGGTAAGCGGCGCGGTGGGCCAGCTGGAGGGGGAGACGGAGCGGATGGTCACCACCCCCTGGTTTGACCACGAAATCCCCATGGCGGAGGCGGCGGAAATCGGAACCCGCAAGGTGATCTCGGAGCACTCCACCATCGGCATCGTCATCACCACCGACGGCACCATCACCGATATCCCCCGGGAGGATTACCTGGAGGCGGAGGAGCGGGTGATCTCCGAGCTGAAGGAGCTGGGCAAGCCCTTTGTGGTCCTGCTGAACTCCGCCTACCCCAGCTCCGACCGGGCCAGGGCCATTCAGTCGGACATCGCCCAGCGGTATGACGTGTCCTGTATGGCCGTGAATTGTCTGGAGCTGGATCGGGATCAGATCAACGACCTGCTCAAGCAGGTGCTGTACGAGTTCCCTCTGAAGGAGCTGAATCTCTTCCTGCCCCCCTGGGTGGATGCCCTGCCCCAGGAACATCCCATCAAAGCAGCCCTGTATGCCGCCATACGGGAGGGAACCGGACAGCTCCGCCGCATCCGGGACGTGGAGCAGGCGGTGGCCTCCTTCCGCACCTGTGAGATGGTCAGCGAGGCCCGGATTACCGCCATCCATCTGGGCACGGGGCTGACCTCGGCGGCCCTGGAGCTGCCCAGGTCCCTGTTCTACGCCACGCTGTCCCAGCAGTCCGGCTTCCAGATCGGGGACGACGGGGATTTAATGGCCCTGCTCACCCAGCTGGCGGGAGTAAAGGCGTCCTACGACAAGGTGGCGGACGCCCTGAAGGAGGTGGAGGAGACGGGATACGGCATTGTGGTCCCCTCCATCGACTCCCTGGTGCTGGAGGAGCCGGAGATTATGAAGCAGGGGGGGCGGTACGGTGTGCGCCTGAAGGCCAGCGCCCCCTCCATCCATATGATCCGGGCGGATATTGAGACAGAGGTGTCCCCCATTGTGGGGGGAGAGAAGCAGAGCGAGGATATGATTCACTACCTGCTTCAGGAGTACGAGGGGGATTCCAGCAAGATCTGGGAGGCCAATATTTTCGGCAAATCCCTCCATGAGCTGGTCAACGAGGACCTGAACGTAAAGCTGAAACGGATGCCGGAGGACGCCCGGGGCAAGCTGCGGGAGACGCTGCAGCGGATCATCAACGAGGGCTCAGGCGGTTTGATCTGCATCATCTTATAACCCCGCCAGGAGGGGAAAAGGAGCTCCCCCGGGACAAATTGTCCCGGGGGAGCTCCTTTTGTTGGGGGAGGAAACCTCTGTCAACACAGGAAAGGTAAAATTGCTTATCCGTGGAGCTCCTTATGCCGGATCCAAAACGCATTCTCCGGCTTGATGACAAGAATATCGATGGGGCCGCCCACCGTTTCGACAGCGTTGGAGTAATGCATGGTTTTTATGGTCACATCGACCGCATATTGGGCAAAATCGATGGCATCTTGAAGTGTAAACAGGTTCCAGGAGACTTCTGTTGCGCCGAGAAAAATTTCCGCGCCCCCGGCGTCGCGCATATATGTGTTTTGGATGATTTTAGAAAGCGTCTGGGTTTCGCCATCCCACTTGGCACCTTGGGAGGCGGTGTCGATTGGCGTGATTACTTTCTTGAATACGTTCAGCCAAAAAACACGCTGAGACTTTACATGATTTTCAAAATGGTAGCCCGCGACAATAAAGTTGGTGTTTGGGACCACCGGTGTGGTTTGAAAATAGTCGATGAGCATCTGGGGAATATCAACCACATCAGTGGTATCCGTCAGCTTCTCTCTGATAAATGCCTCAATATAGCCGGTAATGGGAATGCCCTTCAGAGAGGCGTCCCCGCAGGTGGAAATTCCGCTTTGATTCGGGCATAAAAATGTCTTGTTTGTGGTGTCTGTGGTGTTCGTTCCAATTCTTACGGTGGTGACGTCTCCGTTCCGCACCGTCTGCGTGTATGTGGTCCGGCTGTCGCTTGCAAGGACGATGCCCTCTTTTACATGTACGGCAATGATAAATGACATAGACGTTCTCCCTCTTTTTGCGTTAGTATAGCACAGCGGTTCGTAAATTATGTTAACTAATTATGAATGGAAAAAGGTGAGTCCCGCAAGGCCTCACCTTTGGTGTAAAGGAAGCGAACAAGCCCGGAAAAGCCCAGGAAAGTCAATGCGCTTCAGACCGGCAGGCGGGCTGTGTTTTCGGGCAGACATCAAGAAATCATTATAAAGACAGGTTAATCAGGCCGGATATGTAGATGTTTCTGGTTTTCTCCTTCTCATACTGCATAAGGCCCTCTCCAGCGGCCACGGGTGCCCGATCTCAGCGGCCACCTGGTCCGATTAAAACGGCCACCTCGGCCCATACCAGCGGCCACCCTGCGAAGCAGGTGCGGAGCCTGTGCA